>Ga0209056_10002305_pt1 | contig 20687 bp, 16 predicted proteins | sample GraSoiAngelo_114_FD_185876 | JGI IMG/M metagenome (GOLD analysis project Ga0209056, IMG submission 185876) | Grasslands soil microbial communities from the Angelo Coastal Reserve, California, USA - 14_0903_13_40cm (SPAdes) (version 2) | ecosystem: Environmental > Terrestrial > Soil > Grasslands...
CGAGTTTCGATGAAGCCGGGCGGAAGCGTTTAACGTTACCAATAGCTTGCGTCGTGGCAATCCAGGCGTGAGCCTGGCACCGCCATAACGCTAGACAACGGCGACGGCCTTTTTCGCCTTTCTTGGTTTCCGCGCCACACCATTTGCGACAACAGCGCGCAAAATCTCTGCGACACTCCAGGCCTGGGCGAAACATCCGCGCGGATGGTGTGGCGAATCGCCATCGAAAATCTCAGAAACATGACCAAGACCAGCTTCGGTCAGATGACCAGAGAAAATGTGAAGCCACTCCCGAACCTGATCCTGAACCTTCTTTCCGTTACCGTTCACTTTGAAATACGCGTCGATAAACGGCCCGAGCAGCCATGCCCAGACCGGTCCCTGGTGATACGAGCTGTCTCGCGCAACCGAATCACCTTTGTAGTGTCCACGATACCTGGAGTCCGCAGGGGACAAACTCCGGAGACCGTAAGGCGTAAACAAGTCTCTTTCGACAGCGTCCACGACAGCTTTCGCGCGCCCTTTACTCAGCATCGAATGCGTTAGACTCACCGCGAGAATTTGATTTGGCCGCATGGCCCTGTCGGGTTTGCATTCGCTCCGCTGATCTACAACGTCACAAAGACAGGAGGCTTCTTCGTTCCAGAACAGCTCGTTGAAGCTGCGCTGCGCAAGAGCGGAAAGAGTGGAATACTTCTGAGCGTCGGCGGGAATGCCGATCTTTGCGGCGATGTCTTCCATGGTGCGCAATGCGTTGTACCAGAGCGCCTGAATCTCCACGGCTTTGCCGTTCCTTGGGGTGACAACCCAGTTGTCAATTTTGGCATCCATCCATGTGAGTTGAATATTGGGATCGCTTGATGCAATCAGCGCATCCTCGTCCATCTTGATGCCGTAGCGAGTGCCGCGAACGTGCCACTCGATGATGTCCGCCAGGACGGGATAGAGATGAGCGCGGACGAACGGATAGTCCGCCGTATATTGAAGTAGCGATCGGACGGCTTCGAAATACCACAACGTCGCGTCGATCGTGTTGTATTCGGGAGCTTCGCCCGCGTCGGGAAAGCGATTGGGCAACATTCCGCGGTCGACGTGCTGGGCAAATTCACACAAAATACTTCGCGCGATTTCGTCCCGGCCTGTGACGAGAGTCAGTCCAGGCAACGCAATCATCGTGTCGCGGCCCCAATCCGTGAACCATGGATATCCCGCGATCACCGTCTTCTGATCTCCACGGCTGACAATGTATTGATCTGCCGCCGCAGTCAAGGTGCGGACGAGGTCGTCTTCCGCTGCTAAATCCGAAACAATTCGAGACCGACGATCCATCTCCTGCTGGCGAAGCATGTCGGCCGAGGCAACATCCAGAATTTCCGTCGAAGCAATAAGGGTGGCGTTTCCTCGCGCACTGACATCGAACAGCAAGGTCATTGGATTGAACAGGTCCTCCACCGAGTCCAGCCCGCGTTCACGCTCGAGAGCGTATTCGAAGTTCTTGTACCAGTAGCCCTGTGAATTCACTTCCTCCGCGTCATGCGCGAAATAGAGGCTAGGATGGTCCGAATACGGGCGCACCGAAGCGACCTTCTCATGATGAAAGTGGACAGTTCGGTCCAGGACCCCATTCTCGTGCGTTAAGGCGTGATAGTCACGGAACGCGATCAAAGGCCGCAGTTCGAGCTGAACCGAGCGAGTTCCTTGCTCGCGCACGCGATACTGAATCACGGTGGTGTTTTGCCCGTGAACCATAAACAGTAGCTTCTCGATCTGGACGCCACCCACAGCAAATGTAAATATTGGAAATGGGTCCAGCCGGAACCTTTCCATGTTTGTATAGCCCTGCGGGTGGACTGCCCCGGAGTACTGGTTCGCCGAAAGATCGTATCGCTGGCCGTCAATGACCACGGTTTCGTCGAACTTTGAAAGAAGCACGACCCTTCCGGCGGGCGGACGCATCGCTGCAGTAAGGAGCGCATGGTACCGCCGGGTGTTCAGCCCGATGACAGTGGAGCAGGCAAATCCGCCGATACCGTTGGTTTCCAGCCATTCACGGCTCGTCGCGTCCTCGAAGTTGTGGAGAATCTCTTTGGTGAAGTTGATCATGATTTATGCACCAATCGTTGAGGCTGCGCGCTGCCGCGCTTGCGCTTCGCGCTCCATGGCCTTGTGGTCTTCTGCGTGCCGCACGGACGGCGCCCGAACGGTGGTACAGATAGTCCCATGCCGTGCCATGACTCCGTCTCAGAGATAACTGGCAACGCATCATTGACGCTTTTCTTCGCGGCCGACACAGTTAGCGCCCTGACGGCGCCGGTTATGCGGGTCACGCAGACAGTCTTCTTTGTGGCGAACACAATTGGAACCGTCACGGTGATACATTGCTTTGGCGTAAAGCAACATTGTTTTCTCGAATTGCAACATTGCTTAGACCCGAAGTTCATTTGTTTTTTCAAGTGGAAGTCCTTCTCCATCAATGAAGTAGCGCTACCTGCTCCATCGACACATTGCTTTGGCGTAAAGCAACATTGTTTTTTCAAATTGCAACATTGCATTGGCCCAAAACAATATTGCTTTTTCAAAAGGGAATGTGGCTTTGCCGCAAAACGACATTGCTTTTTCATGAAGCAACATCGCTTCGTGACGAAGAGACTTTGTTCCGTCACGATGCAACCTGGTTCGGGTCCAGGAAAACCTTGGTTTTTCCCGGAAACACTTTGTTCCGTCACGAAGACACTTGCTTCCGGGGAGGAGTCAAGTCGTTCCGCGAGTCTCAAAAGCACCGGCCAACAAGCTGGAACTATGCGTGGAGCGACTCCATCTCGGCCTCGACCTTGCCACAACCGGGGCAGCAGTACATGGCCGCGACCACTCCGCCAAGTACTGTATCGAAGTGCACTGATTCTTCAGGGCTAGCCTCCTTGAGGGGCTTCTCAGCATGCCGGTTCATCAACGTACCACAGTTCGGACAGCGCACTTTTTCCTCCTATTCCAACGAAATGTTCTCCCTTCCGTATCGCAGGACTCTTGCCATCCAGATCATGAACTGTCCCGTCGCCAACTGCCTTGGCCTCACCACGGAGTCGGGAGTGTTGGCAGCAACGGTTTGCCGCCGGAAAGCTTTCAGAAACGGATTTGTTGACGAAGAGCAGTTCCGGCCGAAACGCGTACCACCCTATCGCCGCCACAACGAGACCGATGCCAATCCAGACCTTTTTTTTCATGTCATTTCTTCTCTTGACGGCTTTTGATCGGAAGCCGATGTGGATTAGTCCACGGAAGGGCCACTCTGTTACGCCAAAAAACTGAGGATCGAGTGCGGCAGCAAACTGGCCTTCGCGGAGCAGAAAACCAGTCTGCTGCTCCTGGAGGTGATTCTCGCCCGGAACAGTTGTCCTACGAGAAAGAGTCCTTAGAGCGAGTTAAGGAACGTCAAGAGCTGACTCCGTTCGAGGGACGAGAGCCCGAATCGAAACAGGCCTGCAGGAATAATCGCTTCACCACCATGTCGGAGGATCGCTTCAGTTCTTGTGTACGATTCCCCATCATGCATGAGACGGCTTCGAGTGCGCAGCCCCCACAAGGGGGTTGTGCGCAGCTTGTTGCGCGTCGACAGCCCGCCATTCTGAAGGATGCCGTCTCCAGTTCCGATGTTGTGTAGCAGGAAATCGCTGAAGGGGTGAATGATCTTGTTTCCGAGGGCCGGCGGCACTATGAAGGTTCCTCCGTTTATTGCCGTTCCTGGAGGAGCTGTGACGATTGTTGGAACGTGGCATGTATCACAGCCAATTTCTTTGAAAATCTTGAACCCGGCATCTGCGTCAGACGTGTTGGCCAGTGTCTCATCGCGCGGCGGGACCTTGGTCGCTCGTATGAACTCGGCAAAGGCACGCACATCTGCTCCGTTGTTCTCCGGATCTGGCACCTGGTCGTAGTTAGCGACGGAATTACCGTTAGATGTGTTCTCCACGCTTTGCAGAGGACTGGTAATTCCCATTTCGTTCAAGTAAGCGTCCGCCGCGAATGACTCCAGGCTGGCATGCTGATTCTTCCAGCCAAACCGGCCTACGCGAAGGGCTCCGTTTGCTTCAAGGACCGGCACAAGAATAGCTTCGCCCCGCATTCCGAGCGGCTGCCCGTTGGCGATCGACATCAGTGTGCTATCGGCGATGGCTTCGATGTATCCGTCGCCCAGCGTGTTCACGGAAAGCCGGGTTGCCCGGATTTCGAAGCCAGGAAGCATTCTTTCCTGCACGTCAGGATGAATCGCTCGATCCTGGATAAGCGATCCGCCCGGATGTGCGGTGAACTGCGAGCCGTCCCAATGCCCTGCGCGCAGTTCTGTAATCTGGCTGCCACCGCCGACAACCGGATTTCCATGACAATCGGCACAGCCCGGGGCGTTGTATACCGGCCCAAGTCCATCGGCAACGTCTTCTTTTTCTTCAAACACATCGCGGTCGGCGTCGAACTGCGCCTGACTGACCAAGCCATTGGTTTTACTATCAAAACCCGCGAGTGCAGGAGCCACGTTGCCGGTATTGTTTACTGCGGTCTGGCTTGCAGCCAACAGCATAAGGGTGCCAAACAGCGACGCCACGATTGGAATTGCTACTTTGACAGAGATTTTCACAAAAATTCTCCTTCTTGAAGTTGAAGCCAGGTCGTGGATGATCCCGGACAAGCCTCGAGTGATGGCGAACCGAACCTGGCACGGTTCTCCAGTGCTGGCGAGATTCTCCGGTTGCTTCCGGTCGGGGCGATACCGTAAGAGCAAGGAAACGCGAACGGATACACGTCGCCCGTTGGGTGAGGAAGCCGATTTAATTGAGCTGAGGTTAACGATTCTTCAACGCCGGCGATAAGCCTGGGGTGAACGTCTTCCTAACGACGGTGTGCGGAGCAGATCACAGCTAACTCGCACGTAGCGGCTCAAGCCGGCAAAGCGGTCGCAGATACCAGCAGGTGCGTCGATCCGTAGATCGAAGTCACCCGACGAGATTGATCGTTTCACGCCGCCAGAAAGCAATCGCTGAGCCAAAAGAGATGGCACCGATGTGTTGTCTCTGCTTCATTAAGGTGGACACAAGCGCGGACGTTTTGGGTGGGACCCCGAAAATCGACCAATTCTTCCATGTTCTGTATCGCGCTTGAGACCAAAAGTCGGAATTGGCGGGGATTTTCCCGAGGACGACGTATGTCGATTGACTCAATCTCATCTGGTTGCGGTCGCGAAAAGGGCGGTGCGGCCATCAGAGAGGCTCTTGCCATAGGACAGATTCAACGTAAACGAACCAAGAGCGGTGACACGCAGTTGAAGCCCCGTATCGAAAAACCAATTCGAAGATTGCTGAAGGCGAGCTGTGTCGAGGAATGGGCCGGCGCTGAGCCGAAAGAATCCGTTCCGGTAAAGAGCTTTCTGCAGATCCCAGTTTGTCAGGAAAAATGAACGAGTCGCCATCATCGAATCTTTAAGACCATGGAGCGTCGCCGAGTGCCCGCGCAGCCATAAATCGGAATCCCGTTCCATCCCCACGACAAAGCTTTCATCAAATGGAGCATCGCCGAATATCTTGCCAGCACGGAACCGCGCGTTCATTTCGTAATCCTGGCGTTCGGCGAACGGCAACCACCGTGCTGAGATACTATTCTGGATCTTTGCAAATCGCGCTGGCGTATCGAGAAACAGCTTCCCGGCATCGAACATCAGCGATGAATCTACAGCAAAGCCTGCGTCTGGGTTGCGAAGCAGTGTTCGTGTAACGGAGCCGAAATATTTCAAGGCGACACCCTGCGAAAGCGGCCCTGTCATAGTGCGGTTGGAGACAGCAGCGCCGCTCGTCCAATTCCAATACCCGTTGGGAATGGAATGGATTTGAGCGGCGGCTTCAACTTTCCGCATCTGAAAAGATGCTGCACCATTGGCCCAATTGTCCCGGCGCGCATCAAGATCAAAACCAAATCGCCATTTCGGATTGCCCGCCAGTGGGCCACCAATGGACGCATACGCGCGGCGTTTGTTCGAATCCCATCGGAGAATGGATCGGACATTCACGGCGTTACCGCCAATGTTGAAAAACTCGGGATAAAGCGTTTCGTAGGGCAATCCTCTCAGCCAGGAAAGGAATCTCGTTCCGTTGCGTTCGGCTGCCCTGAGGGTTAGATTGAAACGCCCGCCTTCGGTGGGCGACAACTGCATTTGGTAACGCGAAAACACATCCGCTCCTTCAAGCCTGGCCTGGGTCGTGCGGAAGTCATCCAACGCCAAAAGACTGCCCCGGGAAAATGCAAAAGCACGATCGAGGAGCACGGGATTCGTCCGAAGCGGCGGGTCCACTCGGATGTCTTCAATGAGAGGTTTGCCCGCGCGGTTCCAATATTTGAGAGCGGATTCGGTGTTGTCTTGCAGGAAGTAAACCGTCGCGAGAAATTCGTTCGTGTATGCGTCCGACGGAGCCGAACGAAGAATCGATTTCAGATGCTCTTTGCTCTCTTCCAGCTTTTCACTGCGGAAAGCCATGCTCGCCAGCTCGATCTCCGGAACCGCGAGCAATGTCCAATTTTCTGTGGCCTTCCAATCCCGTTCGAAATCCTCGCGACTCACCGAAAGCAATTTCCGCTGTGCAGGATCGTTCACGAGTACCAGGTTCTGCAGCGGATCCACGCCCGCCACAACCACGTAATGCAGGGGAACTCCTCGGGAATTTCTTTCAAGACACACAATGAGCGGCCGGCCTTTCGAAATGTGCTGCTCGAGGTCGGCCCACTCACCACGGAAAGGAAACACTCGGTAACCGCGCAACTGAAGATACTTTTCCATGTCGCGCGCGAAAATCCCGCCGTCCTCTTTTGAGTAGAGCTCGCGCTGAATGTTTTCAACGTTCGGCGTGGCAGCTTGGTTCCAGTACGCCATGACCATCCATATGGAGGCGGAGCCGCAGCCGTTTTTGTCTTGCTGAACGAAGGGGACGTCGATCCAGAGCGCCTGCGCAAACGTCATTAGCAAGGATAGCCAGTGCATGCCTTAATGAACGGCTATCAGAACGATCACGGCGGCACCAATCGCGATAACGATATAGGTGAGTTGCTCATTCGTCAGGCTACCGGCTGCGAAATCGCGTTGAATTTGGTTGGTCCGAGCAGCCAACCGCGCCAGTTCGTCGGGGCTCAGTGTCGCTACAGCCTTTTGCACGCGCTGGTAGTCGACCTTCCCCGTTTTTAACGCGTTCCTGACGGAGCTGCTGGAGAAGAACGCCTGAACGTCATCGTGGTTTTTTTGCCGGTTCTTGGCTGCAGTTGTGATGGCCTGCTGAAGTTCCGAAGGCGATACAACCGCGGCCTGAGCAGCCGCAACTTGTGGAATCCAAAGCGAAAAAATAAGAGTGAATACGAGAAACCGAACACGCATGGATTGTGCCTCCTTCTTGCAAGCAAAAAGCATAGCAAATCGGGCACCACGATGGGGAGTGTGAAGTACTACTCGATTCGGTTCGAACCCCGTCTAAGACTTAGAGGAAGTTCCTTATGCCCATCGAAATCCGCCGGAAAGAGGTGAAAACGCTGGTGGCGCAGGGTCGCGCCCAACTTGTGGAGGTCACCCCGGCATCGCTATACAAAAAGGAACATCTGCCGCAGGCGGTGAACATTCCGCTGGAAAAGATGACGGCCGAAAGCACAAGGTCGCTGCGAAAGGATCAGGCCGTTATCGTCTATTGCACCGACTTTCAATGCGATCTCAGTGCACGAGCCGCCTGGCGGCTTGAAAGCATGGGTTTCCAGGAAGTCTACCGATACACGCCCGGGAAGGCCGATTGGCTCGCGGCCGGTTGGGAGATCGAGGGAACGCAAGCCAAGAAGACGCGATTGAAGCAGGTGCTCCAGAGGGACGTTCCGACTTGCTCGCTTCGCGAGCGTCTCGAAGATGTGAAGAGCAGGCGCCGGCCAAACCAGGATTTCTGCGTTGTGGTGAACGACAGAAACATTGTACTCGGTGTGATCCGAGGGGAATGCTGGGACGCAAATCCCCAGGCGCGCGTCGCGGATGTGATGCAGCCTGGGCCGCGAACATTTCGTCCGGATCTTGATCCCAAAGACGCACAAAAAGCGCTCCGGAACTCAAACCTGGACATTGCGATCGTGACAACATCGGACGGCGAATTGCTCGGAATCATACGAGCAGTTCAAAAGAAGGCACAGAAGGCGCATAAAGCCGCATAATCTTGGCCAGTTTTTAGGCCAAACATTCCGCAATATTACCGGAGCGTCACCTTCAGCAGTTCGACTTCGAAGTCGAGAATTGAGTTTGGTGGAATCAGGCCATTGCCGACATCCTGCGAACCATAGCCCAGGTTGGCCGGAATGATCAGTTCGCGTTTGCCTCCGACCTTCATTCCCGCCACTCCTTCGTCCCAACCTGCGATGACTCGCTTCTCCCCCAGCGGGAACGAAAATGGCTTACCGCGATCGACAGAACTGTCGAACTTCTTACCTCGCTTGCCGTCTACATAGAGCCAACCGGTGTAGTGCACTTCGACCGTTGCACCTTTCACGGCTTCGTCGCCGGTGCCAACCTTCTGTTCAATATATTTCAGTCCAGATTTCGTAGTCATGACTTTATCCTGGCCGGATACCGTAACTGCCAAAACAAACAACAATATGCTGAGAGTGCGTGTGTGTTTCATGATCCGAGTCTAGCCGAGCCTGTACCGAACTCGTAACATTTTCTTTCGGAAAAGAATCGAAGTATCGGGGAATTTTCACCCGCCGGCGGTCCCCGCTTGCGAAAGCGCTGCCGCAAAAGTCGCCGGCGTGGAGGATGTCGCGGCCGCCAGAACGGTTCCTGTTCGATAAGTTGTCGCCATTGACAGAGGCCAATAACACCCGCACAATCGAAATGACATGTTCAACAAGCGCGAAAGTGGCGGAATTGGCAGACGCGCTAGACTTAGGATCTAGTGGGAAACCCCGTGAGGGTTCGAGTCCCTCCTTTCGCATCCCGACGCTAATCAAAATGAAAGCAGAATTAGTCGATATTAGCGAGTGCAAGAAGAATTTTGAGATTGAGGTTCCGCAGGACATCGTGGATGTGGAGATCACGCACATCGCGCAGGAAATCGCCAGACGGGCACGTGTGCCCGGATTTCGGCCGGGTAAAGCCCCGATCGGAATAGTGAAGACGCGCTATCGTGACGAGATTGTTTCCGAGATGATGCAGCATCTATTGCCGAAGTACTTCGGCGAAGCTGTCGAAGAACGGAAGCTTGATATCGTCGAGGCGCCCCACTTCGAAGGTATCGACTACGCCATCGGACAGCCGTTGCGCTTCAAGGCAGCTTTCGAAGTGTATCCACACCTCAACATTGCGAACTACATTGATATTCCTGTCGAAGAAATCTCGTCGAAGGTCGAAGAATCCGAAATCGATGCCTCTTTGAAGAAACTTCAGGAAGAGACGGCCGAACTGTCTCCGGTCGAAGAAGATCGTCCTATCAAGGAAGGCGACTTCGCTGAAATCTCTTTTACCGGTACGTTGCCCGAAACGGGTCAGCCTCCGGTCAGCGCCGAAAAAGCCGTATGCGAAATCGGCGGCCGGACGACCTTGAAAGAGTTCACCGAGAACCTTCTCGGGACAAAAGTGAACGATGAAAAGACGTTCTCCGTCTCTTACCGCGACAACTATCCCGAAAAGAGACTCGCGGGTAAGACGGTCCAGTACACAGTGAAGGTCGAAGTCATCAAACAAAAGGATATTCCTGAAATCAACGATGAGTTCGCCGAGCGGCTCGGCGATTACAAGACGATCGAAGAGTTGAGAGCGAAGATTCGTCAGGATCTCGAGAAGCACAAAACCGAGCATGCCCAGGAGCAGATGAGGGAAAAGCTTCTGGAATGGCTTGAAGACAACAACGAGTTTGAGCTTCCGGAATCGCTGGTCGAGCGGCAACTTCAGATCCGCGTGCAGCGGCTTCTGCGGGATCTCTCGCGTCAGGGAATCAACCCGCAGCGCCTGGATGTGGATTGGGGCAAGATTCGCGAGGACCAACAGCAGCAGGCGACACGCGATGTGAAGGGTTCTTTGATCCTCGAGCACGTCGCTGATCAAGAAAATATCCGAGTAACCGATGAAGAGGTCGATGGTGAGATTGAAAAAATCTCGGCGGAGACGAGGCGGCCCAAGGAAAAGGTCAAAGAGGTATTGACGCGGGAAGCCGGCCTCGATAGGCTTAAAACACAGATTCGTAACAAGAAAACATTGGATTTCCTGCAGGAGCGAGCCCGTGTCCGGGCTGTGGCCACGTAGCCGAGGGCTACTACCAATTACCCATTGACCCATCTACGCGCTAGTTGAAGAATGGTGAGGTTGAGTGGATTCCGTCTTCAATGGCAGATGGAAAGACTCCATGAACGAGGAACGAATGACTCTGATCCCAATGGTGGTCGAACAGACCAACCGTGGCGAACGCGCCTACGACATATATTCTAGACTGCTGCGTGACAGCATCATATTCATAGGAACGCCTATTGATGACAACGTCGCGAACCTGGTCACGGCACAACTGCTCTTTTTGGAAGCCGAGGATCCGGAACGCGACATTTCTTTGTACATCAACAGTCCTGGAGGATCCATTACAGCTGGTTTGGCGGTGTACGACACTATTCAGTTCATCCGGAACGACGTGACGACGATCTGCGTCGGGCAAGCGGCCAGTATGGCGGCTGTCCTGCTCGCTGCCGGTACGTCGAAAAAGCGTTTTGCGCTGCCTAACTCACGCGTTCTCATCCACCAACCATGGGCGAGTGGCCTGCAGGGACAGGCGACCGATATTGACATTCACGCAAAGGAACTTCTCCGGACCAGAAGCATTTTGAACAAAATTCTGGCCCACCATACGACACAGCCGCTCGAACGCATCGAAAAGGACGTGGAGCGCGACTACATCATGACCTCAGGCCAGGCAAAAGAGTATGGTATTATCGACGAGGTGATTTCAAAGCGAGGATAAGATCCTTGCTAGCCGTGGGTTTCGGCCTTTGCGCTGGAGGCAGCGGTGGGCCTCGAGGGAGCTCCATTGAAGAAAAGTAGTGACGACGTCCTGCGATGTTCATTCTGTAATAAGAGTCAGAATGACGTTCGAAAACTGATCGCGGGGCCCACTGTCTTCATCTGTGACGAGTGTGTCAGCGTGTGTCAGGACATTATCGATGAAGATCAGAACTATGAGCCTTCTCCCCGAAACGTACATCTTCCCAAGCCGCCCGAGATCAAGGGATTCCTTGATCAGTACGTCATCGGACAAGATCGATCGAAGAAGAAACTGGCCGTCGCTGTGTACAACCATTACAAGCGCATCGAGCTGTCACGGAAGAAGTCCGAGATCGAGCTTCAAAAATCCAACATCCTGCTGATTGGACCCACCGGCACGGGTAAGACGCTCCTCGCGCAAACCCTCGCGCGGCTGCTCAGCGTCCCGTTTGCGATAGTGGATGCCACGACGCTTACTGAGGCCGGTTACGTTGGTGAAGACGTTGAAAACATTATCCTCAGGTTGATCCAGAATGCCGGTGGCGATGTGGAACGCGCTCAGACCGGCATTATTTATATCGATGAGATCGACAAGATCGGCCGGAAAGACGAAAACCCCTCGATTACGCGCGATGTCTCCGGCGAAGGTGTGCAGCAGGCTCTGCTCAAGATGTTGGAGGGCACGGTCGCCAACGTTCCTCCTCAAGGGGGCCGAAAACATCCCCATCAAGAGTTTACGCAGGTCGACACCACGAATATTCTATTTATATGTGGCGGGGCGTTCGTCGGTCTAGACAAGATCACTGAGCGTCGAATGGCCGTTCGCAGCACCATGGGCTTCCATGGCGATGTCAGGGCCAAGAGCGAAAATCCCAGATCTGCTCTACTCGAACAGCTTGAACCGGAAGACCTGATCAAGTTCGGAATGATACCGGAGTTTGTTGGCCGCGTCCCGATCGTCGCAACGCTGCACGACCTGGATCAAAAGGCGTTGGTCGAGATTCTCACGCGGCCCAAGAACGCGCTTGTCAAACAATACCAGCGGCTGTTCGAGTACGAAAATATGAAGTTGAAATTTTCGGATGACGCCCTGGAAGCCGTCGCGCTGGATGCCATCAAACGCAATGTCGGCGCGCGTGGTCTTCGTATCATCCTCGAAGAACTGATGCTGGATTTGATGTACCAACTCCCGCAACAAAAGGACCACCAGGAGCTAACCATTACCAAGGAAATGGTCGAGAAAAAGGAAATCCAGCTGCCATTTGAGAAGGCTGGGTAGAGGGAAATTTCGGATTTCGAAAATCGGATTTCGGATTTGGGGAACCGGCTTGAATCGGCGTGATCTCTAAATCCGAAATCCGAATTCCGAAATCTGAAATCTTGATTATGTCCACGAAGGAAAAATACGAGCAAGCGAAGTTACCGATGGTTCCGATACGGGACGTGGTGATCTTCCCGTTCATGATGGTTCCCTTCGTGATCGGCCGCGAATCCTCGGTGCTGGCGCTGGAAGCGGCTCTTCGAGGAGACAAGCGGATCTTTTTGGCGACCCAACACGACGCGACAGTCGACAATCCCCGGCCCAATGAGATTTATCAGATAGGAACGATTTCAAATATCGTTCAATCGCTGAAGCTGCCCGACGGAAACACGAAAGTTCTAGTCGAAGGTATCGAGCGTGCGCGCATTCTCCAACTTAACGAGGAGGATGGTTATTGGAAGTCCAATTTGCGGCTTTCTCCATTCCGCAATCAAACCTTCACGGGATACGATACGTTGGCATCCCGTCTGACTCAGCAGTTCGAGCAGTACGTCAAGCTGAGTCAAAACCTGAACTCGGATCAGGTATTGGCCGCCGTCAAGCTGGATGATGTGGGACGCCTTGCCGACACGATCTGCGCGCACATGGTTCTCTCGATCGAGGAAAAGCAAGAGTTGATCGAGATTTTCAATCCGATTGAACGCTGCAAGCGCCTGGCGGACGTTCTCGATATCGAAATCGAAAAACTTCATGTGGACCGCTCCGTGCAGAATCGCGTGAAGCGCCAGATGGAACGTGCGCAGAAAGAGTATTACCTCAACGAAAAGATCAAGGCGATTCAGCGCGAACTGGGCAAAAAGGACGAAAAATCGGAAATAGAGGAACTGCGGCGCAAGATCGAGACTGCCGGTATGCCGAAGGATGCCTATGAGAAGGCAATCCAGGAACTGAAGCGGCTGGAGATGATGCCGCCGATGTCTGCCGAATCAACGGTCTCCCGGAATTATCTGGACTGGCTGCTCGCAATGCCCTGGAAAAGGAAATCGCGCGAGATTCGCGATATCGAAGCGGCCGAACGGATTCTGAATGAAGACCATTACGGCCTGGAAAAAATCAAGGATCGCATCCTCGAGTTCCTGGCTGTTCGTCAGCTCGTTAAGAAACCCAAGGGATCCATTCTCTGCTTCGTTGGACCGCCGGGCGTTGGAAAGACATCGCTAGGTATGTCGATCGCGCGCGCAACTGGACGGAAGTTCGTGCGCCTGGCTCTGGGCGGCGTTCGGGATGAAGCCGAGGTCCGCGGCCATCGCCGGACGTATATCGGCGCCCTGCCCGGGCAGATTATTCAGATGATCAAGAAAGCCGGTACCGTCAATCCGGTCTTCCTGCTCGACGAAGTCGACAAGATGAGCATGGATTTCCGCGGTGATCCTTCAGCGGCACTGCTGGAAGTGCTCGATCCGGAACAGAATTCGACTTTCCAGGACCATTACCTGGATGTGGAGTACGACCTGTCCCAGGTGATGTTCATCGCAACGGCCAACGTTCTGCATACGGTTCCACAGCCGCTACAGGATCGCATGGAAGTGCTGCGGCTGCCCGGCTACACCGAATACGAGAAAGTCGAGATTGCGCGCCGCTTCCTGGTCCGGAAGCAAATGGAGGCCAATGGGCTGAAACCGGAGCAATTGACTTTCACTGACGAAAGTGTCCGGTCCATCATCCGCCACTACACACGGGAAGCCGGCGTTCGTAATCTGGAACGAGAGATTTCCTCGATTTGCAGAAAGGTCACGCGTGCCGTTGTCAAGGATGGACCCAAGCACGCTGTCAAGGTAGATGCGGAGAATATAGTTGACTACGCCGGTATTCCGAAGTACCGTTCCGACCGTCACGAATCGCAGAATGAAGTTGGATTCGTAACCGGTCTTGCATGGACCGAGGTCGGCGGCGAAATACTTGCTACGGAAGCGACCTTGATGGAGGGTAAGGGTAAGTTGACGCTGACCGGTAAACTCGGTGACGTTATGCAAGAATCCGCCCAGGCTGCAATGAGCTATGTGCGGTCTCGGGCTCATCTGTTTGGAATTCCCAAAGATTTTTACCGGCGGCTCGACCTCCATATCCACGTTCCCGAGGGTGCAATTCCGAAAGATGGTCCGTCAGCGGGTATCACCATGGCCACTTCCCTCGTGAGCGCTCTCACGCTGATCCCCGTGAGATGCGACGTGGCGATGACGGGGGAGATCACGCTCCGCGGCAAGGTTCTGCCGATCGGAGGAGTTAAAGAAAAATTGTTGGCCGCACATCGCGTCGGAATTCGGACCGTGATTCTTCCAAAGGACAACCAAAAGGATCTCGCCGATGTTCCGGCAAACATTAAGGATGAATTCACACTACATTTCGTCGAAAGCATGGATGAAGTTCTGAAAATTGCATTGACGCAGGCACTGACGCCTTTGCTGGAGGAAACCGCAGAAGCGATTCCTTTCCAGTCCAGGCCCAGCGCAGAGGGGGACCTTCAGCAGGAATCGATCATGCATTAGGAAGTAGGCTGAATCCGGTTCGTCTGTTACAATAATTCCAGAATCTATTTCGAACTACGAATTTCGAATTTATTCGGATCCGGCCTCTCGACTGCCACTGGTGAAAATCAGTTCCGTCCGATTCGTCAAGAGTGCAAAAACACCGGATGACTTTCCCCGTGACGGGCGGCCTGAGATCGCGTTTTGTGGGCGATCGAACATTGGCAAATCCAGTTTGTTGAACACTCTGACCAATTCTCGGGGATTGGCTCGCACGAGTGCATCACCTGGCCGAACGCAGACGATTAATTTCTTTCTCGTTAACGAACAAATGTATTTCGTCGATCTGCCAGGCTACGGCTACGCGAAGGTTTCAAAGACCGTCAGGAAAAGCTTGGGAGAGATGATCGAAGGCTACCTACGTAATCGTGAACCGTTGAAGCTGGCTGTGATGCTCGTGGATTGCCGGATGCCCCCAACGGAATCGGACACCATGATGAAGGCGTGGCTGGATTATCACCGAATTCCAAACGCAGTCGTTCTGACCAAAATCGATAAGCTTACTCGAAACGATATTAACCGGGCGCTCCGTACAGGCGTCCAAACTCTAAACACAAAGGAGATAATTGCATTCTCAGCAGTTACCGGTTATGGAAAGGATCAAATCCTCGACGAGATTCGTTCGGCAACCGAATAGTTTCGGATTTCGGACTACGGACTTCGGGTTTAGGGAGCAGTCCAGATGAGCTCTAAATCCGAAACTCCTAACCAGAAGCCCGAAATCGAATCTGGATCGCACAGTGAGAAAAACCCACCTATGAGTAAAAAATTTGTTGCCCCAGATCGCCCAGAAGGCGCGCCTACAATGGACATTGCTCAGTTGAAGGAGATGAACATCGCTTCACTGACGCAAGTTGCCAAAGACCTCAACATTCAGGGAGCTTCCGGTATGCGGAAGCAGGAACTGATTTTCAAGATTCTGCAGGCGCAAACCGAAAAGAGCGGATTCATTTTCAGTGAAGGCGTTCTTGAGACGCTGCCTGATGGATTCGGCTTCCTCCGAGCCCCAGACTACAACTATCTCCCTGGCCCGGATGATATCTATGTTTCGCCGTCACAGATTCGCAAGTTCGACCTGCGCACGGGTGACACGGTCTCGGGTCAGGTGCGTCCGCCGAAAGATGGAGAACGCTACTTCGCCCTGATCAAAGTCGAAGCCGTCAACTTCGAGCACCCGGATGAGGCTCGCAATAAGATCTTTTTCGATAACCTCACGCCGTTGTATCCGAACGAGCGGCTGAAGCTCGAGACTGCAAAGGAGAATCTCTCGGCTCGAGTTCTGGACCTGCTCACTCCGATCGGCAAGGGACAGCGTGGCCTGATCGTGGCGCCGCCGCGAACAGGAAAGACGATGCTGCTGCAAACCATCGCGAATTCGATCACTGCCAATCATCCTGAAGTGATCCTGATCGTGCTGCTGATCGATGAGCGTCCGGAAGAAGTCACCGACATGCAGCGATCCGTGAACGGCGAGGTCATCAGCTCGACGTTTGACGAACCGGCATCGCGTCACGTCCAGGTTGCCGAAATGGTCATCGAAAAAGCCAAGCGCCTTGTGGAACACAAAAGAGATGTGGTCATCCTGCTCGACTCGATCACTCGCCTTGCGCGGGCCTACAACACGATTGTGCCGCCGTCGGGCAAAGTGCTGTCGGGCGGTGTGGATTCCAACGCGTTGCAGCGTCCGAAACGGTTCTTCGGCGCCGCTCGCAATATCGAAGAGGGTGGCAGCTTGACGATCATTGCGACGGCCCTAATCGATACCGGAAGCCGCATGGATGACGTCATCTTCGAAGAGTTCAAAGGTACGGGCAACATGGAAATCGGCCTCGACCGCAAACTTGTCGATAAGCGCGTGTTCCCAGCAATCGATATCAATCGGTCCGGAACCCGGAAGGAAGAGTTGCTGGTTCCCAGGGATGAACTGAACCGAATCTGGATTTTGAGGAAGGTTCTGAACCCGCTGTCCACCGTGGAAGCTATGGAGCTTCTGCTGGAGAAGATGGGCAAGACCAAGAGCAATGCCGAATTCCTTGCCTCGATGAGCGGCGGCGGTAGGTAGGGCACTGTAAGGGCGGTCTGTGACCGCCCAGAGTCGGCGGTCACAGACCGCCGCTACAGTTATTGAACGAGGCTGCGGTTCATCCGCAGGTCCCTTAGCTTCTTCAACAGACCTCCCGGCTCGTCGATATTCACAACCACGGAAGTTCCGGAGTCCGTCACATGTACGCCATCCAGCAGATGAAGCAAGAGCATGTCTGGCTCTTGCTTTGCGACTTGCAGCTTGGCCACCGCGATTAGTCCGCGCGCCATGTCGGCCAATGTTTTCGCACTGTCCGCGTCCTCGAAACTGCCTGTCGCGCGCGCGTGGACATCTTGATCGACTCGCATCTGATAAGTCCCGCTTCGAAGGGATTTCAGCAATTCCAGGGCTGGCGCGGGCCCTCGCAAGCCGGCTGGGAGTTCGCCCACTGAAAAATCGCCTACCGCCCAAACCTGACTTCCCGCTTCGATCGTTCGAATCGCGTTTGTCAGATCACTCCCAAGCGGTTGGGATCCCGGCAAGGAGATCTGATCCAGCGCCTTTTTCACCGCCTCGACCTGGCCCGCAATGATCAGATTGTCGAGGAATGTCACAGCTCCGATATCATAAGTTTGACCCCGCTGTACATCGACAGAAAACACCGTGTGGCCGAGGTATGCCTGAGCCTCCATGCCCTTGTCCTTCAGAAATTGCTCGGCCTTGAAGTTGTCATACCGCGCTTCGATAACCGCCAGCGTCTCGCGGGGAGTGACCTTTCCCACTGTAACCCGGTCCACGTCCCGCTGAGGCACGAGACCTGTTGCCACCATAAATTCTGGAAGCTGGCCCTCGGTCGTCGGACGATAGAAGTCAAGAATGTCCTTGACCAATGCTGCACTGCGCAACGCCGCTACATCGATGAATGCAATTCCCTGAGTTTCGGCCGGAAATAATTTGAAGATGGCTTGATCCGGCGTAATCGTCGCTGCCGGAATCGTCGCTGTGGCAGCCGCTCCTACGATCACTGCAATTACAGAGAAGCCCACTATCCATTTCATGGCTAATAATCCTTTCTCATAAAGTAAACCATGGTAACGACGTAACAGCCTAGCGCGAATACGAGCGACGTCCCTAAGACCCAGCCGATTTCCAAAGGGCTATCCGTGATGAGACGCCGCATGGCACCGATCGTTTCAGCGGATTTCGGCACGGCCCAATACAATGAACGGAAAATCTGCCTGTAAAGTTCCGTCGAAAAGGCCGGCGTGATCCGCTCGTGCTGGGCCAAAACCGGGCTAAACATGAGAAGCGCATATGCTGCCAGAAGTCCGGCCGGCGCGTTTTCGGTGATGACCGATACCATCATCACCGTAGAAAACAATACGATGAAGGCAAAAATTGCCAAAGCCGTTGAGAGTGCGAACCCCTGATTCCAAACTCCGGACTTCAATCCCAGGACAAACCAGACTCCCAAGAAGAGATAAGCCGCGTTGAAAGCCATGATGGATGCGCCCCCCAGAAAGCGCGCGGTCATGAGGCGCCAGCGCGAAAGCGGGCGGCAAAGAAGGAGATCGATACTGCCCTTCTGCAACATCTGAGAAAATAGGGTCGACGTGGCCAGCAGCGCCAGACATAGCCCGATGGTTCCAATCAACATCGCAAGACCGGACTGTAGTGTCTCGACCCATTGCCTCACCGTAAACGCCCGAACCCGGATTTCGTTGCCAAGAAACGTGACTCCGCGCATCACGCCGTTCACGACATCCAAATTCAAGGCCAGAGCAATGGACCCAATGACTAGTGAAGACGCGACGAAGAAGAACCAGAACATCTTGTTGCGGAAGGATTCTTGAAAAGTGTCGATGAAAATACCGGGTCGCATGTTTTGCAGTTTGAGCCGCCAATGACGCGAAGCACGCCAATGTTCGCGTCGTTGGCGTCATTGGCGGCTTATCCTCTCTATGAACACGGACTCGAGCGTCCGCCGCTTGGCACTCAACGATTCAATCTCAATATCGTTCGCCCGCAAAGCATCGATCAACGCGTTTGCCGAGGCCCGATCGGACAATTGAACATGATAATGCCCGTCGATGGCAGCAAACGTCAGGCTTTTCTCACGCAACCAATTACTCAGTTCATCAGCCACAGGCACCACAAGTTCATAGCCTCCCCTGCTGGCGGTCAACTCCGAAATGGTGCCTTGTTCGATAATCTGCCCGGACTTCATCAGTGCAATCCGGTCACAAATCAGTTCGATTTCAGCAAGGATGTGCGAGTTGATAAAGATCGTCTTGCCTTGATCCGCAAGCTCTCGACAGATGTTTCGGACTTCCATTCGTCCGAGAGGATCCAGGCCATCCGTGGGCTCATCGAGAAAGATGAGGTCGGGATCGTGAACGAGAGCCTGAGCGAAGGCAAGCCTTTCATTCATTCCTTTCGAAAATTTCGAAACGCGCACGTTACCCCATTGCCCAATGTCGAGGCGCTCGAGCCACCTTGAAGCGTTATTCTCGACTCTTCTCATATCGGCCCTGCTCATGCTGCCGTAAAGCCGCAAAACCTGCCACGCCGTGAGGTGTGATGGAAATCTGGGGTTTTCGGGCAGATATCCGATCCGGCTAAGAATCGATCGATTCCGACTAGGTTCTCCGAGAAGCCGCACCTCGCCCCTAGTCGCATGCGCGATGGTCAGAGCGACTTTCACGAGTGTAGTCTTTCCCGCTCCGTTCGGTCCAAGCAACCCAAAGATGGCTCCGGTCTCCACCGTGAAGCTCACATCGTCAAGCGCGCGAACTTCGCGCCCCGACCACCATCGGCTAAATGTCTTCGAAAGGGAAACCGCCTCAAACGCAAAGGGCATACGCCATTATGACACTGGTGGCGCCCCGGCGGTGGACGATGACCGCCGGAAGTCGTTGATTTAGTAAGAACCACGCGGCAAACCCGTCGAGGACTGCAGTTAGTTGAACCTGCTGCCGATAAGAAATACCGAGGAGCTTTGCATTTCATGGTGAAGAACTGCCAATTGGGAGTGAGTTCATGAACTTGACGATTATCATACCGACATACAACCGTCACAGCGGAGTTGTCGAATGCGCGCTTGCTCTGGAACGTAACAGAGCGGAAATCATCATTGTTGACGATGGGTCGGACCAACCAGTCGCTCTTCCTTCAAACGCGGCCCGCGTCCTCCGGCATGAACGACATCGCGGACGCGCCGCCGCAATAAACACAGGGCTCAAAGCGGCCTTGCACGACCTTGTGCTCATCATCGATGATGACATCTATGCTGCACCCGACATGGTTTTGCAAATGGTTGATGAATTCAAGGCGCACAGGAACCCGAAGCTGGCTCTGACAGGCCGTGTCATCTGGGATCCGGACATACCTCTTACGCTGACGATGCGCTGGCTGCAACAGATCCGGAAATTCCCGGCCCCGACGCTTCTGTGGCGGCCATTCGTCTTTCAACACGGCGGCTACGACGAGAACTTCACCTGTAGTCTGGAACAAGTAGAGCTTCAACTGCGGCTGAAGCAGCAGGGGCTTGAGTTCCGGCTCGTGGAATCGGCGCTTGGTTTTCGAAGTAGAAATATCAAGATAAGAGACCTTGTGGAACGCGAATTCATGGATGGTCTCTCTGCCGTCTACCTGCACTCAAAGTTTCCCCACTGTCTGCCTGATGTGGAGGATCTGGATGCGCTCCTTCGAAATGAGAAACAGACGGCCGGAGCGGAAGCGGCGGTTCTGGAGATCGCTCTGCTGGAGCAGTCGGACACGGATACGCTGTCGCCGGGC
>Ga0209056_10002307_pt1 | contig 20678 bp, 19 predicted proteins | sample GraSoiAngelo_114_FD_185876 | JGI IMG/M metagenome (GOLD analysis project Ga0209056, IMG submission 185876) | Grasslands soil microbial communities from the Angelo Coastal Reserve, California, USA - 14_0903_13_40cm (SPAdes) (version 2) | ecosystem: Environmental > Terrestrial > Soil > Grasslands...
AAAACGCGCCGCGGCTGTGCCGCCGCCAATGACGAGGAACAACCGATTCGCGCTGCTGGCAACCACATATTGCCAAATCCACCGCCGATAGGCCAACGACATCGGTAGGAAAATCGCGAAGCTCAGCAGCAGCACGCCGCGACTCGGTTTCATGGTCTGATCGAATGTCGCCGCAGAGTAAATCAACATCGCGCTCACCACGGCCGCGGCGATAACGGCAAGAAGATGCTCGGCCGCATAACCAAGGGTCAGCTTCTCCACAGTCCGATCATAGCCGCCCACAAAATAAAGCGCCGCCACAATGACCCCGAGCTGAATCAGGTTAACGATGAAGAACTGAAACGGCGTGGCATAAAATGCGTCGTATCGAAACCAGCCTGCCACTCGATAGATGGCGACCCAGCTCACCACATCCAGAAAGAGATACAACAGTGCAGATGACCATTCATGGCTGAGAAAATGCGACCAGTGGTCAGTCCGTCTGCGGCTGGCAATTGGCCCCGCGGGCTCCTCTCTGGCTGTGGAGCGCTCCTCATGCAATCCAAGGATTTCCCCGGAAAGCGTCTGCGATTGTTCGTTGTTCGCCATGAGGCCGCCAATTATATGCTTAATGGCAGCGAAGTGAAAGATCACTTTATGCCGGGCCACGGTAATGCACCAATGCCGCCCCGCGCTACCCTTGACCCTCCGATCGGCGTCCATAACCTGAGACGCGCGCCGTTCGACTGGCGCACGTTCGCATCGTGAATATTTTGGCTGCCTTTTATCGCTCGTCGGTTGGGAAGAAAATGATCGTCGCAGTAACCGGCATCATTTTGATTGTTTTTGTCATCGGACATCTGCTCGGGAATTTGCAAATCTTTGTCGGGCCGGATTGGATCAACGGTTATTCGCAACATCTGCGCGACCTCGGCCCGCTGCTTTGGGCAATTCGTTTATTCCTGCTCGCAACGGTCCTTGTCCACATCTGCGTGACCATCCAACTGGCAATGGAAAACAGGAGTGCCCGGCCCGAGCCCTACATGGACAAGCGCTACGTCAAAGCAACCTTCGCGTCGCGACACATGGTGATGAGTGGGCTGATCGTGTTCGCATTCATCGCTTATCACCTCGCGCATTTTACTTTTCGTAAAACCGATCCGCGGTTTGCGCTGCTCAAACCCGATCCTTTCGGCCATTACGATGTCTATTCGATGATGGTCTATGGTTTCCAAAATTATTTCGTGTCGGGCTTTTACGTGCTGGGGTTGTTTTTGCTGGCGCTTCACTTGAGTCACGGATCATCGAGCTTTCTTCAATCGCTCGGCTTTAATGACAAAAAGCTGAATCCGCGCCTCGCGCTCGGTGGCCGGATTTTTGCGTGGCTGATTTTTGCCGGCTACACGTCCATTCCGGTCGCCATTCTCCTTGGCCTCATCAAACCGGCGCAGCAATTATGAGATGGAAAATCCGAAATCCCAATATCGAAATCCGAAACAAATTCGAAAATCAAAGACCTTGAATGCTAACCCCGAAAACGCAAAGCCTTACGACCTCGAAGAGCGGACGGCTGTATTCGCCGAGCGGAGTCGTGCGTTTGTTAAAAGACTGCCGCAGACCATCGGGAATATCGAGGATGCAAAGCAGTTCATTCGTGCCTCAGGTTCCATCGGCGCTAATTACATCGAAGCAAATGAAGCGATTGGGAAAAAGGATTTTGTGATGAAGATCAAGATTTGCCGCAGAGAAGCGAAGGAAACTTGTTATTGGCTGCGCTTGCTTGATGTCGATGGCGATCTCGAAAAGGAACGCCACCGACTCTCATCTGAGGCAAGAGAACTAACGAATATCTTCGGCGCTATTCTCCGCAAATGCGAATAACAGTGGTTTGGAGAATTTCAGAATTTTCTGATGTTTGTTTCGGATTTCGATATTCGAAATTCGAAATTGCTGCCCTCGGTAGGTGATATTGAAAACCCGGAATATCGAATATCGACACACATGATTGGAACGCTAGATCCAAAAATTCCGCCGGGGCCGCTTGCCCAAAAATGGCGGAGCCATCGAGACCATTTGCGATTGGTCAGTCCGAACAACCGGCGAAAGGCTGAGATTATTGTGGTCGGCAGCGGCCTCGCGGGCGGATCGGCGGCGGCCACTTTGGGTGAGCTCGGTTACCGGGTGAAATGTTTTTGTTTCCAAGATTCGCCGAGACGCGCGCATTCAATCGCAGCGCAGGGCGGGATCAATGCCGCAAAAAATTATCAGAACGACGGTGACAGCGTTTACCGATTGTTCTATGACACGATCAAGGGCGGCGATTTTCGGTCCCGCGAAGCGAATGTGTATCGGCTCGCAGAAATCGCTAACAACATCATCGACCAATGCGTGGCGCAAGGCGTGCCGTTTGCGCGCGAATATAGCGGCTATCTGGCGAATCGTTCCTTCGGTGGCGCACAGGTGTCGCGCACCTTTTACGCGCGCGGCCAGACCGGCCAGCAGCTTTTGCTGGGTTGTTACCAGGCGCTCTGCCGCCAAATCGCCGCAGGCACAGTGCGGATGTTCCCGCAGACCGAGATGCTCGATCTCGTAATCACCGATGGACAAGCCAAGGGAATTATCACGCGCAGCTTGCTCTCGGGAAAAATCGACAGGCACGCGGCCGATGCCGTGGTGCTCGCCACCGGCGGATATGGGAACGTGTATTACCTCTCGACCAACGCGCGCGGCAGCAACGTCACCGCTCCCTATCGCGCTTACAAAAGAGGCGCACTCTTTGCCAATCCCTCCTTCACGCAAATCCATCCTACCTGCATTCCGGTCAGCGGCGAGCATCAGTCCAAGCTTACCTTGATGTCCGAGTCGCTGCGGAACGACGGACGGGTATGGGTTCCCACACGCAAGGAGGATCGCGAAAAGGCGCCGGGTGAAATTCCCGAAGCAGATCGCGATTATTATCTCGAGCGAAAATATCCGGCCTACGGAAATCTTTCACCGCGCGACATCTCCTCGCGCGCGGCGAAGGAAGTTTGCGACGAAGGCCGCGGTGTCGGGCCCGGCGGACGCGGTGTCTATCTCGATTTTGCCGATGCGATCAAACGCTTGGGCGAAGGTACGATTCGGGAACGATACGGAAATTTGTTTGAGGTTTATGAAAAGATCACCGGCGAAGACGCTTACAAAGTGCCTATGCGAATTTACCCAGCGGTCCATTACACGATGGGCGGTCTGTGGGTCGATTACGATCTGATGAGCAATGTGCCCGGTTTGTTTGTGATCGGTGAAGCGAATTTCTCCGATCACGGCGCGAACCGGCTCGGGGCCAGCGCGCTCATGCAGGGCTTGGCTGATGGTTACTTTATTTTGCCCAACACACTGCCGAATTATCTCGTCGGTCAGATGGGAAAACGACCGTCGCCAGATTCTTCAGAGTTTCGCGAAGGAGAGGAAGCTGTCCGCGGCAGGATCGAGAAGCTCCTCAGTGCCAGTGGCACCCGCTCGCTCGATTCATTCCATCGCGAGCTCGGTCTGCTCCTCTGGGACAAATGCGGAATGTCGCGCAGCGAAAAAGGATTGCGCGAGGCGCTCCGAAAAATTCCCGAACTGCGCGAACAATTCTGGCGCGACGTGCGCGTCCCCGGAGACGACGAAGATTTTAACCAGTCCCTGGAACGCGCGGGACGCGTTGCCGATTTCCTAGAGTTCGCCGAGCTGATGTGCATGGACGCCCTCGATCGCGACGAGTCTGCCGGAGCGCATTTCCGCGAGGAACATCAAACCCCGGATGGCGAGGCGTTGCGCGACGACGAGAACCACGCCGCGGTCTTCGCGTGGGAATTTCAAGGCGACGACAAACCCCCAAAACTCCATCGCGAGCCATTGCATTTCGAAACCGTGCATTTGGCGCAAAGGAGCTATAAGTGAGCGATTCATGCGGTAGGGCGCGACCGCCGGGCGCGCCGACGAATTCGGAGGACGGCTCGGCGATCCGTCCCTACCACTATCAACCATGAACTTCAGATTGAGAATCTGGCGACAACCTAACGCGAAGTCACCGGGCAAACTTGTTGATTACGAAGTGCGCGACATTTCGCCGAACACGTCGTTTCTCGAAATGCTCGATATTTTGAACGAAAATCTGCTCCGAGGCGGCGAGGAACCGATCGCGTTCGACTCGGATTGCCGCGAAGGGATTTGCGGCACCTGTTCGCTCACAATTAACGGCGAGGCGCATGGTCCCGATCATCCCGGGGCGGTGTGCGAGCTTTATATGCGGAAATTTCGCGACGACGCGACGATCACGGTCGAGCCGTTTCGCGTCGGCGCTTTCCCAGTAGTGAAGGATCTGGTGATCGATCGCAGTGCGCTCGATCGCATTGTGCAGGCCGGCGGCTTCATTTCCGCGCGCGCCGGCTCCGCGCCCGAGGCGAATTCAATTCCCGTTCCCAAACACGACGCGGATCTGGCGATGGAAGCTGCGGCTTGTATCGGCTGCGGCGCATGCGCAGCCGCGTGTCCGAATGGGTCCGCGATGCTTTTCACTTCTGCAAAAGTCTCACATCTTGCGCTCTTGCCGCAGGGGCATCCCGAACGCGAAAGCCGTGTCCTGAAAATGGTGCAGGTGATGGACGCGGAGGGCTTCGGCAATTGCACCAACACTTACGAATGCGAAGCGGTCTGCCCCGCTGAGATCAGCGCTAGTTTTATTGCGAAGCTGAATCGCGAATACGCGCGAGCCCAGTTCCGTCAACGCATCGGCGAATAATCTCACGCGTCAGCGCGTTTCGCACACGCACGACCACAATTCCGGATCGAGTTCTGCCTTCGCGCGGGTGGCGAGAAGCAGCGGATTGGCATTTTCGTGCAGCACCGCGATTACTGTCGAACCCGAACCGGACATCAGTGCTGCGCCGACCTCTGGCTGCTTGAGCAACCACATCTTCAGGTGCGCAAGAAAAATAAATTTTTCAAAAACCGGACGCTCGAGATCGTTCACGAACGTGTGGCCCGCGAATTTCTGCGCTCCATAATGAATCCCTGGAATTTCACGGGAATGTTGCCAGCGCGAGTAGGCGCACTCGGTCGGCACGCCAAACTCGGGTTTCAGCAGGAGAACTGAGAATTGTTTGTGCAATTTAATTGGGCTAACCACTTCGCCGCGTCCCTTGCAGAGCGCAGCAGATTGAAAAATAAAAAAGGGAACGTCCGATCCGATTCTCGCTGCGATTTCAGCCAGTGTGTCACCCGACAGTTTCGTCTCGAACAGTTCGTTGAGCGCAAGCAGAGTGGCAGCCGCGTCGCTGCTGCCGCCGCCCAGACCGGCGGCGGCAGGAATTTTCTTCCGGAGCTCGATGGAAACGCCGCTCTTGCGCTTTGTTTTCTTGAAGAACGCTTTCGCCGCGTGCACGACAAGATTCTCATCGCCATGCGGCACCGTTGGCTCATCGCAGAGCAACTCGATTCCGCCTCGGCTGCTGCGCTTTTCAATTTCGATCTCGTCGTAAAGCGAAATCGGCGCAATCAGCGTCTCGATTTCGTGAAAGCCGTCGGCGCGCCGGCCAAGAATTTTCAGTGAAGGATTGATTTTCGCAGGAGCGAGGACTTGCATCGGTAACGATTCAATTGTCATGTCGCATTACCATTCTGTCATTCCGACCGAAGTGGAGGACTCTCTGACTTTGAAGACCCAATATTAGAGATGTCTCGACTTCGCTCGACATGACAAGTTGGACATGGGAATGACAAAAACCGCCGACAAAATCATCGTTGCGCTGGACGTCGCGACAAAGGAAAAAGCACTCGAGCTCGTCGAGAAACTGCGCAGCCAGATTTCGTTTTTCAAAATCGGACTGCAACTTTACATAGCGGAAGGTCCTGAAATCGTGCGCGCCGTTTTGTCCGACGGAGCCAAAGTTTGGCTGGATCTCAAGCTGCACGATATTCCGAATACAGTTGCGAGAGCGGTCGAATCCGCGAGTCACCTTAGTGTGCACATGCTCACCATTCATTTGAGCGGCGGCAGCGAAATGATTCGCGCCGCCGCTGCCGCTGGTGCAAACAATGTGCTCCTGCTGGGCGTGACTGTGTTAACCAGCGCGACCGAACAAACGCTGCGCGAAATTGGAATCAGCAATGCAGTGGACGGCCAAGTCTTGCAGCTTGCCAGGTTAGGTGTCGAAGCAGGAGTCGGTGGCCTTGTGGCCAGTCCGCATGAAATCAGGATGCTCCGCCGCGAATTTGGTGACAAAATCAAAATCGTCGTGCCGGGAATTCGCCCGAGCGGATCGGCGGCTGACGACCAAAAACGCGTGATGACTCCGCGCGAGGCGCTCGATCAGGGCGCAGATTATCTGGTCATTGGCCGGCCAATCACGGCGCATCCGCAGCCGAGCGAAGCCACACTAAAGATTTTGAAAGAACTAAGCTGATGCCTGTCATTCCGAGCGGAGTCGAGGAATCTCTTGATCTCTCCGAAATAGTTAGAGATGTCTCGACTCCGCTCGACATGACAAGGAGGCTATTCGCCACACTCCACGTTTATCACGACGTCGCTGCGTGCTCAGCGGCAATGAACATGGCCATCGACAAAGCGCTGCTGGAGCATGCCAGAGTTCCATCGATCCGGTTCTATCGGTGGCACTCCCCTGCTCTGTCGTTTGGATATTTTGGAAAATTTGCTGATGTGGCGCGTTACGAACCTGAGCGGGATTTGGTCCGCCGCTGGACCGGCGGCGGAATCGTCTTCCACGGCGAGGATCTGACGTACTCGATTGTAATTCCGGCGGACGCCTCGATCTTCGGCGAATCATCAATGGCGATCTACGAAAACATTCATCGCGCTTTGTGCAGAGCGCTGAATGCCAGCAGCGAACGCGCAGTTGTAGCCGGGGGCGTTGACCCCGGCGGCGCGGAGATTGCGATGGGAGCCGCGATCACCGATCGCGGCTACAATTGCTTCGCGCATCCGGTGCGAGCAGATGTGATGATTGACAACCGCAAGATTGCCGGCGCGGCCCAACGCCGAACGCGCCGCGGTTTGCTGCAACAAGGCAGTATTCAAGGCGTCAATCTTCAGAACAGCCTTGCGGAACGATTTGCACAGGCTTTATCAACGAATTGCAGCGAGCATAAGATTACTCGAGAAATTTTGAATCGGGCGCGAGAATTGGCTCGACAAAAATACGGGACCGATTCCTGGCTGCGAATGAGGTAGCGCATGCGTCCTGCTTGCACATTCTAGCAAGCTAGAAGCTTGCCCTACTCTGCTCGCCCCGCTATTCTCGCGGCGTGGAAGTCTCCGCACGCTCAACCAGGTCGGGCGCGATGGGTGTCAGCCCGCTGGCGCGCGTGGCGCGGCTGGTTCAGCCGCATATCGAAAAAGTCGAGGCGCGCATTGCGCAACAGACGGCGGCTTTTGATCCGGCACTGGAAGGCTATGTTCTCTATGCAGTAGGCAGCCGAGGCAAACGGCTTCGGCCACTTCTGACTCTTCTCGCAGGCGGCGCCACCGGCAAGATCAACCCGGAGCACGTCGATCTTGCGGTGATCGTCGAGCTCATCCACATCGCTACACTCGTACACGACGACGTGATGGATGAAGCGGAATGTCGTCGCGCTCAGCCCACCGCGAATGCGCGCTGGGGAAATTCGCTGAGCGTTTTGCTGGGCGATTGCCTCTTCGCACACGCGCTGACGTTATCGACAAATTTCCAAAACTCCGACATCAGTCGCGCCATCGCGCGCACAGCCGCGACGGTTTGCTCCGGTGAGATGATCCAGACGCAACGCCGGTTCGATCTCACTCTGACGGTGCAGGATTATTTGCGCATCGTTGAAATGAAAACGGGATCGCTTTTCTCCGTCGCGGCCGAATTGGCTGCGGTGATCAGCAAGGCCGACCCCAATGTGGTCGAGACATTCAAAAATTTCGGGTTTCAAATCGGGACGGCGTACCAGATTTACGATGATTGCCTCGATCTTGCCGGCAGCGAGAGCTTAACTGGCAAAACGCTCGGGACCGACCTGCGTAAAGGAAAGTTTACTCTGCCGGTTTTGATTTTTCTGCGTTCGGCCTCGGACTTCGAGCGGGAGCGCTGTTGCCAGCTCGTGCTCGAAGAACAAATCGAAGAAATGATTGAGCTTCTGAAGAATGGCGCAAACAACGGGGCACTAAGCGAGTCAATCGCGGCTGGCAGCGATTTGATTCGCGAGGCCCAAGGCGCGCTGGATGGAATTGTATCGAATCCTTATGCCGACGGACTGTTCTCCCTCGGCGACGCGCTGTGCGAAATGTTCGATCAACTTCGCGTCTGATGCCGCAGCACCCGGGTTAAATGTCGCAACTCAAGATTCGTGAGATGCCGGCGCAGGAGCGGCCGCGAGAAAAGCTGCTTGCGCGCGGCGTATCCGCGCTCAGTGACCCGGAATTGATCGCCATCCTCTTGCGCACGGGATTGCGGGGCGCGAACGCAGTTGAAGTGGGACGGCACCTCCTCGAGAAATACCAATCTCTCACCGGCATCAGCCGATGCAGCGTGAAAGAACTGCGAAAGGTTCCCGGAATCGGGCCGACAAAAGCTCTCGAGCTCGTAGCTGCGTTTGGCTTGGGCGAACGGCTTGCCCGCGAAACGTTGTCGAAACAAAAGCTCGATTCACCGGAGCTCGTGAGCGAGCTGGTGGGACCCGAGATGCGCCGGCTGCGAACTGAGTCGTTGCGCGTCATCTTGCTCGATACGCGGTACCGCCTTCTGCATATTGAAGAGGTTTCCCTCGGCAGCCTCAACGAGAGCATCGCGCATCCGCGCGAAATTTTTCGGCCGGCGCTCACTTACTCCGCTCACGCCGTGATCGTCGTGCACAATCATCCTTCCGGCGACCCGTCGCCGAGTCAGACCGACCACAGTCTCACAAGGCGTCTGGCCGAGGCGGCAGAGCTTTTGCAGATCAAATTGCTCGATCACATCATCATCGGCGCGCCCTCCGAAGGAAGCCCCGCGTATTTCAGTTTTAAGGAAGCAGGCGTTTTGTGAGGATGAGGTCTTCAGAAGCGTGTGTCTTGGGTAGCGCACGCGTCTCGCGTGTTGGTTTCGGCGTCGCGCCGAAACAGTCTTTCGTTGTGCAGTATTTGGTCAGTAGGCAATACGCCAAGAAAAGACCGCGACCGCGAAGACGCGTCCGCCATCACACGAGACGTGTGCGCTACCCGGACCCTGCTCGCGTCGTTTGGCGCGCGATACAGGCCTAAACTATCGTACCATGGCTTCGGCAAAAATTCATCCGACAGCTCTTGTTGATCCTGTCGCGCGAATCGGCGCCGCCGTGGAGATCGGACCGTTCTCGATCATTGGACCACACGCCGTGATCGGTGAGAAAACGGTCGTGCAATCACACGTTGTGATCGAGGGCGAGGTTACAATTGGCAACGGAAATTTCATCGGGCACGGTGCGATGATTGGTGCGCCGCCGCAGGATGTTTCATTCTCACCGGAACGAAAAACCAGAGTGGAGATTGGGAACGACAACATCATCCGCGAGTACTGCACCATTCATCGCGGCAGCCCCGAAGGCAGCGCCACGAAAATCGGCGACGAAAATTTCCTGATGGCCGGCGCGCACATCGGTCACAATTGTGTCATCGGAAACAATGTCGTCATCGCAAACAATTGCTTGTTGGCTGGGCATGTGCGTGTCGATGACGGCGCGTTTCTCGGCGGTGGATCGACATTTCATCAACACATGCACATCGGACGCCTGGTGATGGTGCAAGGCAGTTCCGCTTTCGGAAAGGATCTGCCACCGTTTGTCATCGCAGCAGAGCGCAATTACGTGTTCGGCTTGAATGTAGTCGGGCTTCGCCGCGCTAGGTTCAGCGCAAAAGACCGAGAAGAAATCAAAGCAGCGTTCAAACTTATTTATCAAAGCGGGCTGAACATCTCGCAGGCGCTTGAAAAAGCGGTGACGATGAAGTTCGGCGCGCCAGCCCGCGAATTCCTGGACTTCGTCGCCAACGCAAAAAAACGCGGCATTTGCCCGCTCAAACGCAGGGGCGACAATGAGCTAGCGGTCTAACGAGGATTAGACGAAGATTCGTGATTAAAAGCGAACTTTCTTCGCTTGGTAGGGACAGCGGGCCGCCCTGTCCGGACGCCCCAGCGCGGCGTCGCTACCTCATTCCAATCAATGCGAGCATGCGGCCGGTTTTTCCTTTTTCAGCGCGATAGGAATAGTAGCGCTCCAAATCGCATGCTGTGCAGACGCCTGAGTCGTGAATTTCTTTCATGCCAAGCGCGCGACATTGCCGGATGATTTCTGCTGCGAAATCGACTTCGTAATGAGGGGGACGAATGCAAGGGCTGAGCTGCACGATCATGCTCGAGGGATCGGAGCCGAAGCGATCAATCATTTGCCTGGTCGCATTCGGGACGACGCCGAGCTCGGTGCCTTTACGCCCGGAATGCACTAAACCGATGGCCGGCGTTCTTGGATCGACAATGTAAACGGCGCAACAGTCGGCGACGCGAACGCCCAGCGCGATACCGCGTTGATTGGTGATGATGCCGTCGGAGGCGGGGAATTCCTGCTGTGGTAGGGACGCCGCGCTGCGGCGTCCGCGGTCAGCGCGGCGCGCCGACCCTACCTCATCGACAACTGCAATCTTGTTTCCGTGAATTTGTTTAGCGGTGAACAACGGCCAATCGCCGACGCCGATTGCGTTGCGAATTTCGCGATGCGCGGCATCGAGCCGGTTTAGCGCTTCAGCTTTATCGTGCGAAACGTCGATGCCGGCAATTCGTTGCGTGAAAACGTGGCGACAGATTCCAATCGCACTCAGGGCGGGAAATTGTTCGAAGGGAAATTGCATGCTCTACGCTCCAGATTCCAAGCTCCAACATCCACGCAGAATTGTCATTCTGAGCGTAGCGAAGGATCTCTGTTGTTCTCCCGCGAAGGCGTTGGTCCGAGATGTTTCGCTCCGCTCCAACATGACAACGAAAGGCAGCCACGCTGTTGAAGATTTAAGCCGCGTTGGAGAGCTTGGACGTGAAATTGAGCTTATTTGGAAAACGAAGTTCTAGATCTTCCGGCCGGAATTTGCAGCTCGCTGTCGTCACCGTGTTTCGGTTTTCCTTCCGCGTCCACGCCGCTGCCGGTATAATAGGTCTTGGTTTTGGTCGCGTGCGGCGCCAGATCGGCGAACATCTCGTGATAGACGCTTTGCGCGCCTGTGGCGCGGTCGAATTCCGCCAAGGAGGAGTTGTATCCGAAGAGCGCTTGCAAGCGCGTCGATTGCGCGGTGAGCAGTTGCACCTGCGCGTTGAGCACATCCAATTGAACGCCCGCGCCGGCATCCAGCCGCGCTTTCGCCAGGCGCAACGCTTCCTGGGCCATCTCGACGTTTTTCTCCTGGCTTTTAATCAGCTCCTGATTCTGCTGCAAATTTGAATACGCGGTCTGTATTTCCAGCTCCACCTGCCGAACGTCGTCGTCGTAAATGATCTTGGATTCCGAAAGCAGAGCGCGCTGTTGTAGGACCTGGCCAGCGATCGCGCCACTGTCCCAGATTGGCAGGCTGCCCTGGACCGTTGCGAGCCAACCTTTTGAAATATCATGCCAGCTTGAATTGGTCGGCGAGCTCACCCATTCGCCGCCGCCCGTGGTGGTGATGGTGGGGAGCCACTGGCCCGCCGTCGCGCGGACTTGTTGGAGCTGGTTCAACACGTTTGCCCGCGCTTGTTTGAGAAACGGGCGCCGCTCTTTTCCAAGCTCCATTGCATCGGCCAGCCCAATGGTGCGCGGGATATAAGGCATTTCACCTACCACTTCCAACGGCGGATTTTCGCCGCGCCGCCGTTCAAAATTCAGACCGAGTGTCTTGGCCAGTTGCAACTTCGATATTCGATAATTGTTTTGCGCGGTGATCAGTAGCGGGAGTTGATTGTATAGAGCCACTTCTGCTTGCAGCACGTTAAAGCGCGGAACGGTTCCAGCTTCGAAGCGGTTCTGCTGGTCTTTCAACTGGCTCTCCAGCAAATGCACCGATTGTTCATTCACCGTAATGAGCTCTCGATTGACCACAATCTGGTAAAACTGCGTCTTCACAGTCGCGATGAGTTGATCCAGAATATTCCGGAACGCGAAGTAAGCGCTGTCCCGCTGGAAGAAGGTGCCGCGAATCTCGTTAAACGTTGTGCCGTTAAAAATCAGCTGTCTCCCGAGAACACTGATGCTGTAGGATATATCGCTGGCTTCAGTAACAGGGATACTTGGTGTGGGAGATGGATCGGCCAGCGGGGGCTGGATATCCCTGACCTGCGACGCCGGTGATTCAATAAGAGACGCGGCCCCGCCTGTCGCGCTCCCAAGGGTGGTACCGGTTCCAGTCGTACCGGTCGTTCCAAATATCCGAGCGCCAACCAGGTTTGGATCAATCCATTCAAATTGCCCACTGGCTGTGATCTGCGGCAGGGCCTGTGCGCGGACTTGAATGATCACGCCTTTGGTCCGTTTGATCTCCTGCTCCGCGTTGAGGAGAGCCGGATTCTGTTGGAGCGCCGTCACGATCGCTTGATCCAGGGTAAAAGTGGGAACCTTGCGGGCAGAACGGGTTCCGGCGCCGGGCCCTGTTTCGCTGCCGCCAAAAATTGGCTGGTCAAGAATCCCGAACGCTGCAAGGATCCCCAGGCAAAGAAAAAATTTTCTCATAGACGTTTAGCGATTAGATGCGCGAAAGCCAGCAGCCGGATTCAAGGCAGTCTGATAGCACCACCGCCAAATAAATGAAAATCATTTCGACTGGCAGTAATCGTAAATTTTACTGTAAATCTGCAACCAGGCCTTTTGCTCATCCTGCGTGAGGTGGTTCAGAATTTTCATCAGGTTGCCAACCATTTCCTCGCGAATCCGGCGGACCAGGGCCGAGCCCTTCGGCGTAATGCAGACCATTACCTTGCGGCGGTCATCTCGCGCCACCGAGCGCACCACGTAGTCAAGATTCTCCAGGCGCGCGACCAGACCGCTCGCCGCCGCCGTGGTGTGCCCCATCTTCTGCGCAATCGCAGACATGGTGAGCACTTCTTTTTTGTCCAGATAGCCGAGAAGAAAAAATTGGGCGAACGAAACGTTGCCCGGCGCGAGTTCTTTGCACAAATGCAGCATAAAGCAGCGCTGCATTTCCAAGACGATGTGGGAAAGCCGCTCGGCATCCGCACGAATTTGATCGGTCGGACTTCGTGCAAATGCGGTCGCGGCGTCCGTATTCAAGGCGATAAAACTAGAAATGCGCGCATAGCCTGTCAAACCCGTCACAATAAGAGAATTGTTGTGATTACTTTTTCAGGACGCGACCTCGTCTTCGATGATTCGGCCATCAAATAAGTGGACCCTGCGCTCGGCGTGCCTGGCAAATCGTTCGTCATGTGTGACCATACAAATTGTCGCGCCGCTGGAGTGCAATTCTTTTAAGAGGTCCATCACTCCTTCGCCATTTTTTGAATCGAGATTTCCCGTCGGCTCGTCCGCAAGCAGGATCGCTGGTTTCCCTGCGAGAGCGCGCGCAACCGCGACGCGCTGCTGTTGGCCACCCGAAAGCTGACCCGGCAAATGTTTCGCCCGATGCGCCATGCCGACGCGATCGAGTGCCTCTGTGACCAAAGCTTTTCGATCGCACGCGCTCATCCCGCGATAGGTCAGCGGCAGCTCGACATTTTCGTACACCGTCAGGTCGCCGATGAGATTGAAGCTCTGAAAAATGAATCCAATCTCGCGATTGCGAATTCGCGCCCGCTCGGCAAACGAAAGGTTCGCCACTTCTTTGCCTTTGAGCGAGTACCTTCCGTTCGACGGCGTGTCGAGCAAACCCAAGATCGACAACAAGGTCGATTTGCCGCAGCCCGATGGTCCGGCAATAGAAACATATTCGCCGTCGCGGATATCCAAATCGATTCCGGAAAGCGCGTGAGTCTCAACTTCGTCAGTGAGAAAAACCTTGGTGACTTCTTCGAGGCGAATCAACGGAGTTGAACCGTTCGCGCGAGAAGTAATGTGAGGATTAGGTGAGGTGATTATCATGGTTGGTTCAGTTAAGTCGAATTCGTTCGTTTGAATCCCAGGCACTGGTGTCGGAGAGGATGACTCGATCGCCTGGATTCAGGCCGCTGAGAATTTGAATCGTGTTGACCGAGCTCTTGCCGAGCTTCACCACGGTGCGCACGGCTTCGTTGCTGCCCGGCACGAGTTTGAACATGCCAACAGTATTATCTTCCTGACCAAACGCGGGTCGGCCGACGAAGACAACATTTTCGAGCCGCTCAAGTTCGATTGTGCCATCGACGCTCAAGTCCGGTCGCGCGCCCTTGGGCAACTGCTCGTCGAATGCCACGTCCACCGTAATCGTCCCCTGCTCCACCGCGGGATCGACGCGTTTGACATGGCCTTTCACCACGCCGTTGCGCGTGTCGATAATCGCCGACTGATTCGGCTGAATGTCTTTTGCCTGCGTCTCGGCGATTTTGATTTGCGCCTTGAGCTTTGATGGATCAGCCACGCGCGCGAGATTGTCGCCCACTTTTACACGCTGGCCGATTTGCACCGGGAGTTGCTGCAACACGCCGGACATCCCCGCTTTCACATGTAACGCTTCGACCTGATCGAGCTTTAATTTCGCGAGCTGGCTCGCTTGATCGACCGCCGCCTGTTTCGATGCGAGCTGCGGTTCGATCGAGTCGCGCGCGAACGTCAATCGCTTCTGCTCGATCTCATCGCTTTTCTGGCACTCTTCTTCTTTGATCTTCGAAGTCTTGTAAACGAGCTCGGCGACTAGGCCGTTCTTTGCCAATTTGTCATTGGTCTCGCGCTCCATTTTTGCCTGCACGTAGGCAGCGTGCGCGGCCGTTGTCTTAGATTCCTGATCGAGCAAATCGCGCTGCAAAGTCGCGCGCTCCGTCGCGAGCTCCGCTTCCGCGGCTTTCGCTCGCAGCTCTGCGTCGTGCGCGCTCTGTTCCAGTTCCAGACTGGTCAACTCTAAGATAACGTCACCGAGTTCGACTCTTGTTCCCGGCCAAATCAAAATTTTCTCGACGCTGGCTTCTGTGGTCGCCGGGATCCATCGAATGTCTTCCGGAACCAGCGTGCCGAGCCCGCGCACCTGTCGCACCATCGGACCGCGCTTCACCGTGTCGATCCAAACGCTCGAGCGATCCACGCTCGGCGCCGCCGGTTTGAGACGCGAAAGCAGGACAGTGGTGACAGCGAGAGCAAAAGCCGTAGCAACAATGAAGGCGATTCGACGTTTGCGTTTTTTCGCAGCGAAATCAGGCCGAACGATGTCCATCGATGACAATGCGGTGGTAAAGCTCGCCGGCTGCCCAATCGTGGCGTTGGTTTTTACTGCGCGTTTTGTCATTCCACTCATACGCGCAATGCCTTGACTGGATCGATTCGTGTCGCCCGCAATGCGGGCACAAAACAGGCGATGAATGCGACGACAAAAAGAATCACAAACGCCGTTGCAAACGCGAATGGATCGCGCGGGCCAACCTTGTAGAGCAGGCTTCCCATTAAACGCGTCAGCATCAGCGCCGCGCCTGCTCCGATGACCATGCCGGCGCCAGTTAATTGAAGACCGCGCGACATCACCAGGCGCAAAAGATCTTTCGCGCCGGCGCCGAGGGCCATTCGCAAACCGAGCTCGCGCATTCCCTGCGAAACCGTGTACGACATCACGCCATACAACCCAATCGCGGCAAGAAAGAGCGCCATCGCACCGAAGATTGCGACGAGCGTGACAGCAAGGCGTTGGCTGTAACTGATTGCATCAATTTGGTCCTGGAGCCGATCGGTGATCAGCGGCGCCAGATTCGGGTCGAGCGCGTGGACCTCGCGCGCGAGCGCATTCATCATCGCGCCCGGCGTTTCACGCGTCCGAATCAGCAAAGTGTTTTGCACGCGAAAATTCTGCCGCAGCGGTACGTAAAAGAATGGCATCGGTGTCTCGGTCTTCGTGTGGTAGTTCGAATTTTTGGCGATCCCGACGATCTGCAGCCAACGATCCTTGGCCTTGAGGCGTTGACCGACCGGATCCTTTCCTGGCCAATATTTCGCAGCCATCGTTTCGTTGATAATTGCCAGCGGCGGCACGTTCTCGTCGTCGGTGCGCATAAACTCGCGGCCGTAAGCAATCGGGATTCCAAGCGTCGTGAAGTAATCTTCCGTGACTTCGATATACTCCACTGTCGGTTGTTCGTTAGGCGGCGGCTGGTATCCGTCGATCTCGATAGGTGCCGAAGAAAAGACGTTGTAACTAAACGGAATCACACGTGTAAGCGCGGCCGATTCAACACCAGGCAGTGTCCGCACGCGATCCAGCAACCGGATGTGAAAAATCTTGGCGCGGTCGAGCTTGTAGCCGGCCGAGAACAAATCGACCACGGAGAAAACCACATTCGTGTTAAAGCCCGGGCTCGCGTTTCGCATTTTAATCAGGCTTTGCAAAAGTAATCCGGTGCCGGCGAGTAAAATGAAACTGAGCGAGACCTGCACGAGTACAAGCGCAGAACGCAGTCGCGATCGGCTGCTGCCGCTGAGAACGCCGCCTAGTTCGGCTTTGAGGGCGTTTGAAAGATCGACATCGCTCGCGCGAATCGCGGGCACGAGCGCAAATAACAGAGTCGATACGATGCAAATCCCGGCGCTCACAGCGAGCACGCGCCAATCGATTTGGCCGGGGTAGTCGATCACGGTTCCAGGCAACGGCGGGGGAAACGCAAGCACGAGTGCATTACGACACCAATATGCAACCGCAATTCCGCCAGCCGCTGCAATGAGCGAAAGCAACAATCCTTCAGTTACCAATTGCCTGACCAGACGAGGTCGGCCCGCGCCGAGCGCGAGTCGCGTCGTCATCTCATGCCGCCGCAACAGCGACCTTGCGAGCAAAAGATTGCTGACGTTCGCGCATGCGATCAACAAAACCAAAAACACGACTGCCATTGTGATCGCGAGCGTGGACGACATATTCCCAGCGCCGTTGAACGGCGTTTTCCACAATGGGACGAGATGGTTCTCGTGGCCACGATTGGTCTCCGGAAAATCATTTTCCAAGCGTTGCGAGATGGAATTCAGCTCGGCCTGCGCTTGCTGACGCGTCACGCCCGGTTTGAGAAACGCGTAGGCCTCGATCCAGCGCGCCCCGCGGTCCTCAAGTTTGTAGCCGGTGGTGTCGAACGTCTCCTGCATCGACGTCGGCACCCAGAAACTGAACGAGTAGCCAATGAACGTGCCGTGAAATCTTTCCGGCGCGACGCCGATGATCGTGTGCTGAACGCCGTTCATGTATTGCGTCCGGCCGATAATGTTCGGATCGAAATTGTAGCGGTCTTTCCAGATTCGATAACTGATCACCGCCACGGGATGCGCATTGCGCCCCGTCCCTTCTTCCGGTCGGAATCCGCGACCGAGGATTGGCTTTACTCCAAGTGCGTCAAAATAATTGGCCGATACAATTCCCACCGTCGCGCGTTCGGCGCGATCACCGACGCTCAGCGTCGTGCCGGTGATGCGATCGATGATGAACGATTCAAACAGCGTGGAGTTTTTTTCCAGATCAACGAAGTCGGGATAAGAGAGCCCATTATGTCCCGGCACGCCGCGTGTCGTGCCAATGAGAGCAAACATCCGGTCCTGGTGTGGCACCAATGGATATGGGCGAATCAGAATTCCTTCGATCCAACTGAGCACGGCCGCATTCGTGCCGATGCCGAGCGTAAGACAAAGAATTATGAGAATGGATAAGCCGGGGGTGCGTAAAAGCATTCGCGCACCGAATCGCAGATCCCGAAGAAATTCGTCCGCCCACATCCAAACGCGTTGCTCACGCGCGGTTTCCTTGATTTGCTCTACGCCGCCAAATTCCCGCAGCGCCGCATTGCGCGCCTCGCCCACCGACATTCCCCCGGCAATGTTTCGCTCGGTCAAAAGATCGACATGTTGCTGAAACTCTTCCGCCATTTCGGCATCCCGCTGCTTTTTTCGAAGCAATCCCAGTAATCGATACAACCAGGCGTGGACTTGCGGCATATCTTTCACGCTCCCGAGAGGACAAGATCGATTCCTTTGGTGATGCGCGACCAATGCTCCTGTTCGGCGGCTAACTGTTTGCGCCCGGCCGCTGTCAGTTTGTAAAAGCGCGCTTTACGATTGTTGTCCGAAACGCCCCATTCGGCTTTGATCAATCCCTGCGCTTCCAAGCGATAAAGCGCGGGGTAAAGTGAACCTTGCTCTACGCGCAGGATATCCTGCGACATCTGATGAATTCGATCAGCGATGGCGAGGCCATGCCTGGGATCGTGCTGCAACGCTTTCAAGATCAACATGTCCAGCGTGCCGTAAACGAGGTCTGGTTTCTCTTTGGCCATATCTTGTTCTCCTAGACAGTCTGGGTAAGTGCACCGTTCAATCTTTTACCTAGACTGTCAAGGGGAGATTTTCCTGAGGTCAGACAGACGATCCCGGCAGCCAAATGGCTGCACGAAAAACAAACGCTGCTGGTAGGCAGGTGCACTAAACAAGATCAGCTAATCCCAGACTTGGACATCAACGATTCGATCCGCTGTCAACGACTCGCCGGCGGCGAGCCGCAACAATGCATTTGATTGGCTCAAGCCGAAAAGCGCGTGCGATTCCTGGCGGCCAACCGGAGTAAATTTCCCGTGTTCGAGTTTCCCGCGGATGTAATGCGCCCGCCCGCCGTCATTCGTCAGATCAACAGTCAATTTCGCCGGCACTTTGGGCAGATCGAGATTCGCTGCGCCCATCAGCTTCAAAATCGCCGAACGCACGAATTGCAAAAACGTAACGAACGCCGACACCGGATTTCCGGGAAGACCAAACACGAGGCAACCGCCAATGTTTCCAAACAGAAATGGTTTGCCCGGTTTGATCGCGACCCGCCAAATGTCGATCTGCCCGCCAAGGTCGCGTAATGCAGCCTTCACGAGGTCGTGCTCGCCGACCGACACGCCGCCGTTGATAATGAGAATATCATTTTCGATCCCGCGCTGAATCGCTTCGACCAGCGGTCCACGCTCGTCGCCCGAATGTTCCACTGATTTCACGATCGCGCCGCAGCGTTGCAGCAGCGCGTCAAGTAACGCCGAATTGCTTTCGTAAATTTGTCCTGCTTCAAGCTTCTCGCCCGGCTTTACCAGCTCGTCGCCGGTCGAGATGATGGCCGTGCTCACTTCGCCGCCAACGGTCACGTCTGCGAAACCTTGCGACGCCAATAAAGCAATCGCCGCTGCGTGAATTGGTTCGCCTTTGGCCAGAATGATCTGACCTTCCGCCAAATCGCAACCACGGCGCCGGACGAATTCGCCAGGAGCGACATCCACATTTATGACGATCTCGTTGCCATCGCGCGCGACATCTTCTTGCATTACAACTGCGTCCGCCCCACTAGGGATTGGCGCGCCAGTAAAAATCCGGACCGCTTCGCCGTGAGAAATGCAGAGATGACGATCGGGCCCCGCTGGTTGTTCGCCGACGACATGCATATGCGCGCCGCAGCGGCAATCACTCGCGACTACTGCATAACCATCCATGGCAGAATTGTCGAAGTTTGGCAGCGACAGCCGCGCAGCGACATCACGCGCGCTAAAACAGCCCAACGCTCTCAAAAGTGGAAGTGTTCGCTCGCGCAGCGGCGCGACTTTCTCCAAAATTCGCCCCAGCGCTTCTTCTTCGCTGATCATTGCCAGTTGTTTCAAGCCGTGTGATGCAGGCAATCCTGCCTGCTCAACGGTTACTCCCTTTTGAAATATTCGCAGGCAGGATTGCCTGCGCCACGAAATAATACTGAGGTTGGCAATCAGCAATTCTTCGCGATATTCTGGCCAGTTTTTGGTGAGGTGGCTGAGTGGTTGAAAGCAGCGCTTTGCTAAAGCGCCGTAGTCCAAAAGGCTACCGAGGGTTCGAATCCCTCCCTCACCGGTTCTCTCGTGTAACGAGTGTGGAGCGGCTATTGCATAACAACTCTGCATAACAAAGCCGCCCATAGCCGTCTAAGTTCGGCATTGTCCCTCAACGTCGCGCAGCTCTATTTATCCTTGCTTGTTCGGACGTGTGCTTTCGCCGCCTAAAGGAATTTCTTTTTCTCAATAGGCCAGCGACGCAAAACAAGCAGGGGGCGGGGGCGGAAACAGGGCGCGCGCGTTTATCTATTCCTCGCTCGCAAAATTTTCCATACAAAGGCGCAAGCAATGGCAAAAACGCGGACGTAAGTCAAATCCGCCAGGAACTCACCGGCCATGCCAGCGTTGATATAAACCCACGATGCGCGCATCACGAATCGCGTTGCTGCCAACCACCAGCGCGAAGTGATTTTTGCTCAAAAACGGGCGTTGCTGGAAATCTTTGACAAGTTTTTGCCGTCGTCATAATATACGTCAGCCGACGAAAACAACCCTACAAAAATTGGGTCGCGTTTTGAAAATCAGCAGTCCGGTTGGGTGCGCATGTCCGGACTTAAGCGCACAGCGGGCGACCGCCAGCCAAGTCGCACAAACTGCAATCCAAATGATTTTCAAGACGAAATGCGTATTTCTAAAAGTCGGCGGCAGCCCGACCTAACGACTGCCCGGGTGGCGGCATCACCGATCAATGGTGCTGAATGGTGTGATAGCCCTGGTGCGAAAGAGTTGTTTGGC
>Ga0209056_10002311_pt1 | contig 20665 bp, 17 predicted proteins | sample GraSoiAngelo_114_FD_185876 | JGI IMG/M metagenome (GOLD analysis project Ga0209056, IMG submission 185876) | Grasslands soil microbial communities from the Angelo Coastal Reserve, California, USA - 14_0903_13_40cm (SPAdes) (version 2) | ecosystem: Environmental > Terrestrial > Soil > Grasslands...
GAGCCGCGCAGCGCTCAGCCACACCGGCTCGTCGAGCACGCCGTCCACGGTCACGCTCGCCTCGATGCGGGGGATCGCGACGGCGAGCTGTCTGGCGAGGCCGTCGTAGCTGTGAGGGGGATCGGCGGGGGGAGATTGGAGGGTGAGGAGCAGGGAGAGCATGGGTGAAACATAAGTGCGGAATGCGGAGTGCGGAGTGCGGAATGGATGGACCGGCTTCGAACCCTCGCCTACGAATCGTCAGCCGGCTCGTACATTCCGCACTCCGCACTCCGCATTCCGCACTCTATTCGTATCGCAGTGCGATGATCGGATCGAGGCTCGCCGCCCGTCGCGCCGGCCAGATCCCGAAGAACAGCCCGACGGCCGCGCTGAACAAGAACGCGAGCAGGATGGCGAGCGGCGAGATGAGCGTGTTCCATTGCGCCAGCTTGGAGATCAACACGGCGCCCAGCGCGCCGATGAGCACGCCGATCGTCCCGCCCACGAGGCAGAGCACCAGCGCCTCGACCAGGAACTGAAACAGGATGTTGAAGCGCGTCGCGCCGAGCGCCTTGCGGACCCCGATCTCGCGGGTGCGCTCGGTGACCGAGACGAGCATGATGTTCATGATGCCGATGCCGCCGACGAGCAGGCTGACGGCGGCGATGCCGGCCAGCAGGTACTTGAACGTCTCCGTCGTCTGCTGGAACGTCGCGAGAATGTCTGTCTGATTGCGGATCTGGAAGTCGTTGTCCTGGCCCGGCCGGATCTTATGCTGCCGCCGCAGCACCCGCTCGATCTCGATCATCGCCAGGTTCATGGAATTCAGGTCCTGCGCCTCCACGGTGATGCTCCGCAATCGGTCGGTGCCGATGACCCGGTAGCGCGCCGTCTGGAGGGGGATGAGGATCTGCTCGTCCGGGTTGAAGAACGAGCCCTGCGAGCCCTTCTCCGAGAGCACGCCGACGATCTCGAACGAGATGCCGCGGATCAGGATCTCCTGGCCGATCAGCGCGTCACGGTTCGAGTTGAGCATCGGGGGGATCGCGGCCCCGATGACCGCCACGCGCCGCCGCGCCGCGTCGTCACCCGCGGTGAACATGCGGCCCGCGGTGATCGTGTAGTTATGGACCGATACGTACGCCGGCGTCGTGCCCACGATGTTCACGTTGACGTTATCGTTGCCCTTCTGGACCTGAAGGTTGCTGCTCAGCTCGGGCACGACGGCGCTCGCGTACCGGGCGTTGTTCGCGAGCGCGGTGTCGTCGTCCAGCGTAAGGCTGACGCGGGATCCGCTCGCGACGCCCCGCATGAAACTCTGGCCCGGGTACACGCTCAGCAACGTGGGGCCGAGCGCCTGGATCCGGTCCTGCACGGACTTCTGCGCACCCGATCCCAGCGCGATCATCGTGATGACCGCGCCCACCCCGATGATGATGCCCAGCATGGTGAGCAGCGAGCGGAGCTTGTTCGCCCGCAGCGCTTCGAGGGCCACCGCAATGATCTCGCCGAGCAGCATGGTTACCGCGGCGTGCTACTCGAGAGCACGAGCACCGTGTCCTGGTCCGTCAGGCCGCTCGTCACTTCGATGTAGTCCTGATCGGTGAGCCCCGTCCTGATGGGGACCGGTGCGATCTTGCCGCCCCGCAGGGCGAACACGATGTAGTTGCCGGCGGCCGGGCCCAGCGCTGGGCCTCCCGTCGCGGTCCCAGTCTGCGACTGAGCACGCCCGTCGCGGGTCGGGAACGTCGTCCCTCCCTTGCGCGGCTCGGCCGCGTGGAGCTTGCTTCCGTCTCCGACGGTCGTATCCCCTCCCGTCCGCGGCGCCGCCTCCGCCGTCTGCGCCGCGGCGACTTGCTGCTGCACCACGTTGGGGTCGAGGCCGAGTACGCTCGCCGCCGAGGCGAAGTCCCGCGGCGTCCGCAGCGCGGCGTTGGGCACCGCCAGCACCGCCTGGCGCTGGCCGATGTGGATCTCGACCTCGGTGTTCATCCCCGGTTTGAGGAGGTGCTCCGGGTTGAGAATGTTCACGTCGACCGGGAACATGGTGACATTCTGAGTCACCTGCGCCTGCGGCTCGATCTTCAATACCCGACCGTCGAACCGGCGGTTCGGATAGGCGTCCACAGTGATGGTCACCGGCTGTCCGGGCTGCACCTTGCCGACGTCGGTCTCGTCCACGAGCGCCGAGACCTGGACCGTGTCCAGGTTCGCGATCTTCAGGATGACCGTGCCGCCGCCCACGTCGTTCGTCGGGCTCGAGATCACCGTCCCGAGCACGGCGTCCAGCTCGAGGATGGTGCCCGTGCTCGGCGCCCGGACCTGCGTGTCTTCCATCGCGTCTTTGGCCGTCTGGAGGCTCGCCTCGGCCGTGACCACCGCCGACTTGGCCGTCGCGTAGGCGAGCTTCGCGGCCTCGTAGTCGGCCTCGGTGATGGAGTTGCTCTGATAAAGCGCCTCGCTGCGCTTGAGCTGAGCGCTGGCATTCTCTAGTTGTGCCTGGGCAACGTTGAGGTTCGCCTGGGCCTGGGTCAGATTGTTCTGCGGAATCCGGGGGTCGATCTTCGCCAGCAGCTGGCCCTTCTTGACCTCGTCCCCGGTCTGGACGGGCATTTCGAGGATCTCCCCCGAGGCCTTCGACTTCACGCTCAACGTTAGCATTGGCTGGATCGCGCCGGAGGCGGTCGCCGTGACGACGATGTCGCGGCGCTGGACGGGGATCGTGGAGTAGGGCGGCGCGGACTGCACCTTGCTGCAGGCCGCGAGGCCGACCAGCAAGGCGGCGGGCGCGACCGGGAGATAGCGCTTCACGGTTAGCCTCTCTATCTCGACGTAGCGCTCTGCGGCTGTTGCTGCCGCAGACCAGGCAGCCCGCCGCCGGTCACGTTCTGGAAGCGCTGCTTGAATTGCTGCTGCGACTGTACGAGCGACGCACTCGGCAGCACGAGGACGGTGTCCTTTTCGGTCAGGCCGCTCGTCACCTCGATATAGTCCTGGTCGGTGAGCCCCGTCTTGATCGGGACCGGCACCGGCTTGCCGCCCCGCAGCGCGAACACGATGTAGCTCCTGGGCGAGGCGTTTCTGGTCTGCCGGCCGGTCGAACCGCCCTGGGACTGCCTGCGCCTCGCTCCGCCATTCTCCGCTTTGCCGGCGCGCGCCTTGCCGCTGTCGGCGCCGGCAGTCGTGTCGCCGCCGGCGCGCGGCGCCACCGGCACGGCGGCGACCTGCTGCTGGACGACGTCGGGGTCGAGGCCCAGCACGCTCGCCGCTGCGGCGACGTCGCGCTGCGTCCGCAACACGGCGTTCGGCACCGCCAGCACCCCCTGGCGTTGGCCGGTGCGAATCTCGACCTGGGTGTTCATCCCCGGCTTGAGCAGGTGCCCGGGGTTCGGGATGCCGACGAGCACCGGAAACACGGTGGCGTTCTGAACCACCTGCGCCTGCGGCTTGATCTTCACGACGCGGCCGTCGAACTGGCGGTCGGGATATGCGTCCACCGTGACCGTCGCCGGCATCCCGGGCTGCAGTTTGCCGACGTCGGTTTCATTGACGAGCGTCGAATCCTGAACGGCGTCGAGGTTGGCCATCTTCAAGATGACCGTGCCGCCGCCGAGATTGGGGCTCGAGATCACCGTGTGAAGCACCGCGTCCAGCTCGAGGACCGTGCCGGTGATCGGCGCCCGGACCTGCGTGTCTTCCATCGCGTCCTTGGCGGTCTGGAGGTTCGCCTCCGCCGTGGCGACGGCTGACGCAGCCGTCGCGTAAGCGAGCTTCGCGGACTCGTAATCCGTCTCCGCGATCGCCTGGCTCTGGTAGAGGGCCTCGCTGCGCTTGAGCTGCGCGGTGGCATTCTCGAGCTGGGCCCGCGCCTTGTCGAGATTGGCCTGGGCCTGGCTCAGGTTGTCTCGAGGAATCCGCGGGTCGATCTTGGCCAGCAGCTGGCCCTTCTGCACCTCATCCCCCGTTTGGACCGGCAGCGCGAGGATCTCGCCCCACGCCTTCGATTTCACGCTCAACGTGAGCAGCGGCTGGATCACGCCCGGGGCGGTGGCCGCCACGGTGATGTCGCGCCGCTCGACCGGGACCTTCTCGTACAGCGGCGCCGACTCCGCCTTGGTGCAGGCAGCGAGGCCAACGAGCAATGCCGCGCGCGTGGCCGGGGGATAGCGCTTCACGGTCAGCCTCTGGTCTTCTGGTCGCGCTCGACGAGCCCGTCCCGCAGGTGGATCTGGCGGAACGCATGCGCGGCGATGTCCTGCTCGTGGGTCACGAGCACGATGGTTTGGCCCGAGTGGTGGAGTTCTTCGAACAGCTTCATGATCTCCGCGCCAGTGGCCGAGTCGAGATTCCCGGTCGGCTCGTCCGCGAGCAGGATCGAAGGATCGTTCACGAGCGCGCGTGCGATCGCGACGCGCTGGCGCTGGCCGCCCGACAACTCGTTCGGCCTGTGCTCCATGCGGTCGCCGAGCCCCACGTGCTCGAGGGCTCGCGCCGCCTTGTCCCGCCGCTCCTTGGCCGGCATGCCGGCGTAGATCAGCGGCAGCTCGACGTTGTGCAGTGCGTTCGCCCGCGGGAGCAGGTTGAACGTCTGGAACACGAAGCCGATCTCTTTGTTGCGAATTCGCGCCAGCTCGTCGTCCGACAGGTCGCTGACCTTTTGCCCGTTCAGCCAGTACTCGCCGGCGGTAGGCGTATCGAGGCAGCCGACGAGGTTCATGAGCGTGGACTTGCCCGATCCCGACGGACCCATGACGGCGACGAACTCGTTCCGGGCGATCTGGATCTCCACGCCGCGCAGTGCGTGTACGACCTCGCCGCCCATGTCGTAGTCCCGCGTCAGCTTGTGAGTCAGGATCACGATCTCGGGGAGCGGCGTGTCGCCGGTCCGGAAGGTCATCGCCTCCGCGCTGGTCACAGTGAGTGCCCCACAAGCGCCTCGAGCTGGGCTCGGGCGATCAGATAGTTGTATCGGGCCTGGACCTGGTTCACCTCGGCCTGGGTCAGGTTGGCCTCGGCCGTGAGCTCGTCGAGCAGCGTGGCGGCACCCAACCGATAGCGTTCTTGCTGCACGCGCAACGCTTCCGTCGCCGCGGCGACGTTGGCGCGGGCGATCCCGATCTGCGCGTACGCGGTGGAGAGTGCCGCGAGCTGCTGCGTCAGTTGGGCGTTCACCTGCCGGCGTGCGTCCGCCGCCTGGGTTTGCGCGACGTCCCGCTGCACCGAGGCGGACACCTGGTTGGCCTCGCGGGAGAAGCCGTTGAACAGCGTCCAGCTGAGGGAGAACCGGAGCGCCCAGTTGTTGAGGTAACTCTGGGTAGTGGACCAGGGCACCACGCCCAGACGACCCAGGCTGTCGAGCCCTGTGTAGCCGTTCGCGTACGAAACCGAGAAGGTGGGCCAATAAGCCGAGCGCGCGACACCGACCTGGGCTCCGGCGGCGCGGGCCATCGCCTCCGCCTGCCGTACCTGAGGCGAGGACTCGAGCGCCTCGGTGCGGAGCGCGGCGGTGTCGGGGACCGACGGGAACGTCGTATCGGGGACAGCGCGCACCGGCTGGTCCACGCCCACCTGGCGCCCCAGGTTGGCCTCGGCGGTGGCGAGGTTGGCCTGCGCCTGGAGCAGCGCGAGCTGCGCGTTGCCAAGGTCTACCGTAGCCGTGAGCGTGTCGGAGCGCGTCGCGGCGCCGGCCTGGAATTTGTTGACCGCGATCTGGCGCTCTTCCTTGGCGCGCTGGACCTGCGCTTCGGCCACGCGCACGAGCTCCTCGTTTGCGAGCGCGGTGAAGAAGAGCTGCTGGGTGGCGGCGGTGACCTGGGCCCGCTGGTTGACGACCTCGGCGTCGGCGGCGTCCAGCGTGGCGGACGCGGCGCTTCTGTTGGCAAAGCGTCGGAAGCCATCGAACAGGTCGTAGCTCAGCGTCAGCGAACCCGAGTACGATGTGTTCGACGGCACCGTCACGATCTGCCCCGTCAATGAATTGTAGCGGTTCGCCGATGCCAGATTCGATGAGCCCCCTGCGGTGATCGTCGGCAAGAACGCGCCGAACGCGGCCCGCTGGCCGGCTCCGGCGTTCCGCTGGTCGCCTCGGGCCTGGACCATGGCCGGCTGTACGTCGAGCGCGCGCCGCACGGCCTCGGGGAGCGTCACCTCGAGCCGCTGGCCGGCGAGCGCCGGCGACACGCCGAGCGCGAGCGCCGCGGATACGGCCAACGTCTCTACCCTCATGGCCTCCTCCCTCCGGAGTCGGCCTTGTCCTTTTGATGCCGACGCCGGGCCATGTGGTCGCGGTACTTCACCTGCTGGTCCGGCCTGAGCTGGCCCAGGACCTCCGAATCGAGTTCGGCCCTCATCGAGTCAAACCGGGGGCGGACCGTTTCCCACACATTGCTCATTCGCGCCCAACGACGCTGCAGGATGGTGTGGATCGTGTCGCGCTGGGCCGGCGTGAGGCGCAGCAGGTGGTCGAGCTCGGTGACCAGGCGGTCCGGTCCCCGGGGTCTCTCGGGCGCGGCGGCTTCGGCGTAGCGGGCCCAGATCGCTCGGCCACCGACACCCACGACGACGCCGGCCCCGAACGTGGCCACCAGCAGCACTACGGCCCAGGTTGTGGAACGATTCAGCATGATGGCGCGCTTGCCTTACTCTACCGTTCGAGGACGGAGGCCAGGACAACGTCGACCACCGGAGCCTGCGTGGGCGGCGCGATCAGCGCCTCGGTGACAGAGGGGCGCCCGGCCGGGCCGGACGCGATCCGCCCGACGAGGTAGCCCGCCCCCAGCGCGATCACGATCGCCGCCGCGATGCCGGCACCCGCCCAGCGGGCGAGGACGGCGGCCCACGAGGCGGCCGTCGCCCGCGCCTGGTCCGCGCGCGCGAGCACCCGTGCGACGAACGCCGCCTCATCCCCAGGGTCGAGGGCCTGCCTCAGCGCGGCCCCGAGCACTGCATCCGGGCGGTGATCGAACGGCATCGGTTCGTATGTCATCGCTACTGCTCCTTCCAATCCCCCAGCAATACACGCAGCCGGCGGCGCGCGTGGAACACCTCGGACCGCACGGTGCCCTCGGGGATGCCGAGGATGTGGGCGATTTCGGCGTGGGCGTACCCCTCCACGTCGAACAACACTACGGCAATCCGGCGCCGCTCGGGCAGCTCCGCCAGCGCCCGGCGCAGCTGCTCCGACAGCTCGCGCCGCTCGGCGACAGTGTCGGGGCGCGGGCCGCCCGCCGCGAGCGCGGGGTCAAGTGGTTCGGCTTGCCGCACCTTGCGGCGGCGGCGCCGGTCGGTCGCGGCGTTCGCGACGATCCGCAGCAGCCAGGGACCGAACGGGCGCCGGGGATCGTACTGTTCGAGCTTCACGAGCGCCGAGAGCAGCCCGTCTTGCGCCGCATCGTCTGCGTCGTCGGGGTCCCCGAGCACGGCGCGCGCGACCCGTCGAGCGACGCCTGCATAGCGCTCCACCAGCAACCCAAACGCCGCGCGGTCACCCGCGACCGCGCGGGCGACGAGGGCGGCTTCGTCCTGCGGGGTTATACGCGCGACCGACGCCGGGGGTTGAGGATCAACCGCCATCGTCCGTCTCCCGCGACCGGCGCCGGTCGAAAGCGTACAGGCCAAACGCGAGCGCGAGCCCGAAGGCCCCCGTCGCGAGCGCGACGCTCGTCACCTTGGGGAAGAGCAGCAGCAGGCTGCCGATTCCGGCGAAGGTGAGCGCACCCGTCGCCGCGATCGCCCGCCGCAGGCCCCCGGCGACGCGGCGCAGCGCCACGACGGCGACCGCGCCCAGTTCGTACCCCGAGCGCTTGTGCTCGGCGTCTCCCGCGTGGCTCAGCGCCGTCGCGCTGGCACCGACGAGTCGCGGCGGGAGACGCAACCGTCTGGCCTGCAGCGCGATCTCCCGGCTCGAGCCGAGGTCGCGCCGGAATTGCTCGGCGAGCGCGTCGCACAGGCCGCCGCCCTCGGCGAGCATGTCGAGCTCGTAGTTCGTGAGCAGGCTCGAGACGTTCAGGTTGCTCGAGCCAACGCGGGCCCAACGCCGGTCGACGAGCATGGTCTTGGCGTGGATCATCGGTCCCCGGTATTCGAAGATCCGGACGCCTGCGCGCAGCAGCTCGCGGTAGCCGATGCGGGTGAAGTTGCGCAGCACGGGCAGGTCGCTCGTCCCGGGGACGAGCAGGCGCACGTCCACGCCGCTCTTTGCGGCGTCGAGCAGGCTCGCGTACAGCGGCGCAGGGGCGATGAGATACGCGTCCGTGATCCACAGTCGCTCCGCCGCGCTCGCGGCGAGGAGCTGGACGGCGCGGTAGATGCGTGCCCGCCGCGGCTGGCCCTCGACGACGCGGATGGTGCAGTCGCCGCACGGCTCGGGGGGGGGATCCGCGGCGAACTCGTCGCGCGGGAGCGGGTCCCCGGCCGCCCGCCAGATCCGGCCGAACGCCGCGTCGAGCGCCGCCGCGGCGGGGCCGCCCACCAGCACCATGGTATCCCGCCACGGCAGACGGCGGCGCTGGGGATTGCCGGCCCACTCGTCGCCGATGCAGAGCCCGCCGAGCATCGCCCGCGTGCCGTCCGCCACCAGGAGCTTGCGGTGGTCGCGGGAGACCGCGTCGAACGGCCGCGAGGAGAGAATGGGGTGAAAGGCGCGCACTTCGGCGCCCGTTTGAGCGAGTTGGCGCCAGTAGCGACGCGACGTGCGCAGCGAGCCGAAGGCGTCGTACAGCACCCGCACGCGCACGCCCGCCCGCGCGCGTTCGGCGAGCGCGGCGGCGAAGCGGCGGCCGGTGGCGTCGTCCCGGATGATGTAGTTCTCGAGGTGGACCCACGCCCGCGCTGCGCTGATGAGGTCGAGCATCGCTTCGAGGGCGAGCGGGCTGTCGGGATGGTGCTCGAGCCGGTTGCCGCCGATGGGTCGTGCCCCTGCGGCGCGGTCGACGGCGAGGGCGAACTCGTCGCGCGCGACGCGGTCGCCGCTCTCGGGGATGCGGGGTGCCGGAAGACTCACCCGACCGGCGCTCCCGCGGTCGATGCGCCGAGGCCGAGCGCGCCCTCGACCGGTGCGAGCGCCCGGATCACGAAGGCGATGTGCTCGTCGAGCGGCACCTCCAGCTCGTCAGCCCCCTGACGCACCTCGTCCCGGTTCACGCCGCGGGCGAACGCCTTGTCCTTGAGCTTCTTCTTCACCGACGAGACCTCCAGGTCGGCGAAGCTCTTCGAGGGCCGCACCAGGGCGCACGCCACGAGGAACCCGCACAGCTCGTCCACCGCGAAGAGGGCCTTCGCCAGCGGCGTGTCGCGCGGCACGCCCGAGTAGGTCGCGTGGCCGAGGATCGCGCGGCACATCTCCTCGGGCAGTCCCTTTTCGCGCAGCAGTCGGACGCCCCACGCGGGGTGGCCTTGGGTTGGCGAGTGCTCAAGGTTCGGGTACTGCTCGTAGTCGAAGTCGTGGAGCAGGCCCACGATCCCCCACTCTCCTGGGTCGCCGCCGTACTTGGCGGCGTACGCCCGCATCGCGGCCTCGACCGCCAACATGTGCTGGCGGAGGCTCGGGGACTGCGTGTGCTCCTGCATCAGCTGCAGGGCCTCGGCCCTCGTCATCGGTTTCCTGTCCCCCGGGCTTGCGCCCGGCTCTGACCCTGGGCTTGCGCCCGGCTCTGACCCTGGGCTTGCGCCCGGCCCTAACCCCGGGCTTGCGCCCGGGGTCAGTACATGCTCACCCGCGCCGGTCCGTGTCGACGCCCCAGCGTTCTGCCCACAACTCGGCCATGAGGATGGGCCAGAGCTTGCGGGCGTTGTTGCGCCGTGCGCCGCGATGCTCCGCCAGCAGGCGCGCCGTCGGCGCGTTCGGGAACACCCGAGGCTCGGCAAGATGGCGGTCGGCGAGGGACGCGAGGCCCGTATTGAGCCACCGGGCCACGGGCACCGACAGCCCGCGCTTCCGGCGGCCGATCACGTCCTCCGGCACGAGCCCGCGCGCGGCTTCCTTTAATATCGCTTTGGTGCTGAACCCATGCACCTTGAGTGCCGATGGCGCCGGGAGCGCGAGCTCCATCACTTCGCGGTCCAGATATGGCGCGCGCGCCTCGATTGATGCGAGCATGGTGCCGCGATCGACCTTCGCGAGCAGGTTGTCGGGCAGGTAGGTGAGGAAGTCGAGCCACAGGATGCGGTTGAGCGGGTCGCCCTGCGGGAAACGGGCGAGCGCGCCCGCGACCTCGGTCACCGTGCGGGCATCGGGTCCGAGCGCACCGAACCAGGTGAGATGGCGCTCGAGGGGCGGGAGCTCCGCCGCCGCCACGAACTGCTTGAGTAGGAACTCGAGCGTCACCTTGCCGGTGGACGTGGGGAGCCGGTTCGCGGCCGAGCGCAGCGTGCGGCGCACGAGCCGAGGCAGCCGAAGATAAAACCGCGCCGCCCGGTGGCCCAGGTAGGTCGGATAGCCGCCGAACAGCTCGTCCGCGCCCTCGCCCGAGAGCACCACTTTTACGTGCTCGCGGGCGGCCTCCGCGAGGAGAAACGTCGGCAGGATGGCGGGATCGCCGATCGGCTCGGCGAGCGAGCACGTGATGGTGGCGAACGCCCGCTCGAGCGCCGGCCCGTCCGCACCCACGACATGGTGGATCGTCCGGATGTGGCGGGTGACGGCCTCGGCATGCGGGCTCTCGTCGTAGCCGGGTTCGACGAACCGGACCGAATACGTGTGGATTTTCTCGCCCGTCATGACGCGGGCCGCGGCGGCGGCGAGCAGCGACGAGTCGAGCCCGCCGCTCGTGAACACGCCCACCGGGACGTCGGACATCAGCTCCCGCTCGACCGCGTGGAGCAGCGCGTCGCGTAGCTCTGCGGGTCCGGTGAGCCGGGGCTCGCGCGCTGCGACGGCCGCCGGGTCCCAGTAGCGCCGCACCGCCAGACCAGAGTCATCGGCGATGAGCAGGTGCGCGGCCGGCACTTTCGAAATGCCCGCAAACATGGTGTGCGCCCCCGGGACATACCCGAGCGCGGCGTAGAGCGACGTGGCGACCGGGTTGACGCGTCGCGGTTGGTCGGGGTAGACGAGAAGCGCCTGGATCTCCGAGGCGAAGCGCAGTTCGCCGTCGATCTCGGTCCAGAAAAGCGGCTTCTCGCCCGCGCGGTCGCGCGCGAGGATGAGGCGCCGCGAGTGATCGTCCCACACGGCGAGCCCGAACATGCCCTCCAGCCGGCTCACCGCGTCCGGGCCGAAGCGCGCGTACAGCGGGACGATGGTCTCGATGTCGCCCTTCGACCGGAAGGGGTAGCCCGCCGCGGCGCACTCGCGGCGCAGCGCGGGCGCGTTGTAAATCTCCCCGTTGCATACCATCCAGACCGAGCGGTCCGGGCTCTGGAAGGGCTGGTCTCCGGTGGTGAGGTCCATGATGGCGAGCCGGCGTGCGCCCACTCCGGCCCGCTCGTGGCCGACAATCCGCTCGCCGTCCGGCCCGCGGTGCGCGAGCGCCGCGGCCATCGCTCGGAGGCAGCCGGGGTGGCGCAGCGGTCTACGCGTGAGCGAGACCGCGCCGAAGATGCCGCACATGCCTGCGCTCAGCCCCCCGCACCCTCTCCGCGGTGCGGAGAGGGGCCGTGCCGCATCCGCCGCGGCTCCGCCCGTCTCCCCCGCTCCCCCTGCCCGCGCGGCGGGGAGGGGGTAAGCGTGGGGGCGGGGGCGGGGGCGGGGGTGCAGGGACCGTACGCGGCGTAATGGCCATCGGCGGCGAGGAGCGGGAGCGCAGCGGCAAGCGTCGAGCGGGCTTCGCGGTTCGCTGCGGTCGCCACGAACACCGTGGGCACCGGGCAGCGTGCCAGCGCCTCGCGCCAGTAGCCGGCGGGGAGCAGGGGTGACGCCGTCGTCGTGCGGTATCGCTCGTGGTGGTCGGCGATGAACGTGCTCGTCAGCTCGACCCCCGTGGCGGTCGCGACGGCGACCGTCCGCCCCAGATAGAAGGGCAGCGAGGGCGGGTAGGCGAGGATCGCCAGCACCGTCCCCGGTTCCCGAACGCGGGCGAGCGACGCCGCGATCGGCCGCGCGAGCGAGGCGGCGGACCGGTCCTCCCCGACCGCGCGGAGCAGCCGGCCGCTCACGAGCGGAATCGCCGCCACCGCGATCGCATACCCGAGAATCCCGACCTGCAGTCGCCGGCCCAGCACGCCGAGCGTCACGAGCGCGGCGGAAGCGAGTAGTATGACGCCCAGGGCGAGCGCTGTCGGCGGGATCGCCGCCTTCTCTTCCGGCGTGAGGTCGAGCGGCGCCGGCATCCAACGCGTGAGGGCGATGAGCGCGACGCCGAGCGCGACCCCCGCGGCCGCATAGGCCCGCCACCCGGCCTGAAGGCCGCCCGCGACGATGTTCCGCGCCGCGGCGAGCGCGAACACGGGCATGAGCGGCAGCAGGTACTGTGGCAATTTCGACTGGTTCACCGTCAAGAACAGCAGCGGCACGATCACCCAGCTTGCGAACAGCAGTGGCTCCCGGGCGTGCGGAGCCCGCCGCGCATCCCAGAGGGCGCGGCACTGCCTCACCCGCGCCAGCGCCGGCACAATCCAGGGAAACGCGGCGACCGGCAGGATCGGCAGGTAGTACCAGAAAGGGGCGGTGCGGTGGAAACTCCGTGTCGTCACGCGCTCGAGCGTTTCCCGGACGAAGACGTAATGGGGGAACTCCGGGATCTGGATGCTCACGGCGATGAACCAGGGCAGCGCAATCAGGAGGAACACGCCGAGCCCGCGCCCGGGGAAGAGTCGACGCGGTGACGTACCCGTGGCGAGGGCGTAGGGAACGAGCGCCAGCAGCGGGATCGCGACTGCAATCGGGCCCTTCGTCAGCGCGCCGACACCCATGGCCGCCCACGCGGGCGTAGGACGCTCCGCGAAGAACCAGAGAATCGCGGCCGTCGTGCATAGGGTGAGCGTGCTGTCGAAGATCGCGGTGCGCGCGTACACGAGAGGCAGCACCATTGTGGCGTAGGCGAGGCCGGCGAGCCAGCCCGCATCCGCCCCCCAGCGGCGGCGCGCGAATCCCGCGAGCAGGACGATCGTCGCGAGCGTTGCAACGTAGGCCGGGAGCCGCGCCGCGCTCTCGGTGGGCCCCAGCACCTCCATCAGCGCGGCGGATGCGGCGAAGTAGACGATCGGTTTGTCGAGATAGGGCAGCCCGTCGAGGTGCGGCACGAGGTACTCGTTCGAGCGCGCCATCTCCCGCGCGACTTCGGCGTTGCGGCCTTCGTCGGGATCGAGGAGCGGGTAGCCGCTCAAGTTCCAGCCCAGCGCGACCGCCGTGAGGAGCAGGAGAAGCGGGAGTCCGGCGTAGTGGTAAGAGCCGTTAACCGACGCTACGACGCTACGTTGTGATTGCGTCGCTGTGATCATCCGGGCGCTCGGGGGTGAAGCGATCTCTCACAACTTGGCGTCGTAGCGTCGTATACGGCTCAATGCCCGCCGGGCGGCTGGGCCGGGAGCTGCGATACCGTCACGGGCACGGACGCCTTCTTCTCGCCGTCCACCGTGATCTCGAAGCGATACGGTCCCGCGTGAGGGAACGGGACGTCGAATACGAGGATCGCGCCTGCCTCGATCTCCGTGACGCCCGCGGGCGGCTCGGCGAACGTGACGTTGCCATTGCCGCCCAGAATCTCCGCGTCTTGCTCGTCGAGGAGTCGGATCTGCACGGTGTGCTCGCCCACTTCGGTGCGCCTCCCCTTGAGCCGCAGCACCAGATGCAACCGCGGGTGCGTGGCCGGGAACTGCTGCACCCAGATGTGCTGGAAGATCCCGAGCACCGAGAGCTTTCCAGCCTGATCCACCAGCGCGTAATCGGCGATGACGGCAAAGTCCAATATCATAGTTGCAAGCCGCAAGCCTTGCGGCCTACGGCTTTCGGCTGATATGAATCCACGCGCGCGTCCTCTCCCACTCGAGCTTCAGCACGCCGCCCGTGTCTCGTGGCTCGATCGCAATCGTGAGCTGCTCCACGGGCTGGGCGGGCCGCTCGACCTGCATATCGAGGCGGGCGAGGTCGTATTTCGCGTCGTAGTCCGTGCCCCACTGCCCCGTGTTCCGGTTGACGATGAGGGTCCACCCCGACGGCGCCGGGATCGTCCAGAGGCTGTACTGTCCTGCCGGGATCGTCGTGCCGCCGATGATCAGGTCTGCACTGGTTTCGAGAGTCGTGGCTGCATTGGCGCCGGTCCGCCAGACCCGGTTCCACGGCACTACGCTCCCGAAGATCACCCGCCCGCGCATCGAGGGGCGGCTGTAGCGCACGGCGAGCGCCGCCCCCGCGATCGTAGTCTTCACCGAGTCCGCCGGGGAGAGCGCGCCCAGCGGGCGGGCGGCGAAGGTCCGGCCCAGCGTCGCGAGGTCGAGCGACGGCACGCGCTCGACCGTCACCTGCATGGTAGAGCCGATGCCGCTCAGGCCGAGCAGGGTGCCCCGGTCGTCTACGCGCATGCGCAGCGGACCGATGGGGCCGAGCGTGATGGTCATGGAGTCGCGGCCGAGCCGGTTCACGGTGACATCCCACGGCTCGGTGGCGCCGACCGGAAGCACGACAGTCGTGTACCAGTCGCCGCCCGCGGCGCGGGCCCGGCGGGCGAGGAGCTCCACGAGCGCCGCCGATTGGCCGAGGTAGGGTGCGGCGTGCATCGACACCTTGATCCGGCGGGTGACCGTGCTGTCGCCCCCTTCGGTGGTGGCGATCGCGCTGTCGCCGCGGAACTCGATGGTGGCTTTCTGCTCCGTCGGCTTCGGATCGGATACGTTGTGTGTCGCGAGCTCGAAGCGCTGCACTGCGCCGGCCGGCCCGAGGGTCGCAGTGTAGATGCGGTGCTGTGTGCGCGGGGTCCGGATCACCTGCTCGCCCTGGAGCCGCTCGGCGGTGAGCGTGTACTGCTCGATCGCCACCGTGTCGTTCCCGAGACGCACGACGAACGCGCCGGACTGGGCCGCGAGAGCGGCGGGTGAGAGGACGCCAAGCGTGACACAGAGAAGGACGCTGCGGATCATCGCTCATTTCCTCGTGAAGGGAATCGAAACTCGCGTGTTTTCCCATTCCATTTTCAGCACGCCGCTCCCACCCCCGCCATCGCCGCCGCCGCGCGCGGCGCCGGCGCCACCCCCGCCCTGCAGCTCGATGGAGATGGTGAATACCTCGACCGGCTGCGGAAGCTGCTCGACCGTGAGGTCGAGCCGCACCAAGTCCGAATCGGCCGAGTAGGTCGTGCCCCACAGTGGGGGCCGCGTGGGGAGGGTGCACGTCGCCCCTTCGCACGGCGCCTTGGTCTGCGTGTTGATGATGAGCTTCCAACCCGTGGGCGTGGGTAGCGTCCACAAGGTGTAGCTGCCCTTGGGAATCGTCCTTCCGCCCATCACGAGGTCGGCCGATGTGGTGAGCCGGGTCGCGGCATTAGCCCCGGTGCGCCACACCTCGTTCCACGGCACCAGGCCGCCGAAGATCTTGCGGCCGCGCCTCGCCGGGCGACTGTAGTCTATCACGATTGCGGCACCGACCAGGTCCGCGCGCACGGAATCCGCGGGTGACAGCGGGCCGAGCGGGCGGGGGGCAAAGGCGGCTCGGAGCGCCGCGAAATCGAGCCCGGGCACGCGCGCGACGGTCACCTTCTGCGTGGTGAGCCGACCATCGGCGCGCAGGATGCGGCCCGCGGCGTCCACATCCATCAGGGTAGGCGCCTGATCGCCGAATCCCACGGTCATCGAGTCGGGGCTCGGGAAGGTAACGGTCAGCGTGAACGGGAGGCTTGCTCCAAACCAGATTGCCGGCACCTCCACGCTGGCGCCGCCGAGGGCGTGCGCGCGCCGTCCGATCTGCTCGTACAGGCCGTAGCAGAAGTTCAGGAAGGGCATCGCGCCGCCCGGGGTCACGACGGTCGCGCGCCGCGTCTCCCCGCCCCGTGTGACTTCGAAGAAGGTCTCCTCCGTCGTAAACGTCGCCACGCCGTGCATCGCTGGAGGGTCCTTTGCGCCGCCCGCCGCCCGAGTGTCGAACTCGAGGCGCGCCACGGAGCCGTCCGGCCGGAGCATCGCGACGAGGCGCCGGGTGGTCACGGGTGAGCGGTCGCGGAGGACCATGTCGTCCCGGAGCTCATCTCGGCTCCGCGTATAGCGCTCCACGGCAATCGTGTCCGTGCCAAGCGTGATGACGAACGCGCCGCTGTCCGCCGCCTGCGCGGGCAGGGCGGCGGGCGCTGTGAGGAGGAGGAACAGGACCGGCAGTCGGGCCATCGTGTGCCTGGTCACGTGACCCGAATCGACTTGACTTCGTCGTTCTGCGCAATCTTCAGGACGACGTCCATCCCCTTCGTGACCTGTCCAAAGACGGTATGGACCCGGTCGAGGTGCGATTGGGGCGAGTGGCAGATGAAGAACTGGCTCCCGCCCGTGTCCTTGCCCGCGTGGGCCATGGAGAGCGTCCCCGCCGCGTGCTTGTGGACGTTCTTCTCCGTCTCGCACTTGATCGTATAGCCGGGGCCGCCCGTGCCGACCCGTCCCCCGCCCCCCTTGGAATGGGGGTCGCCCCCCTGGATCATGAAGTTCGGGATCACCCGGTGGAACCGGGTCCCGTCATAGAAGCCTGCGTTCGCGAGCTTCGCGAAATTGGCCACCGTATTCGGCACCTCGTCAGTGAACAACTCGGCCTCAATGGTGCCCTTCACTGTCTCGAAGATCGCCTTCTTGTTGGGCATTCAGTTCTCCAGCGAGAGGTCTTCTTCCACCTGCGCGACGCTTTTCATGCCTACAATCACGACCGCGACCGCCTCGTTGTCCAGCACGAACTTGAGCGCGGCCTGCGCCGCGGTTCGGATGTCCCCGATCAACCAGCGCCGAAGCCGATCTGCGGAACCTTGAGCCCCGTGCGGCCGAGGACGCGAGTGTTCACCGCAGCAGGTTCGCGAGTGCCTCGGGTGTCGCGACGGGGAGGGAGCACGTCGTGCCAACGCACACCGTCGCCGCGGGTTGATCGGCGCTCCTGCGAATCACGATCTTCCGGGGCCGGTAGGCCTGCAGCGCGACGAGATGCATCGCGCAGGCCGCGCCCCCCTCGCCGCGCGGGCCGGAGACCTCGACGCGTGTCGCGGGGTTCAGCGCCCAATCCAGGGCGCGGAGCAGGGTGGCTGCGTGGAGGCCGAGCTGCGCCGCGGCGCCCGCGAACGTCGCGAGCTGGCGGTCCAGCAGGCGGCGGAACTCGCGGTCCTCGGTGAGGGCCGAGAGACGCGCGAGCACCAGCGCCGCCACACCGTTCCCCGACGGCGTGGGCGCGTCCTGCGCGGGCTTCGCAGGTGTCGCGAGATAGGCCGCGCCCGGGCGGTCGCGCGCCAGGTCGAAGAAGCCGCCGGCCTGCTCGTCCCAGTGCGCCCGCACGCAGTGGCGCGCCACGGCGATGGCGCGCACGAGCCACGCCTCGTCGCCCTTGGCCTCGTAGGCATCGAGAAACGCCGCGGCGGCATGGATGTTGTCCTCGAGCAGTCCGCGCGGCTCTGCCCGGCCGATGACGTGCGCCATGCCACGACCGTCGTCCCACGCCTCAGCCCAGATCCGGCTCAGCACCTTCAAGGCGAGCGTGTTGCATTCGGGGCGGTCGAGCACCGCGCCGGCATGCAGGAACGCCGAGGCCATCATTGCATTCCAGTTGACGTACGCCGTCGCGTCGACGAAGGGCGCTTTGCGACGGTCGCGCGCCACCTTGAGCTGCTTCAGCGCATCCTTCAGGACCGGCGATTCGTCGTCGCCCGCGGGGTCCCGCTTCCACCACAGCACGTTCTTTTCGTGGTCGTGGTGCATCTCACCCGGCACCTCCACGTCGAACACCCGCCGAATCACGTCGAACGCGTGGTCATCGCTCAACGCGGCTCGAATTTCGCCGGGCGTCCAGGTCCAATAGTCGCCGTCGTCGCCGAACGCGAGGTCCGCGTCCTGGGAGGTGAAGAAGACACCTCGCTCGCCGTCCGACAGCACCTCGAGCACCCAATTCACGATCCCCGCCGCGACTTCCTTGAACAGCGGTGTGCCGAGCGCGGCGTACGCATTCAGGTATGAGCGCAACAGCTCAGAGTTGTCGTACGCCATCTTCTCGAAGTGGGGCAGGATCCAGCGCTCGTCCACCGAATAGCGATGGAACCCACCGCCCACGTGGTCTCGGATCCCGCCCTTCGCCATGCCCGTGAGCGTCTTCTCGACGACCTCGCGCGTCCAGTCCTCGCGCGCGTCGTGCCAGCGGGCGAGCAGGAAGTCGACGGCCGCGGGGTGGGGGAACTTCGGCGCATCGCCGAAGCCGCCGTAGCGGACATCGAACAAGCCGGCCATCTGGGCGGCCGCCGCGTCGAGGATCGCGGGCGTCACTTGCCCGCCCTTCGCCTCGTCGAGCGATTCCGTGACGTGCCGGCGGATCGCCTGGGCGCTCTTCGCGACCCGGGCGCGATCGCTCCGGTGCAGCTCCGCCACCTGTTTCAGGACCGAGATGAACCCGGGGCGGCCGTAGTGGTTGTCCTCGGGTGGGAAGTAGGTGCCGCCGAAGAAGACCTCGCCGTCCGGCGTGAGGAATGCCGTGAGCGGCCAGCCGCCCTGCCCGGTCAGCGCCTGGACGGCACGCTGATAGCGGGCATCCACGTCGGGCCGCTCGTCGCGGTCCACCTTGATGCAGATGAAGTCGCGGTTCAGGATCTCCGCCACCTCCGGATCCTCGTACGACTCGCCGTCCATCACATGGCACCAGTGGCACCACACCGCGCCGATGTCGAGGAGGATCGGCTTCTCTTCGGCCCGCGCCTGGGCGAACGCCGCCTCGCCCCAGGGACGCCAGTGCACCGGCTGATGGGCGGCGGACTTGAGGTAGGCGGAGGGCTCGGACGCGAGCAAGTTGGCCATGGGGTTGAATGTACCCGGAATTTCGAACCCCGGGCTTTAAACCCCGGGCTTTCGCCCGGGGTCAGTGGGGCATCACCTGGCCCCGGGATCCCCTGACCCGGGGATCCCTGACCCCGGGCGCGAGCCCGGGGACGACGGTCTCACACCCGCGAGCTCGGGCACCACCGATTGACCACGCACTCCTCGCACTTCGGGCGCCGTGCGATGCAGACGCGGCGCCCATGCAGGATGAGGGTGTGCGAGAACCAGGTCCACTTGTCGCGCGGCACCAACGCCATCAGGTCGCGCTCGATCTTCTCCGGTGTTTTCTCCTTCGTGAGACCGAGCAGCGTCGCCAGGCGCTGCACGTGCGTGTCCACCACGACCCCTTCACTCTTCCCGAACCAGGTGCCCAGCACCACGTTCGCGGTCTTGCGCCCCACCCCGGGGAGCTGGACCAGCTCCTCCATGGTATCCGGCACCTTGCCCCCGTGGCGCTCCAAGAGCGCCTGCGCCATCCCGATGATCGATTTCGTCTTGTTGCGGAAGAACCCGGTGCTGTGAATATCCTGCTCGAAGACCTCGGGATTCGCCGCGGCGTAGTCCTGCGCCGTCTTGTACTTCGCGAACAACGAAGGGGTGACGATGTTGACCCGAGCGTCCGTGGACTGAGCCGAGAGGATCGTCGCGACGAGCAGCTCGAGCGGGTTCGCGTGGTGGAGCGCGCACACGGCGTCGGGGTAGGCCCGCTCGAGGCGGGCGATGATCTTGCGGACGCGCGCCCTGGTTTCGGCGGGCGTCTCGCCCCGACGCAGGGCCCGAGCCTTCCGCTTCGTTGGTACCATCGTCAACCAGGGCTGCTCCGTGGCGGGTGGAACCTACTCCGCGCGCACTCGGTCTTCAACTTTCGGACGACGCGGACCGTCATCCCTTCGGCAGAAAAGAGTCGAGCACCCGTACGAAGTCCTCCGTCGCCTCGACGTGCGGCGCGTGCCCAGTGGCGAGCTCGACCACCCCCGTGTCGAGCGACGCCGCGAGCTCCCGCGCCGACTCGATCGGCATCGGATCGTAGATGCCCGCCACGACAAGGCTACGGGGGGCTTTTCCTTTGGGGAAGGTCCTGCGGATCCGCTCCCGCACGTCGTAGTCGCCCAGGCTCTCCCATACCGCCTCCTGGGTCCGGGCGGTGACCCGGAACGGTGTCATCTCGCGGGCGCGGCTCGGGTCGTGGAAATAGCCCGCCACCGATAGCGCGAACGCAAGCCGACGATACCTTTCGGGGTCGCTGCGTGCGAGCCCCGACGCGGTCAGCTCGCGGCGAGCCCGGCCGATCCACGGCTCCGCCATGCGAGAGGTGAAGCGGCGCTCGAATTCGCGGCGCCACTGAGCCGTGGCCGGAGCGGGGCAGACGAGCGCCAGGCGCTCGACCTGCGTGGGGCGCTCGAGGGCGTACAGGACCGCGAGCAGAGCGCCCCAGGAATAGCCGAGCAGCGCGAGCCGGTCCGTCCCCAAATGGCGCCGCAGCGCTTCGAGATCGGCAACATGCTCGCGCCAGCCGACGAGCGTATCGCGTGCGACGGGTGACCTGCCGCCACCGCGTTGGTCATAATAGAGCAGCGCCCGGCCCCCGCGGGCCCCCCGGCTCCCCCCGTCCCCGGCGAGCCGGTCGTACTGGGGGAGGAGGTAGTCGTGATGGGCTCCTGGCCCGCCGTGCAGCACCACGACCGGAGGCCCGTCGCCTACACGCCGGGTGTAGAGGCGCACGCCGTTCACATCGACCATCTGGTCGGTCGCGTTCGTCGGGCCGGGCGGGCTC
>Ga0209056_10002312_pt1 | contig 20663 bp, 16 predicted proteins | sample GraSoiAngelo_114_FD_185876 | JGI IMG/M metagenome (GOLD analysis project Ga0209056, IMG submission 185876) | Grasslands soil microbial communities from the Angelo Coastal Reserve, California, USA - 14_0903_13_40cm (SPAdes) (version 2) | ecosystem: Environmental > Terrestrial > Soil > Grasslands...
CTTCGTGGACGTCCAGAACACCCTCGTCAACGCGCTGCTCCTGAAGTGGGCGTCCGACGGCATCAAGCAGCGGTACTTGCCGCGTCTCGCCGCAGAGATCGCCGGCGCCTACGCGCTTTCGGAAGCGGGCTCGGGATCGGACGCGTTTGGACTCGCGACCAAAGCCACGAAGCAGGGCGACAAGTGGATCCTCGACGGCCGCAAACTCTGGATCACCAATGGGGCCGAAGCTCAGCTCTTTCTGGTGTTTGCTAATGTAGACATGCGTAAGGGTTATAAAGGAATCACGGCGTTCGCGGTGGAGCGCGGGTTCAAGGGATTCAGCGTCGGCAAGAAGGAGGACAAACTCGGCATCCGCGCGTCATCCACCGCCGAGCTGATCCTCGATCACTGCGAGGTTCCGGCTTGCAATGTCGTCGGCGAGGTGGGCAATGGGTACAAGGTGGCCATCGAGACGCTCAACACGGGCCGCATCGGCATCGGGGCACAGATGATCGGCGTGGCGCGCGGCGCGCTCGACGCGTCGCTCAAATACGTGAAGGAGCGCCAGCAGTTCAACAAGCCGATCGCCGAGTTTCAGGGCGTCCAGTTCCAGCTCGCGCAAGCCGCGACCGAGCTCGAAGCAGCGCGGCTCATGGTCTACAACGCCGCTCGGCTCGAAGACGCCGGAGCACCCTACACGAAAGAAGCGGCGATGGCGAAGCTGCTCTCCTCGCAAGTGGCCGAGCGTGTGACGTCATTGGCCGTCGAGCTGTTCGGGGGCTACGGCTATACGAAGGAGTATCCGGTCGAGAAGTTTTACCGCGACGCGAAGATCGGCACGATCTACGAAGGCACGAGCAACATGCAGTTGAATACGATCGCGAAGTTGCTGCTGAAGTGACCCGTCCCTCCATAGGAGGCTCGTCATGAAGCGCTCGTTGTTGTTTCTCGCTGGTCTCCTTATGCTCGCCGCAGCGCCCCCCCCGGTCGCTGCGCAGGGGCACGGTCACAAGAAAGAGTTCGAAGTCGCGCCGAGCCGCGCGGTGTCAGTGACACGCGAGGTGCTGGGGCGTCAGGGTTATGAAGTCATTCGCATCGAAACGATCGGCAATGACCAGGTCGTGTACTACCGCCGCGGCAACCGGGGACGCGGAAAGGGCAAGGGACCGCCGATGAAGATGATCATCCGACGCGTGGAGAACCGCGTGGTGTTTGTCGATACGCCGGATGCGATTCTGGTGGACATCAATGTGAGGCTGAAGCTGTAGCCGGCGGCTACGGCTGAATCACCCGCACCACGTTGTCCAGTTGGCTCGGCACGTACACGCGCCCTGTCGACGGATCGACTACGGCCGCCTTCGGGGTCTGGCCTACAACAAGCGTCGCGAAAACGTTGAGCTTGACGGCGTCGATGAGCGATAGCGAGCCGTCGCCGTAGTTCCCGACGTACACCACGCCACGATCGGAGTCGACCCCGAGCCCTTCGGGGTTGCGACCGACCTGTAAGCGGTCCACTTCTTTGAAGTCCACCGGGTTGATCACCGACACGTTGTTGTCGTCTCGGTTCGTCACATAGACGACATTTCCCCTGACATCCACCGCGACACCGTAGGTGCCCTTCCCGAGGTTCCGAACCTCGGTCACGACCCGCGCGGCACCGGGCTTGGGATCAATGACCACCACTTCCTGCAGGGTCGGGATCGCTACGTACACGAACCCGTCGTTCGGGTTGAACGCCACTCCGGAGCCCGCTGCAGGAAGCGCGACGACGTCCGTCAACACTGCCACGTTTTTCGAGCCGTCCACTGGCACGAGTGCCGGGCCGCCCTTCAGCGGATCGCTTGCAGCGACGTAGATGAAGTTGGTCCCCTCGTCCACAGCGACGCCCCTAGCTCCAGCCCCTACCGGAATGGGCGGGGGGAGGATGACGTCGGGCGTTCTGCTGCCGTCTATCACGACGAGGCCCGCGAGGCTCGACACGTAGACCTGGTTCGTCGTCGCATTGACCGCGACACCGAACGCCGTTTCGAAGCCCGCGAGTTGGGGTAACAGCTCCTTGTCGTCGAGCAGTACCGAGACCAGGCTCGATCCCGGCACGTAGATCTTCCTCGTACGGGAATTCAGCGCGCCCGCGACCGGTCCGAGTTGGGTGACTGGAATGGCCCCGATCACGCCGCCGATGTCGAACGTCGTGCTCGTCGCGCCTGTCAGGCTACCGGACGTGGCGTCGAGCCTGTAGCCGAGCCCCGCGGCGTCGACGACCAAACCGGGGAACGAGGCGACCCCGTTCACCGCGGCAGCGACGTTGGCCTGGAGATTGGCTGTGTTCGGCGTCAGCCCTAGCGACACGACGTCCTTCGCCGGCAGCGCGAGGTTGCCGTATAGGTCCTGGATCGCCACCTGGACGGTAGGTGCGATCGCATTGCCGGCCAGCCCGTGGGTGGGCTCGGTGACGAACGCGAGTTGAGCGGGCGCGCCGGCGACGCCAGTCGCGCTAAAGGTCACCGTTGGCAACGCGCCGGCAGTCGCCGCAACGGTGTTGGTCCCCACGAGGGAGCCGAGGATCCAGCTGCCCGTCGTCGCGAGCCCAAGGGCGTCGCTTGTGTCTTTCCCGGCACCGAGCGCCCCTCCGCCCGTGACAACGAAGTCAACGATGACACCAGCAACACCGTTACCGTATTGATCGACGACCTTGACGACCGGCGCCGCAACGCCGGTCGCCACGGTTCCGCTCTGTGGGTCGAGGGATTGCTTGACGAGCCGTGTCGCCGCGCCCGCGAGCGCGGTCGAGCTGAAGACTACCGGAGAGCCCGTCAGGCCGCCGACCGACGCAGTGGCGGTTTGGGCGCCGGCGCTCGTGCCGAGCGTCCGGACCGCGGTCGAGATCCCTGAGCCGTCGGTCGTGTCCAGCGCCGGCGTAATCACGCCGCCACCTGACGCCACCACCCAGCTCACCGGGACGCCGGCCACGGGTAACCCGATGGCATCCCTCACGACCACGGCGTACGCAGTCGCGAGGGCGGTGCCGACAGTGCCGGTTTGCCCGGTGCCGGCCTGAGGCGAGATCGACGACGCCAGAGACGCGATCCCGTCGGCGCTGAATGTCAGCGTCGGGAGACCGGTCGCGGTCGCGCTGAGCGTGTTCAAGCCGGCGAGGAGGCCCAGGGTCCACGTGGGCGACCTCGCGACGCCGGCCGTGTCAGTCGTGACGACCGCCGGAGTCCCGATGCTGCCGCCCCCGAGACTGACGGTGAAAGTGACCGGTACGCCGCCAACTGCGTTTCCATACTGATCGCTCACCCGCACCGCGGGGTTGATCGACACGGCGTTCCCAACGAGGGCCGACTGGCCGTCGCCCGCGAACGCCACCATTTGTGACGCAACGTCGACGAGACCCGTTGCCGTGAATGTGATCGGACTGCCGGCGAGTCCGGTCCCGTTCACAGTGACGGCGTTCGCGCCGACGAGAGTCCCGAGTCGCCAGCCCCCGACGCTCGCGACACCCGCCGAGTCCGACACCGGGGCGGAGTTCGTGATGCTCCCGCCTCCCGCGGCCACGGCTGCGTTGACCGTCCTGCCGGCGACTGGATTGCCGAACTGGTCCACGATCCTGACCTGCGGAGCGATGGGCACGATCGTGTTCACGATCGCCGACTGTAAGTCGCCCATGATCTTGACGATGGTCGTAGCCGATCCCGCCAGCCCAGTCGCCGTGAACACCACGGGCGTCACACCGGGTACGTTCGCCGTCAGCGTGTTCGGACCGGCAATGGTACCGAGCGTCCAACTGCCCACCGTCGCGATGCCGGTGGCGTTCGTGAGCTGACTGCCGCCCGTCAGACTGCCGCCGCCGCCGCTCACGGCGAACGTCACGCTCGCCCCCGCGACCGGGTTGCCGAGGGCATCCTTGAGCTGCACCGCGGGGCGAGTCAGCAGTGCGGTGGCCACAGTCGCGAGCTGCCCGAGACCCGCGATGGCGAGGAGCTGCGCGGCCGGTCCGGCGAGGGCGACGACGCCGAAGGTCACCGGGCTGCCGCTGAGTCCCGGGACCGTTGCCTCGAACGTCTGGCCTCCGAGCAGCCCGCCCAACGTGACGGTCGTGCGCGCGCGGCCGACGCTGTCTGTCACGACGACCGAGTCGGTCACGCTGCCCCCGCCGGTGAGCGCCCGGAAATGCACCGCGACGCCACCCACACCCAGGCCGTCGGCGGCGCGCGCCTGGACCTCGAGCGGCGTGCCGAGCAGCTGGCCAATCGTGTCGATCTGACCGCCTCCCGCGAGAGCGAGGAGCTGCGTGGCGGGTAGCGTGAAGGTCGCCGTCACGGAATCGGCGGCGCCGGAGGGCGTGCGGGCCCGCACGCGCACGGCGCCCCGAACGGCGGGCGCGTGCAACACGCCGAAGGAGTTGATGGGGGCCGTCGCGTCGCTCGTCTCCCATGCCACGAAGAACTGCGTTACGGGGAGGCCTCCGTTGAAGCCCTGCACCTGCAACCGCAGCGAGTCGTTCAGAAGAACGAAGGGGCTGCGCGGCAGGATCACGATGCTGTCCGCCGCGGGGCCGATGTAGGTCGTGATCGGGATCTCGGGCGGCGGCAGCGGTGTCGGCACCCGCACCAGCCGCGTGCCAGTAAACAGGGGGATCGTCCCCCCCAATGCCACGACCGACACGCTGAGCGTTTCGGGATTGGTGAGGAGGGGCACGCGAATGTCGAGCGCGAGCTCCGTTACGTTCGGTGGCAGGGCGACCGTTGTATCGGCGAGCGTGTCGGCCAGAGGCCGCACCACAACGAACCGCACGCGATCGATGGTCAGGCCGAAACCAGCAAGGATCGCTTCTGAAGGCAGCACTGGCGCGACCGCGATTCGAGCCAGGGTGTGTGGCTCCAACGCATCACGGCAGGTGGCAAGCGTTAGAAGAAGGCCCAGCGCTAGAACCGCGCGGGCCCCCCCCGCCCCTCCCGACCGGGCGAGCAAAGGCTCACGGCGGGACTTCACAGCCAGCGAATTAGCCTCCGTCCGAAGTGGCGGTCAAGACGATATCTTTGGCGATCATGCGCACAGCACGCCGCACGCACGGTTTTACCGAATCGGTGATTCGTGGGATGACCCGGCTGGCGAATGAGCACGGGGCCATCAACCTCTCCCAAGGCTTCCCCAACTTTCCCTGCCCCGACGTCCTAAAAGACGCCGCGGCCCGCGCGATCCGCGATGACGTCAACCAGTACGCCATCACCTGGGGTGCTGCCCGACTGCGGAACGCGTTGGCCGCGAAGTACCAAGATTGGTACGGGATGCCCGTCGATCCAATGACGCAGGTCACAGTGACCTGCGGAGCCACCGAAGCGATGGTGTCAGCGCTACTTGGCATCGTCAATCCGGGCGATGAAGTCGTCGTGTTCGAGCCGTTCTATGAGAACTACGGACCCGACGCCATCCTGTGCGACGCCAAACCAGTCTTCGTGCCGATGCCCGCCGAGGGGCCGATCGACCTGGACCGTCTCGGCAAGGCATTCACGGCGAAGACGCGCGCCATCATCGTCTGCACGCCCAACAATCCCACGGGCCGCGTGCTGTCGCGCGCAGAGCTCACCGCGATCGCGGAGCTGTGCCGGCGACACAACGCGTTCGCCGTCACGGACGAGATCTACGAGCATATCTACTACGAGGGCGCGCACATCCCCCTCGCGACGCTGCCGGGAATGGCCGATCTGACGATTACGACGAGCGGTGCCTCGAAAACATTCAGTGTCACGGGCTGGCGGATCGGCACGATCATCTCGCCTCCCGATGTGACCGGCGCCATCCGCAAGGTGCACGATTTTCTCACCGTCGGCGCTCCGGCCCCGCTGCAGGAGGCGGTCGCCGTGGGTATCGAAACACTCGGCGACGATTACTACGACGGGCTGGCGCGGGATTACCGCCGGCGGCGGGACATCCTCTGCGCGGGACTCCTCAAGGCAGGCTTCACGTGCCGGCCACCCCAGGGCGCGTACTACGTGATGGCCGACTTCTCAGGGCTGTCCGATCTGCCGGACGACAAGTTCGCGGAATGGCTGACCATCGAGCATGGCGTCGCGTCGGTGCCGGGCTCGAGCTTCTACTCGCGTCCCGAGCTGGGCCGCAAGTACGTGCGGTTCGCGTTCTGCAAGACGGAGGACATGCTGGAGCAGGCAGTCGAACGGCTCCAGCGCGTGCGCGACTAGAGCGAGCTTTCCACCTCGCGAAATCCTTCGATCTGCGCGCTGATGCTGCGCGCCACTTCCCGCGCCAAACCCAGATCGGTCGTCAGACTGCGGACCGAGCCCGTGCCCGCGTGCAGTCGCAAGAGATTCAACCGAATCGTTTCGAGCGCGGCGACCGCGTCCTTGAGACGCTGCTGCACCAGGTCACGCTCGGCGGTCAAGTCCGCGACGATGCGCTCCTGACGGGCGCCGATCGAAGGTTCAGGGGTGCCGGGTGTGCCGCGCTGCCCGACGTCCGAGAGCGCTTCCTGGAGCTCTTCCAGTCTGGCGCGCATGCGCTGCGCGTCTTGCTCGAGTCGATGGACGACGTCGGGTAATTCGCGCAGCTGCTGACGCGTGACCTTTGGCAGGGTGTCGTAGAGCTGCTCGGCGGCCATCCCGAGCGCGAGCTCGGTCGGACGGTGGGTGAGTGACGCGGGCAGCGACTTCCCGCCGGTAAACATGCGCGCCACGCCGAACAGCCAGCGGCCGAAGCGGCCCGTCCACAGCCGCCCCCAGAACTCGACATCCACGTCGCGGCGCCGCTGTAGCATCACGAGCGCGCCGAACCCCGACGCGATCCCACCCGTCAACGACCACGCCATCAGCACCATCAATGGATAATTGCCCGGGCTCGAACCGGCGAAGCCGGCGAACGCGAACGCCGCGGTGCCGAGACCGATGGCACTGATCCAACGGAGGGCCCGCTCGAATACCGACGGCCCACCACCGTGCCCCGATCCGAACGCGCGCTCCTCTCGGCTGCGCTCGATCTCCGCCTTGAATGCCACACCGATGTCACTGTGGCCAAACCCGGCGCTGAGGAGCCGGCGTGCGCGGTTGATGAGCACGGCTACGGGCACGACGGTGTAGCCGGTGAGGAGCGTAAAGAATCCGAAAGACGGGGAACCCGTGAGCACGGCCGCAAGCGGCGCGACGAACAACATGGCAAACGGATAGAGCAACACGCCGGCATCATCGAGCCGCGCGTCGCGCTTGACGAAAGCGCGCAACGCCACCGGTAGCTCGCGCCGCTGCTCTAACGCGTGGCTGAGCTGGTCGGCCAGCGCGGCCGGCCCGTCCGGACGATCCGCCGGCTCCTTCGCGAGGCACCGGTCGAGCGCCTGGGCGAGTCGCCGCGGGACGAGCGGCGCGACGGCTGCGAGCGGGGGCGCCGGCTCCGTCACCTGCTTCGCGAGCACCTCGGTCGCCTTCTCCGCTTCGAATGGCAGCGCGGCCGAACACGCGAAATAGCCGACGATCCCCAGCGAGTAGAGGTCGCTGCGGGCATCGACCGCTTCGCCGAGCGCCTGCTCGGGACTCATGAACTCGGGCGTGCCCACCACTTCGCCCGTCGCGAGCGCGCCCGCGCCGGCGACCACGCTGGCAATTCCGAAATCGGCCACGAGCACGCGGCCGTTGTTCTCGAGCAGGATGTTGTCCGGCTTCACGTCCCGATGGATGACGCCCTGTCCATGGGCGTAGGCGAGCGCCCAGGCGACGTCGCGCAGCACACGCGATGCTTCGGAGGGCGCGAGCGGCCCGCGCCGCCGCACCCGCTCCGTCAGAGTCTCGCCCTCGATGTACGACATCGCGAAAAACACGAACTCGCCGATCTCTTCGACGGCGTGAATCGGGATGATGTTGGGATGGGAAAGCTTGGCCGCCGTGCGTGCCTCGCGCAGGAACCGCTCGCGGAGCTTCGGATCCGACGCCTTCGAAGGCGGTAACAGCTTGATTGCGACCGGACGGTCCAGGCGCACTTCGCGCGCCAGGTACACGACACCCATGCCACCGCGCCCCAGCTCGCGTTCGAGCGAGTAGCGGCCGGCGACGGCGCCCTGGAAATCGAGAAACAGGCGATCAGGAGCGGAGTGCGTCATGGCTCCCTAAACTAACGCCGGGTCAGGCGGGCGTTTCTACGCGGCCCACAATCGAGGCGACACGCGTAACCGGCCCGGCTCCTGCAGGATCCGCAACGCGGAAGAGCGCACGGCCTAGCGGGCCGCGCCAAAATCGGAGGCTGCGCTCGCCACGCGGGTCCGTACGCTGTTCCGTCCGGGCGCGTGCCACGACCGCGGCGAGGAGTGCGGTCGCCGCACCACCGGCGGTGATGAACGGAAGGAGCGGCGCGACCAGCCAGGGCACGTTGATGATGTCCAGCAGACCGCCAACGGCCACACTCGTCGTCAGCAATGCGAGGCGCGCGAGCCATGCGATGAAGCGTTCGAAACTGGTAGGGGCCGGACCGTACACGAACGCCAACTCCTCCCGCCGCCGCGCCTGGCGCGCGGCCAGCGCCGCGACCAGCTCCTCGCGCTTGTGACCGGCGGCGAGCAAGCGGCGCACGCGAACGACCGCCACCACGACCGGCAGCAGCAGGGCAACACCAAGCGCGACGGTGGTAGCGGCTCGCAGGGTTGCCGTCGTTGGTGACAGCCACGCGGCGACCGTCGCCGGCAACAACCCGACGCCCGTCACGAATGCGTAGATCAGACCCGGCGCCTCCAGGTGCGTGCTCCGCACCATGAAAGCCCGGATCGCCAGCGGCACGGCTGGAGGCGCAACGGCGGCCGTGACGGCCCGCACCATCGCCCCCGCATCCGGGTAGCGCGCCCATGGCTCCTTCGAGAGACAGCGATCGACGATCTGCGCCAGGCGGGGCGGGACCATCGGGGGGGGCACGACCGTCGCGAGCTTGGGGGCGGGATCAGAGATGTGCTGCGCCAGAAACCCCTCGTCGGTGTTCGCCTGGAAGGGCAGTCGGCCCGAGAGCGCGTAATAGGCGACCACACCGAGTGAGTAGATGTCGCTCCGGGCGTCCACGAGTTCCCCGCTCGCCTGTTCCGGGCTCATGAACGCTGCCGTGCCGATGACGTGCCCGCGCGGCGCCGCGGGACGTCCCAGCTGGCGCCCCCCCGACGAGCGCGACGGAGGGCTCGCATGCGCGATCCCGAAGTCGGAGAGCAGCGCCCGTCCCGTGGCCTCATCGATCAGGATGTTGTCGGGCTTCACGTCGCGATGGACGACGCCGCGCGCATGCGCGTAGTCGAGCGCCTCGCCGACGTCGCACAACAACCGGCCCGCCTCGTGCGGATCGAGCGGGCCGCGCGTTGCGACCCGGTGCGCCAACGTTTCGCCGGCCACATAGGCCATCGCGAAAAACACGAACCCGCCGATCTCGTCCACCGTGAAAATCGGGACGATGTTGGGATGTGCGAGCTGCGCCACCGTTCGGGCTTCGCGCAGGAACCGCTTGCGGCTGGTCTCGTCGTTGGCGAGCTCGGGCGCGAGCACCTTGATGGCGACCGGCCGGTCCAGCCGCCGCTCGCGTGCCAGATAGACGAACGCCATGCCGCCGCGCCCCAGCGGCGCCTCGATGTCGTATGCGCCCGAAAGAGCCGTGCGTAGCTCGTGCAGCATCAAACTGGTCGATTCTGTCATCGGCACCCCATTACCCGCAGAGCTGACCCAGGTTCGCCGTTGGTCGATGGACCACTGCTGGACACTTATGCTGTCGTGAGGGCAGATTGTGGCGCCTATGACGAGCATCCCGGCGTCTCATCCAGCATCGGCGCCTGCCAGTTCAGGGGCGACACACCAGCCGTACATTCCGCCGTCACAGTCGCCCGCCGAGTTGACCGTCCGCGCGATCGTGCTCGGCGTCGTGCTGGGGCTGATTTTCGGCGCCTCCAACGTCTACCTGGCGCTGAAGATTGGTCTCACAGTAAGCGCGTCGATCCCGATTGCTGTGCTGTCGATCACGATCTTCCGCTGGCTCGGTCGCTCTACCATTCTCGAAAACAACATCGTACAGACGACCGGCTCAGCGGCGGACTCGGTCTCGGCGGGGGTCGTCTTCACGATCCCCGCGATTCTCTTGATGGGCTACGATCTCGACATCTCGCGCGTCACGATCCTGGCGATTGCCGGCGGGCTGATGGGCGTCCTGATGATGATCCCGCTGCGCCGCGCCCTGATCGTGAAAGAGCACGGCAATCTGCCCTACCCCGAGGGGACGGCGTGCGCCGAGGTGCTGATCGCGGGCGAGCGCGGCGGCATTCATGCGAAGACGGTCTTCCAGGCGTTTGGGATCGCGTTCGTCTACAAGTTCCTGATGACGGCGCTGAAGCTGTGGCGCGAGTACCCGAGCACTGTCATCCGCTCCTATCAAAGCGCAGAGGTGAAAATCGAGGCCAGTCCCGAGCTGATCGGGGTTGGTTACATCATCGGGCCGCGGATCGCCGGCTATCTGTTCGCGGGCGGGTGTCTTGCCTACGTCGTGCTGATGCCGGCGATCAAGCTGTTCGGCAGCGCGATGACCGAGCCCATGTTCGGCACGACCAAGCTGATCCGCGACATGGACGCGGGTGAGATTCGGGCCGCCTTCGTGTTCTACATCGGGGCGGGCGCGGTGGCGACCGCTGGTATCATCGCGTTGGCGCGGTCGCTGCCGACGATCGTCGGGGCGTTTCGCGCCGGGTTCGCCGACATGCGCGCCAGCCGTCTCGGCCAAGCGGTAGCCGCGAAGCTCCGCACCGACGACGACCTGCCGATCAGCGTCACCGTCTTTGGCTCGATCCTGCTCGCCATCGCGATTGCGCTGATCCCAGGCATTGGCGTGAACCTCCTCGGCGGCATCCTCATCATCATCTTCGGGTTCTTTTTCACGACGGTGTCATCGCGGATCTGCGGGCAGGTGGGCAGCTCGGCGAACCCGATCTCCGGGATGACCATCGCGGCCCTGATCGCGATCTCTTTCATCTTTCTGCTGCTCGGCTGGAACCAGATCGATGATCGCGTGCGCGCCATCTCGATCGCCTGCGTGATCGCCGTAGCCGTGGCGAATGGCGGCAACACATCGCAGGACCTGAAGACCGGGTTCCTGGTCGGTGCGACGCCCAGGCGCCAGCAGATCGCGATTCTCATCGGGGCGATCGGATCGGCGTTGGCCGTGGGCTGGACCCTCACCTTCCTCAACGGAGCCTACAGCTACCAGGTCCCCGAAACGCGCGCCGGCTTCGTCGCGCCGGCGAGCGGCAAGAGCGCCGACGGCAACGTGGTCGTGCATACCGAGACGATGTCGCACTTCGGGATCGGCGGGACGGACTCGAGCGACAACAGTAGTTACCAGGTGATTCGGGTCTACGTCGAAACGCTTGGCGTGCCCCCCGGGAAATACCTCGTCGATCCCGCGTCGCACGAGATTCGCTACGTCGTAGACCCGGGCATCGGCGGCCGCATTCACGAATACCGCGGGCATGAGCTGAAGCGACTCGATTCTCCCAAAGCGACGCTGATGGCGCTGATCACCGACGGGATCCTCACCCACAAGCTGCCCTGGGCCCTCGTACTCATCGGCGTATTCCTCACGATCGCCATCGAGCTGATGGGTGTGTCCTCACTCCCAGTCGCCGTCGGCGTCTATCTCCCGCTGAGCACGTCCGCAGGCATGTTCGCGGGCGGCATCGTCCGCTGGCTCGTCGAGCGCAAAGTCCGCTCCGCGAACCGCTCGTTGGCCGAGATCGAATCCGGTCCGGGCGTGCTGTTCGCGAGCGGTTTGATCGCGGGCGGCGCGATCTGCGGGATCGCGGTCGCGGCCATCGCCGGGTGGGGAAGCGCCCGTGGCATGTCCGCGGAGTGGCTCGCAGAAAAGATCGGGCTGTTTCACACGCTGGGCGGGTTCGCGACGTCGGCCATCGTCGGCCTGATCATGTTCGCGATTCTGGGAGTGTTGCTCTATCGCACCGGCCTCCGCCGGCAGTAGACACCATAACGACACCATAACGACGCACACAACGACAGCGTGACCATCAAAACCGTCGGATTCCTGAAGAAGCTGCTCGATACGGCGGGGCCGTCGGGCTTTGAGCAGGCCCCGGGCCGCGTGTGGCGCGAGGAGGTCGGGGAATTTGCCGATGACGTCCGCGCCGACGTGCACGGCAACTCCGTCGCCGTCTTGAACCCCAAGGGCAAGCCGCGGGTGATGTTCGCGGGCCACATCGATGAAATCGGCATTCAAATCACGCACATCGATGATGATGGTTTTCTCTACTTCAGCGGCATCGGAGGATGGGACTCGCAGGTGCTGGTCGGTCAGCGCGTCCTGATCCTCAGCCGCGAGGGCCCGGTGCACGGCGTGGTGGGGAAGAAAGCGGTTCACCAGTTGAAGAAGGAGGAGCTGGACCGTGTCACGAAGGTGATCGATTTATGGATCGACATCGGCGCGGCCAACCGCGATGCGGCGGCAGCGCGCGTCCGGATTGGCGATGCGGGTGTCCTGGATACCCGGGTCGAGGAATACCCCAATGGCCGCATCGTGTCCCGCAGCATCGACAACCGTATTGGTGCCTTCGTCGCGGCCGAGGCGCTCCGCCGGTTGGCGACGGCGCGCCCCAAACACGCCGCCGTGTTCTCCGTCGCGTCGACCCGCGAGGAGATTGCCTGGACCGGGAGCGGTGCCCGCACCAGCGCGGTGGGAATCGAGCCCGATGTCGCGGTCGTGGTAGACGTCACCCACGCGACCGACTATCCCGGCGCCGACAAGAAGCAGACGGGCGATCACAAGCTGGGCGCCGGCGTGGTGCTGAGCCGTGGCTCTTCGGTGAGCTCCGTGGTGTTTGATCTGCTGGTCGAGTGCGCCGAGGGCGCGAAGATCCCCTTCACGATCCAGGCGGCGCCGCGCGACACGGGGACCGACGCCGACGCGATCTACAACGCCATGCGCGGCATTCCCACGGGGCTCGTGAGTGTGCCCAACCGCTACATGCACAGCCCGAATGAAATGGTGGCGCTCGAGGATCTCGATCGCGCCGCCGATCTGCTCGCCGCGTTCGCACGCCGGCTCGAGCCCGGACTGGATTTCATTCCGCGGTAGGTGCTGAAACAAACAGGGTCCCGGCAGACTGCCCGGGACCCTGAGTTGGTCAGGAGTGAATCGGTACTTAGTTCAACATCTGCCCGAAGTCGATGTTAATCGTCCAGGACCCAAAGGTGCTGACCTGGATCGGGAACGTATATCCCAGCCCTCCGCAGCCCGTACCGCTCAACGGAACGGTCTGGTGATACGTGGGCTGGCCCACTACGCACACGCTGTACGTACCGGCCTGGAGCGCGGCGAAGACGTAATTGCCCGCGTCATCCGTCGAGGCGCTGCTCAAGAGCAGGCCATTGGCATCGAACAGCTGCACGCTCCAACCGGCTAACCCCATCTCACCCGCGAACGGATCGCGGGCGCCGTTGCCGTCGACGTCTTCCCACACCATACCGTGCACCTCGTTGATCCCAGGAGCCGGAGGTGGCGGTGGCACCGGAGCCGGAGGCGGCGGTGGCGGTGGCGGCGGCACCGGAGCCGGCGGCGGCGGCGGAGGAGGCGGCGGTGGCGGTGGCGGCGGCACCGGAGCCGGCGGCGGCGGCGGAGGCGGCGGCGGCGGTGGCGGCGGCGGAGGCGGAGGCGGAGGCGGAGGCGGTGCCGGAGGCGGCACCGGGTCCTGGCACTTCTTGGCCTGGCCCGGCGGCACACGACCGCTGTTCCCAGCGGCCGCCGGCATCACTTTGCAGGCGGTGGCGCTGTTGGCGCTGTTGTTGGCGCTGTTGCCACGAGCCTGAGCGGCGACCGCAAACAGCGGCAACGCCGAGAGGCCGAGCACAGCAAAGAGGACGCGAACGCTTTTCATGATCTCTCCTGACCGAAGAGGTCGTGGTTGTTAGACAGCACCCCCCTACGGGCAAGAACCGCACCCATTTTGGCACGGGAGACATAACGAGTTATGGGGCAACACGATAAGTCAGTCGGACAGCGCGAAATGTGCTCGTGCTGTTGTCGTAATACTTGACGTTGCGTTATGCGGTTTTCGAGGCGATCTGCAAGTGACATTCAGGCAGAAAAACCTGCCCTATTTTCGCTTCAGATCCGCGAGGGCGGATTGAGCGGCGGTGCGGACCTGTTTGTCGCCATCATCGGTGAGACCTTCGAGCGTTCCTATCGCCGCCGGCGTCGCGGCGATGCGAAGCGCCTCGACCGCCGTGGCGCGCAGCGCGGCCGGCTTCCGTCCAAATAACCGGCCACCCGGCTGCGCAAACTTGATGAGCGCCTGCACGGCTGACGCGCTGGCGATCCGGCCCAGTGCGAGAATCAGCTCGCGCTCTACGGCTTCATCCTCTTCCTCCTCCATCGCGACCACCAGCGGCATCGCGAGGGCGCTCGACTTGCGCCCGCCGACGCCGAGGGCGGCCTGCATGCGCACCTCGGAAGATTTGTCGCGCAACGCGCGCCGCAGCGGCTCGGCTGCCGAGCTCGACCCGATCTTCGCGAGCGCCATGGCGACCGCCTTGCGGACCCGTTCGTCGTCGTGCTCGAGCTGCTTGGCGAGCGCCGGGACGGCCTCGTCCAAGCCGAGCTCGCCCGCCAGCTCGGCGACGTTCCGAACGACGAACCACTGGTGATGCCCCAGCATATGGACCAGCTGGTCGGTCCCCTCCTTCATGCCGGTCAGCGCCATGAAAATGCCGCGCCGCTCCTCGATGGTCGGTGCCGCCACCAGGAGGTCCAGCAGCACTTCGACACCATCCTCCCCTGCCCTGCGCAGCACGAGCAGGGCGTCCTCCCGGTCCGTGGGATCATTGGCCACCTCGGCGATCGCTTCGAGCAGCGCCTTGCTGTACATGCGCTTCAGCGCAATCGAGTACTGCCGGCGTCGCGACGCGTCGCTCACCTGCTGCTCTGCCCGGACGATCCCGGCGACAATCATCAGTGCCTGCGTGGTGCGGTTGGTCTTCATCGCCGTCTCGAGCTGACGGCCCAGGACCGCCAGCACGTCACCGACATGCGGTCCATCCGGCTTTTCCTTCAGCTGCGCGATGAGGTCGGCCGTCGTCCGCGTCGCCGCCGCCGCCGGGGAAAATCCGGAGCTTTGGGCGGTCGCTTCCCGCACGATCTCGGGGATATCCTCCGTCCCGCTGGCCGCACTCGGGACCGGACGCGGCGGAGCCTTGGTGATTGGGGCAATCGGCGTTCCGAACACGAAGGTCTGCATCCGAACGGAGATGTGTGTCGCCCCGCTCGCCCGGAGCCGGGCCGCGAGATCGTCATCGCCCGGCTGATCGGCGAGCACCCGGAGCAGCTCGAACATCTCGGGGAGCGGAGGATCGGCCGGAATGGCGATCTCCTTTACAGAGTGAAACTCGATCCGCTGCAGCAGGGTCTCGGCATCTACCGTCGCGGCGTTGACGAGCAGCTTCCCGTCCTGCGCCGCGATCGTCACACCCTCGACCTTGAGCATGGAAACCAGCGTGCGGAACTGCGCCTTCTGGCTCTCTTTCGCCCCAGGATCGCGAAACAGCTCGAGCGTGCGTGCGACCGACGCGGCGAAGTCCTGCGGGGTGGCCATGGGGAGGCTGAATCTATAGAGTACGCCCCATGATCGCACTGCTCCTGCTCACAACCGCCCTGTGCGGCGTTCCGCAAGACACGTTGTCGCCCGCGGCGCGGCGAATCCTGGCCGACGTGCGGTTCCTCGCCGCCGACAGTCAGGAAGGGCGTGGCGTCGGGACTGCCGGGCTTCAGCGCGCGGGGGCGTACATCCGGGACGGCCTCGCGCGCGCTGGGCTGCGCGTTTCGTTCCAGGACTTCACGATCCCCGCCGATGCGCCGGCCGTGCTCCACACCACACTCGGCGGGACGCCCACTCGCAACGTCGTCGCCATCATCCCCGGATCCGCGCGGGCGCTGCGGGGCGAAATGGTCGTCATTGGCGCGCATTACGATCACCTCGGACTCGGCGGATTCGGCGCGCTCGATCCCGATTCGACCGGCAAAGTCCACAACGGCGCTGACGACAACGCGTCCGGAACCGCGGCCTTGCTGGAGATCGGCCGGCTCCTGGCCAGGCGGCATCCCGCCCGGACGGTCGTACTGGTCGCATTCAGCGGCGAGGAGCTGGGCACGCTCGGTTCGTCCTACTTCGTGCACCACTCGGCGCCGCAGCCGATCGACTCGCTCTACGCGATGCTCAACCTCGATATGGTGGGGAGGCTGCGGAACGCGCGCCTGCTGGCGCTCGGTGCCGGGACGGCGCGTGAATTCCCCGCCCTGCTCGATTCCCTCAACACGCCGCCGCGATTTGACCTCCGGGCGTCGGGAGATGGCTGGGGACCCAGCGATCACGCCGTCTTCTTCGCGACACGCCATCCGGTGCTGCACTTTTTCACCGACCTGCACGAGGACTATCACCGCTCGACCGACGACTGGGACAAGCTCAACGTCACCGGAATCGCGCAGGTAGCGCAGTTCGTCGCCGATCTGGCGTGGTCGCTGGCCAATCGGCCCGGTCCCCTGACGTTCGTGGATGCTCCCCGCCCGCAGGCCACAACGGGGGGATCAGGCTACGGGGCTTATCTCGGCACGATTCCCGACTTGAGCGGCGGCGGCGTGTCCGATGGAGTCCGCATCACCGGCGTCCGCGCGGGCAGCCCCGCCGAACAGGCGGGCCTATTGGCGGGCGACGTGATCACGGCGATCGGCAACAAACACATCGGCAACTTGTACGACATGACCGACGCGCTGCGCAGCCATCAGGCGGGCGATACCGTCGTCATCGTGAGCACGCGCGACGGCGTCGAGCGGCGTGCCACTACGGTGTTGGGGAAACGCCCGTGACCAGCAGCGCAGCGTCGGAAGCCACGAAGGTCGTGCGCGCGCTGCGCGCGGCACATTTGCACGACGAGGGGCATCAAGCGTTGCTCCAGATGGCGTGCGAGCGTATTCAGTCGTGGGGCACGCCCTACACCTCCGTCTACGCGTACATGCTCCACGGCGACGAGCTGGAACTGGAAGCCTACGCCGGCCGCGAGACGGAGCACACTCGCATCCCCGTCGGAAAGGGCGTGTGCGGAACTGCCGTGTCGGAAAAGCGGGACCAGAACGTCGCCGACGTGAGCGCGATAGGGAATTACCTCGCCTGTAACCTGTTCACCAAGTCGGAGCTGGTCGTGCTGATTCGGCGCGGCGACCACATCCTCGGCCAAATCGATATCGATTCCGACGTGCCGAACGGCTTCGGCGAGCGCGAACATGCCGAGGTGAAGGAAGTCGCCGACGCGCTGGCTGTACTGCTGTAGTGCATCTGTTCACTCGGCAGGTGGGGTCCGGCCCTCTCGTCGTCGTTCTCCACGGCGGTCCAGGCGCGAGTCACGACTACCTCCTGCCGCAATACGACCTGCTCGCACAGGGTCGCTCTCTCTTCTATTACGACCAGCGTGGCGGCGGCCAATCGCCGGCGTCGCGGGACACCCCGGTCGGTTGGCAGGAGCATGTCGCAGACCTGGAGGGCATTCGGGCGCAGCTGGGCCTCGAGCGGCTCACGGTGTGTGGATACTCTTGGGGCGGCTTGCTGGCAGTGCTGTACCTCCTCGAACATCCCGACCGTGTCGAACGGCTGGCGCTCGTCGCCCCGGCCTCGATCACCGCCGAATACCGGCGTCAGTTCGAGGAGGAATTCGCGCGCCGCATGGCGGCCCCGGAAATCAAGCGCGAGCGTGACGCGCTGCGGGCGAGCGGCTTACGCGAGCGTGATCCCGCTGCCTACCAACGGCGAGCCTTCGAGCTGTCCGTAGCCGGGTACTTTCGCGACTTCCACGACGCGAAAAACCTCACGCCGTTTCGCGTGACCGCCCGCACCCAGGAAGCAGTCTGGAAGAGTCTGGGAGACTATGATCTGCGACCCAGGTTCAAGGAGACCGCGTCCCGCTTCCCCCTTCCCCCTTCCCTCGTCGTACACGGCACGTTCGATCCGCTGCCGATCGCCGCGTCGCGCGAGCTCGCCGCATTACTCAAAGCTCGTCTGAAAGAGCTTCCCGTGGGCCACTGCCCACACGTCGAGGCAACCGCCGAGTTTGTCCGTACCCTGGACGATTTCCTTCCCAAAGCATGAGAACGACGCCTTTCGCGCTCGCCTTCACCGAGATCGAGCCACGGTTTCCGGCCATCGCCGAGGCACTACAGCAGGACGGCGCAGCGGTCACTGACCGCGACCGCTTCGCATTGCTGGAACCCGTTGGAAGGTTGCTCAAGGAGATTGTGCCGGAAGGCGCCGGCGCAGATGCGCTCGAGGTGCACGTGCTGCTGCTGCATCACGCATATCAGTTTTGGGCCGCCGAGCAACCGGTCTATCAGATCAGCGACGTGTCCTTGAGTCGGGCCGCCCTCGAAGAGCGCATCACAACGGCGCTGCCGCATCCCGCGCAGTATCTGCAGCTGCCCGAGCTGCGCGTCTGGGGCTCGCCGAACGAAGGCAGCCCGCCCGAGCCGCTCGACGGCATGTTCGTGAGCGAAGCCGCCGCGGGAGACGGCGCAATCGATGTCCTCGCGATCTTCGGGATGCGTCCGGATCGACCGGGGTTCAGCGCGGTGGGATTGGCGGGCCGAGCCGATCCTGACGATCCGACGGCGGGCGAAATCGAAATCGCGGCAGCACGCGAGGATGGCACTGCACCATTCGCTCCCAAGCTGGCGGGCGGCTCGGCAGCCGGACTGTACTCCGTGGCTAATGCCGCCGAGCTGTTGCTGCTCACGTGCCGGCTCCTGACGCTGCTAGATTCCGGCTGACCCATGAAGACGAAAGTCGCGACGACCGAACGCAAGGCGCGGGCGCGGAAGATCATCGCTCGCCTGAAGCGCGAGTATCCGGACGCGACCTGCGCGCTGCACCATAGCAACGCCCTCGAGCTCGTCGTCGCGACGATTCTCTCCGCGCAATGCACCGACGCGCGGGTCAACCTGGTCACGCCACATCTGTTCGCGAAGTACCGCACGGCCGCCGACTACGCGGCTGTCGATCCCCGAGTGCTGGAAAAGGAGATTCAGTCCACCGGCTTTTTCCGGAACAAGACCAAATCCATCATTGGCATGGCGCAGGCGCTCGTCGAGCGGCATGGCGGCGAAGTGCCGCAAACCATGGAAGAGCTGACCGCCCTGCCCGGCGTGGGCCGCAAGACCGCCAACGTCATCCTCGGCACCTGGTTCAAGAAGAACGAGGGCATCGTCGTGGACACGCACGTCCATCGTCTGACCCGCTTGCTGGGCCTCACCCGGCAGGACGACCCGGTGAAGATCGAGCAAGACCTGATGGAGATCGTCCCGCGCGACGAGTGGACCTGGTTTTCACACACGCTGATCCTGCACGGCCGCGCCGTTTGCATCGCGCGGCGCCCGAAGTGCGCCGAGTGCGTCATCAACCGGCTGTGCCCGAGCTCGCTGGTATGAGAGCGCCCGCGCCGGTCGATCGCGATTCGCTGGTCGCTACCCGACGCGACATCCATCAGCATCCCGAGCTGGGCTTCGAGGAGACCCGCACGGCGAACCTGATCACCGAGCGCCTCCGTGGTCTGAAGTATCAGGTCACCCCGGGAATCGGAAAGACCGGTGTGGTGGGACTTAAGGGGAATGGCGGCCGCTGCGTGTTACTGCGGGCAGACATGGATGCGTTGCCTGTCGAGGAGGCGAACGCGGTCCCGTATCGGTCCAGGCAGCCCGGGAAAATGCACGCCTGCGGTCACGACGGGCACGTCGCGATCGGACTCGAGGTGGCGCGCCGTCTGGCCCCGCTCGCGCTCCCCGGCAGTGTGAAGTTCGCGTTCCAGCCGGCCGAAGAAGTCTCCAATGGCGCGCAAGCGATGATCCAGGACGGCGTGCTCGAGAAGCCCAAAGTTGACGCGGCGTTCGGCATTCACCTCTGGAACGACCTGCCGGTCGGCACGATCGGGATCATGGCGGGGCCCGTGATGGCGTCGGTCGATCAGTTCGAGATCGAGATTCTGGGACGTGGTGGCCATGCGGCGGCGCCGCACCAGACCATCGATCCGGTGCTGGTCGCGGCCCACGTGGTCACTGCGCTGCAGAGCCTGGTCTCCCGGCGGCGGGATCCGCTCGCGGAAGCGGTGGTTTCGGTGACGGAGATACACGCAGGGCGGGCGTTCAACGTGATTCCCGACCGCGCCGACCTGCGCGGCACCGTGCGGACGTTCGGAGGCCATTTCTTTGAGGATGCGCCGCGGCTGGTCCAAGAGACGGCGCAGGGTGTCGCGGCAGCGTTCGGGGCCCGGGCCAACGTGAATTACCGCCGTCTGAGCGCCCCGCTCATTAATAATGAAGAGCTGAGCAGGTTGATGGGCGACGTCGCCGCCGGGATGGTCGGCGGCACCAACGTCCGCCAGGGCGTCCGCACGATGGGCGGCGAGGACATGGCCTACTTCCTGTCCAGCGTCCCGGGGTGCTTTGCCTTCGTCGGATCGGCGCCCAAAGGGGGACGCGCCTCCCCGCACCACAGTCCCACGTTCGACATCGATGAGGAGTCGCTGGTCATCGGCGCGGAGTTGTTGACGCAAACCGCGATCCGGTACCTGGATTAGCGGGGAAGTCGTGGCGCCGAACCAGCTGACCTCCGAAACCTCCGCATACCTGAA
>Ga0209056_10002315_pt1 | contig 20630 bp, 18 predicted proteins | sample GraSoiAngelo_114_FD_185876 | JGI IMG/M metagenome (GOLD analysis project Ga0209056, IMG submission 185876) | Grasslands soil microbial communities from the Angelo Coastal Reserve, California, USA - 14_0903_13_40cm (SPAdes) (version 2) | ecosystem: Environmental > Terrestrial > Soil > Grasslands...
GATTCGCTGCAAGTCACGGCCGGACTGAGCTACGACCGGCTGCATTTTCCGCGCAACATCGACGTCCCGCCGATCACCGATGAAGAAGCCACGCGGTACCGGCTCGCGCCCAAGGCCGGGCTGCTTTGGTCGCCGTTGACGAACACCACGCTCCGGGCGGTTTATACGCGTTCGCTGGGTGGCGTTTTCTTCGACAACAGCGTCCGGCTCGAACCGACGCAGATCGCCGGGTTCAATCAAGCGTTCCGCAGTTTGATTCCCGAATCGGTGGTCGGAACGATTCCCGGTTCGCGTTTTGAGACCTTTGGCGTCGCACTCGATCAAAAATTCAATCGCGGCACTTACTTCACGGCGGTCGGGCAAATCCTGAAATCGAAGGCGGACGCGCTCGTGGGGGTTTTCAACTTCACCAATGGCGCGCCGCAGGCCCTCCCGTCCAGCACTCCGGAGAAACTCGATTACGAAGAACGTTCTCTCACGCTGACACTGAACCAGTTGATCGGGGACAACCTGGCGGTGGGAGCCAGCTATCGGCTGACCGAGGCGGATTTGCTCAACCAGTTCACCGAAATCCCAACCAGCGTCAGTCCCGGCGCGCGACAGGACGTGAGCGCCACGCTGCATCAGGTGGACCTGTTTGTGCGCTTCAACTACGCGTCGGGTCTCTTCAGCCAGTTCGACGCGCTTTGGTCGCAGCAATCCAATCGCCGTTATTCGCCGGACATTCCGGGCGATGACTTCTGGCAGTTCAACGCTTACGTCGGCTACCGGTTTCTGCAGCGCCGCGCTGAATTCAAGCTCGGCCTGCTGAACATCACCGACCAGGATTACCGCCTGAACCCGCTCACGCTCTACTCCGAACTCCCCCGCGAACGGACGCTGGCGGCCAGTTTCAAGTTTTACTTTTAAGCTGTCGCCCGCTGCCTCGCCGGTGCAAATTCAATTGCGGAAGACCCTTTTCGCGACCGGCGAACACGAACGTGAGCTTTGCGAAGAAACTGTTGCACTTTAGAAAAGGCGGCCTCGCCGGCGCCTTGATCACGACTCTCGTCGGGTTGCTCCTCTACGGCGGGTTCGGCCTGGGCCTGATTTATCGAAGCTACGACTATCCATTCGGTCCCCGTCGTCCTATCAAGGTAGAGGACGTTGTCCTGGTTTACATGGACGATGAATCGCATAAGGAGCTGAACCAGCCTTTTGACGCGCCATGGGATCGCTCCCTGCACGCCCGGCTCCTGGAGCGCCTGACGCGCGAAGGATGTCGCGCCGTGGTGTTCGACATTGTGTTTGCTGATCCCGGCCGGAATCCGGCGGCGGACGAGCGCCTCGCCCGCGCGATCCGTGACAATGGCAAAGTGGTCCTGGCTGCCGACGCGGTGCCGGTGATCGGATTGGAGAAAATCAGTTACGACACCGCGAAACGGCTCATCTATCCTTTCGAACCGTTCAAAGAGAACGCCGCAGCGCTCGGCCTGGACGAAGTCATGCCCGATTCCGACCTTATCAGTCGGCGGCATTTTCATGGCGCATGGGAGGACGAGCTGCCGAGTTTGAGCTGGGCAACCGCCCGCCTTTTGAAGGCCGACGTTACGCGTGACGCAACACAACGCTTCCAGCCTAGGTGGATTAATTATTACGGTCCGCCCGGGTCCTTCCCCGCGGCCATTCCGAGGGTAAGCTTTTACGCGGCGCTTGACACGAACCGGGTTCCTTCGGGCTTCTTCAGCAACAAGGTCGCTTTCGTCGGCGCCGGGCTGTTGACGGTTTTCTCCGGACAGCGCAAGGACGAATATCCGACTCCCTATTCCCGATGGGGCGGCAAAGGGAGCCGTTTTATGTCAGGACTAGAACTTCAAGCGACCATGTTCCTGAACCTGCTTCGGGGCGACTGGCTGACGCGGGCATCCTCTCCGGGGTTGGTGGAACGAAGCGGCATTGTGTTGCTCGGATTGTTGGTCGGCTTCGGTTTAGTACACCTGCGTCCCTCACGGGCCGCGCCCGCCGCGATGGCAGGAATGCTCTTGATCGCCGTGATTGCCTACCAGATTTTCCTGCGCGCCCACTTCTGGTTTCCCTGGCTGATTCTGGTCGTCCAGATATTCACAGCGTTGCTTTGGTCCGTATTGTTCAATTCCATCCAGCTTTACGTTCAAAACAAACTGTACGAGCAATCGCTGGCGCTTTACCTTTCGCCGAAGCTGGTGAAAAAATTTGCGAGCAACAAAGAACTGCTCCGCCCCGGCGCGAAGAAGGAAACGCTGACGATTCTTTTCAGCGACATTGCCAATTTCACTTCCATCTCGGAAGGCATGGACTCGGATGAGCTGGCACGGTACATGAACAGTTATTTTCAAACCGCCGTCGCGCAGTGCATTCATCACACCGACGGCACCATCGTGAAATATATCGGTGACGCGATATTCGCTTTCTGGAACGCGCCTGACCCGCAGAGCGATCACGCCCTGCGCGCTTGCGAGGCCGCTCTGCGCTTTCGCGATCAGCCGCCGCAATACATGAATGGCGAGCAGCTCGTCACGCGCATCGGCCTGCACACCGGGGTGGCAAACGTCGGCAACTTCGGCAGCACCGCGCGCGTCGATTACACCGCGCTCGGCGAAAACATCAACCTGGCCTCGCGCATGGAAGGACTCAACAAATACCTCGGCACGGACATTCTAATCACAGGGCAAACCCAGGAAGGCGCGGGGAACACAATCACGACTCGATTTGCCGGCCATTTCCAGCTCAAAGGGTTTGAGAAAGCAGTGGAGGTATACGAACTGCTCGGATTTCGCGACGAGGTCGAATCCACCAAGCCGTGGTGCGAAACGTTTGAAAACGCGCTGCGGGAATTTCAACGACGCAACTTTGACGCGGCGGAAGCCGGTTTCCGTTGCACGCTGGAGATGCGCCCCAGCGACGGCCCCACTAAGTTCTATTTGCGCCAGATCGACGAACTCCGCGTTCATCCGCCGGCACCCGATTGGGCGGGAGAGATAGAACTAAAGGAAAAATAATCCGGCTAAGAATCCCCGGCCAAAGCAGGCATTCGGCCTGCGGCCATTTTGTCGGCGACTCGCTCACCTTCTCTGGAAATCGGTCGCAAAAACAATTCCGCCACCGCGTCGGCAAAACGCAGTCCTTCGCACGTCAACCTGAAATGGTCAGGTTCAATGGTTCCCCAGCCCTGCTCGGTCAATTGCTTAATCTCCGTCGCCCACTCATCGCGCAAATCGAAACCGGTCGTTTGCTGGAACTGATCGAATGGCCAGCCCGCGTTCATGCGCAAGCCGAACGCCGCCGTTTCCCCGGCGCGGGCCAGCGGCGCCAACTCCTCGCGCGATTCAATCGCCCGTCGGCCTTTCTCGATCTCATCGCAGTAGAGGATCGTGTTCGACCAATTCTTCGTCCGCACGCCGCGCACGTAGCCCGTCGCGCTCGGCCCCAGGCCGTAAAACGAGCCACCGCGCCAGTAATTGATGTTGTGACGGCAGGCAAACGCGGGGATGGAGTGGTGGAGTGATGGAGTATTGATGCGGTGTCCGACGGATGTTTCATCGCTCCAACACTCCATTACTCCATTTTCCTTCCGCGCATCACGGGCGAAGTTGGCCACTTCGTATTGACGGAATCCCGCAGCAGAAGCGCGTTCAAGCAACTCGTCGAACATCGCGCCGGCGAGTTCCTCATCCACGTCGAACTGGCCGGCCTGCAACTGCGCGAAGAGCGGCGTGTCCTCTTCGTAGATGACTTCGTAGCACGAGAGATGTTCGCTGCCCAGCGCCAGCGCTTCGGTCAATGTCGCGCGCCAGATGCCCATGGTCTGGCCGGGGAGGGCGAACATGAGGTCAAGGTTGATGTTGTCGAAGCCGGCCTTACGTAGAATGTCGAACGACTTGAACACCCTCGCTCGGTCGTGAACCCGTCCCAAGCGGTTGAGCAAACCTTCGTCCAATGACTGAACTCCCATTGAAATTCGGTTCACACCGTATGAGCGAAGCAGCCTGGCCTTGTCGAGCGAGACGGTGGCCGGATTACATTCGACCGTCCATTCAGCCGCGCCAAGCAGGTTCAGACGCCGCATTGCTTTGAGGACCTGCTCCCATTGCCGCAGATTGAGCAGCGAAGGCGTGCCGCCGCCGTAGAAAACGGTGCGCGGTCCCAGCTCGCTAGCCACCAGTTCCAGTTCCCGAATCAGCGCCGCAATATAGCGATTGACCCGGTCTCCTTGAGCAGCTTCCGAGTAAAAAGCGCAATACTCGCATTTGTGCGCGCAGAACGGAACATGGACATAGAGACTGGTCACCGATTTTGCTGAAGAGCCGGTCATAATCAGAAGACTACCCCCTCTGCAGCGGCGGCGTGAACGAAAATTTCTCCGATGGGATCGGGGCTCGGATTTCCAGCGATTTACTACTGCTGGGCGCGCTGGACGTTCTGGGCCTTCAAGCCTTTGGCGCTTTCGACAATTTCGAAGTTCACAACTTCCCCTTCGTTCAAGGTTTTGAACCCTTGTCCCTGAATGGCGGTGTGATGCACGAAGACATCCTGGCCGGAATCCTGGGCGATGAAGCCAAACCCTTTCTTATTGTCGAACCACTTGACTTTACCACTGGCCATAACTTGCTCCTGTTCTCTGAGACGCAAAATAAAAGAGGACACTCCTTGGCCCCCACCAACAAGTGTCCGCTTCAGTTTACGGAAAAACGCATGCGCCTCGAATTACGCGCTTATTTAAGGGACCTGCCCCGTTAACGTCAAGGATTAGTTTTTCTCAAGCTGGAGGGGGCGCAGTTCAGCGCGGCTCACTCGCGCACTTCCGAAAAACCGGCCTACAAGCGAAGGTGCTGCCAAAGGGCAGCCGGTTGAAGACGCAGATTGACATAAAAGGGCCCGAACTCCCCGTAGCGCGCGCTGACTTCATCAAAGCGCATCTCGTAAACGATCTCCTTCAAAGCGTCCAGTTGATGAGCCATCAGTGTCACGCCCCACTCCCAATCGTCAATGCCGGTCGAGCCGGTGATGAGCTGCGAAACGCGTCCGGCAAACTTGCGTCCCACGCGCGCGTGGCCGGCCATCAGTTTTTTCCGTGTCGCGAAATCAAGCAGATACCAGTTGTCCGAGCCGCTGCGTCGTTTGCTCATCGCGTAAAAACCCATCACTTCCCAATCCGGCAATTCAGGGTAAAGCCGATAATGCTCGTATTCGGCCTGCCGCTGACGCATTTCGGCGAGGCGCTTGTTAAACGGGTCGCTGCCCGGCTCGAGCTTTTCCTGCTGAACGAGCGTCTGCTTCATGTCCTCTTCGGTCGTAACGTATTCGGGCAGTTCGGTCACACTGAGATAACTGTAAGCGCACTCCAGGGTTCCAGCAGGAAAACAAGCCTCCAGATCGCGGTGAATCCGGCCGGCCTGACCTAATTCCGCCGCGGTCAGCATGAATACCAGGTCCGCTTTGCCGCCAATGTTGACATAAGTGGTCAATCGCGGATGCGACGCGGCGGCGTTGGTCGCGCAAAGCGCTTCGAGTTTCGCGAGCGCGCTGGCAGATTCACCGGGGGACAGTTGGGCCCAACGAACGCGGTGGACGCGATAAAACAGGTGCATGACATGAAGACCCTTCGTCAATTTAACCAGGGGAAGTTCCATAAATCGGATGAACTGGAATTATGGGCAGTCACTCCACCTGCAGCGCCTGATCCAACAGTTGCGGGAGCTGGTCCAGAATGGCCTCATTGCCCGCCACGATCGTGGCACCCGCGGCGGCAGCCGACGCTTGCATTTTTTCGTTCTTTAGCTCGGTGAACGCGAGGACGGGAATGTGCCGGGTCTCCGGGTTCCTCTTCAGCTCACGAATGATCGCGCACATGTCCGCGCAGGCGGAGGCGAGATCAGTCACCAGAATCAGCGGTTTTTCCTGCAAGGCCTGCCGCACGAGCGTTTGGACATCGCTGATGGTTTGCACTCGATAGCCCAAGTCTTGCAAGCGGTTGACCAACTGGCTGCCGGGCAACAGCCTCTCATAGAAAACGAGCGCAAGCGGTGTCGTCATGGTTCAAGCTTGGAACAGACGGTCGCAAATTGCAAAAATTTTCACTGCTGCGTTTTGACTTGACGCCACAATTTCGGATAAGTACGCTGCCCACACTAAGTGGAATATTGCTGGTTCGCCAGCGCGCCGAAGTCGGAGATGAAGATTCTGCCGACTTTTTTGTTCTCCGCAAGGGAACAATTGATGTGTGTATGAATTCTGAGTTTTTAGCGATATTGGAATATTGGGAACGCGAGAAGGGCATCAACAAGGACGTCCTTGTGAAGGCCGTGGAAGAGGCGTTGCTGTCCGCGGCCAAAAAGGCCGTCGGTCCGGCCCGTGAATTGCGCTGCGCCATCGACCCCAAAACCGGCGACATCAGAGCGTTCGCCAAGCTGGTCGTCTCCGACAAGGTCGCTTCCAAGCATGACCAGATTTCTCTCTTTGACGCCCGGCGCCTCAAATCCGACGCCCAACTCGGCGATGAAATCGAAGTCGAGGTGACTCCGGCCAACTTCGGGCGCATCGCCTCGCAGAACGCCAAGCAGGCGCTCATGCAGCACATCCGCCGCGCGGAAAAGGAACTCATTTACTCCGAGTTCAAGGACCGGACCGGCGACATCGTCAGTGGCACCGTCCGTCGTTTCGAGCGTTCGGACGTCACGGTTGACCTGGGCAAATTCGAGGCGTTGCTCCCCAACCGTGAGCGCGTGCCGACTGAGGAATACCAAATCGGCGAACGCATCCGCTGTTACGTCAAGGCGGTCGAACAAAGCCCGCACGGACCGGAGATCATTCTCTCGCGCGCCGACCCGCAGTTCGTCGTGAAGCTTTTTCAGTTGGAGGTCTCCGAAATCAACGATGGCACAATTGAAATCAAAGGGATCGCGCGTGAGCCCGGCTTCCGCACCAAGCTGGCGGTCTGGTCGCGCGACGAAAAGGTGGATCCGGTCGGCGCCTGCGTCGGCCTGCGCGGGCAGCGCGTGAAGAACGTCGTCCGCGAGTTGAACAACGAAAAGGTGGACATCATCAAGTGGGATCCGCATGTCAGGAATTTTATTACCAATGCGCTCGCGCCCGCGAAGTTGAAGACCTTTGAGGTCGATGAAGCCAGACGCCGCGTGAAGATCCTGGTCAGCGAAGACCAGCTTTCGCTGGCGATCGGCAAGCGCGGCCAAAACGCCCGCCTGACCTCCAAACTCACCGGCTGGCAGGTGGACATTGAACCGGAGCATCTCGCGACGCTGGGGTTCGAGGAGAAAGTGGCTCAAGCGATCAAAGCCGTCGCTTCCATTCCCGGCATTACGCAGGAACAGGCCGACGTGCTGGTGCACCGCGGGTTTTTGAGTTTGGAGGCCTTGCTTCAGGCGGAAGCGAGCGATTTGGCGGAATTTCCGGAGATCGGGGAGCAGGCGTCCGCGATTATTGAGGCGGTTCGGTCGGAAGCCGCCCGGCGCAATCCGAAGATTGGCGAAACATCCGTTGCCTAGTAAAGTCGTGCGCTCGGCAATTCCAACGTCAGCATGTTAAGCGCGTGAAGACTTTGCGGAATATCCGGTCGGAACAGAATATTTATGCCCGTTCGTATTTACGACATCGCGAAGAAACTTGGAATCGAAAGCAAGGAAGTCATTTCCAAGGCCAAGGAACTGGGCATTGCCGGCGCCAAAGTCCCCTCGAGTTCGCTCGATAAAATCACTGCGGAATACCTGGAGGTACAATTGGGCGGCGCCAAACCCCTGGCCGTCGCCGAGGCCCCTCCCGCTCCAGAGCCCGTCGTTATTGTTTCAGCGCCGCCGGAACCGCCATCGCCTCCAATTGAAATATCAACGTCGCCTCTGGCAAGCCCAGTGGGAGTCGAAGCAGGCGCGATTACATCCTCCGCGGAAGTGACGACAAAAGTTGTCGAGGCGAAGGCCGCGCCAATTTCGCCCCTGGTGATCACGCCCGCAGAACCGCCCTCTCCGCCCAAGCCGGCGATTGGAGAAAAAGTCGGATTCATTCACCTGCCGCAGAAGTCGGCTCCGAAAACCGCGGCGAAGGTCGGTCCTGCAAAACTCCCCCCCAGACCGGCGGTGATGAGCAGGCCGGCCCGGCCCGCTGACAAGCCAGTCGTCGCCTCCACGCCACAGAAGGCTGCCGCCAAAGCGCCAGCGCAACCCGCTGCGCCGCCGGTGCCTAAATTTGTCCCTCCCGCCACGGGAGAGCTCATCACCCTTAAGCCACCGGTCGTGGTTCGCGACCTGGCCGAGCAATTAAAACGCAAGCCGTTCCAATTAATCGCAGATTTGATGGAATTGGGTGTCTTCGCCAACGTCAACCAGTCCATCGACGAAATCACCGCGCAAAAACTGTGCGGCAAGTACGGCTTCCGGTTTGAGGCAGAGAAACGGGAGCGCGGCGCGGGCATCGTGCACGCCCCGCCCAAGCCGGTCGAAAAGGATGTCGAGGACAAGCCCGAAGAGTTGAAGTTGCGCGCGCCGGTGGTTACCATCATGGGCCACGTTGACCACGGCAAGACGACCCTGCTCGACGTGATCCGCAAATCGAATGTCGCGGCCAAAGAAGCCGGGGGCATCACTCAGCACATTGGCGCGTACACGATTTCCATTCCGCACCCGGAGCGGAAAAACGAACGGCAGCAGATCACATTTCTCGACACACCCGGTCACGCGGCCTTCAGCTCAATGCGCGCCCGCGGCGCCAACGTGACGGACATCGTGGTGCTGGTCGTCGCGGCCAACGACGGCGTCATGCCGCAGACGCTCGAAGCTTTGAGCCATGCGCAGGCGGCCAAAGTGCCAACCATCGTCGCGGTCAACAAATCCGACCATCCAAACGCCAACCCGATGAGAGTCCGCCAACAGTTGCAGGACAAAGGACTGGTTTGTGAGGAGTGGGGTGGCAGCACAATTTTTGTGGACATTTCGGCGCTCACGCAGCAGGGCATCGACAAGCTGCTCGAAATGATCGTGCTCCAGGCGGAGGTCCTGGAGCTCAAAGCCAACCCCAACCGCCTTGCCAAAGGCAACGTGATCGAGTCCGGCCTCGAACCCGGAGGGCCTACGGCCACCGTGCTGGTTCGCAAAGGAACGTTGCATGTCGGCGACATGGTTATCTGCGGACAATACTGGGGCAAAGTCCGCGCGCTGATAAACGAGGAAGGAAAACGGCTGAAGGAAGCGGGGCCATCGGTTGCGGTGAAGGTGCTCGGATTGAATGGAGTGCCGGAAGCCGGTTTGGAATTCAGCGTGGTGGAGAACGAGAAGGACGCCCGCGCCCTGGCCGAGGAACGGATCGAAAACGTCCGCGGCGAGGAAAAGGAGCGACGTCCGAAGGTCACGCTGGAAAACCTGTTCGAAACACTGGCTTCGGAGGCCAGCAAAGTCCTTAAAGTCGTCGTCAAGGCCGACACTCAAGGCTCGGTCGAAGCGATTGTTGAGGCGCTGAAGAAAATCGAATCGGAAAAGGTCGCGCTCGAAGTCATCCATAGCGCCGTGGGCACGATCACTGAGTCTGACGTGCTCCTGGCTTCGGCCTCCAAAGCAATCGTTCTCGGATTCCACACTCGCGTTGACAATGGCGTGTCCGACCTGGCCAAGCGCGAGGGAGTCCAAATGAAACTCTACGCCATCATTTATGAACTGATCGACGAAGTAAAGGAGGCGATGGCGGGCCTGCTGGATCCGCTGGTCAAGGAAATCGTCGTCGGCTCCGCGGAAGTGCGTAAAGTCTTCGCACTGTCCAAGGGCGGGAATGTTGCGGGGTGCGTCGTCACCAGCGGACGCATCGTCAAAGGCAAGATGCGCGTTCAACGCCGTAAAGGCCTCATCTACGAAGGCGTCTCCCTCTCGTTGCGACGTTTTCAGGATGAAGTCAACGAAGTCCGCGCGGGCATGGAATGCGGCATCCGGCTGGACGGTTTTAACGATTTCCAGGTCGGTGATGCCATCGAGTGTTATACGCTGGAAAAGGTGCCGCAAAAGTTGTGACAACGGCTCGCGACGGGATTGGAAATTGAATTTGAGGCGACGATCGAGAAGAAGCAGGCGCGAACGATTCGACCAACACCTGGTTTATCATCGGCCTTAACTGCGTCTTAAACTTCTCCAGGCAAGACTATGCAGTCTCTCCGACACCAACGTGTGCGCGAGCTTCTCAAACGCCAGATCGGCGAGGTCATTCGGCGCGAAATTCCCGTCGGCGAAGCGGGCTTGATCACGGTCAACGACGTCGGCGTGGCGGGCGACTTGCAGTCCGCAACCGTCTTCGTCGGCATCATCGGAACGGCCGAACAGCAACGGAAGGGTTTTGAAATTCTCAAGAAGGAGCGGCCGCGCATTCAAGGTCTCGTCGGCCGCGCGGTCGTGCTCAGATACACTCCCAGATTGCGTTTCGTGCTGGACGATTCGGTAGAGCGAGGCAACCGCGTGCTGGAAATTATCGAGGAGATCGAACGGTCCCAGTCCCCTTCATGAAACCCTATCCGAAGATCATCGACCGCATCCGGGAAGGGATCGCCCGGAGCAAAACCATCTGCGTCGCGGGCCATGTCCGCCCGGACGGCGACTGCACCGGCTCGCAGCTTGGCCTCGCGCTGGCGCTCCGGAACCAGGGCAAAAAAGTCGTTTGCTGGAATGAAGACCGCGTGCCGCAAAAACTGGCGTTCCTCGACACGCAAAACCTGATTCAACCACCCTCACCTGGTCACCAGTTCGACTGTGTCATTGCCACCGACTCCGCCAGTTTCGAGCGGCTCGGCAAGGTGGGGAAGTGCATCCAAAACCGGGAGCGGCTCATCAATATCGATCACCACCAAAGCAACACACGCTACGGCGACATCAACTGGGTCTCGCAACGCGAATCGTCCACCGGTGAGCTGATTTTCCGACTGCTCAAGACGACGAGGTGGCCCATCACGCCGCTCATTGCCGATTGCCTGTTCACCGCCGTTTCCACCGATACCGGTTCATTTCAGTATCCGAGCACCCGACCGTCCACCTACCACGTCGCCGCGGAGTTGGTGAAGCTCGGCGCAAACCTCGCCAAAATCTGCCATGAAGTTTACCAATCTTATCCACTGTCCCGCGCCCGCCTGTTGAAACACCTCTACGATCATTTCCGGCTGACGCACGACGACCAGATCGCCTACTTCTGGCTGAAGAAGGCGGACTACGCGCGCACCGGCGCCGACTCGGCGGACAGCGAGGGCCTCATTGACCATCTCCGCGCGATCGAGCCGGTCGTCGTAGCGTGCATTTTCGAGGAGATGAACGATGAACTGACCCGCGTCAGCTTGCGCTCCAAAAGCCAGTCCGTGGACGTAAGTGAAATCGCCAGTCAGTTTGGCGGTGGCGGACACCCGGCCGCCGCCGGCGCGCGCATCCCGGGCAAGCCGCTGGCCGTTCAGCGCCGCGTGATCGCCGCCCTCAAAAAAGTCCTCGACTCGACGCACTGATTCATGCACGAATTTGACCCGCTCGACGGCGCGCTGCTTGTCGATAAACCGGTCGGCCCGACTTCGCATGACGTGGTGGACGCCGTCCGCCGTCGGTTTCAAATCAAAAAAGTCGGCCACTGCGGCACGCTTGACCCCAACGCCACCGGACTGCTCATCGTGGTGCTGGGGCGCGGCACCAAACTTTCCGAAAAACTGATGGCCGCCGACAAAGTTTATGAAGGGACGATTAAACTCGGCGAGACGACCACCAGCTACGACGCCGACGGCGAACTCACCGCCTCCCTGCCCGTCCCCCCGTTGACGCTCGATCAGTTGAACGAAGCGGCCGCTACCTTCGTCGGCGACCGGATGCAAATGCCGCCGATGGTTTCCGCCATCAAGAAGGATGGCGTGCCGCTCTACAAGCTCGCCCGCAAAGGCATCGAAGTGGAACGCAAGGAACGGCTCATTCACATCTACAGCTTTCGGCTCAACATTTACCGGGAGCCGATTGGCCACTTTCGCGTCGCCTGCACGAAAGGCACGTATGTCCGCGCGTTGGCTCACGATTTTGGCGGAAAACTCGGCTGTGGTGCGCACCTCGCCGCACTCCGCCGCCTGGCTTCCGGCCGGTTCGATGTGGCCAACGCGCTGCCACTCGATCAGGTGCTCGCCCTGACGACAACTGAAATGGCAAAACACGTGATTCCGTTTTTGAAACTGGCGGCTTAAGTCGTTAAACGGTCGAATTGTTGAATCGTTAAATCGAAAGGCGCGTTCGACGATTCAACGGTTCAACGGTTCAACGGTTCAGCGATTCAACGGCTTTACGATTCAACTCGAATGAACATCATCCGCGCCGCCAACGAACTGGAGCCCGGCTCGCGCAAAGTCTGCGTGGCCATCGGGATGTTTGATGGCGTTCACCTCGGCCATCAGCAGGTCATCCGGCAAACGATCGAGGACGCGCGCCAGCACGAAGGCATCGCCGTCGCCATGACGTTTGATTGCCATCCAAATTCAGTTGTCGCGCCCGACCGTAATCCACCTTTGATTTATTCCCTTTCGCAAAGATTGCGCGTGATCGAGTCGTTGGGCATCGACGTCGCGCTGTCGATCCATTTCGACCAGGCATTCAGTGAAATTTCCGGCGAGCGATTCATTCGCGCGCTGGCACGAGACTTCCGCAACCTGCACAGCCTGTGCGTCGGCAGCGCCTTCACGTTCGGACACCGGCGAAGCGGTAACGTCGAACTTCTGAAGCGGCTGGGAAAGGAACTGCATTTCATGGTGCACGGGCTGGCCTCAGTGTCACTGGACGGGAAGGTGGTCAGCAGCACGAGAATTCGCGAAGCCATCCGCGACGGCAACCTGGACGCCGCGAGCCAAATGCTCGGCCGCACCTATGCGCTTGCCGGAAGGGTCATCCGCGGGGACCAACTGGGGCGACAACTCGGATTTCCTACGGCGAATCTGGAGTTTGCCGGCCTGGTCGTTCCGCCCAACGGTGTTTACGCCGCGCACGCGCTTGTCGCAGGCCGGCAATATCGGGCGGTCGTTAATATTGGCCTCCGCCCCACCCTCCAAAACCCCGCACGGCAACTCCAAATCGAAGTCCACCTGCTCGATTTCTCTGGCGACCTTTACGATCAGGAACTGGGAATTGCGTTTATGGGAAAACTGCGCGGGGAACACAGGTTTCCTTCTCTTGAAGCGCTGCGAAAGCAAATCGAGCGGGACATTCAGGCGGCGCACGCGCTGTTCTGACAACCCGAATCTGCCTGGGTCAAGCCTGCGCCTGGGAGTGTGACGACGAGTCGGAACCGATCACTTCCCGCAGCACTCGAGCGAGCTCCCGGATTTCATACGGCTTGGCCACGACCCCGCGGAAGCCGTATTTGGAAAATTCGGCCATGACCGGATCGTTCGAGTAACCGCTGGAGACGATTGCCCTCGCCTGTGGATCGAGTTCGAGCAGGTCTTTAATGGCTTCCTTGCCGCCGATACCGCCGGGAATCGTGAGGTCCATGATGATAGCTGAAAACGGGCGGCCCGCCTCAAGTGCCTCTCGATAACGTCGAATGGCTTCTGTCCCGTCGCGTGCCAACTCGGCTTCGTAGCCGAGGCGCTTCAGCGCGTCATGGGAAAAATTTAAAATGTCCGGCTCGTCGTCCATCACGAGGATGCGGCCCTGACCGGTCGGCGGCGGGTTCTGCTCCTCCGTTTCCGTCGCCACCGCCTGCATCGGCGCCGGCAGGTAAACGTGAAACGTCGCGCCCTGATCCCGTTTGGACTCCACTTCGATCAGCCCGTCGTGCTTGCGCACGATGGAATAAGCGGTGGCCAGCCCCAGGCCGCGGCCTTTGTGCTTCGTGGTGAAAAACGGATCAAAAATCCGCGACAAATGCTCCGGCGGAATCCCCGGACCGTCATCCTGAATGGAAATTCTCACGTAGCCGGCGCCGGGAGAAGGCAGGCCGGCCCTGGTTCCCGCCGGGACATTCTCCGCGCGCACCCGGATTGTCCCTCCCTCAGGCATCGCCTGAACGGCGTTAATCAGCAGATTGTTGAACACTTGCGTGATTTGCCCCTGGTCCACTTCGACCGGCTGAAGATCCGGGGCGCACCAAAACTCGCAGCGAACATTCGAGCCCAGCACGGCGTTGTCGCACGATTCCTTCAGCAACCGTGGAACCGACTTGACGCGTCGGATCGGCGCCCCACCGCGGGCAAACGTCAACAACTGGCCGGTCATTTCCTTGGCCCGAAGGCAGGAGTGCTCGGCTTTTTCCAGCCGCTCCCGGACCGGGCTGTCGGGCGGGGCAAACATTTTCGCAAGTGAAATATTCCCGAATATGCCGGTCAGGACATTGTTGAAATCGTGCGCGACGCCACCCGCCAGCAAGCCGAGCGATTCCAACTTGCTCGCTTTGTGAAGTTCGGCTTCGAGCTTTCGGTTTTCCGTTATGTCGCGAAAGACGAGCACTACGCCGATGATGCTGTCCGTGTGATCATGGACCGGCGCGCCGAGGGTCATGACGATCCGTTCCCGGCCCGCTCGCGAAACCAGCACCGTCGGCGAGCCCCGGCCGAACGCGTTATCGGCCTTCAGCACCCGTTCGATGGGATTGTCCAACGGCTCGCGCGTGGTCTCGTCCAAAGGTTGAAACACTTCGCTCAACGGCCGGCCCACCGCGTGGGATACCGTCCAGCCGGTGAGGTTTTCCGCCGCCCGGTTCAACAGCACAATGTTCCCTGCAATGTCCGTCGTGATCACACCATCGCCAATGGAACGGAGCGTGACAGCCAATCGTTCCTTCTCGGCCGCCAGGGCATCTTCGACTTGTTGGCCCTCGTGGATCTTCGTGCGCATTTCAGCGTTGGCTCGCCTGAGCAACTCCTCGGACTGGCGCAGCTCACCGCTCAACCCTTCCGCTGCCGAGCGCGCCCCCACCTGCGTCCAGGCAATGCCAAACAGCAGCAGGGAAACGGTCATCCCGCCGAACAAGGCGATCCACGGCAAATGCTTTTTGGAGTCCAATTCAAAGGCCGGCAGCGTGGAGAAATAAATCGTCCAACTCCGACCAAATCCTTCCAGCGGCACTGCCTGCGACAGGTGGCGCGAAACGGCCGGATTTCCCGCCGCCAGGATTCCGTCACTGTCAAATACGAGGTTCTCCGGCGCGGGCGCTCCTCCGTCGAAGATTTCGATGTCCACCAGGCCATTCTTCTGCGCTCCGAGGATGGCGTCGCCTAGTTGGCGCGCGACAAACGAAGCGAAGACGAAGCCAATCGTCGCCTCTTTTCGTTCGGCCCCGTTCTCCGGTTTTACTCCGTCGCGATACACCGGCAGATAAACGACAAACCCTGGTTCGGGCTTGGGACCGTCGGGCGTCAGCAGCGTCACTTTGCCGGTGGCAATCGGACGATCCGCCTGTCGCGCCCGTTCCATCGCGTTGCTTCTCGCAGGCTCATTGAAAAGATCCCAGCCCGGCGCCCAGTTGGGGGAATTGGTGACAGCGCTCAGGTAAATCATGGGGAAATACTCGTCGCGATCCGCATCCGGCTTCAGGCTGTAATCGGGAAAACCCGCGCTGCGCATGGCCGCAACGTGGCGGTCTTTTTCCTCCCGCCTGACGCGCCGCGCGAACCCGATGTCCACCATGCCGCGGTAATTCCATTTCAAATCGATGCTGCGGGCGTATTTCTCCCATTGTTCCGGTGTGACCGTTTGGTTCGCATCGAACAGCCCGCGCAGGCCGCGCAGCGCCGAAAGGTAACTCTCCATTCGGTGCGTCAGGGCGTCCCGCGTGGCCTGCACCGCCTGCTCAAACCGCGCCTGGTCGCGGGCCATTACGTTGTATTTGACCCGGCGATAAGCGATCAGCGTCGGGATCAGCGAGATCAACAGGACCAGATAAGCCGCTCGCATCCTGCGAAAATGTTCCCGCAATTCGGGCAAATTTCCGTTCATAACGGACAAAACAGGAGGTTGAGCATAGGCATCTTCAAAAACCTGGCAACGCTATTCCACCATCTTCTCAGGCAATCGGATGCAAGGATTGTGCCGTTGACTTTTTCTGAACGCATTTGCTGGTTCAGTTGTCCATCGGGCATTATCATCGCGAAAAATGAATACCGGCATCAGCGCTATCAACGCAGAGGTGCAGCAGGCCAGCGCATTCGTGCAGCCGCTGCTCAACGAAATCAACAAAGTCGTCGTCGGCCAAAAATATCTGGTCGAGCGGCTCATCATCGGGCTCCTGGCCAACGGCCATGTCCTGCTCGAAGGCGTCCCTGGATTGGCCAAGACGCTCTCCGTCAAATCACTCGCCGCCAGCGTCAACGTCAAATTCGCGCGACTGCAATTCACGCCGGACATGCTGCCCGCCGATGTCATCGGCACGCAGATTTACAATCCGCAATCCGGCGCGTTCACCACGCGGCGCGGCCCCATCTTCGCCCATCTCGTGCTCGCCGACGAAATCAATCGCGCGCCCGCCAAGGTCCAAAGCGCGCTGCTCGAAGCGATGCAGGAAAAGCAGGTCACCATCGGCGATCAGACGTTCAAACTTGAAGAACCGTTCCTCGTGCTCGCCACGCAGAATCCGATCGAGCAGGAAGGGACTTATCCGTTGCCTGAAGCGCAAGTGGACCGTTTCATGTTGAAACTGCGCATCGGCTACCCGAACCGCGAGGAGGAACGTCAAATCCTCGATCTGATGGCGCGCACGAGCGGATTGCCCGGCGCGAGCGCGGTCGTGGACGCCAAGACCATCCTCGCCGCGCGCGAAGTGATCAACGACATCTACATGGACGACAAAGTGAAGGATTACATCGTGGACCTCGTCTGCGCCACGCGCGACCCGGCGCACTACAACATCGACGTGAAGGATTTCATTCAGCTCGGCGCGTCGCCGCGCGCGACGATTGCGCTCACGCTCGCCGGCAAAGCCTATGCGTTCCTGCGCGGCCGCGGGTACGTCACGCCGCAGGACGTGAAAAGCATCGGCATGGACGTGCTCCGCCACCGCGTCGCCATCACCTACGAAGCCGAAGCCGAGGAAAAGACGAGCGAGACGGTGATCCAGAAGATTTTTGATGAACTGCCGGTGCCATGAGCAACCAACCATTGACTCGTCTGGAAAAAGCAGTGTTGGAAAAGATGCTGATTGGAAACGACCGTATTTTTGGAGTCATCAAACAACAACTCGCTTCTGCGACAGTCTCGAAGAGAGAGTTAACTGGCACAGGCTTTTGCACTCGGTTCGCTGTTCGAGCTTCGACCAAGAAGCTCCCCAAGAAAAGCAAATTCATGATTGCAGACGTTTCTGCAAAAATGCCCGAGCTTAAGAACGGCGCTGACTTCATCTTATGGATCGAGAATGGAGTTATCTTGTCTTTAGAAGGCTTCGCGTATGACGAGGCCTGGCCCAAAGAAATAACGAGTTTCGAACTGGTATTTCTGAGCGAAAGACCTCCCTGCAGTGGCAAGCTTTGGCACTCAGACACGCGGGACATGGACTTCGCATTAAGGCGATTGGATTTAGGCACATGATTTCCCGCGAGATTCTCAAAAAAGTCCGCCAGATCGAGATTCGCTCGAACTGCCTCGCGAAAATCTCAACGCCGCGTTTTCAGTTCGTCCGGGTTACGGCTTGTGTGAAAGACCGACAAAATCACGATGCGCTTCTTTTCGATGAGAAAGTGAATCACGAATGGAAATCGTCGAACAACGGCGCGGCGAACTCCTCCCCTCACTTTGGGAAACCATTCGGGATTGTCCGTTATGCGTTGAAAGTATTCCTCGATGGCAGTGCGAAATTCCTGCCCCAGGCCTTTGCGCTCGCCATCATACCAGGCAATGGATTCGTCAAACTCCTGTGCGGCAACGCGACGAAGGACAAGGCCGCGTTTCATTTGCGATATTTCGCGTCGAGCTTCGCTTTGACTTCTTCCCACGAAACAACGTCATCGGGATTGTCGAGGTGGTCCTGGAGGCGACGATCAATCAGTTCAGCTTCGCCAGATGTGAGTTCCTTTGATTCGACGATGTCCTCCCAGAGATTGCGGCACAGTTCGATTCGTTCCACGAGCGGAAGTGCGCGGGCTTCTCTAAAAACCATTTCCGAACTCATGGCGACAATTTACCGCTCGATTTCACTCGCGCAAGCAGCCTTTTTTGCCCGCGCGAATTCGTCATTGGTCATTCTGCCACAACTCCTCAGCACGCCATTCCAATCCGACTCGCCGCTTTCATTTCATTCCGCACTCCGCGTTCCGCGTTCCGCATTCGTATGATTCCCCGCGAAATCCTCAAAAAAATCCGCCAGATCGAAATTCGCACGAACCGGCTCGTCAGCGAAACGCTCGCGGGCCAGTACCATTCCGTCTTCAAGGGCCAGGGCATGAATTTCGACGAGGTGCGCGAGTACCAGCCCGGCGACGACGTGCGTTCGATTGACTGGAACGTCACCGCGCGCATGAACCATCCGTTCATCAAGAAATTCGTCGAGGAACGCGAGTTGACCGTGATGCTGGTCGTGGACCTGAGCGGCTCCGGTTTGTTCGGCTCGGTCGCGCAATCGAAACGCGAACTGGCCGCCGAAATCGCCTCCGTCCTCGCCTTCTCCGCCATCCGCAACAATGACAAGGTCGGCCTCATTCTTTTCTCAGAAGGCGTCGAAAAATTTATTCCGCCGCGCAAAGGCCGGAAGCACGTGCTGCGCGTCATCCGCGAGATACTGTTTTACGAACCAAAGAAACGCGGCACCGACCTGAACAGCGCGCTGGAACTCATGCTGCGCGTGCTTCCGCACCGCTCCATCGTCGTGATTCTGTCGGATTTCCTGGGCCAAACCGCGCCGACGCGTCCGGAGAGCGACGCCCATTTGCGGCGGAAGGCCGTGTTATCCGAGACGCTGCGCCAGGCTTCGTTCACTGTCCTGCGCCAGGCCAATCGCCGCCACGATGTTGTCGCGGTGCACATCACTGATCGCTACGAACTGGAACTTCCCGCACTGGGCCGGCTGGTGTTGAAAGACGCCGAGACCGGCGAAGTGGTGGAAGTGAACACCGGCGATGAGCGGAAGCGCGCCGCGTTCGCGCAGCGCCAGGCCCGGGCGCAGGCAGAGTTGTTGAAACTGTTTCGCGGCGCGCGAATCGACTCGATCCAGTTGCGAACAGACCAGCCCTACGCCGGCGCGCTGGGGAGATTTTTTGAAACACGGGAAAAGCGGCGTCGTCATGGATAGTGATGTAAATGACAACCAATTCCTCCGCGGTCATCATCCCTGCCCCGTCTTCCGCGACCAACACCGCGGGGACGAATGCTTTGAGTGGCGACATCCGCGACATCAAGGCGCCGGTGGAAATCCCAAGCGGTTGGTTCTGGTTCTGGTGCGTGGCGGGCGCGCTGGCTGCCGCTGCCTTTTCCTGTTTCGCCTGGCGCTACTGGCAGAACCTTCGCGCCAGGCCCCACGCGCTGGAAGTCATCATCCCGCCGCACGAACGCGCGCGACGCAAACTGCAGCAGGCGCTCAAACTGATTTACGAGCCGCGACTGTTTTGCATCGAGGTTTCCGATACGTTACGGGCGTATCTTGAAGAGGCCTTCTCGATGCGAGCGCCGGAACGCACAACCGAGGAATTTCTGGGTGAACTTCAGTCCAGCGCGCTCCTGTCGCTGACTCAAAAGCGATCGCTGGCAGATTTTCTCGTGCGCTGCGACCTGGTGAAGTTCGCGCGAGACGAACCCACCGTCGAACAGTTGAGGGAACTCCACGAGAGCGCGCTGCGGTTCGTCGATGAAACCTCCTACTTCCAGCCGCGATCCGAAGCTGTCCCGGCGCCCGCAGAGCCATCGTCAGGCTCAAAGCCGCCGCCGTTGCCGCCGGAAACCGTTGCGAAAGGCGACGGGTTGGAGCAACAAACGACAAGCGACAACGAGCGACTGACAACTCCATGACCTTCGCACATCCATGTTTCCTGCTTCTGCTGTTGTTGCTGCCGCTGTTGGCCTGGCTGAAGGGCAAGGTCGGCTTTCAACCCGCCTTTCTGTATTCGTCGGTGCAACTGGTGCGCGGCATCACCGGCATCACGCGTTCGCGCGCCGGGGCGATCCTGGCGAAGCTGCGCTGGCTGGCGCTGGCGCTGTTCTTTGTCGCGCTCGCCCGACCACAGATCGGCGAAGGCGAAACCAAGGTCACGGCCAGCGGTGTTGACATCGTCGTGGCGATTGACCTCTCAGGCAGCATGAGCTCGGAAGACTTCGAATTGCAGGGCCAACGGGTGAACCGGCTCGCGATCGCGAAGGACGTATTGCAGAAGTTCGTCGACAAACGCCCCAATGACCGCATCGGCCTGGTCGCCTTCGCCCGCGACGCCTACATCGCCGCCCCGCTCACGCTCGACCACGATTTTCTGTTGCAAAACCTGGAACGGCTCGAAATTGCGACCCCGGACAGGGACGGCACAGCGATTGGTTCCGCGCTCACCGCGGCTTTGAACCGCTTGCGCGAATTGAAGTCTAAAAGCAAAATGGTCATCCTCATGACCGACGGCCAAAACAACGCCGGCAACGTTCCGCCGTTGACCGCTGCCGAAGCCGCGGAGACGCTGGCGGTGAAAGTTTATACCATTGGGGTCGGCACGCGCGGCA
>Ga0209056_10002318_pt1 | contig 20619 bp, 19 predicted proteins | sample GraSoiAngelo_114_FD_185876 | JGI IMG/M metagenome (GOLD analysis project Ga0209056, IMG submission 185876) | Grasslands soil microbial communities from the Angelo Coastal Reserve, California, USA - 14_0903_13_40cm (SPAdes) (version 2) | ecosystem: Environmental > Terrestrial > Soil > Grasslands...
GCCAATCTTCTGATCCGCGCTGGCGTCGGTCAACTGCGAATCATTGACCGCGATTTCGTCGAGCCCTCCAACTTGCAGCGCCAAACGCTTTTTGACGAATCGGATGCCCAGAAAGCCCTGCCCAAAGCGGTTGCCGCGGAGCAAAAGTTGCGCTCCATCAATTCCAGCGTCGCCGTGGAAGGTATCGTCGCCGACCTCAGCCCCCGCAACGTGCACGAACTCCTCGGCCCGTTCGATCTCCTCCTCGATGGCACGGACAATTTCGAAACGCGATTCCTCATCAATGATTTTGCCGTGAACTCCGCGCGGCCCTGGATCTACGCCGCCGCTGTCGCCAGCTATGGCCTCACCATGACGATTCGCCCCGGCCTGACGGCTTGCCTCTCCTGCCTCCTCGAATCCTCCAACGGCACTCCCGGTCTCGAGCAAACCTGCGACACCATCGGAGTCCTGGCTCCCATCGTAAACCTCATCGCCTCCCTCGAAGTCGCCGAAGCCTTGAAGCTCCTCTCCGGTCATCCGGAAGCCCTCACCGGCCGCTTGATTTCCTGCGATATCTGGAGCGGCCGCATGCAATCGCTCCGCGTGGCCCGCAATCCGGAATGCCGCGCCTGCGCAAAACAGGATTTCACTTTTCTCAATGGCCAGGCCCAGCCGCACGTTACCCTGTGCGGCCGCGATTCCGTGCAAATCCACGAGACGGGCCGCGCCATGGATCTCCACGCTCTCAAGTTGCGCCTGACCTCCGTTGTGGACGACGTGCGCCAGAATGATTTTCTTCTTCGCTTCCGTGTCGCTCCCTATGAAATGACCGTTTTCGCCGACGGCCGCGCCATCCTCAAAGGCACCAAAGACCCCGCCGTTGCTCGCTCGCTGTATGCGCGATACATCGGCGCCTGACCCTCAATACCGATCGAAATTTCCTGGATTCTGATTCAGCGGAGCGGATGGCTGGAACGCCCGAAAGAACTTCTCATGTTCGACCGGTCGAGATTTTCCCGGAGATTCATCAGCGTCAGAAATGTGCTGAGGATCCGCGCCTTCAAGTCGTCCGTGAGATGCAGCCCGCTGGTGGCCACGCGCGCCAGCCGCTCCCCATTTTCCGTGATGAAGCGCATGATGTCCCGCTGGCGATCCTGGGGAGCGTTGCCGAGCGCCGTCTCCCGGCGCATCTCCGCGCAGCTTGCTTCCAGCGAGAGCGTAAAGTGCAGGACGCACAGCCGCTGCTCCGCAATAGCCTGCGGCGCTTCGTTCTTGCAACCCGAAATCTGACAAGGCGTTCCCATGGGACCCGTGGTATTGCCCGAGACGATAGGTTACATCCTCTGCGCAGAAAATCCAGCACCCCTCGCGCAAGTGCTGCGAATCTTACATGAGGCCCTTCTTTCTTGTCTTGGTCCTTCCCAGGCCGCCGCCGGCAGAAATATTCCGCAAGGGGTTGACAGGAGTATGCAGTCTCCTGTATAAAAATACATAGGGACGCAATGTTCGGACTCTATGAGCACGGGAAAAACATTTCGGCACGGTCAAATCCTCCGCCTGGTTGCTGATCCGAGGATCGGCAACCAGGAAGAGTTGCGCCGCCGCCTCGCCGCGCAAAAACTCCGCGTTACCCAGGCCACTCTTTCGCGCGACCTGCAGGAGCTGCGCCTCGTAAAAACCCAGTCGGGTTACAAACCAGCCGCTGCGCTCCCGGAGGAATCCACCCCGTTGCCTCCCTTGGCGCGGGCCCTCGGTGAGTTTCTTCTCGATATTCGTCCCGCCGAAAATCTGCTCGTTCTGAAAACCCCGCCTAGCGGCGCGCAGCCCCTCGCTGCCGCCGTCGATGGCGCAAAATTTCCGGAAATCGCCGGAACCATTGCCGGCGACGACACTGTTTTGATCATTACGCCCAATAAAAAATCACGCGAGTCCCTGCAAAAAAAGATTGAAGCCTTCTTGAAATGAGAGACTCTCGACAGATCGCAGTCGTGGGTGTCACCGGTTATACCGGTCTGGAGCTGGCGCGGGTCCTTCTGCGCCATCCCGAGTTGCGGGCGCCGGTGTTCTACGTTCGCGAAACCAACGGCGCGAAATGCCTAGCCGAGCTCTTCCCGCAGTTCCGCGGCTGGGGCGAAGCTCCGCTTCGTCCGCTTTCGGTGGAAGCCATCCTTTCAAGCAACGCCGGCACCGCGTTCCTCGCCACGCCGCATGAAGTTTCTGCCGAGTTGGCGCCACCCTTGCTCAGCGCGGGAATCCGCGTTGTGGATCTCAGCGGTGCATTCCGTTTTCGTGAGGCGGAAACCTTCACCTCCTGGTACAAGCTCGCCGCGCCCCACTCCGATTGGCTCAAGGAAGCCGTTTACGGCATTCCTGAACTCTACTCGACCCAGATTTCAACCGCCCGATTGGTCGCCAATCCCGGTTGCTATGCCACCAGCGTGATCCTGGCCCTGCGCCCTCTCACGGAAGCCGGTTGGATCGCCGCGGACTCCAGCGTTATCTGCGATTGCAAGTCCGGCGCGAGCGGCGCCGGCAAGGATCCTCGCCGGGACCTCCATTTCGTCGAAGTGGATGAGAATTTCAAGGCCTACGGGCTCTTCACCCACAGGCACACCCCGGAGATTCTCGAGCACACCGGTCTCAGCGAGAATCAAGTCGTGTTCTCCACTCATCTGCTGCCGCTCGCGCGCGGCATTCTTTCCACAATCTATGTGAATCTCGCGGAACCGCAAACCACAGCGGACATCGAGGCGCTCTACCGCAAGTTCTACGCCGGCCGGCCCATGGTCCGTATCTGGCCCGCTGGGACGCTGCCCGAATTGCAGCACGTCGCGCACACCAATTTCTGCGATATCGGCTTTGCCCTGGATAAATCCAGACGCCGTCTCGTGATCGTCTCCTGTCTAGACAATCTCGGGAAAGGCGCCGCCGGGCAGGCCGTGCAGAATTTCAACCACATGCTGGGGATCCAGGAGCAAACCGCACTCCAATGAGAATCGTAATCAAGTTCGCAGGAGCATTACTCGAAGACGATGCCACGGTGCGCGCCCTCGCGCGGCAAGTGGCGGCTCTCGCTCAGGAGGATCACGAAATTCTTGTCGTGCATGGTGGCGGCCGCCTGTTCACCGCCACGCTTGAGCGCATGGCTATCGAAAGCAAGTTCGTCGCCGGTCTGCGCGTCACCGACCGCGAAACACGCGACGTGGCCGTAATGGTTTTCGCCGGTCTGTTGAACAAGAAGCTCGTGGCCGCGATCTCGGCGGAAGGCCAACCTGCCATAGGCGTTTCCGCCGCGGATGCACAATGTTTCGTCGCCGAGCCGATGGTGCACAACGAAGTGCAGGGCAGTCTCGGTTTCGTCGGCTATCTCACGGGCCTGAACGCGCAGCTCATCGAATCATTCTGGCGCGAGGGACTCCTCCCTGTCGCGCCATGTCTCGGCATCGGCTCGGACAACGAGCTCTACAACATCAACGCGGACCACATGGCCGCCGCATGCGCCGAATATCTTGGCGCGGATCAGCTGATCTACCTCACCGATGTCGCAGGCGTGCTCGACGGGGAAAAAGTCCTCGCCGCCGTCACCTGCGAAGAAATCGAACGCCTGGTACAGTGCCACGTCGTTTCCGGAGGCATGGTGCTGAAACTGGAAGCCGCCAAGCGCGCCATCGAAGGCGGCGTCCGTGAAGTCCGCATCGTTGGTGGCGCTTCCTCAGATGCATTGTTGCTTGCGTCGCGCGCAGCCGGGGCAATGGAAAATGACGGCGCTGCGCTGATTCCAGGCACGCGCGTCCTGCGCGAACCACTTTCCGCCTCTCGCGCGGCTCTTTCGGCGGCATGATGCGTACTTCTCACAAGAAAAAAACCGTTTCGCGTGCGGCCTTCAAGTCCAAGGCCGCGGGCATGCAAACCGTCAAGCAGGACGCGCGTCTGCTGGATGCCGAAAAGTTTCTCTTGCCCACTTACAAACGGCCGCCCGTGGTCATGACGCACGGGCGCGGCGCTTATGTTTTTGACGCCACCGGGAAGAGGTATCTCGATTTTCTCGGTGGCATAGCCGTCAACGCCCTCGGTCACGCGCATCCCCGCGTCGTGAAAGTAATCCGCCGCGAAGCGGCCCGCGCGATTCATCTTTCGAATCTCTATCACAACGCGCGCCAGGGCCCGCTCGCCCGCAAACTCGCCGCTTGGTCCGGTCTCGATCGCGTCTTCTTCACGAATAGCGGTACGGAAGCCATTGACGGTGCGATGAAGCTGGCTAGGCTTGTTGCACGCAAGCCGGAAGAAGCCCCCGGGACGGCTGCGAAGCAGCACCGCTTCCTCGCGCTGGAGAATTCGTTCCACGGCCGCACCTTCGGCGCCATCAGCGTCACCTCCACGGAAAAATATCGCCTGCCCTTTGCACCCGTGGTTCCCGGCGCCGAATTCGTGCGCTTCAACGATGTGGCGGATCTCGAATCGAAGTTTGACGGCACCATCTGTGCCATCCTCCTCGAAACGATTCAGGGCGAAGGCGGTATCCATCCTGTCAGCGAAGTTTTCTGGAATCGCGCTCGCGCGCTCGCCACGCAGCACGGCGCTCTCTTGATCGCCGATGAAATTCAATGCGGCCTCGGCCGTACCGGCCGCTATTTTGCCTACCAGAAATTTTCTTCCAAGCCGGACATCGCTCTGATCGCCAAGCCTCTCGCTGCGGGTCTGCCGCTCGGTGCGATTCTTACGTCGGAGGCGGTTGCTTCTCGCGTTTCTCCCGGCATGCACGGGACAACATTTGGCGGCGGTCCGCTCGCTTGCGCGACCGCGCTCGAATTCCTCGAAACCGTCGAGAGCGAAAAGCTCCTCGAAAACATCCGCGCGCGTGGTGCGGAGCTTCGCGAAGGCCTCGCGAAACTCGCCGCCAAATTTGACTTCATCCGCGAAATTCGCGGAGAAGGGCTGATGGTCGGCGTCGAACTCTCCGTCGAAGGCGCGCCATTTGTAGCGGAAGCCATGCAGCGCGGCTTGCTGATCAATTGCACTCACGATTTCACGTTGCGTTTGCTTCCTACGTTCATCATCAACCGCGCGCAGGTGCGCGAATTTCTCCGGCTCTTCGAACTCATTCTCGCGACTACGCCGCAACAGGCCTCCGCATCGGATTCCGGCAAGACCGCGGAATCAGCGCGCGTCGCCCATGCCGCGGCAAGGTGAAAAATATGACCACGACGACTCTAGTTGCCCCTATTTCTTTGTCGAATGATCTCCTCACCGGAGCGGAATGGAGCCCCGCGCACACGCGCGAACTCCTTCAACTCTCCGCCGACGTGAAGGCCCGCCCCGGGCGCTACGCCTCCACGCTGAGCGGCAAGTTCATCGCGCTCATTTTTGAGAAGCCTTCGCTTCGCACGCGCGTCACCTTCGAGGTCGGTATCCAGAGCATGGGTGGCTCGGTCGTTTTCCTGGACCACACGCAAGCGTCCGCATCGCTCGGTGCGCGCGAATCCATCGCCGATGTCGCGCGGAATCTCGAGCGCTGGGTGCAGGGCATCGTCGCGCGCGTGTACCACCAACGCGTCCTCGAAGAAATGGCCGCGAACGCGAATATTCCCGTCATCAACGCGCTCTCGGATAAATTTCATCCCTGCCAGGCTCTCGCCGATTTCTTCACCCTCGAGGAAAAATTTGGCGCGCTGCGCGGCTTCAAGCTGGCCTACGTCGGCGACGGCAACAACGTTTGCAATTCGCTGATCTATCTCGCCGCGCGTCTCGGCGTTCATCTCCGCATCGCCACTCCTGCGGAGTACGCGCCCTCTCCGGAAGTCGTCGCCGATGGCAAGCGTGTGGCCCGCGAAACGAAAGCCAAAATCGAAGTGATGACGGACCCGCGCGAGGCGGTCAGCGGTGCCATGGCCGTCTACACGGATTCGTGGACCAGCATGGGCTTCGAAGCCGAGGAGAAAGTGCGCAGCGCGGTGTTCCAGCCGTACCAGGTGAACGTAGAACTCATGTCGCTTGCTGCGCCGGACGCTGTCTTCATGCACTGTCTTCCGGCACACCGTGGGTGCGAAGTTACGCCGGAAGTTCTCGACGGGCCCCAATCGGTGGTCCTCGACCAATCCGAAAACCGCATGTACGTGCAGAAGGCCATCCTGCATACTCTGTTTTAGCTTTGCGATGCTCTTCATCGTGTCGCTTGGAATTTTCTTTGTAGGGGCGCAGCGCCGCTGCGCCCCAGCTTGGCAACACCAAAACGCAAGAGAGGAATCGTGAAACAGCCATTGAACAAATCGAAAAAAGTTGTGCTGGCCTACTCCGGAGGACTGGACACTTCCATCATCATCCCGTGGCTCAAGGAAAACTACGGCTGCGAAGTCATCGCTGTCATCGGCGACGTCGGCCAGCAGGAAGATCTCGAAGCCGCGCGCAAGAAAGCGCTTGCCACCGGCGCTTCCACGGCGTACGTCGAAGATCTGCGCGAAGAATTCGTTCGCGACTACATCTGGCCGACGCTGCGCGCCGGCGCCGTCTACGAGCACACCTATCTCCTCGGCACTTCGATGGCGCGGCCCGTCATCGCCAAGCGCCAGGCGGAAATCGCGCTGAAACTCGGCGCCGATGGCCTCTCCCACGGCTGCACCGGCAAAGGCAACGATCAGGTGCGATTCGAACTGGCTTACAAAGCCATCGCGCCGAATATTCAGATCATCGCGCCGTGGCGCGAGTGGGACATTGACTCGCGCGAAGACGCTATCGCCTACGCGCAAAAGCACAACGTGCCCGTCGAGCAGAGCAAGAAAAATATCTACAGCCGCGACCGCAACATCTGGCACCTCAGCCACGAAGGCGGTGAACTCGAAGATCCCGCCAACGCTCCGAACGAAGCGATGTGGCAATGGGTCGTTTCACCCGAAAAAGCTCCGGACAAAGCCGAAGAGGTCGAAATTGGCTTCGAGTCCGGCACTCCCGTCTCTGTGAACGGCGCAAAACTCGGCCCCGTGGTTCTGCTCAATACACTCAACGAAATCGCCGCGAAGCACGGCATCGGCCGCACCGACCTCGTCGAAAATCGCCTCGTTGGAATGAAATCTCGAGGCGCATACGAAACTCCTGGCGGAACCCTGCTCGTCAAAGCGCATCAAGAACTCGAGCGCCTGACAATCGACCGCGAGACCGCGCATTTCCAGCAAGCACTTTCGCTGCGGTTCGCCGAGCTGGTTTACTACGGCCTGTGGTTCGCGCCGTTGCGCGAAGCGCTCGACGGATTTTTCAACGTCGCACAACAGCGCGTTACCGGCGCTGTCGGCTTGAAACTCTGGAAGGGTACGCTCAACGTCACCAAGCGCGTTTCGCCCTTCTCTCTTTATCGCGCCGACCTGGCCAGTTTCACAATGGGCCGCTACAACCCCAAGGACGCCGAGGGCTTCATCAATTTGTTTGCGCTGCCCGTCACCGTCCGGCCCAAAGCAAAGGCAGAAGGGAATTGAGTAGGACGATTTTCTTGTCTGTCCATTCTTTGTTGACGGACGACATAACCGGGACAGGCAAGAATGCCTGTCCTACGAATAACGAATGACCGAACGCAAAGACGACCGGCTGTGGGGCGGACGCTTCGAGCGTGAGCCAAATGCTCAGTTCGACGCGTTCCAGCGTTCGTTCACCTTCGATCGCCGTCTCCTCGTGTATGAAATTGCGGTTGATTCCGTTTGGGCTATCGCCCTCGAAAAGATCGGCATTCTCACAGGTGCCGAACTGAGTCAAATGATGGATGCGCTGGTCAAGATTTCCAAGCGTGCTCAGGCTGACACCGCGTGGCTCGAAAAATTCGGCGCCGATGCGGAAGACGTGCACCACTTCGTCGAAAAGGCCCTCGTGGAAGAACTTGGCCCGCTCGGCTGGAAATTGCACACGGGACGCAGCCGCAATGAACTTGTCGCTACCGATCTCCGCTTGTTCGTCATGGATTCCGTCCTTGAGATAAAGCGCGGCCTGTACGCCTTGCTCAGTGCCCTCTTGGAGCAGGCGAAAGGCAACATTGGAGCGCCCATGGCCGGGATGACGCACTTGCAGCATGCCCAGCCGATTTTGCTTTCGCATTTCTTGCTGGCACACACCGAAGCCTTCAAGCGAGACATCACGCGGCTGCAACACGCCAGCGAGAGCGCGGACGAATGTCCCATGGGTTCCGGTGCTCTCGCTGGAAATTCGTTTGCTATCGATCGCCAATTCATTGCTCATTACCTTTGTTTTTCTCGCATCACGGCAAACAGCCTCGACGCGGTCAGCGACCGCGACTTTGCGCTCGATTACCTGTTCGCGCTTACCGGCATTGTGACGCATCTTTCGCGCCTCGCCGAGGATTTCGTGATCTTCGCGTCGCAAGAATTTTCGTATGTGATTCTTCCCGACGAATACTCCACCGGCAGCAGCCTGATGCCGCAAAAGAAGAATCCCGATTGCTGGGAATTGATCCGCGGCAAAACCGGCCGCATCACCGGCGCGTTGCTCGGTTTGCTCACGACGCTGAAGGGCTTGCCAACGAGTTACCAGCGCGACCTTCAGGAAGACAAAGAAGCGCTCTTCGCCGCGCACGATCAAGTCGCAGACATGATTGCTGTTGCGACCGGCGCTGTCGCTGCCACGAAATTCAACGCCCAGCGATTGAAATCTGCCGCGTCCAATCCCGCGCTGCTCGCCACCGAAGCCGCGGACTATCTCGTACACAAAGGTATTCCCTTCCGACAGGCTCACGACATCGTCGGCAAAGTGCTGCGCGAAGCCGAGAAACAAAATATTTCGTGGACGGCACTGCCTCTCGACGCCCTCAAGAAAATCTCCCCAGCTTTTGCAGCCGATTTCGCGCAGAGCCTTAACGTCGAGGCGGCGCTTAGCACGAAAAAAGTTCCAGGCGGCACGGCGCCAGAAAACGTGCGTGCCGCGATCGCCGATTTGGAAGCACGTCTCAACAAAAAAGCCAGCAAAACAGGAGCCAAGCCATGAATGCAAGCCAAGCAGTGAAACAACAATCCTCCCTCGCTGCGGTTGCGGAGGATCGGAGGTCCCTTCCGGGGCCGGCGCGCTAGTCCTGCGGATCTTCCGTTGATGAAGCACGCACTCTCCGAGGCTTCTTTGCCGCGCGGGTTCCGCTTCGCCGCCACTGCCTGCGGCCTGAAGAAAACCGGCGCGCTCGATCTCGCGATTCTTTCGAGCGATGTGCCGGCTTCGGCTGCCGCGGTCTTCACGCAAAACCTCGTTGTTGCCGCACCCGTGCAGATTTCCAAACAAAACTTGCGTGCGTCGAAAGGGCGCATGCGCGCCGTGGTGGTGAACGCCGGGAACGCGAATTGCGCCACCGGCGAAGCGGGCCATACTGCCGCTTTGCGAACGGTTGCCGAAGCTGCGAAGCGGCTGGGTTGCACTCCGCAAGAGCTTTTTGTTTGCTCCACAGGAGTGATCGGCGTGCAGATGCCGCTGGAGAAAATCCTTCGCGCCCTGCCGGTCATCGCGCGGCACCGGCGTCCTTCCGCGCGCTCGTTCGCGGAGACTTCGCTGGCGATCTGTACGACCGACACACGCCCAAAAACCGCGGCCGCTTCGTTCAAGATGGCTGGGAAACGCATTCATCTCGTCGGCTGCGCCAAGGGCGCGGGGATGATTCATCCGAATATGGCGACAATGCTGGCGTTCATCGCAACAGATGCGGCGATTGCTCCGTCCCTGCTGCAAAGGACGCTGCGCGAGGTTACATCGCGGACGTTCAACGCGATCAGCGTGGATGGCGACACTTCTACAAACGACACGCTGCTGGTTCTCGCGAACGGTGAAGCCGGCGCGCCGACGATCAAGGCCGGAACGTCGGCGCATCGCGCGTTCACTGCCGCGCTCGAAGAAGTCTGCCGCTCGCTCGCGCTGCAAATCGTTGCCGATGGCGAAGGTGCGCAGCGCGTGATCGAAATCGAAGTGCGCCACGCGAAGACGGAGGCCGCCGCGAAACGTATTGCGGAAACCATCGCCACTTCGCCGCTGGTAAAGACGGCCTTTGCGGGCGGCGACCCGAACTGGGGCCGCATCTTCGCTGCCGCCGGCCGCGCGGGCGTAAAGTTTGATCCCGCACTGGTAGACATCAAGATGGCGGGCATTCCCGTTTTGCGGCGCGGTCAGCCGCTGGATTTCAACGAGCGCGCCGCCAGCAACAAACTTCTCACGGAGCACGTTCTGCTCGTCGTGGATCTGCATGCGGGCAAAGCCATGGCGCGCTACTGGACTTGCGATTTCACTGCGGAGTACGTGCGCATTAATGCGTCGTACCGCACCTAAGAAAAAATCAACATTCGATAGTTCAAAGTTGAAAGTAAAAAGTGACTGGTGATTCGTGACCCCGACGGGGTCGGGGCAGGTTGGTGACTGGAAAGGGAGGAAACCCTTCCGGCGGGGCCGGAATCTGCGATCAACTTTCTTCGGTCGCGCAGAAAAAGCATCCTTCGCCGGATAGAAGTGAACTCCTCTCCGGCAGGGCCGGAATGTACCCTCGGCTACCGATGGTTCCAGAGAATGGGAATCCTGATTCGCGTTTCTAGTTAAAAATAGTATCCCCCACCCCCATGTTTTTCATAAGTGTTGATTCTAAAGAGGGTTGAAGTTGTTTGTTTTGATAGACTTTTGTAAGTGTTGATTCTAAATGGTTTAGAGAGATAGAGGGAGAGTTGAATAGTGGGTAGGGGGGTACACCTTCGTCGCGGTGAAAAGAGTGCCGAAGTGATTGATAAACAAAGGGTTGTGAGAGGCCCGTCACGGAAGAGAGTGCGCAAACTTCTGAAAGGAAAAGACTTGCATGAGCGGACGGCAGAAATGGAAGTGGCGCGAGGAGAGAAGGCCGTGATTTGCGAGTGGCAAACACGCGGGAGAATAGCACAAAAGTACACTGCGTGTCAATTACTTTCTTGTTAGCATTCGAATGGACCCGCAAGACGCTGAAATTGCTGGCGGTTAAAGCCGAAGTCAAATTTCCAACCTTGCGTAACCAACTCCGAAGGTGGACCGCCGGCACAAAATTGTGCCAGGAGGGTGGTGAGTAGAAACTTGCATGGGAAGAGGCTACCCGTCCTTTGGAACAGTAACCCGCAAGCGAACGAGGGACCGGAGTTCTATTGCGTCGCCTCGGAATGGACCGATAGCTTTAACGGTATAGCTCCAAATTTCGCCGCGAGAGCGAAAAGAGAGGGGACCTCATGTGGGATGACTTCATCAGCCGGCAAATCCGGCGGACCAATCGCAATCTTCTCCTAATCGGTGCCGGCATTCTGACCGTCCTTGGACTACTGCTGGCAGCAGGCTGGCGCGACACGTACAACTTCATTTTCGGCCCATTCCCCGTTCAGAATTCGCAACTGGTTGCCATCTCTAATCCCGACGCGCCAAAGCACTATTTCTTGAAGGTACGAGGCGAGGAATCTTTCGCGACCGGGATGCGGGAAGTCGACGCGGGGAACCATGACAAGATTCGCGCGGAAGTGGTCGCCCTTGTTGTCGAAAAGCGGCTTTTGTTGGTGAAGACGCCGACGGACAATCACCAGCTTGAATTTACGGGCATTCTCACGGCGGTTCCCGCGGAGCTTCTCAATGATTTGGTCCGCAAGGAGGAGGCGAAAAATCCTGAGTTAAAGGGCGCTTTTCTTCCTTTTATGCTGGATGCCACCGGCTTCCGAAAGGGCGACAACGTTTGGGTGGCGATTGCCGGCGCGGGCTTTGGCCTCCTGGGGGTATTTCTGACGGGACTCTCCCTTCGCAGACGACTTCAGCCGGAGAACCATCCCCTGCTCAAAGTACTCGCCAAATATGGCGGGCTGCAGGACGTGCGGATGCGCATCGATTCAGAGATTCGCAGCGAAGGCGGAGGCGAAAAATTCGGGTCGATGCAAATCACAACCAACTGGCTGATCCACGCCGCGGCCTACAAGACAAACGTGATGGCGACAAGAGATGTCGTGTGGGTCTATCCCAAAGTGACGAAGCACTATCACAATGGAATTCCGACGGGGAAGAGCTATTCCGCGATGATCTACGACTCCAAGGGGCAGTCTTTGGAAATCAGCGGGAAGAAGGATTCGGTTCCCAAACTACTGGAGTCCCTGCAGCGGCGCATGCCCTGGGTTCTGGTAGGTTTCAGCAAGGAGCTCGAGGCGCTTTGGTTGAAAGAAAAGCCCCAATTCTTTCAGCTCATCGAGGAGCGCCGCGCGAAGTTATCGCCGGCGATGCGTTAGGACTCCCATTTCCAATCGGCAAATTGTTCGCGCAACGCGAGCTTTTTGAATTTGCCGACGGAAGTGCGGGGAATCGCGTCGATGAAGACGAAAGCGTCCGGGAGCTGCCATTTGGCGAAGGATTTCGCAAGGAAGCAGCGAAGCTCCTCCGGCGTAGCCTGCGCGCCATCTTTCAGAACGACGGCAGCGAGCGGGCGCTCCTGCCATTTCGGATGTGGGATGCCGACCACGCAGGCTTCCTTCACCGCGGGGTGGCCCATCAAGGTGTTCTCCAGGTCTACGGAGCTGATCCATTCGCCGCCGGACTTCACGAGGTCTTTTGCGCGGTCGACGATCTTGATGTAACCGTCCTCGTCCATGGTGGCGACGTCTCCAGTGCGGAACCAACCGTCGGCGGACCAGCGATGGGCCTGATCGGGCGCTTCGTAATAACTATCGGCGATCCATGGTCCGCGGATTTCAATTTCGCCGGAGGTCACCCCGTCACGGGGAGCTTGTCCTTCGGGCCGCATCAAACGAATCTCTACAAAAGGCGCGGGCCAGCCTTGCTTAGCGCGGACTTCATACTTTTCTTGGTCGGGCCAATCCAGCATATGCGGACGGAGTCCCCCCGAAGTTCCGATGGGCGTCGTTTCCGTCATGCCCCAGAGATGCTGGATGTGCAGACCGAAGCGGTCGAGGCATCGCATGAGCTCGAGGGGTGGCGCGGTTCCTCCACACACGATCTTGACCGGCGCGGCAAATTTCCAGCGGTCCGGATATTTGTCGAGTGCTTCGAGGATGGCGATCCAGACGGTTGGAACGCCGCACGCGACGGTCACACGTTCCGTTACGAGCAATCCCAGGATACTTTCCGGGTCCACATTCGGGCCAGGGAGCACCAGGCGTGCGCCGAGCATGGTGCACGCGAAAGGCAGGCCCCAGGCATTGGCGTGGAACATGGGGGCAACGGGCAGGACGGTGTCGAATTGATGCAAGCCAAAAACTTCCCTCAGACCGCAAGCGAAGGAGTGCAGCACGAGAGCGCGGTGGGAGTAGACGACGCCTTTCGAACAGCCGGTCGTCCCGGAAGTAAAACACATGACAGCGCCGTCGTTTTCGTCGAGAGACGGGTATTGAAAATCGTCGCCGGCGTCGGCCAGCAATTTTTCATAGTTCAAGAAGCCTTCCGGGACGCTGCCGCAACCGTACGGCACGACAATGACTTTTTCGAAGGGGGCAGCGTCGCGAAACTTTTCGTACACCGGGAGAAGCACATCGTCGATGATGAGAAAGCGATCACGGGCATGGTTCGCGATGGTCGCGATTTCGTCGGGATGGAGCCGCAGGTTGAGCGTATGCAAAATGCCGCCGGCGCACGGCACGCCGAAGAAGGCTTCGAGGTGGCCCGAGTGATTCCACATCATCGAAGCGACGCGGTCACCGGGTTTCATGCCAAACGCCGTTAGCGCGGAAGCCAGGCGGCGCGCTCGCCGATAGAATTCGCCGTAGCACGTGCGAACGATGGATTTGTCCGGCCTGCGGGAGACGATTTCAACGCGCGAAAAGATCTTCCCGGCACGCTCCAGGATAGTGGGCAGCGTCAAGGGGAAATCCATCATGGTGCCGCGCATAGCGCCTCTCGGGCGGGAATCAAATTGAGCGAATCCTACCACCATTTGGAGGGAATGGGGAAAAGCGCGAGGAGTTTGCCCGGCGGCAAATCATCGCCGGCTGGCGGACAATTTCAGGTTGCAAAAGGGGTCAATTTCCGCGACCATGCAACAGACCGCTGAAGTCCCAGTCTCGCGCCCGCGGTGGCTCGGCGTTTCCCGACTGCCCGTGAACGATTGCTGCTTCTTCAGCGCGCTCCGCGACTCGAAAGTGGGTTCCGGACAGAAGGAGTGGGCAGGTGAAGAAGCTCTATATCGGGAATCTTCCGTTTTCCGCGACGGAAGAGCAGCTCAACGAGTGGTTCTCGCAGGTTGGCGTCACACCCTCGGGCGTCAACCTAATCCGCGACCGATTCACGGGCCAGTCACGTGGTTTTGCCTTCGTCGAGGTTACGAACGACGAAGATGCAGACCGCGCGATCAATTCCCTGAATGGTCAGAATTTTGGCGGGCGAAACCTCGTTGTGAATGAAGCGCGTCCCCAGGCGGAGCGCGGCGGCGGTGGTGGCGGCGGACGCGGTGGTGGGTACGGCGGCGGACGCGGCGGCCATGGTGGTGGCGGCGGTGGACGCGGCGGCGGTGGTGGCGGACGCGGCGGTGATCGCGGCGGAGATCGCGGCGACCGCGGTAACCGCTGGTAAGCAAGCATTCCGGAACTGAGTACGCGGCGCTCCTGCTGATCCGGGGCGCGTCACTCCTCTCAAGAAGTTCAAAGCGGTAGTTCTGCGCCTAACTGGATTCGTGGAGCCTCTCACCTTCGCTCCGCTGGGCCGTCCAATCCGGTTGTAGAGCGACAACGGCGGGATGGATGAGCTATCGGTATGATTTGATTCTGGCCAATCCCTGCAATCGCGTGTAGTATCCCCGCGATTTATTGACGGATCGAAAGTGCCGGATGCAGGGGCGCTCCCCCGCCTCGCCCTGGGAAGACTGTCTCGCGAAACAATTGGCCCCGTAACGTGTTTGAAACAATAGGCAAGGAAAATCCCTTGACGCTTGCTTTGTGAAGTATATGAATAGCGCGGAGACTGGCGAGGCTGATTTCCTCAGGAGCAATGCCCGGCGGAAACCCGGTGAACCTTCTGGGCGGGCCGCGCATCCAAAAGGTTGAGTGAGACGTATTACGGAATAGCATGACGACCTGGCACAAACGCGATTGGCAACAATTTTACGAGCTGGCCCGCCGCCCTTGGCAGCGTCACCGGCCGCCGCGGCCTGTCTACCCGACGGGTTTGAATCGCGTACTGCCGGCGCAGGGTTTTAGCCTGTCCGAGTTGGACGACGCCGGTGTGGATCTCGACCTGGCCGAGCGCCTCGGCCTGCCGGTGGACGCCGGACGCATCGGCGTTTACGGGCCAAACGTTACCGTTCTGCGCGATTTCATCCGCTCCTCCCGCCAGCCGCTGTAAAGCTTCTCGCAAATTAGACAGCGAACTTGGTACGAGGGTTCGTTTGTGCGCTAACTTAGAAACGCGTAAAATAGAGGTTTCGCGCGAACTCCATGGCCTCACCTTTCAACATCATCTCGAACTCACCGGCGCCGCCGGTCTTCGCGCCGAATGCACATCCGCGGCCGGATTGGCTGCGCGTGAAGTTTTTTGGCGGCGAGAGGTATCAAGACCTGAAACGCATCATGCGCACGCTGGATCTGCACACCGTGTGCGAGAGCGCGCGCTGCCCGAACATGGGCGAGTGCTGGGAGCACGGCACGGCGACGTTCATGATCCTCGGGGATATTTGCACGCGCGCCTGCGGATTTTGCGCGGTGCCTTCGGGCAAGCCGGTTGGCCCGCCGGACGAGGATGAACCGTTTCGCGTGGCGGAGGCCGTCGCAAAGATGGGACTGCGGTACGCGGTGGTGACTTCCGTCAACCGCGACGACCAGGCCGACGGCGGCGCGCACATTTTTGCCCGCACCATCGAAGAAATTCGACGCCGCGTCCCCGGCTGCAAAGTGGAAGTCCTGATTCCCGATTTTCGCGGGGACTGGGACGCTTTGGACGTCGTCCTTGCCGTGCGGCCGGATATCCTCAACCACAACACCGAAACGGTGCCGCGCCTCTATCGCCAGGTGCGCAAAGGCGCCGTGTACGAACGGTCGCTGGAGCTGCTCCGGCGTTCGAAAGCAGCGCATCCCGAAGTGCCCACCAAGACGGGCCTGATGCTCGGCCTCGGCGAAGAAAAAGACGAAGTGCTCGCCACGCTGCAAGACCTCGCCGCGCAGGGCACGGACATCCTCACACTCGGACAGTATCTGCAGCCCACGCGGGAACATCTCCCGATCGTGCGCTACGTCCACCCCAAGGAGTTCGCTGAATATAAGGTCCTCGGCGAAGCCATGGGCTTCAAGCACGTCGAAGCCGGCCCCCTTGTTCGCTCCTCGTACCACGCTTTCGACCAAGCTGAGTCGGCCGTTCGCTAACATAGCCATTCAGACGGTTCGGCATCGACGCTGCACACCACGCAGACGAAAGTCTGCGGCGGTGCAGTCGCGAAAGATTTGTTTAAGGTGTGCTCCGGGGGGCAGATCGAAAAGGCAGATTGCAGCAGCTATTGCTTCATGCGGGGCCCGAGCAGAACGAGCCCGATTCCTGCAGCGAGCAAAACAATGGAAACGGCAACCGGGACTTGAACCTCTTTTTCTTCGTTGACGGTGGCTTGGATGGGGCCGATCTTCGCTACTTCTTCTTTCTGGTGGTACGTGAAAACTGGGTGCACGAGTCCCACTACACCCAAGACCACAAGGATGACGCCAAGAATGATGACGAAGCGCTTCATGGATGTAAACCTATCACAAACCTTGATTTCCGAGCGAGGAAAGCAAGCAGACACACCCCTGCACCGGTCTGGCGCAGGGATCTGGAATTTGAGGGACTTGGAGCTTACGACCGGCTTGCTGCAGCGGCTGCAGCAGCTTTCTTGGCGGCTTTGGCTGCGGTCGAGGCTTTGCGCCGCCGCTTGGTCTTTGGCGGTGTGGCCGGTGCTTCGCCGATCAGCTCGGCCGTCATGATGCTGGTGACGAAGAGCTTGGCGCCGTGATCGTCAAAGTCCACTGCGGTGCGTTCCTGGTCGGAAGCCGTCACGATTCCCAGGCCGTACACTTCGTGCTTGATGGTCTGACCTTCTTGCATCACTTGCACAACGTCCTCCTTGGCCACTCTCGCTGTAAATCTCGATTCGAAACTTGACTTGCGGAAGCCCCGGTCGCTGCTGGGGCCCCCAATCACAGGCTAGAGGCTGGTAACGTTCTCCGCCTGAAGGCCTTTGGGACCTTTCGTCACTTCAAATTCCACCGCTTGGCCTTCGTTCAGGGACTTGTAACCGTCCATCTGGATCGCGGAGAAGTGTACGAAAACATCTTCTCCTGTCTGGCGCTGGATGAATCCGTAGCCCTTTGAAGCATTAAACCACTTCACTGTTCCTTGTTCCTTCACTTCCACTACCTCGATATTGGAATTGCTTTGCTTCTCCTGGTCCGTTTCTTGGTGATGGCGGTGCGGCTTGTTACCGGCAATCGCGGAACGATTGCCGCCCACTTCTCCAAGCGCCGTAACTTCCCCCAGCCCGCAAAAAAAGGCCGCAAAGAGCGTCCTTGCAGCCTCCTCAAACGAGTCAAAAGGCCATACAAGAGCAACAAAGACTATAAGTATAATACTATAAAATGAAGGGTTTGTCCACTAGAGGACACGCTCTTGTAGGAAGGCGATTATTCCCGTAAGCTATTGTATTTATTAAACTTAAGTCGATAGGTAGGCGAGACTGGCCCAGGGAATCGTCGAAAATTGCCTACTCCAAGGACTCCGGTTCCAGGCTCAAATCGGCCTCCCCGGATTCCTTCTTTTCCCAGTATTTGTGAACCCAGGCTTCCCAGCTCTTCCCGGCAGCCGTGTCCCGCCCCGAAAAGGCAATTGCCGCAATATCGGCATAGGCGATCTTCAACCTCTGCCCCGAATCTTTGGGCAGCACGCGCACAAAACTCGTCGCAAGCGTTGCGCCGCTCACGCGGTCAAAAATATAACCTTCGATTTTTGAATTGTCTTTGAGGGTCAGTGTAACATCGCCACGATAGTCGAAAGCCTTCTCGAGTGCGATCCGCAGTTCTTCTTCCGTCGCGAGTTCCGGCACCCAGCCCTGCACGCTTTCGTGGACAGTTCCGGGAGCAACTTCGAGCTTGTCTGGGTCGAGCGGCGATCCTTCCGTGTGGCTCGGGCGGTCGGCATGGCGCGGACCGGTCATGCGCGGGTCTCTTCGAGCTGGCTCTTGCCGGCGTCGATTTGCACCAGCGGATTGTAGGAATGCACGGGCTTGACCGGCTCATTGAGCATTGCCAGCGCGTCGGGATCTTCGTACTTAGTGGATAAAGCTGCTTTCGCCGTGGCCCAGAGTCCGCGGAGGCCGCTAAACGTGTGATCCACAGCAGAAGCTTCATAACCGCTGTGCACCATACAGTTGGCGCACTTGGGATTGCCGGATTCCGTGCCGTAATTTCCCCACTCTGTGGAATCGAGCATTTCCTGGAACGTGTCGGCATAGCCGTCCTGCAGCAGATAGCAAGGTTTTTGCCACCCGAAAACGTTGTAGGTCGGCATGCCCCAGGGCGTGCAGGCATAGGTCTTCTTGCCCATCAAGAACTCGAGAAACAGCGGCGATTGATTGAATTGCCAGCTCTTCTTGCGGTTCGAAAGGATCGCGCGGAACAGCCGCCGCGTGCGGGCCCGCCCGAGGAAGTGCTTCTGGTCCGGGGCTTTATCGTAGGAATAGCCGGGCGAGAGCATCATGCCCTCGACGCCCAGCTCCATCATTTCATCAAAAAACGCGCGGACGCTCTTGGGGTCGGCGCCATCGAAAAGCGTGGTGTTCGTGGTAACGCGGAAGCCGCGCTTGAGCGCTTCCTTAATGCCATCGAGCGCCAGCTCATAGCCGCCCACCCGGCAAACCGAGAAATCGTGGTGTTCTTTCTGCCCGTCCACGTGCACCGAGAACGTCAAGTACTTGCTGGGCTTGAAAAGATGCAACTTTTCTTTCAGGAGCAGCGCGTTGGTGCAGAGATAAATGTACTTTTTCCGCGCAACCAGCCCCTCGACGATTTTGTCGATCTGCGAGTGCATCAGCGGTTCGCCGCCGGGGATCGAAACCATCGGCGTTCCGCATTCATCCACGGCTTTGAAGCATTCTTCCGGCGTCAATTCCGTTTTCAAAATGTGCGCCGGATACTGGATCTTGCCGCAACCGGCGCAGGCCAGGTTGCAGCGAAAGAGCGGCTCCAGCATCAGCACGAACGGATAGCGCTTGCGCCCCGCGAGCTTCTGTTTCAGGACGTACGTTGCAACCGTCCACGCTTGTGAAATGGGTACTGGCATCGTCTCCGCTTCAATCCAAAAGGAATGGGAATACTTTCAGAACCCCCCAGCCCCTTCTATTGTAACCGACATTGTACCGCTTCGCTGAGAGTCCTTTAATCAGATGCCAGGGCCTGTTCTTCGATGGCACGGGACGTGCCCTTCAGTAGCACAGGCTTTAGCCTGTGCGAGCGCAGAAGCCTGTACGGACAAGAGCCTGCCCAGCCACCGCGGGGCGTAGAATCGAGCTATCTAAAGGCCTCTAGGAACCACGGCAACCATGCCAAGAAAGAACCTGTTGAGTCTCTTCGCTGACTTCGCACGCTTCGCTGACGATGCGGCTGTCGTCCGAACACGCGGCTACCGTCGAGAAAAGCTGACGTATCGGGAGCTTCACGGCCACGTTCTATTCTGGAGTTACGCTCTCGCTGGGCGCGGAATTTCTCCCGGGGACCGCATCCTCCTCTGGGGCCCCAACTCCGCAGGGTGGATTGCGTGTTTTTGGGGAATTTTATTGCGCGGTGCCATCGTGGTGCCGATGGATTCTGCAGCGTCGCCCGATTTCGTTCAGCGCGTCATCACAGACGCGGGGGTCAAGCTCATCTTGCGCGACCGGCAGCAAGCGGAGCTTTCCGGCGCGCCACCGTCGATGGTCATCAATGATCTCAAAGATGTCGTGGCCAGCCCTCCTCCCTCTCTGCAAGCTGATGTAGACCCGGGTGATGCATCCACGCGAAGCACGATCGCCCAGATTCTCTACACATCCGGTACGACGGGCGAGCCGCGTGGCGTCGTGCTGACGCATGGCAATTTCCTGGCAAATCTCGAACCGCTGGAGCGCGGCATCGATCCCTACCGCACGTACGAGCGCTGGCTCCATCCCTTACGCTTTGTCTCGCTGGTTCCACTGAGCCATGTTTTTGGACAATTCATGACGCTGTTCGTCCCACCGCTGTTGGGCGCCACGGTTGTTTTCGAACCGTCCGCGAATCCAGCGAAAATCCTTCGAACCGTAAAACGTGAACGCGCTACCGCGCTGATAGCCGTTCCGCGCATGCTCGATGCGCTGCGCGCGGGAATCGATGGCGAAATGGAAATCCGTGGGCGGGCGCCATGGTTCCAACGCAGGTTCGAAAGCGCGAAGGGCAGGAAATTCCTACGGCGCGCCTGGATGTTTCGCCGCATTCATCGCCGCTTCGGCTGGAAATTCTGGGCGTTCATCTCCGGCGGTGCGGCGCTTTCGAATGACACCGAGGATTTTTTCAAGCGTATGGGTTACGCCGTCGTTCAGGGCTACGGGATGACCGAAACTGCGTCGCTCATCAGCCTCAATCATCCGTTCCGCGCAACCGAAGGCTCGGTTGGAAAAATTCTTCCCGACCGCGAATTCAAACTTGCCGAGGACGGCGA
>Ga0209056_10002319_pt1 | contig 20617 bp, 22 predicted proteins | sample GraSoiAngelo_114_FD_185876 | JGI IMG/M metagenome (GOLD analysis project Ga0209056, IMG submission 185876) | Grasslands soil microbial communities from the Angelo Coastal Reserve, California, USA - 14_0903_13_40cm (SPAdes) (version 2) | ecosystem: Environmental > Terrestrial > Soil > Grasslands...
AATCCCGCCTCCCAGAGCGCGCGGAAGAGCCAGTCACCGCTGCGGTCCCCGGTGAAGATGCGCCCCGTGCGGTTGCCGCCATGAGCGGCCGGCGCGAGCCCGACCAGGAGCAGACGCGCGCGAGGGTCGCCGAAGCCGGTCAGCGGGCGCGCGGCGTACCGCTCGCCGCGGAAGCGGCGCGGCGGCGTCTGGGCCACGGCCTCCCGGTGGGCGACGAGTCGCGGGCAGCGCCTACAGCCCACGATCTCCCCGTTGAGAACCCGGAGCGAATCGCCCGAAGGACCGTTCGTGTCCATCCCCCGCCGCCGAGGACCGGCCACGGCCCCCGCACCCTCCCGACCCGAGTCCGACGGTTCCCCCCGCGCCCGCGGCGTCCGCCGGGGCCGGGGGCGCCACGGGAGTGTACATGACGGCGCGCGTGCCGGCCATCGTGGTGCACGGCGGGGCCGGGGCCAAACCGGGGACGGGGCGCGACGAGCTCCGCGCGGGGATGCGCGCGGCCGTCGAGGCCGGGTGGGCCCTGCTCCGGGCGGGCGCCCCCTCGCTCGTCGCCGTCGAGGCCTCGGTGCGGGTGCTCGAGGATCACCCGTGCTTCAACGCGGGCCGCGGCGCCGTGCTGACCGCGGAGGGCGGGGTCGAGCTCGACGCCTCGATCATGGAGGGTGACCGGCTCCGCTGCGGCGCCGTGGCCGCCGTGCGGGGCATCGCCAACCCGATCATGCTCGCGCGGCGGGTGCTCGAGGACGGGCGCCACGTGCTGCTCGTCGCCGAGGGCGCCGCGCGGTTCGCGCGCGAGCAGGGCATCGCCGAGTGCGACCCCGCCGCCCTGATCACCGAGCCCCAGCTCCGGCGGTGGCGAACCGGGGGCGGGAGCGCGCCGACGGGGCCGCCGCCCGCGCCCGCCACGGTGACCGGGTCCGGCGGTCCCGCCGGCACCGTGGGCGCCGTCGCGCTCGACGCCCGCGGGACGATCGCCGCGGCGACGTCCACGGGCGGGACGGCCGGCAAACTCCCCGGGCGCGTCGGGGATTCGGCGCTCATCGGGTGCGGCACGTACGCGGAGAGCACGATCGGCGGCGCGTCGTGTACCGGGACCGGGGAAGCCATCATCCGGACGGTGCTCGCCCACCGCGCCCTCGGGTTCCTGCGGGACGCCGAGGACCCGGAGTACGCGGCAAAGGTCGCGGTCGACGTGCTCGTCGACGAGGGCGGCGGCGCGGGCGGGCTCATCCTCCTCGACTGGCGCGGCCGCGCGGGCTTCGCCTGCTCCACCCCGTTCATGCCGGTGGCCTGGCGGTCCCCCGCCCACGCCGAGAGCGTGCTCGCGGTCTGACGTGGTCGCCCTCGCCGACATCGAGGCGGCGCGCCAGCGCCTGCGCGGCTCCGTCTACGAGACGCCCTGCGCGTACTCCCAGACTCTGTCCGAACGGACCGGCGCCCGTTGCCACGTGAAGCTCGAAAACCTCCAGATGACCGGCTCCTTCAAGGAGCGCGGCGCCGCCAACGTCTTGCTCCAGCTCACCGCCGCCGAGCGGGACCGCGGCGTGGTCGCGGCGAGCGCCGGCAACCACGGGCTCGCCATCGCCTTCCACGCCGCACGGCTCGGCATCCGCGCCGTGATCGTGATGCCGGAGTCGGCGCCGCTCGTGAAGGTGACGGCGGCCCGGCGCTACGGGGCGGAGGTCCTGCTGGCCGGCGACAGCTACGACGAGGCCTACCGGCGGGCGCGGGAGGTCGAGCGCGAGCGCGGTCTCTGCTTCATCCACCCGTTCGACGACGCGCGCGTCATCGCCGGCCAGGGCACACTCGGGCTCGAGCTCATGGAGCAGCGGCCGGATGCCGACGCGCTCCTGATCCCCCTCGGGGGCGGCGGGCTCATCGCCGGGGTGGCGACGGCGGTGAAGGCGCGCGGCCCCCGGGTCCGCGTGATCGGCGTGCGGGCCGCCGAGCTCCCGACGATCGCCGACGGCATCGCCGTGCGCGAGCGGGGCGCGCTGGCGGCGCCGGTGATCCAGGCGCTCGTCGACGACGTCGTCACCGTCTCCGAGGAGGAGATCGCCAACGCGATCCTGCTCCTGCTCGAGATCGAGAAGACCGTGGTCGAGGGCGCCGGCGCGACCACGCTCGCGGCCCTCGTGAACCGCCCCCTCGGCCTCGACGGGCGGACGGTCGCGCTCGTCCTCTCCGGCGGCAACATCGACGTCACGATGGTGTCGCGGATCATCGAGCGCGGCCTCGTGAAGGACGGCCGGCTCGTCCGCCTGGCGGTGATGCTCGCCGACCGGCCCGGCGCGCTGGCCCGGCTCACCGCATCGATCGCCGAGGTGCGCGCCAACATCCTGCACATCGAGCACGACCGGGCCTTCTCGCGAGCCGGGATCGGCGAGAGCGCGGTGGAGCTGACGCTCGAGACCTCGGGGCCCGATCAGATCGCGGCGGTCAAGGCGCGCCTCGCCGCTTCGGGCTACCGCGTCGAGGACGCCCAGCCGCGCGGGCGCCCTACGTGAGGGGCGCGGCGGGGAGGGCGCTGGCGATGGCGGCCCGCGCCTGGGCCGCGAGCGCCCGGGCGGCCGCCTTCGCGTCCCGGGCGCGCGCGACGGGCAGCACCGGGTGGAAGGTGACCGTGATCCGGCCCGGGCGCGGCAGCCGCCGCCCCGGCGGCCAGGAGTCGGTGCCGCCCGCGATCGTCACCGGCAGTACCGGGACGCCATGCGCGGTCGCGAGCCGGAAGGCGCCGAGCTTGAACTCCTGCAGGCGCCCGTCGGGCGAGCGCCCCCCCTCGGGGAAGATCATCACCGCCTCGCCGGCGTCGAGGAGCCGCACCGCCTGCCGGATGGCCTCGGCGTCCGCGGCGCCGACCGTCACCGGGAAGGCGCGGAGTCGCCGGATCACCCAGCTCAGCAGCGGGATCTCGAAGAGCGCCTGCCAGGCCATGTAGTAGATCGGGCGCCGAAACGGGATCGTGACGAGCGGGGGATCCGCATAGGTCTGATGGTTTGGCGTGACGAGGAGCGGTCCGTCGGCCGGGATGTTCTCGGCGCCGCGGAAGCGGAGCCCGAAGTACGCCCGGCCCGCCAGGTGGAGGGCCGGGCGCAACACGTCGAGGACCGGCGTGCGCACGCGCCCATCTTCACACGGGGCCGACGGTGAGACCAGGGCGGCCGCTCGTGATCGCCCACCGCGGCGCCTCCGCCTATGCGCCCGAGAACACCCTGGCCGCCTTCGAGCTCGCGGTCGAGCAGGGCGCGGACATGCTCGAGTTCGACGTTCACCTCTCGGCCGACGATCAGCCCGTCGTCATCCACGACGAGACGCTCGGGCGCACGACCAGCGGGGCTGGACGCGTGCGCGATCATTCGCTCCGGCAGCTGAAGCGCCTGGACGCGGGAAGCTGGCGGGACGCACGGTTCCGCGGCCAGCGGTTACAGAGCCTGCAGGAAGTCCTTGAGCGGTTCCGGGCCCGGATCGGCTTCGCCGTCGAGCTGAAGGCGGGGTCGGCCGTCTATCCGGGGATCGAGGATCGGGTGGTGTCGCTGCTCGAGATCTACGACGTGGTCGACCGCGCGCTCGTGCTGTCCTTCGATCACGCGGCGCTGGCGGCGGTGGCCCGCTCGAACCCCGGGCTCGCCCGAGCCGCGCTCCTCGAGCCCCGGACGCGCCTGCCGGAAAATATCACGGCCGTGACCCCGAGCGGGGCCACGGCCGTGGGCCTTCCGGCCCGCCTCGTGACCGAGCAGCGCGTGCGCGCCGCCCGGGCGGCGGACCTTGATCTCTACATCTGGACCGTGAACGATCCGGCCCGGATGGATTCGCTGATCGAGTGGGGCGTGCGCGGGATCATCACCGACCGCCCGGACGTCCTCCGGTCCCGCCCCCGGTTCGCCTAGACTTCTTCCTCGGTCGGCTCGCCGAACACGGCGCCGACCGGCTCCATCCGCCGCTCGATCCGCTCGAGCCGGTCCTGGCACCGGACGCAGGTCTGCACCTCGGGCAACGCCCGAAGCCGCGCGGGGGGGATGGGCTCGCTGCACTCGACGCACACGCCGTACTCACCCTCATTCAGCCGCTCGAGGGCGTCGGCGAGCCGGTTCACGCGCTCGACCAAGAGGGTCCGCGTCGCGAAGCCCAGCTCCCGGCTCTCGTTCGCCTGGATCTCATCCACCTCGTCGGCGAAGGGCGAGTTGTCTCCGATCGCACCCGGCAGGTCCTCCGCCGCGACCGCGCCACCCATCTGTCGCAGCCGGCGAACCGCCTGTCGAAGCTCGGCTTCCAGCTTCGTCCGGATCTCGTCCATTTGGGCCCCTCCCTTCTATCGCTTGGAACGCCCTTTTGATGCAACCCGTATGCCGCGGGGTTTCGGAGGGACCGGGCCATCGCTAACCTACGGAGAAGATGGAACCTTGACCATCCGCGGGTCTCGGCGGGACTCGGGGGGGCGTGTAAAAGCGCCCGATCTGGGCAGACAGGGTGTCAATTCTTGGACATTTGGGCGCGACCGATCGCCGCGGCGTCCCGCGGCCGGGCCGGTCAGGCGGGCTCGGCGAAGAGGGCGGCGGCCGCCTGCCGGAGCATGGGGATACCCCGGACTTCCTGGTCGAACAGCGGCACGACGGCTCGCACCTGGCCGTCGAACTTCTCGCGGATCGTGCCGAGGTGCTCCTCCTGCATGCGCAGCCGGTTCAGCACAAACTCCGGCACCTGGCCCCCGAGCGCCTGCGGGTCCATCACCATGTTGACGATGACACCCCCGACCGGGATGCCGAACTCCTGGAACCAGCCGATGAAGCGGGTGATCACCGCGATCGGGAGCGCCTCGGGGAGCGCGATGAAGAAGAAGGCGGTCTTGCTCGCGTCCGTCAGGAGGGCGCGCGCCTGCCCCATCCGGTCCCGGAAGCCGAGCAGGTACTCGAGCAGCGGATCCTCTTCCTTCTTCTTCGTGAACGACAGCATCTCGCGGAGCGTCCGGGCCTCCTGCCGGGACTTCAGCATCTTGTCGACCCAGAGCGAGTACACCTTGGACATCCCCAGGAGCCGGCGGGCGTTGGCGGTGGGCGCCGTGTCAAAGACGTAGACGTCGTACTCCTTCTTGAGCATCATCTCGACCATGTTCTCGAACATCGCGGACTCCTCGAACGCGGGGTTCATCGTGGCGGATTCGACGAAGTCGTCCGCCTTGGTCGAGATGTCGGCGAACTTCAGGAACCACTGGATCTTCTCGCGGATCTCGCGCTTCGAGCGCTCGATCGTGTCCCGCGTGTCGATCTCGTAGGCCCAGAGGTGCGGCACCCCGGTGACCGGGGTGTGCTCGACGGCGACGTTCTGTCCCAGCAGGCCGGACAGGCTGTGGATGGGATTGGTCGACGCCAGGAGCGTGCGGCGCCCCTGGCCGGCGAGCCAGAGCGCCGTGGCGCCGGCCATCGCGGTCTTGCCGACCCCGCCCTTGCCGCCGAAGAAGAAGTACAGGAGCGACGGGTGCGCGGCCACGTACCGCGCCATCGACGTGCCGATCTCGACGGCGGTCGTCATGCCGTCGCCGCCCCGGCCCCGAAGAGACGCTCGGCCAGCCGCTCGATCATCGGGAGGCCGGTCACGTCGCGCTCCATCTCCGGCACGTAGGCGCGGATCTCGCCGCCGAACGCGCCGGTGATCTCGGCCAGGTACTTCTCCTGCATCGCGATCCGGTTCCGGAGGAAGGGGGGGATCTGTCCCCGCCCGAGCTCGGGCGGCAGGACCCGGTTCACGATGTACCCGGAGATGGGGACGTCGAACTTCGCGAAGAGCGCGGCCGCCTTCTGGGTGTCCAGGATGATCATCTCCTCGGGGACGACGACGAAGAAGAACGCGGTCCGCGCCCGGTCCGTCAGGATCTGCGACGAGGCGTTGATGCGCGTCTTGATGTACTGGAGTTCCGTGAGGATCTGGTCCTCCTCGGTCGCCGCCTCCCGCCGCATCGTCGCCGCGACCTGGTCGTACTGCTTCATGTCCTCCCGGAGCCGGGTGATCTTGTTGATCCACTCGTCGTAGACCTTCGCCATCGAGAGGTAGTAGAGGGCGTGGCCGAGCGGCACCAGGTCGTAGATGTAATAGTCGTAGTCGCCCTGGACGATGATGTCGACGACCGCGTCGAAGATCGCGCTCTCCTCCATCGCCGGCTCGGCCGAGGCCGCCGCGATGTAGTTGTCGATCTCCTCGGGCACCCGATCGAAGCCGTACATGTCGAGGATCTTCTTCCGGATCTCCTCCTGGTAGTCCTTGATCCGGCGGTCGGCGTCCACCTCCTGGGCCCAGAGGTTCCGCATGATCGGGACCGGCCCCTTGCCGAAGATGTCCCGCTGGAAGATATCCGACAGGCTCGCCTGGGGATCGACCGAGAACAGGAGGACGCGCTTGCCCTGGCCCGCGAGCCAGAAGGCGGTGGTCGCCGACAGCGTGGTCTTGCCCAGGCCCCCCTTGCCGCCGAACATGATGTACCGGCGGCCCGGCTGGCTCTCGAACGCGGCCCGGAGCGACATCGGCGCTACCCGAGCACGTCGGTGACGTCTCGCTCGCGGAGCATCCGGCGCTTCCACGACGCGATCTGGGGGGTCACGTGGGGCAGGAGCCGGAGCGAGTAGTAGGGGGGCAGGATCGGGATGCCGAGCAGATCGCCCATCGTGATCAGGATGAAGAGGTGCTCCATGCTCGCGCGCGTGCGCACGGCGTGGCGCGCCATCTCGTGGGAGGACATCCCGTAGACGATGTCCCTGAACACCCCCAGCACTCCGCCCCGGCGCTTCTTCGGCTCTCTGGCGTCCGCCATCTCTCGGGTCCCCTCTCGCCGGCACCTGTCAGATGCCGTGCAGATCGTACTCGTCTTTTTCCCAGAATTCCTTCCGGCGCGCCAAGTGCCGCTTCCAGGCCCGGACGTCCGGGGCCACGTACGGCAGGAGCCGAAGCGCGTAGACCGGCGGCAGCACGGGGACCCCGATCAGGTCGCCGAGCGTGACGACGATGAAGACGGCCTCGAGCTCGTGCCGCATCTCCAGCGCGTGGCGGGCGAACTCGTGGCCGGTCAGGCCGTACACGAACCGGGACAGAGCCAGGCGCAGGCCCGCCAGGCGCGCGCGTGCCGCCGGGCTCGTCACGCGCCCCCCTTCCCTAGGCGCGCGCGGTCGCCGCGCCGGCCGCCGGGGCCGGGCGCCGCCGGTAACGCTGGAACGCGCGCCAGCCGTCGAGGCCGATGAAGAGCGCCGCCACCACGAGCAGGAGCGACACGAGCACCATGAAGCCGGAGCCGACGACGGCGATGACCCGGCCCGCGGCGAGGTTCGGCTGGTAGACGTTGAAGTAGAGGTTATAGGCGATCACGAGGATCGAGGCCACCGTGGTGACGTACATGAAGACCGCCGGCACCCCCGCGTAGAGCCAGTTCTTCCTGGCCGAGGCGAGCCAGACCGTCACCAGCAAGAGCGAGAGCGCCGCCATGAGCTGGTTGGCGCCGCCGAAGAGCTGCCAGAGGTAGATCCAGGTGCCGGTCAGCACGAGGAGGATCGCGAGCGCCACCGAGACGAACGACGCCACGTGCTGGTTGCGCACGGGCGGGATCACGTCCCCGAGCCACTCCGAGAGGGTCACCCGCATGACTCGGAACAGGAGCTGCGTCACCACGAGCACGATGACGATGAACGCGGCGAAGGCCAGCGAGACCGCGTACGACGCCGGCAGCCCGAAGACGCTGATGAAGCCGCCGAGGCCGGTGGCGAAGGCCGCGACCGGCGTCCCCTTGGCGCCGACCGAGACCGCCATCAGGGACAGGAGCCCCAGCAGGAACTCGGCCAGCATCGAGCCGCCGCCGATCGGCAGCATGTCCGCCTCGTTCTCGATCTGGCGGGCGGTACCGACGGCGCCGAAGAGGGCGTGCCAGCCCGAGATCGCCCCGCACGCGATCGTGACGAAGAGCATCGGCCACAGCGGCATGATCCCCGCGGGCCCCAGGGGGGGGTTCCAGCCCTTGAAGGCCGGGATCTGGAAATGCGCGACCTCGGGCCGGACCAGGGGCGCCAGCGCCGCCCCCGCCAGGCCCAAGACCATCGACAGCGCGGTGATCCAGAAACCCACGTAGATGACCGGCTGCGCCATCCGCCAGATCGGCAGGACCGAGCCCGCGTAGCAAAAGACGCAGATCGCGACGGCCCAGAAGAGGAAGCTCGGCATGATGTGGGCGTCGGCGCCCTTGAAGCCCGCCAGGGTCGGGTCGAAGTAGGTCACGATCGGCGCCCCGCCCGTGAGACCGTCCAGCGCGGCGTTGAACGCCCTGAAGGCCCCCTCCGCCCAGTGGCCCCCCAGGATCGCGGCGAGGGTGACGCCCACGGTGAGGACCGTCGAGGCCGCGAGCCCCCGCCGCCAGCGGTAGAGCATCTGGCCCAGGAGGAGACCCATCACGACCAGCACGATGATCCCGAAGAGCGTGGCCGGCTGCGAGTCGAGCACGCCGGCCATGATGCCGACGAAGGCGCCCCCGACCAGGAGCAGGTAGAAGAAGATGAAGACGAATAGGATCGTGCGCGAGCGGGGCGAGACCAGGCGGTGGGCGATGGCCGAGAGGCTGTTGCCTTCGTTCCGGACCGAGACGACGATCCCGCTGTAGTCGCTGGCCCAGCCGATGAACGACACGCCGAGCACGAGCCAGATCATGGCGGGCAGCCAGCCCCAGAGGGTCGCGGCCACGATGGCGCCGACGATCGGGCCGGCGGCCGCGATCGACTTGAAGTGGTAGCCGAAGAGGATGTTCCGGTTCGTCGGCATGAAGTCCACGCCGTCCATGTAGAGCGTGGCCGGGGTCGCGCGCTTGGGATCGGACTGGATCACGTGGCGGTCGATCCGCCGGGCGTAGAGCGTGTAGGCCAGGTACACCGTGAGGACTCCGATGACGACGGCCAGCAGCGTGTTCATTCTGTCCTCCCAGTCAGACGTCTCGCGACGGCAGAACCGAATGGCCCTCCGACGGCGCCCCGATCTTATAGTAAACCCACCCCGGCCGCCACCGGCGTCGGGCGGCCGGTCGGCGGTTCGCGAGGCGGGCCGAGAGGGAGGGCGAGGTGACGGCACGGAGGGAGGCGCGCGGGCAGGAATGGCGACGGCTTGGCGACCAGGCGCTCGAGGAGCTGCTCGTCGAGCGCTGGCTCCGCCGCGGCGTCCTCCTCGGCGTCATCTTTCTGGCCGCCGCCGTCGCGACCCTGCTGGGCGCACGCGGCCTGGCGGGCTGGCGCGAGGAGGTGCTCGTCGGCATCCTGGTCGCCCTCGGCCTCGCCCTCGGCGCGATCGCCTTCGCGATGCGCCAGCGGGACCTCGCGATCCATCGGGAGCTGCGCCGCCGGCGGCGCGCGCGTCCGGACGCAGGCGGCTAAACCCTCCGCGCCACTGGCCTCGGTGAACGCCCGGGGCTCAGGCGACCGAGGGCCGCCCGCTCCGGCCGGGCCTACCCCGGCCGTCCGAGCTCATCAGGGACGGCTCGGCGCCTTCAGACCCGCGCCGGCCGGGCCTCCTCAGGCGCCCAGATGCTGATCTTGCGCGTCTCGGGCATCAGGAACAGCGCGAGCACGAACATGATCGCCGGCAGCCCGATGGGGTATGCCAGCGCCCAGCCGAGGCTCCCCGTCGACAGGTACGCCGAGGTCGTGATGATCGGCACGAGGCCGCCGCCCCAGCCGTTGCCGATGTGATACGGCACCGACACCGAGGTATAGCGGATGCGGCCAGGGAAGAATTCCGCCAGGAACGCGGCGATCGGGCCATAGGTCATGCCCACCCAGTTGACCAGGATCGCGACGATGAGGACTGACATCGGATAGTTCAGGTTCGTCGGATCGGCGTAGTTGCCGAGGGCGACGTAGAGCGGGTAGTAGGTGATGGACGCGAGGGCCATTCCGGTCAGGATGATCGGCTTCCGGCCGACCTTGTCCGACAGCCAGCCCCAGAAGATCAGCGTCGGGGTGGCGATCAAGAGCGCCAGGCCGACGATGTAGCTCGAGGTCAGCACGTCGACCTTCTTGACGGTCTGCAGGAAGTAGAGCGCCCAGAACTGGCCGCTGTACCAGACACATCCTTGCCCCAGCACGACGATGCTGGCGATCGCCACGTACCGGATGTTCCGGCTCAGAAAGGCCTCGCGCCAGGGATTGGTCGCCGTCCGCCCCTTCGCCTTGATCTCCTGGAAGATCGGCGTTTCCTGGAGCGAGAGCCGGATGTAGACCGCGATCGCTACGAGCAGGAGCGAGATGATGAACGGGAGCCGCCACCCCCAGTCGTTGAAGGCCTCCTTGCCCAGGTAGCCCCGGATCCCGATGATGGTGGCGAGCGAGACCACGATGCCCAGGGTGGGCGACGTTTGGAGCCAGCCGGTGTAATAGCCCCGCTTCTCGTCCGCGATGTGCTCGGCGACGTAGGTGATGGCACCGCCGTACTCGCCGCCGAGGCAGAGCCCCTGGATCAGCCGGAGGCCGAAGAGGATGACCGCCGCCGCCAGGCCGATGCTGGCGTAGGAGGGAATGAACCCGATGAGGGCGGTCGAAATCCCCATGCCGCTCAGCGTGACGAGGAACGTGTACTTTCGACCAACCCTGTCACCGAGCCAGCCGAACACAAACGCCCCCAGGGGCCGGATCAGGAAACCGACCGAGAAGAGCGCCACGGTGCTGAGGAAGGCGGCGACCGGGTGGCTCTTTTCGAAGAACTTGACCGCGAGGATCGAGGCCAGGCTTCCGAAGATGTAGAAGTCGTACCACTCAATCACGTTCCCAACTGCCGCGGCGATCACGACGCGGCGAAGGGCCTTGAGCGAGAGATGCGGCGCCGGCATAGCTCCCTCCAGTCGGTAGTGGTCTACGACTCAGCCTGCGAGGGAGCCCTGGTGGCCCCGTCCCGAGCCGCGAGAGCGCCCTCGCCTGAGGTTTCGGCGCTCGGGAAGGGCCGGAGCCCACGGCCGCGGCGCCCGGCGACCGTTCCGCAGACCGGCCACCGCGCGCGCAGCGGAGCGCAGAGGAGGTCGTCGAGCCTGGTTGCGTCCAGACACACCACGGTCCGGCCGGCCCCGGCCGGACTGAGCCCGGGCAGGTCGAGGACCTGGGCCGGGGCGCGCCGCACCTGCTCTCGGAGTCCATCCATCGGGTGCTACCCTCCACCCCACCCTGGAGGCCCAGAAACCAGCCTGTCGGCGAAGTTGAGCGATTATGCCCCTGCCTATTCCGCGGTCAAAGCGAAATGTGGATCACGAGCGACCGGAGGACGTCCGCCCGTCGCGCGTCCCTCGGGGTCGCGCGGGCGGACGTGCCCCCGATCGGGCCGGAGGGAACAGGGGCAGGGCGGGCCTCGGGGAGGACGGCTCGGGACCGGCGGCGGCCGCCCGGCGCGGTTCGAGGGTCGCGCGCGCTCGCCCGCGCCTTCGCGGAGGGAGGGCCTTCTGGCCCCGCCGCTACTCTTCCTCCCGGTACTGGGCCTTGAGCCGGGCGACCACGGCCGGATCGGCGAGGGTCGTGGTGTCGCCGAGGGCGCGCCCCTCGGCGATGTCGCGGAGGAGCCGGCGCATGATCTTGCCGCTCCGCGTCTTGGGAAGGTCGGCCGAGAAGATAATGTCGTCGGGGCGGGCGAGGGCGCCGATCTTCTTCGCCACGTGCGCCTTCAGCTCGTCGCCCAGCTCGACGCTCGTGGCGACCCCCTCCTTGACCGTCACGAAGGCGGCGAGGGCCTGGCCCTTGATCTCGTGACTCCGGCCGATGACGGCCGCTTCCGCGACGAGCTGGTGGTCGACGAGCGCCGACTCGACCTCCATCGTCGAGACGCGGTGCCCCGACACGTTGATGACGTCATCGACGCGGCCGAGGAGCCAGAAGTAGCCGTCCTCGTCCGTCTTGGCGCCGTCGCCGGTGAAGTAGAGGTCCTTGTAGCGGCTCCAGTACTGCTTGAGGTACCGCTCCGGATCGCGCCAGATCCCCCGGAGCATGCCGGGCCACGGCCGACGCAGCACCAGATAACCGGCCTTGGCCGGCTTGCCGTGGTCGTCGAGCACCGCGGCGTCGACGCCCGGGAACGGCGTCGTCGCCGAGCCCGGCTTGAGGACGGTCACGCCGGGCAGCGGCGTGATCAGGATGTGGCCGGTCTCGGTCTGCCACCAGGTGTCCACGACGGGGCAGCGGCCGCCGCCGATCACCTTCCAGTACCAGACCCACGCCTCGGGGTTGATCGGCTCTCCGACGGAGCCGAGCAGCCGGAGGCTCGAGAGGTCGCACTGCTCGGGATACTTCTCGCCCCACCGCATGAACGTGCGGATGGCGGTCGGCGCGGTGTAGAGGATGCTGACGCCGTGCTTCTCGACGATGCGCCAGAAGCGGTCCTTGTCGGGCCAGTCGGGCGTCCCCTCGTACATCACGGAGGTGGCTCCGTTGGCCAGGGGTCCGTAGACGACGTAGGAGTGGCCCGTGACCCAGCCGATGTCGGCCGTGCACCAGAAGGTGTCGCCCTCGTGGAGGTCGAAGACGTACCGCGTCGTCGCGGCCACCCCCGTCAGGTACCCGCCGGTCGTGTGGATGATGCCCTTCGGCTTGCCGGTCGACCCCGAGGTATAGAGGAGGTAGAGGAGGTCCTCGGCGTCCATCGGCTCCGGCTTGCAGTACGCCGCGGCCTCCTTGACGAACTCGTCCCACCAGACGTCGCGCCCGCGCTGCATCGGCACGTCCTGTCCCGTGCGCTTGAGCACGACCACGGTCTTGACGGTGGGGCACTCCCGAAGCGCCTCGTCCACGTTCTTCTTGAGCGGGACGACCCCGCCCCGACGGTAGCCACCGTCGGCCGTGACGACGACCGTCGACTCGGAGTCGTTGATTCGCTCGCGAAGGGCGTCGGGCGAGAACCCGCCGAAGACGACGTTGTGCGGGGCGCCGATGCGGGTGCACGCGAGCATCGCGATCGCCGCCTCCGGTACCATCGGCAGGTAGATCGTGACCCGGTCGCCCTTCCGCACCCCTTGCTGCCGGAGCGCCGCCGCGAACCGGTTGACCTCGCGATAGAGGTCCCAGTAGGTCAGCGTCCGCGTGTCCCCGGGCTCGCCCTCCCAGATGAGGGCGGCCTTCGTGCGGCGGGGCCCCGTCACGTGGCGGTCGAGGCAGTTGTGGGAGACGTTGAGCTTGCCGCCGACGAACCACTTGGCGTACGGCGGCTTCCATTCGAGCGCCTTCCGCCACGGCTTGAACCAGTCGAGCGCCTTCGCCTCCTTCTCCCAGAAGCGCACGGGGTTCGTCGCGTCCTTGTAGATCCGAGCCTGGGCGACCGCGTGCGCGGCGAAGGCCTTCGGGGGCTTGAACGTCCGTTTCTCCTTGAGCAGCACTTCGATCGGGTTGGCCATTACCGTTCCTCTGGTGGCCGCGCGCCCGGGGCCGCGCCGGTCACCGGCTGCCGAGATAGCGGTCCACCCACTCGCCGAACAGGGCCTCGAGCTCGGCCGCGACCGCTTCCGCGACCGGCTCTGCGCCGCCCGGCCGCTCCCGCTCCGGGTCGCTGCCCCATCCCTCGAGGTACGCCTCGCTCTCCGAGGCGCCCTCGCGCATCGCCACCGCGTCGATCAGATCCTGGAAGCGCTGCGCGAGCGGGCGCCGGACCGCCCCCTCGGCGTCCCAGGCCTCAACGAGCGACGGGATGTCCTTCCACCGAACGACCCGGTAGCGCGCCACGGCGCCCCATGATACGGACCCCTTCCCGGGCTGTAAACGCCGCTACTTGGCGGTCGCCTTCCGCTTGCGGCGGGCGACGCCGGTGGCGTGGGCGGACGCCGCCACCGCGTCGGCGACCGCTTCCACGACGCGGCGGTCGAAGACCGACGGCGTGATGTATTCCTCGCTCAGCTCCTCCCGCGAGACGATGGCCGCGATCGCCTCGGCGGCGGCGATCTTCATCTCGTCGTTCACGGTCCGCGCGCGGACGTCGAGCATGCCCCGGAAGAAGCCCGGGAAGCAGCAGACGTTGTTGATCTGGTTGGGGTAGTCCGACCGGCCGGTCGCCATGATCCGCGCGTGCGAGCCGACCTCCTCGGGCATGACCTCGGGGATCGGGTTCGCCATCGCGAAGACGATCGGGTCCCGCCCCATCTGCTTGATCGGCTTCACGCCGACGACGCCCGGCCCGCTGAGGCCGATGAACACGTCGGCGCCGACGAGCGCGTCGGCGACCGTCCCCGTCAGGCCCTTGGGGTTCGTGTGGGTGGCGAACCACTCCTTCATCGAATTCATGTTTTCCTTGCGCCCCTTGTAGAGCACGCCCGCCCGATCGCAGGCCACGATCTGCTTGACCCCGTAGCGCATGAGGAGCTTGGCGGTCGCGATGCCGGAGGCCCCCGCGCCCGTGAACACGACGCGGATGTCGCCCATCTTCTTCTTGACGATCTTGAGCGCGTTGATCAGCGCGGCGAGGACGACCACCGCCGTCCCGTGCTGATCGTCGTGGAAGACCGGGATGTCGAGCTCCTTCTTCAGGCGGTCCTCGATCTCGAAGCAGCGCGGCGCCGAGATATCCTCCAGGTTGATCCCGCCGAACACGGGCGACACGGCCTTGACGAGCAACACGATCTCGTCGACGTCCTTGGTGGCGAGGCAGAGCGGGAAGGCGTCGACGTTGGCCAGCTCCTTGAAGAGGAGGGCCTTGCCTTCCATGACCGGCATGGCCGCCCGGGGCCCGATGTCGCCGAGGCCGAGCACCGCGGTCCCGTCGGTGACGACGGCCACACAGTTCTGCTTGATCGTGAGCGAATAGGCCTTCTCGGGGTCCGCGTGGATCGCCATGCACACGCGCGCGACCCCGGGGGTGTAGGCCATCGACAAGTCGTCGCGGGTCTTGAGGGCCATCTTCGACTTGACCTCGATCTTCCCGCCCAGGTGCATCAGGAAGGTGCGGTCCGACACGTTGATGACCCGCACCCCCCCGACGCCACGGATCTTGTCGACGACCTGCTCGCCGTGCTTCTCGTCGCTCGCCTTGAACGAGATGTCACGGGTGACGGTGTTCTTGCCGACCTCGACCAGGTCGATGGCGCCGATGTCTCCGCCGGCCTTGCCGATGGCCGACGTGACCTTGCCGAGCATGCCCGGCCGGTTGACGATCTCGACGCGAACGATCAGGCTGTAGCTGGCGCTGGGGGAACCGATCATGGCCGGACCTCCTTAATGGTCTCCGCCTCGGGCCGGACGGGGCGCCCCGAGAGCCCGCGGAGAGAGAGGGGGGCGGGGCGCGGAGACGAGACCATGCGCTGCATTGTACAGCAGCCGGCCCGCGTGCCGGCCGACGGGGGGCGGGGTGACGGGGAGCGCTGAGCCATACGAGGCGGCGCCGGCGGAGGGGCCAGCCGTGCGCGGCGTCCTCCACCGTCCGGCGGGGCCGGCCGGTGACAGCGTCGTCCTCGCCCACGGGGCCGGCGGAAACTCCGGGGCGCCGCTCCTGGTCGCGCTCGCGAGTGCGCTCGCCGCCTCCGGCCTCACGGTCCTGCGCTGCGACCTGCCCTTCCGTCAGGCGCGGCCGAGCGGGCCTCCGCCGCCGGGCGTGGCCGCGCACGACCGGGAGGGTCTGCGGAGCGCCCTCCTCGCCGTCCGGCAGCTCGTCCCCGGGCGCGCCTTCCTCGGCGGCCACTCGTACGGTGGGCGGCAGGCGAGCCTCCTCGCGGCGGACGACCCAGAGCTCGCGGCGGGGCTCGTCTTGCTCGCGTACCCGCTCCATCCGCCGCGCCGGCCCGAGGCGCCGCGGACGGCGCACTTCCCGCGCCTGCGGGTCCCGGCGCTCTTCGTGCACGGCGTGCGGGATCCCTTCGGGTCGCTCGCGGAGCTCCGTCTGGCGCTCGCGCTGATCCCGGCGCCGACCACGCTCGTCGCCGTGGCCGGCGCCGCGCACGATCTCGGGGGCGGGCGGGGCGCCGCCGCCGACGCGGTGAGTCGAGCGGTGGTCGCCTTCCTCGGGCGTCCGGCGTAGCGGCGGGGGCGGACGACGGGCGGGCGGACCCTCCGGCGCATCGCGTTCCGCGTGGTCGCGGCCGGCGCGCTGGCGGCGCACGGCCTCGGGGCGGCCCGGGGGGAAGGGCCGCCGCCGGTGCCGACGGCCGAGATCCTCCGCGAACGGCTCGGCCGCGCCGAGACCGACTCGGCCATCCGCGACGCCTTCGAGAAGATCTGCCTCGAGGACGGCAAGCACTGGGACGACGCGCGGCGCGAGTGCGTTTATCTCATGCGCTCGAAGGACTGAACGGACGCAACGGACGCCCCGTTGCTTGACACCCCCCGGCGGCCCGGGTAGGCTCAAACAGTAGCCCACGCGCGAGGGAGAGCGCATGATCGACGCCAAGACGGCCGATAAGGAACTGCAGTTCTATATCCGGCCGCAGACATTTCCGGTGGCCATCCGCATGCTCCGGCCCGGGGAGCCGATCCCCGAGAAAGCCAAGCGTCCGGCCCGGGATTTCAAGAAGCTCAGCATGAACTGCCAGGTCATCGACATGGCCCGGCGGTACGGCTGGATGATCGCGCTCACCCGGGACGACCACATCTGCTCGCTCGGCATCACCGCGCTCGGCTTCGACAAGCCGACGCACCTCTACACCTCGGGCACCCTCTGCGAAGGCATGTACACGGAGACGAAAGAGGCCGGGCAGCGCTCCGAGGCCGCCGTCGACAAGTTCGCCCCGGGGGAGTATTACTGCCTGCTCGTCGCCCCGCTCGACCGGGCGCCGTTCGAGCCGCACGTCGTCTGCATCTACGCCAGCCCCGCCCAGGTGATGCGGCTCACCCAAGCCGCCCTCTGGAAGCGCGGTGGCAAACTGACCTCGTCCTTCGGCGGCCGGATCGACTGCAGCGAGATCATCGTCACCGCGATGAAGAGCGACGCGCCGCAGGTCATCCTTCCCTGCTCCGGCGACCGGATCTTCGGACAGACCCAGGACCACGAGATGGCGTTCTCGATCCCATGGAACCACATGGAGGAGATCATCGAGGGGCTGCGCGGCACCCACGCGGGGGGCATCCGGTACCCGATCACCCAGTTCATGGAATACGAGGCCAAGCTCCCGCCGAAGTACATGGAGGTCAACAAGCTCTGGGACGTGGAGCGGGGCCGGGCGGCCTACACGAACCGCGACCGCGTGGTGGCGGCGTACAAGCGCTCGTTCGCCGACCGGGTGCCCGTCTACCCGATCGTGGCGTCCTTCGCCGGGACCCTCGACGGCCTGTCGATCGAGGAGTACTGCACCGATCCGCGGAAGGCCATCAAGGCGATGATGAACTACTACGCGCGCTACGAGCCCGACGTGGTGCTCGCCTACAACGACCTGGCCAAGGAGGCCGAGGCCTTCGGCTGCAAGGTCAAGTACTCCGACTACGTGGTGCCGTCGATCGAGGGACACGTCCTCGGCGAGGACAAGAAGAAGCTCGCGCACCTCCCGATGCCGGATCCGTACCGCACCGGGCGCCTCCCGGGCTTCCTCGAGCAGTGCGAGGCGCTCATGCAGGCGGCGCCGCCGGCCGCCACGGGCGCCGTCGCCGTCGGCCCGTGGACGATCGCGATGCTCATCCGCAACCCCGAGGTCATGCTGCTCGACACCTTCGAGGATCCGCAGTTCATCCACGACCTCATGCGCGTCACCACCGACTTCTGCAAGACCTGGGGCGACGCGATCGTCAAGACCCGGATCGGCCTCAGCTTCTCGGAGCCCACCGCCTCGATCAGCCTCGTCTCCCCCGACAACTACCGCGAGTTCATCGCGCCGTACCACAAGGAGCTCGTCGACCACTTCAAAGCCAAGAAGGTCGGCGTGACGACCCACATCTGCGGGACGACCTACCCGATCTTCGAGGACGTCATCGCCTGCGGCTTCAGCACCTTCTCCTTTGACCTGGACCAGCAGGCGGACCCGAAGCTCCACGTCGACCAGCTCGCCCGCTTCGTGGAGGTCGCGAAGGGCCGCGCGGTCGGGATCGGCAACGTGGACGCGACGAAGTTCGAGAAGGCGACGAAGCAGGAGATCGAGGCCGACGTCAGGCGGTGCGTCGACACCGCCGCGCGCCACTCGGGCTTCATCCTGTCGACCTCCTGCGAGATTCCGCCGCGGTCGGATCCCGAGATCGTCAGGTGGTTCATGGACGCGGCGCGCGACTACGGCCGGTACGAGCGAGTCTTCGGCTAGACCGCACCCCCGGGCAACGCAGAAACGGCGTGGTGGGCACCCACCACGCCGTCGTCGTCTCCCGGGTCGCCCGCGCCCTCCTCGGAGAGGGTCACTCGCGGGGGCGACGTTCCGCCCGGTGCCCTACCAGCGCACCGGCTTCGACGGCCGGTGGGCGTAGCCGCTGTCGCGGCCTCCGCCCCCGCCCCCGGGGCCGCGGCCGCCGCCGGGACGCCCGCCGCCCGTGCGCGGGGCCTGCGGGTTCGAGATGGCCACGGTGATGCGCCGGCCGTCGAGGTCACGGCCGTTCAGCTGGCCGATCGCCTTCTGCGCCTCCTCCGCCGTGTTCATCTCGACGAAGCCGAAGCCCCGCGACTGGCCGGAGAAGCGATCGGTGATGACGGTCGCGGACTGCACGTCCCCGCACTGGGCGAAGAACTCGCGGAGCCCTTCGCTGGTCGTAGAGTACGACAGCCCGCCGATGTAGAGTTTCGCTGCCATGCAACGCCTCCTGGGGTCCTCTTCCGCTCTCATACACGCCCCGAAACGCGGAAGAGCCAGCATATCGCGGCGAGGTCCGAACCGTACGGAACAGACCACACCAGTGTACACCTTGTGTCGCGGCCGGCAAGCGGGATACGGCGGGGGTGGCGGGGGCGCGGCGCGGCTCAGCCGTGGGGCTCGGCGGCGAAGCCGATCACCCGCTCGCTCCAGGCGGCGGCGGCGAGCAACTCCGCCTCCCGTTCGGGGCCGGCGACGAGCTGGACCGCGAGGGGCAGCCCGGTCGTCGCGATCCCGCTGGGCAGGGAGACGGCCGGGGCCCCGATGAAGCTCCACGGCGCGCAGAACCGCGGGTCGCCCGTCGAGGCGAGCCCGGGAGGCGCCGGCGCGGGCGCGACCGGGGTGAGCAGGATCGCGTAGCGCGCGAACACCGCCGCCATGGCGTCCCGACACGCTCGGCGCACCCGGTTGGCCCGGACGTAGTCCGCGCCCGACACGGCGAGCCCCGAGCGGATCAGCTCGGCGACCCCGGCGCGATGCTGCGAGAGGTCGGCGCCGAACCGCCCGGTGTGGTAGACGGCGGCCTCCACGCGCAGGACGGTGCGGCCGGCCTCCTCCAGCCGATCGAGGGCCGGCGGGAGCGACATCTCCTCGACGCGCGCCCCCGCCCGCTGGAGCTGCCTGGCCACCTGCCGGACGTGGGCCGCGACCTCCGGGGTCGCCTGCTCGACCCACGCGGCCGGGAGACCGACCGTCGGCGGAGCGGGACGGGCGTCGAGCGCGCGGCCGGCGAGCACGCCGAGGGCGAGGGCGGCGTCCGGGACCGAGCGCGCGAAGCACCCGACGTGATCGAGGCTCCACGCGAGGGGAATCACGCCCTCGGTCGGCACGAGCCCGTGCGTGGGCTTGATGCCCACGACGCCGCAGTAGGCGGCCGGGCGCAGGACCGACCCGACCGTCTGCGTGCCGAGCGCCAGCGGGACCATCCCCGCCGCGACCGCCGCCGCCGATCCGCTCGACGAGCCGCCGGGCGTGTGCTCGCGGTTCCAGGGGTTGCGCGTCGCCGCGGGATCCAGGTAGGCGAACTCCGTCGTCGCGGTCTTGCCGAGGATCACCGCCCCCGCCGCGCGCAGGCGCCCGACCGCCGGTGCGTCCTCCGACGGCGTCTCGTGGGCGAACGGGCCGGCGCCGGCGGTGGTCGGCATGCCCGCGACGTGGAAGATGTCCTTGACCCCGACGGGGATGCCGTGGAGTGGCCCGCGGAGCCGTCCCGCGCGCGCGTCCGCCGCGCGCTCGCGGGCGGCGGCCCGCGCCCCCGGCTCGTCGACGTGGACCCAGGCCCCGAGCGCGGGATCTGCGGCCCGGATCCGCGCCAGGCAGACCTCGACCAGCTCGACCGGCGAGAGCGAGCCCTGCCGGACGCCGGCGGCCGCGTCCGCGATCGTGGGAATCATCGGCGGCCGCCCGCACGGCCCGCAGTCCCCGCGGGCCCCGGGTCGGCCCGGACGCCACGCGCCGCCTCCGTCATCGCAACGCGTCCAGGACCTCGGCCACCACCTCGTACCGGCCGAAGGACGGCATCAAGTAGGCCCCGGCGTACCGGCGGCGGGCCTGCCGGAGGATCCCCTGGGCCAGCTCGATGCCGACGGCGAGCCCCTTGTCGCCGGCCTCGCGCATGCGGGCGCGGACCTCGGGGGGGATCGTGATACCCGGCACCTCGTTATGCAGGAACTCGGCGTGGCGCGCGCTGTGGAGCGGCATGACGCCGACCAGCACGGGGATCTCGGGCGACCCGGCCCGGCGCAGGAAGTCGTCGAGCAGGGCGAGGTCGTAGATGGGCTGAGTCTGGACCCACTGGGCGCCGGCCTCCAGCTTCTACCGGAGCCGCTCGTCCTCGAGCTCCGGCTCCCGGGCGGCGGGGTTCAGCACGGCGCCCACGCAGAACGCCGTCGG
>Ga0209056_10002320_pt1 | contig 20610 bp, 18 predicted proteins | sample GraSoiAngelo_114_FD_185876 | JGI IMG/M metagenome (GOLD analysis project Ga0209056, IMG submission 185876) | Grasslands soil microbial communities from the Angelo Coastal Reserve, California, USA - 14_0903_13_40cm (SPAdes) (version 2) | ecosystem: Environmental > Terrestrial > Soil > Grasslands...
GGTCAGCCACGACAACGTCGAGGCGGTCCTGCGGATCTGGGCCGAGGGCGACCGCGGGGGGTTCACGTGGCGGAGCGAGAACCCGCAGTACAACTTCACTGTTCCCCAGCCGGAAGCCTGGCGGGGAATCGGCTTTCACATGAAGCCGTGGACACGGCCGCACCCGCCGATCGCGGTCGCCGGGCTCTCCAAGAGCAGCACGACCCTCCGGTGGGCGGGCGAGCATGGCTGGATCCCGATGAGCATCCACTTCCTCAACCCGCAGGATCTCCGCGGGCATTGGTCCGCCTACGAGGAGTCCGCTCGGGCCAACGGCCACACCCCGCTCCGCTCCGAGTGGCGCCTCTGCCGGGACCTCTACATCGCCGACACGGACGCGCAGGCGCGCCGCGAGGTGATGGAGGGCTCGATGGCCCGCGCTTACAAGGAGTACTTCTTCCCGCTCGTCACCTCCTTCGGGATGGCGGGCCTCTGGAAGGACCGCGAGGAGATGAAGGACGAGGAGGTCACGCTCGACTACCTGCTCGAGCATCGCTGGTTCGTCGGAAGCCCGGACACGGTCGCCCGCCGCCTCCGCGCTCTCTACGATGCGGTGGGCGGATTCGGCGGCGTGCTGATGCTCTGCTACGACTGGGAGGGCGCGAACGGGCCCCGCTGGCGGCGCTCGATGGAGCTCCTGGCCAAGAAGGTCCTGCCCCAGCTGAAGGACCTCACGGGGGACGCTCCGGCCGTGCGGTAGAGAGTCCTGGTTCTCGGACGCGCCCGGCTCCGGCGCGTCGAGGTTCGGCGGTCGTTCCCGGGTCACGGAGCAGCGCGTCGCCGGTCGCCGCCGGCGCCCCCGGAGGCGCGGGCCCGTCGACCTCCGGGGCCCGTGACTCGTCGAGCCGATCGGCGCCCCGCCCGTTCCCGGTCGTCGTCCTGAGCGACTCCCTTCCGCGCACGTCCCGGGCCGAATGCCCGAGCGTGCCTCGGATCGCGCCGCCGCGCGGGCGCCCTCCCGAACTCATCCCCGTCCGACGAGAGCCCGGAACACCGCTGTCTGTCGGGCAGGGGGGCCCGCGAGGAGGACGGCACGCCGGCCCGCGGCCGGGCCCCCCGGTGGGCCCCGGGCGCCGGGGACCGTCGCACGGTCAGCGCGGCCCCGTCAGTGCGGCCGGATGTACACGGCGTAGAGGTAGGCCGAGGCGATGGCGAGCCCGGCGAGCACGACCAAGAGGCCCAGGACGACCAGCCCGACTCGGACGAGGCTCCGCACCGGGACGCCCGGCCGGCACACGGGCATGAGGTTGAAGGCCAAGCCGCCCACGATCACGAGCCCGGCGCCGACCCCAAACAAGGTGAGCGAGAACGGCTGGAAGATGAGCGCGAGGGCCACGAGACAGAGGCCGATGATCGAGCGCTCGAGCAGGCGCGCGTGTCGAGCCGAGAGGACCCGCGGGGCGGCAACCCCCGGCCGGAGGGGCTCGTCGGCACTCATCGGACCCGGCGCTCGGCGGCGTCGAACACGTGGGTTTGGGCCGGCCGGGGGCGGACGTGGACCCGACTGCCGATCTCCACGGAGACTCGGTGGTCGACGACGACCCGGATCTCGTGTCCGCCCTCGACGAGGTGGACCAGTGTCTCGGCGCCCATCGGCTCGATCAGGTCCACGCGGGCGGCCAGCGAGCCCGCCGCGGGCTCCGCCACGAGGTCGAGGCCGCGGGGCCGGATGCCGAGCGTGACGGGGCTGCCGGCGGCGAGGCGCGAGACGGCCGGGTCGACGGCGAGCGTGGCGTCCTGCCCCCCCACGCGGAATCGCACGCCGCCGTCGGCGGGACCGAACACCGTCGCCGGCAGGAAATTCATCTGCGGCGTGCCGATGAAGCTCGCGACGAAGAGGTTCTCGGGGCGCGCGAAGACTTCGTGCGGGGTGGCGATCTGCTCGATCACGCCGTCGCGCATGACGGCGATGCGGTCGGCGATGGTCAGGGCCTCGAGCTGGTCGTGGGTGACGATGACCGTGGCCCGCCGGAGAGTGGTCAGCAGCTCCTTGAGCTGGGCGCGCATCGTCTCCCGAAGCTGGACGTCGAGACGGCTCAGAGGCTCGTCGAACAGAAAGCAGCTCGGGTCGCGGACGATCGCCCGCCCCACGGCGACCCGCTGCTTCTCGCCCTCCGCGAGCTCGCGCGGGCGCCGATCGAGGATGCGGCCGAGGTCGAGGACGGCGGCCACCCGCGTCACCCGCTCGCGGATTTCGGCGGCCGACAGCCGGTCGGCGTGAAGCGGGTACGCGAGGTTCTCGCGGACGGTCAGCGTCGGGTAGAGGGCGTAGAACTGGAAGACCATCGAGACGTTTCGAGCCCGGGGCGGCAGGTGGTTGACCCGCCGGCCGCCCAGAAGCACGTCGCCGGCCGTGGCCGACTCCAGCCCCGCGATCAGGCGGAGCGTCGTCGTCTTGCCGCAGCCGGACGGCCCCAGGAGGCAGACGACCTCACCGGCGCCGACGTCCAGGTCGACGGCGTTGACGGCGACCAGGTCGCCGAAGACCTTGGTCAGGCGCCGGAGCGCGATCGTCGACACGTTCCGGGGAGGGGGGCGAGGGTACGCCGCACGTCTCGTCGCCTCATCGGGCGCGTTTGGGTCTCGCGGGGCGCCGCGAGGCGGTCGCGATCGGCGGCCCGCGGCCGGGCCGTCATCGCTTGATCGTCCCGAAGGTGACGCCGCGGAGGAGTTGATGCTGGAGGAGAAAGGACACGACGATGACGGGGACGAGGAACAGGGTCTCGATCGCCGCGAGGAGGCCCCACCGGACGCCGATGTCGCCGCCGATGGTCTGGGCCATCGCGACCGGCACCGTCCGCGTGCCGACTCCGGTGAGGAGGAGCGCGAACAGAAACTCGTTCCATGTGAGGATCAGGCCGAAGACGGCGGTGGCGGCCAGCCCCGCGCGGACCTGCGGGAGAGCGACCCGGGAGAATACGCGCGTCTCCGAGCTTCCGTCGACACGGGCCGCGTCCTCCACCTCCCCGGATAGCTCATCGAAGAAGCTCTTCATCATCCAGATCGCGAAGGGGAGATTGAAGGCGGTGTAGAGCAGCATGACGCCGGCGTAACCGCCGGAGAGGCCCGCCACCCGGAACATGAGGAAAATCGGGATGATGACGACGATCGGGGGCAGCATGCGCGTCGTCAGGATGATGAAGAGATACGTGTCGTTCCCCTTGAGCGGGAAGCGCGAGAAGCCATAGGCGGCCAGGGTCCCGATGGCGAGCGCGAGGACGACGCTCGACGCCGAGACGAAGATCGAGTTGAAGAAGAAAAGGGAGAAGCCGGTGTCGACCGCCTCGAACCCCTTGATGTAGGACCGCCGGAAGACGGCGACGAAGTTCTCCAGCGTCGGGTGGAACAGGAACTTGGGCGGGGTGGCGAGGGCGTCGTTGTGGGTCTTGAAAGCGGTGAGCACGATCCACAGCACCGGGAAGAAGTACGCGATCGAGACGACGGCGGCCAGGCCGGTCCGCCCCCAGCCACCCTGGCGGACCCCGCGCGCTCGATATCCCCGCGCCACCTCAGGCCTCCGCGCTCCGCTGCTTGACGAAGTACAGGTAGAGATTGGTCAGGACGACCACGATGAAGAGAAGGATGTAGGCCAGGGCCGTGGATTCGCCGGTGCGGAAGTACTGGAACGCGAGGCGGTAGACGTAGACGCCGATCGTCTCGGTCGACGTGCCCGGTCCGCCCTCCGTCAGGAGGAAGACCACGTCGAAGATCTTGAAGGCCTCGATGGTGCGGAAGAGGAGGGCCAGGAGCAGCAGGCTCCGGATGTAGGGAAAGGTGATCGTCCAGAAGCGACGCCACCAGGAGGCCCGGTCGACCTCGGCGGCCTCATAGAGGTAGGCCGGGACGCTGACCAGGCCGGAGAGGACGAGGAGCATCACGAAGGGCGACCACATCCAGGCGTCGGCGATGATGATGCCGGCCAGCGCCCGCGCGGGCGTGTCGAGGAGGATGAACGGGCGGCCGGTGAACACTCTCACCGCTTGCGAGAGGAGGCCGAAGGTCGGCTCGTAGTAGTAGCGGAAGAACGCGCCGATCGCGACGTAGCTCAGCATCATGGGGGTCAGCACGAACATCAGGAGGACGCGCCGCCCCGGGAACTCTTTCTCGAACAGCAGTGCCAGGAGAAAGCCGACGATCATCTGGGTCCCGACGGTCAGGATGACGACGAGCGCCGTCGTCTGGAGCCGGTACCACACCGTGGGGCTCGCGAAGACCGTCTGGTAATTGGCGAAGCCGGCGAAGACGGGCGCCGCGACGCGGTTCGCGCGGTAGTGGAAGAAGGAGAGGCCGAGGGACCACATGAGCGGGAAGAGGTTCGTGACAAACAGGAGCGCGAGCGCCGGCGCCACCAGGAGCGGGCCGCGACGCCGGCCCCAGGCGTCGACCACCGCCGTCACCGCGACCAGGGCGGCGGCGGCGAGGCTCAGCCAGAAGGCCGTGTTGACGGGGAGGGTGAGCGCGGCCGCCGGCAGCACGACCGCGGCGACGACGAGCGCGAGCCGCCAGTTGGACCACCGCGGAGTCCACCAGGCGGCCGGGCGTGCGGCCGCCCCGGTGGCGGTGGTGACAGGTGTCGGCGTCATCCGGTGGTCGACGAGAGGCCCGGGGAGGGAGGCGCGGGCTCTCCCCGGGCCTCCGCTCCCCTGGCGGCCTTCCCTACTGGATCTTGCCGGATTCCTTCAGGAGCTTCTCCTGGAAGGAGGCGATCGTGTCGAGGGCCTGCTTGGCCGTTTCCTGACCCGTAATGGCCTTGTTGAACTCCTCCTGCTGCTCGACGAGGAGTTCAAAGAACTCCGGCACGTGCCAGACGTCCTTCTGCCAATCGAGGCTCGGCCCGAAGGCGTGGTTCCACGGCCGGAAGGAGTTGTACTCGGGGGCGTCGTAGACGCTCTTGAGGGCGCTCTGGCCGCCGGCCTTGGCGAACTTGATCTGCGTATCCTTCGAGAGCCACCACTTGCAGAAGTCGAGCGCCTCCCGCGTGACTTTCTCGCTGTTCCAGGTGGTGAGAATGAAGGGCTGTCCGCCGATGTTCGACCACCGAATGATCTTTCCGTCGGAGCCTCTGAGCCCCGGCATCATGGCGAAGGCGGATCGGTCGGCGACCTTGGACGTCTTCGGCGTGATCGTCGACTCGCCGAAGCCGATCCACTGGATGATCCAGGCCACCTTGCCCTCCCGGAACAGCTCGTCGACCTTGAAGATGTCCATGGTCCCCGTCTTCACCACCGGGGGCATGTACTGGGTCAGTGCGAGGTAGTGCTCGAACGCCTTGACCGCGGAGTCGGAGTTGACGACTCCGACCGCGTGGGCGCGGGGCACTCCCGTCTCGTCCCAGATGTCGGCGCCGTACTGCCAGATGAAGCCGTTGATCTGCATGGACGCGAAGTCGTAACCCTTCCCGGCCTGGTAGGCGATCCCGTAGAAATCGTCGGTGAGCGTCTGACCGGCCAGCTTGTCGCCCGCCTTCCGCCGGTAGAACTCGCCGATGTCGCGCACCATCGACCAGTCGGCGTTGTTCATCTCCTGGGGTGTGCAGGGCAGCTTGTAGCGGTACCGGGCCCGGAACGCCCGCTGCTCCGCGGGGTCGCAGAAGACGTCCTTTCGGTAGTAGACGACCAGAAGGTCCGGCATCTGCGGGAACCCGTAGTAGTTCTTCGACTTGTAGGGGTAGGTCATGTAGGCATCGACGACCGCCGGGTGGATGTCCCTGAGGATCGACTGGAGCTGCGGATCGGCGTCGATGTACTTGTTGAGCTTCAGGTAGTACCCGCCTTCGATGAAGGCCCCGAGCCACTGGCTGTCGGAGACCGCCATCTGGTACTTCTTCTCGCCAGACGTGAGCGAGGCGGCCAAGCGCTCGTAGTAGTTCGGCCACGGGATGAAGTCGGGCTCGAGGGTGACCTTGTTGCCGCTCGGCGCCTTGTACTGCTTGTCGGCCAGGTCCTTCATGATCCGCGTCGGGGGCCAGTCGGGCACCGCCATGTGGAGAACGATGTCCTCCGCCCCGGCCGGCGTCGGCGGGGCGCCGGCGGCGACCAGGGCCAGAACGGCCACCACGATTAGAGCCCGCGCGATGCGCCAGCGAATCCTCATGTTCGTTGCCTCCTTGTGGGCCTGAGCCCCTGCTGTCGGTCGATCGTGCGGTGGCGGCGGCGCGCTCGGCTAGCGGATCGCCGTGCCCGTCTGCCGACTGAACACGTGGGTGTTCGCGACGGCGAAGCCGACCGCGACCTCGTCGCCGACACGGTACCGCACCGCCCGTTCTTCGGGTAGAACCATCTTGAAAACCGTGCCCCCCACGGTCAGGTCCAGCACGGTCACGTCGCCCAGCGGCTCGGTCAGGTGCACCGTCGCCCGGAAGCACGGGCCGGCGGCGGCGTCGACGGTCGGGGCCACGTCGTGCGGCCGAACGCCGAACCAGAGCTCGGTTCCGGCCGGGAAGCGCGCGAGGGCGGTCGCCCACGGGCCGCCGTCGACCTCGAGGAACGGCAGCGCGACGGCCCGCCCGCCGTTGGCCAGAACCGCGGGGAGCAGGTTCATCCGGGGCGCGCCCACGAGCGCGGCGACGAAGCTGTCCCCGGGCGCCCGGTAGAGGTCCCGCGGCGTCCCGACCTGCACGATCCGCCCCTCGCGGAGCACGCCGATCCGCTCGGCCATCGTCAGCGCCTCGAGCTGATCGGGCGTCGCGTAGAGCATCGTCATGCGGAGCTCCCGGTGGAGCCGCTTGAACTCCACCCGCGTGTCGTGGCGGAGTTTGGCGTCGAGGTTCGTCAGGGGCTCGTCGAGGAGGAGCAGCTTCGACCGCCGGATGATCGCGCGCCCGATCGCGACCCGCTGCTGCTCGCCGCCGCTCAGCGTCTGCGGCCGGCGCCGGAGGGTGTGGCCGATCCGCAGGAGCTCGGCGACCTCGCCGACCCGCCGCTCGACCTGCGCCGGGTCCAGGCGCGCCTCCCGCAGGGGATAGGCGAGATTGTCGTGGACCGTCAGGTGCGGGTAGAGAGCGAAGGTCTGGAAGATCATCCCGATCCCGCGGCCCTGGACGGGAGCGTGGGTCAGGTCTCGACCCCCCGACCGGATGGTTCCCGCGTCGAGCCGCTCGAGCCCGGCCACCGCGCGGAGCAGCGTCGTCTTGCCGGCCCCGCTCGGTCCGAGGACGCAGAAGAACTCGCCGGCGCCGACCTCGAGATCGACGCCGCCGAGCGCCTCGACGTCGCCGAAACGCTTGACGGCTCCCGAGACGAGCAGGTCGGACATCAGGCCCGCCCGGGGGCGGCGCGGCGCGACACCGCGGTCGCCCTGCCGCAGGTTCTCCGGCCGAGCCCGCGAGCGAAGCCCGTCATCGTGCCGGCGATTTCACGCGGAATCGGCTCGCTTGTCAACCGGCGGCGCTCCGTCGACTCCCGCCGACGGAGGCTCGGCGCGAATCGCCCCGTCGGCTCCCGGCCCTGGGACGGGCGGCCGCGCGCCCCGGAGCCCGGGGGTCGCGCGCCCGAGCCAGGCTGAGCCGAGGCGTCATCGCCGGGCCTGCGCCTGCCGCACCCACCGGACGATCCGGTCGGGCGTGATGGGAAGCTCTGAGACCTCGATCCCGAGCGGCGCCAGGGCGTCCTGGACGGCGTTCGCGACGGCCGCCGGCGCGACCATGCGCCCGCCTTCGCCGCTGCCCTTGAGCCCGTAGGGGGTGTAGGGCGACGGCGTCTCCTGGTGGCCGATCCGGATCGACGGCACCTCGGCCGCGGTGGGGAGGAGGTAATCCAGAAGGCTCGCCGTCCGGAGCTGGCCCTCGCTGTCGTAGACGAACTCCTCGTAGAGCGCGGTGCCAATGCCCTGGGCGATCCCGCCGGCGATCTGCCCGTCGAGGGCGGCCGGGTTCATCATCGTGCCGCAGTCGTGCACGGCCACGTAGTCGAGGAACTTCACCAGGCCCGTGTCGACGTCGATCTCGACCACGGGGACGTGGGCGGCGTGGGCGACGATCGGGTAGAAGGCCCCGAGGTCCGAGCGGTCGGCGGATGGCGGCGTCGTGAACGGGTGGTCATAGGTGTGGCTCGCGTCGAGCCCGGTCTCCAGCTCGGCCGGGAGGCTCATCTTGAAGAAGTGGGCGTTGACCGCGATGTCGGCGAGCGTGAGACCGCGCTGGGGGACTCCCGTGACCGACACCTTGCCGTCGGCCAACACGAGATCCTGCGGGCTCGCCTCGAGCAGGTGCGCCGCGATCCGGAAGACCTTCTCCTTGAGTTTTCGCGAGGCCCCGGTCACGGCGCCGGCGAGCATCACCGTCAGGCGGCTGCCGCCGGGGCCGGCGGCCGGCAGGGCGCGGAGCGAGTCCTCGTAGAGCACGCTGACCGTGGACGGGTCGATGCCGAACTCCTCGGCCAGGACCTGCGCCACGACGGTCTCCGGACTGTTCCCCCAGAACGGGGAGCTGAGCGACACGGTGAACAGCCCGCTCTGTCCGATGCGGACGGTGACCCCCTCGGGGGTGGCCGTCACCGGGAAGCTCGGCTTCTGGTACCAGAACCAGAACTCGGTCGAGCTGTAGACGCTGCGTTGCTGGCAGGTCGCGAGGCCGATCCCGATGTAACGCCCCGCGGCGCGGAGGCGCGCCTGCTCCTTCCGCCAGCGGTCGAGGTCGACCATCTGGAGGGCGAGGTCGAGGACGCCGGCATAGTTGCCGCTGTCGTAGTAGTTGCCGGTCGGGATCTTGTAGGGGAACTGCTCCGGCCGGATCAGGTTCTTCCGCCGCACGTCGACGGGCGACATCCCGAGCTGCCGCGCCGCGGTGTCGACCAGCGCCTCGAGCACCCAGTTGTTCACCTCCGAGCCGGCCCCGCGGTAGACCATCTGTTGACACTTGTTGGTCAGCACGGCCTTGAGCGTGATCTCCACGCTCCCGATGGTGTAGGGCCCCGTCACCTGCGAGAGGTAGTTCCCGTGCGAGGTCTGGCCGAACTGGAAGTAGGCGCCGTAGTCGTCGACCACGTCGATCCGCAGGCTCAGGAAGCGGCCGTCCGTCGTGACCGCCAGTTCGGCGTCGTAGATCCGGTCCGAGGCGTGACTGTCGGAGGCCGCCAAGTTGTCGATCCGGTCCTCCATGAACTTCACCGGCCGCCCGCTCGCCTTGGACAGGATCCCCGCGATCGTGATCACCTTGCTCAGGAGGTGCTTGGAGCCGAAGCTTCCCCCGACCGCGACGGGCACGATCGAGAACCTGTTCGGGTCGACCTTGAGGGTGCCTGCGAACGGCATCGCCGAGTAGTGGTACATGTTGGTGTTGGCCCACACCGTCATCCGCTGGCTCGTCCGCTCGTACTTGGCGACGGCGCCGGCCGTCTCGAGGGGCACGGCCGCCGCGCGCGGCCAGCGGAGCCGGCGCCGGACGACCCGGTCCGCCCGGGCGAAGTCGCCCTTGACGTCGCCAAAGGTCAGGGTGCGGCCGAATACGAGGTTCGTGCCGAGGTTCTCGTGGACGAGCGGTCCGCCGGGCCGGAGGGCGCGCTCCACGTCGCTCACCACCGCGAGCGGTTCCCACTCGACCTCGATGAGATCGATCGCGTCCTCGGCGACGTAGCGGTCCACCGCCGCCACCGCCGCGGCCGCCTCGCCGGCGAAGCGGACCTTCTCGATGGCGATGGCGTGCTGGACGACCGGCTCGGCGCAGAAGGCGGGGACGGGTCCCGCCAGCCCCGCCGCCTCCTTGCCGGTCACCACGGCCACGACGCCGGGGAGCGCCTTCGCCCGGCTCGTGTCGATGCGCCTGATCCGCGCGTGGGCATAGGGGCTCCGGAGGACGGCGGCGTGGAGCATTCCCGACTCGTGGACGTCGTCGATGTAGCGGGCCTCACCGGTCAGGAGCTTCGGGTCCTCGAGCCGCCGGATGCTCTTCCCGACCCACTTCCGCTTCGTCGTGTCCGCCATCACGCTCTCCCCGAGGCCTGGGCGGTCGCCTGGACGGCGGTCACGATGTTCTGGTAGCCCGTGCAACGGCAGAGGTTTCCGGCGATCGCGTCCCGGATCGCGTCCGGCTCCGGGTTGCGGTTGTTCTGGAGCAGCTCGTAGGCAGTGAGGAGCATGCCGGGCGTGCAGAACCCGCACTGGAGCGCGTGGTGCTCCCAGAATGCCTCCTGGAGCGGGTGGAGCTTGCCGTCTCGGGCCAAGCCCTCGACGGTCGTCACCTCGGCGCCGTCCGCCTGGACGGCGAGCATCAAGCAGGCGCGAACGCTCTGGCCGTCCACGAGCACGGTGCAGGCGCCGCACACCCCGTACTCACAACCGATGTGGGTCCCCGTGAGCCCGAGGTCGTCGCGGAGGAAATCGACCAGGAGCCGCCGCGGCTCGACCGTCTCGTGGTACGCGATCCCGTTTACCTTCAGCTCGATCTCTCGGACGGTCGCCTCCCGCGCCCGCTTGGCCATCTCACCGCCCCTCCCGGCCGGCCCGCTGCCAGGCCTGGGCCACCGCGCGAACCGTCAGAACGCCGGCGACGTGACGCCGGTAGTCGGCCGACGCCTGGGTGTCGTCGCTCGGGGCGACCGCCTGCTCCACCGCGCGGGCCGCCGCCCGCAATGCGTCCTCGGTGACGCCGGAGCGCTCCAGGATCCGCTCCGCCTCCCGCATGCGGAGCGGGGTGTTGCCGACCCCGCAGACTCCGATCCTGACCCGGGCGCACTGCCCCCCGTCCCGCTGGAGGAGGACCGCCACCCCGGCGAGCGCGAAGTCGCCCGCGCGGCGGCTCACCTCGAGGAATACGCTGCCGCAGCCTGACGGGGTGATCGGCACGCGGACCTCGGTCAAGAGCTCGGTGGGATCGAGTGCGCTGGAGAGGGGACCCCGGAAGAGGTCGGCGGCCGCGATGGTCCGCTCGCCGCGCGGCCCCCTGGCCACCACCTCGCCCTCGAGCGCGAGGAGTGCCGCGGGAATCTCGGAGGCCGGGTCCGCGTGGGCGAGGTTTCCGCCGATCGTGCCCCGGTGGCGGATCGCGAGGTGTCCGACGTGAGCCGCCGCCTCGGCGAGGAGGGGCGCGCGCCGCGTGACCGCGTCCGAGCCCGCGACAGCGTGGAGCCGGCTCAACGCCCCGAGGGCGAGGACCCCGGCGGTCTCACGGATGTAGGCGAGGGCCGAGATCCGGTTGATGTCGATCACGACCGGCGGACGGACCAGCCGCAGGTTCATCAACGGCAAGAGGCTCTGTCCGCCGGCCAGGATCTTGGCGCCGCCGCCGTGCTCCTGCAGCTGCCCCACGGCGTCCGCCACGCTGCGGGGGTCGACGTACCGGAAGGCCGGAGGTTTCACGCGTCGTTCTCCTCGGGGGCGCCCGGGTGTCCTCTCTGCGGCTCTCGTTCACGCGCGGCGGGGTCGCCCCGGAGCAGGCGTGCGGTGATCGTCGTCACCGGTCGCCCTCGCGCCCCCACTGACCATCGCGGCGAGGAGCGTGAGCGGGTCGGGTCTCTGCCTTGACGCCCCGCCCGCGCTCCGCCCGGCCCCGACCGACGCGCGCGGCGGCTCGGCCACTTCGAGCACCCTCTAACCTTAGGACCTGGTCGGCCGCGAGTCTAGCCCAGTCTGCCCCCTGCCTACAACGAGACGGTTCCGCGGCCGAGGCCGGGCCGGCCCGGCTCCCGCCGTCGGCGTCCTCGGACGCCGGGTCTCGACGTGCCGGGGGTGGGCGCCCGCCTCGCGAGGAAGCCCCGCCCTCGAGCCATCGAGGGGCCACCCGGGGACGCCACCCGACGATTGTCAGGTGGGCGCTGACGGCGGTGCGGGCGCGGCTGGAAAGGCATCCCGGAGAATGGCGCTGATGGCGGCGAGAGCGACCGGCTTGAGAAGGACAGCATAGGCGCCCGCCTCGGTCGCGCGTCGTAGCAACTCAGGGTCCAGAACCCCCGTGACCAAGACGACCATCAGGTCGGGAATGACCTGTCGGAGAGCGACGAGGGTTTGAAGCCCACCCAACCGCGGCATCATGACATCGAGAACGATGGCGGTCGGGGTCGTTCGCTTTGCCTGCTCGAGGGCCTCGACGCCATCCTCGGCCTCGACCACCTCGAACCCGTCGGCGTTGAGATATTCGGCGACCGTTGCACGGAAGTCGCTCTCGTCGTCGACGATGAGGACACGCGCCCTGGTCAAGAGGGAATCTCCTCGGTGCCCCTCGGCCTCCCGCGTGCAGCCCTGGCCTCGGGCATGCAGCGCCCGCCGCGATCCCATCGGTGGGCTGTCACAGATCCCGTCCGGAGTCTTCCAAACTTCACGCCTGAGGGCAGGCGCCGCCCGCGGCGGACGCCGTCAGCCGCCTCTGGACGGTGGGCGTGATCCGGCGGCGTCGAGAGTGGCCGGCGGTGGTCGCGAGTCAGCCGCGGTCGACTCGGCGCGCCAAGCCGATCACTCTGCCAGTCGGTCCGGACGCGCGGTTCCGCGCGGGACCCCCGGCTCCTCCCGGCGGGAGTCGAAAGCCGCGCCCATGGCGGCCAGGACGAGGCGGCTGAGGCGATACGGGTCGAAGGGCTTTTGGAGGTAGTCGAAGGCGCCCATCTTGAGCGTCGAGCGGGCGAGCGCCTCGTCCTCGATGCCCGTGATCATGACGACCGGGATCTTCGGATGATCCCGACGGAGACGCCGGAGGACCTCGAGCCCGTTGACTCCCGGCATCGTGATGTCGAGGAGGACCAGATCCGGGGGCTCGCTCCGAACGCCCTCGAGCGCCTGTTCGCCGTCGACGGCCTGGGACACGACGTACCCCTCGTCCTCAAGGTGGTCCGTCAACATGTCGAGAATCTCGCGCTCGTCGTCGACGACGAGGATCTTGCCGAGCGGCGCGCTCATCCCGCTCCCCAGCTTACCGCAGGCCGCGGGATGCGCCGAAACTCTCATCTCTCTCGAACCTCTCTCCCACCCCTCGGTGAGGCGCGCGGCTTGGCGCAGGTGGCGCGCGCGTGCCGCCGCGACTTCGATGACCGCGCAGCTTGGTCGTGTCACGATCCAGCGCGGCGCGACCCTCGGGTGCGGCCGCTGATGACCGACGCGCGTCGTCGCCGAGCGCGGGCCGCCCTGCTTCCGCGGCGCGGTCGGAGCGGTCGCCGTGCGCAGGGACAGGCAGCGGCTCGAGCGCGCCGAGGCGTTGCGAATCCCAGGACGGCGGCCAGGCGCGGCCGACGGTCGGCTCGCCGAGTTCCCGACGCACGGGCGGGTCACCGAGTCCGCCCGGCCTCGTCGGCGGCGCCCGAGACGACGATTCAACGCCATCGCCATCGTGGCGAGCGGACGCTCGGGCCGCCCGGGGTGACGAGGGCCGCCGAACGAGGTCGGGGCATATGCGTCGTCGGCTTTGCCCTGGGTCCGTCGGCTGCGCGCCGCCGCCCTCCCCGCGGAACTTGGTGCCGTCTGAGGAGGCAGTTGGCGCGGGCTCCGGTGTAGTCTGAGGCAGGAGGGCCGCTGTCGCGTGGAGGCCCGAGGCCCACGGCGTGGAGCGGCGGTGGCGTCTGTGCCTTTGTGACATCCTGTGCCGAGCTGTAAACGCAACGCGGGCCTCGTACGTTTAACTGAGTGGGAGCTCGTGCCGGGAATCCGGGAGGACCGGAGAGGGGAGAATCAGCGCAATGAGGCTCCGGATCGTATTGCTGGTCGCTTTGGTCCTACTCGTCGCAGGGGCCCAACCGGCGCTCGCGTGGCGCCATGGAGTCTTCGTCGGTGTCGGCCCTCTGTGGTACCCATGGCACCCGTGGTACGCGTACCCCTACCCTTATCCCTATCCGTACGTGTACCCGGCGCCCCCTGTCGTCATCGAGCGGCCCGAGCCGCAGGTCTACGTGCAGTCTCCGCCGGCCTCGCCGCCGGCGCAGAATTACTGGTACTACTGCGAGGACCCCAAGGGCTACTACCCCTATGTCCCGCAGTGCCCGCGGGGCTGGATGCAGGTCGTCCCGCAGGCGCCGTCGAGGTGACGAATGCGAAACGCTACGATCTTGGCCTGTGTGCTGCTCCTCGCCGCTTGCACGACTGTGCCCCAGGGCCCGAGGGTGATGGTGCTGCCGGGCGCCGGCAAATCCTTTGACCAGTTCCAAACTGACGACGCAGTCTGCCGTCAGTGGGCCTCCCAGCAAGCGGGTACGACCGCGCAGGCCGTGTCCGGCCAGAGCACGCTGACTGGCGCGGCCGTTGGCACGCTGGTCGGCGCCGGGCTCGGTGCGGCGATCGGCGCCGCCGCGGGTCACCCCGGTGTCGGGGCCGCGGTCGGTGCCGGCGGCGGACTCCTCACCGGCACCGCGGTCGGCGCGGGGGCGGGCCAGACATCGGCCTCCGACGTGCAGCGGCGATACGACAACGCCTATCAGCAGTGCATGTACGCCAAGGGTAACCAGATCCCGGTGCGCGCCGTCCCGGCGGCGCGCCGGTCCCCTTACATCGCTCCGCCGCCGCCCCCACCGCCACCGGCGGCCGCTCTGCCGCCGGGCGTGGCGCCGCCTTCTGGCGCGGCGGTGCCCCCGCCGGGCACGCCGCCGCCGCCGTTGCGCTGACGAGCGACGAGAGCGCGGGGAGGAAGACCGGCGCGGACATGAGGTCCAGTGCCGGCGGCATCGCGCCTCGTGCTCTCCCGCGGGGCGGTCAGCCGCCCCCTCGGTCAGGCGCGCTTCAGCTCGTCGGGCCGGATCGGTAGCTTCCGAAGGCGCCGGCCGGCGACCGCGTAGATCGCGTTGCAGACGGCCGGTGCGACGCTCGGCACCCCGGGCTCGCCGATGCCCCCGGGCGCCTCGCCCGAGTCGAGGATATGCACCTCGATGCGGGGCGCTTCGTTGATCCGCAGCATCGGGTAATTGTGGAAGTTCGACTGCTGCACGCGGCCGTGCTCGATCGAGATCTCCCCGTAGAGGGCCGCGGTGAGCGCGTACACCGCCCCCCCTTCCATCTGGGCCTTGACCTGGTCTGGGTTGACGGCGATTCCGCAGTCGATCGCGCAGACGATCCGGTGGACGCGCACCTTGCCGTCGGACGCCACCGAGACCTCGGCCACGTGGGCGGCGTAGCTGCCGTACGACGACGCCACGGCGATGCCGAGCCCGTGCCCCTCAGGCAGTGGCGCCCCCCAGTTGGCCCGCGTCGCGGCCAGCTCGAGAACCCCCTTGTGACGGGGTGACGGGCGGAGGAGGGCTCGCCGGTACTCATACGGATCCTTGCCGGCCAGGTGCGCTAGCTCGTCGATGAAACTCTCGGTGATGAACGCGTTCTCCGACGAGGCCACGGACCGCCAGAACCCGAGGGGGACGCCGAAGTCCTTGTTGGTCCACTCGACCAGGACGTTGGGGATGTCGTAGGGGATGTCTCGGGCGCCGCCGACCGCGGTCGGGTCGATTTCGTCCGGCTTGGCGCGACCCTTTTGGATCAGGATGCCCGGGCCGACGATGCGGTTCCACCAGGCGACCGGCGTCCCGTCCTCGGTGAGCGCCGCCCTGAACACATTGTGCGTGGTCGGGCGGTAGAAGCCGTGCGTCAGGTCGTCCTCACGGGTCCAGACGACCTTCGTCGGCGCGCCGACGGCCTTGGAGGTCTCGACCGCGTCGACGATAAAGTCCACCTCGGCTCGTCGCCCGAACCCGCCGCCGAGAAGCGTCGTGTGGACGACGACCCGCTCCCGCGGCAGGCCGGCGAGCCGCGCCGCGGTCTCCTGCGAATCGCCCGGGTTTTGGGTCGGTGCCCAGACCTCACAGGCGTCGGCCCTCACGTCCGCGGTCGCGTTCATCGGCTCCATGCACGCGTGCTCGAGGAAGGGGACCTGGTATATCGCCTCGAGGGTCTTGCCGGGGGCGGCCGTCAGGACCGCCTCGGCGTCGCCGTCCTTCCGCACCACCCGGCCCGGCTGGGCGCCGAGCGCCGCGTAGTCTCGCAGGATCTGTGCGCTGCTGACCTCAGCCAGCGGCCCCTCGTCCCACGTGATCTTGAGAACCTTCCGACCGTTCAGGGCGGCCCAGAATGAGTCAGCCACCACGGCGACGCCGCTGCTGACCTGGACGACGTGGCGCACGCCCGGCACCGCCTTGGCGGCGGCAGCGTCGAAGGCCCGGACCCTGCCTCCGAGCACCGGGCACCGCTCGATCGACGCCACCAGCATGCCCGGGACCTTCACGTCGATGCCGTAGACGGCGGAGCCGTCGACCTTGGGCCGCACGTCCCGCCGAGGGACGCTCTTGCCGATATAGCGGAATTTGTCGGGGGTCTTCAGCGTTGGGTGGTCTGGGACCGGAAGCTGCGCGGCGCTGTCCACCAGCTCGCCGTAGAGCAGCCGGCGTCCCGTGCGCGGGTGAATGACGGCGCCCGGCTCGGTCTCGACCTCGTCGATCGAAACCCCCCACTCGTGGGCCGCGGCCTCCATGAGCATCTGCCGCGCCGCGGCGCCCGCCTTGCGCCACATCTGGAGGTGATCCCGGACACCCCGACTGCCCCCGTAGGCCTGGCGGCCGGTGACGGGGTTCGCGTAGAGCGTCGGGTTGGCTAGCGCCTGCTCGACGCGGACCTTGGCCAGGTCGGCGTCGAGCTCGTCAGCGATGATCATCGGCATCGTGGTCAAGGAACCCTGTCCCATCTCGGGCACGGAGTTGACGATCGTGACGACGCCGTCGCGATCGATCGTCAGCCACTGACTTGGCGCCAGCACCCCCGCCCCCTCGGCCCCGGCCGAATTGCCGATGGGAATGCGGAGGCCGAGCCCGAGCCCGGCGCCGAGCGCGAGGCCTCCCTTGAGAATCGCGCGGCGGGTCAACAGGGTCTTCATCGTCCACCTCCATGCACGAGGGTGGCCGCCCGATGCATCACGGCCCGGATCCGCTGATCGGTCTCGCCCAGCAGATGTTACCGGACTGCCGCCGTCGATGTCGACGTCAGACGGGTTCCTCGCCGGCGCCAACAGCGCCGCGGCCTGGCCTGGTCTGTCCAGGCTGGCGAGCGGGGCGACGCGCGCTCACGGCCGAAGTCTGGCGGAAACTCTCGGCCCGCGGTGGCGGCGCCGCTGGAGCGGGGCCGCCTGGCGTGGCGGGAAGGATCCGAACGGGGGTCGAAGGGGAGGTAGCGCGCGCCCGGGCGGTCGCTGGGCCCGTCCGGGTGATCGCCCGGCCTGACGGATCCGCTACCCCGACAGCCTCTCTTCGAGGCTCTTGAGGCTCAGCGCGGAGACCACCATTCTGAGCTGGTCCTCCTCGAAGGGTTTGGTCACGAAGTCGAGGGCGCCGAGCTCGAGGTAGCGGGCCGCCTCTGCCTCGGCGGTTGGGCCCGACACCACGACGACCGGGATCCGGACCTCGCGTGCCGCGAGCGCCTCGAGCAACTCGATCCCGCTCGTTCCGGGAAGGCCGAGATCGAGCATGATGGCGTCGACCCGATCCTGGGCGAGGTACGCCAGGGCCTCCTCCGCCGTCGAGAGGACGAGTGCCGCGTGCCCCTCCCGTTCAACATAGTCCGCCAACACCCCCGCGGCGGCGCGGTCGGCCTCGACGATCATGATCCAGAGCTTCGTGTGCAGGAGGAGGCCGTCCACGGCCTGCCGGACGAGGTGATATTGCGCCCGCGCGAGGTCGACGAAGGCGAACGCGACTCCGTCCGGCTCGCTTCGCACCGCCAGGGCCTTGATCGCGACAGGCGGCCCGCCGCCGGGGAGGTCGAGCTCCAGCCGCACCAAAGTGTGGAGCCTGACGTGGCCGTCGCGAATCTTCGCCCCGAACGGGCTCAGGTCGTGCCCCTCGCCGATCCAGACCTTCCCAGACGGCTCGACGACCCGCACCGGGAAGGCCGCCTCAGCACGCGGATACCGCCGGCGAGATCGTTCCATGTCAGCTCACCAGCCCGAGCGCCGTGTGGAAGCCGCGGTCCCGGGACTCGGCAGCAGGCGCCTCGTCGGGAGCCGGCGAGCGCTGGGCTCGCTGCCAGTCGAGGTCCAGCGCGCGGTTCTCGATCTCCTCGAGGATCGCCTCGGCGCGCCGTATCCAAAACCGTCCGAGGAACCGGGACATCCAGACGGCCTCATGAAACCTCATGCCGAGGTGGCACATCCGGACGTCCCGCAGCACCGTCCGGTCGACCCGTCCCCGCCGGATCTGCTCTCCGACCGCACACGTATTCCAATCACCGGCATGGAGGCGGTCGAGCTTGGTGAAGCCTCGCACGAAGACCGCGCCGGTTGGCTGCCTGGCTGCCGCGACGCGATCACGCCAAGATCTCATGGCCGCGTACCCCTCGGTGTTAGCGCCCCCGCGCCTAGTGTCGGCGTCCTGGTGGGGAAGCCGCCTGCGGGGCCCAGACTTTGCTCTCCTGGGCAGGGCCTTGTCAAGGGGCCGATCAGCCTTGCCCACTCCCACTTTGCTGACGACGCCACGTCGCCTACCGCCTCCCCCCCTGTAGGAGACGCCGGCCAAAGCGCCCCGGCGCCGCGGATCCCGCCGTGGTCCGGCCGCCGCGCCGGTTTTTCTTTGGTCTAGATGGTGTATGTGCTAACACATGTATACCATGACCTGTAGTACATACGGACTATGTCCCCCGCCCGCATCCCCCCGAGCGTCGTGACCCTGCGCCGGCTCCTGGCGACCCTCTGGCCGGTGCTCGATGGCTCGGTCGTCGTCCTGCGCCGGCCGTGCACCCGCCCCCGCTGTCGCCGCTGCGCGAGCGGGGCGAAGCATCCGGCGACCTACCTGTCGCTCAGCCGGGCCGGCAAAACGGAGTTGGTGTACTTGCCGGCGGCCCTGGTCCGCCCGGTCGGGCGCGGCGTCGCCAACTACCGCCGGCTCTTACACGCGATCGTGACCGCCACCCGCCCGTGGGTCGAGGCTCACAAGCCCCCGCGCCGGCGCCCGCGGTAGCCCCCGTCCCCGAGATCCCATTCGAGGGGGCGGCCCTCCGGACTCGTCTCCACCAGCTGCTGACCGTCGCCTGTGGCCCCCTGCGCCGGTCGGTCCGCACGAATCTGACGATCTTGACCGAGGCCTTCGTGCTCTTGGTCCGGGGCGGCCGCAGTGGGCAGGGGCGGCTGTCGCTGCACGCCATTGCGCGGCACGTGGCGATCCCGGGCCGGCCCACGAGTCGCTACAAACGTCTGCATCGGTTTCTGGACTGCCGCTCGTTTGATCCCGTGACGGGCACGACCGCGCTCGTGCGGCTCGCGGTGGGGGCGCGGCCCCACGCCCGCCTGTTGCCGGTGATCGGCGATCAGACCCGGATTGGGACGGTCGAAGTGCTCCATCTGGGGACGCCGTATCGGGGCCGCGTGCTGCCGCTGGGGTTTCGTACCTGGACCTATCCCTTGGCCAAGGGGAGTCAGCCCCACCTCGAGCGCATCGCGCTGGCCGACGTCGCCACGGGCCTGCCGGCCGCGGTCCGCCCCGTCTGGGTCTTGGATCGCGGCTATGCCCGCGTCCGCCTGATTCAGGAGCTGACGCAGGTCGGGGAGCTGTTCATCATTCGCGGCCTCGCGACCGTGGGCGTCGGCCAGGGCGGCCGCTGGCGCCGGCTGCGCGCCCTGGCCGCGGGCCTGCCACCCCGCGTGGCGGTCCGCTTCACCCACGTCCTCTATCACCGCACCCGCCAGCAGCCGGTCGACGTGGTCTGTTATCGCGACCCGGAGTTTCAGGAGCCGTGGCTGCTGGTCCTGCCGCCGGACAGTGAGCGGCTGCTCCCGACGGGAGAGGCGGTGCAGTGCTACCGCGCGCGGATGCAGATCGAGCAGGGCCATCGTGATTGGAAGACACATCTTGGGGTCCGCGGCCTGCGACTCAAAGTGCGGCAGGCCGACCGCCTGGCGCGCCTGCTGACGGCCTTTGCGATCGCCTATGCCCTCGTGCTGCTCTTGGGGGCCAGTCGCGTGGGGCAGACCTTACGCGCGCAGGTCGAGATCCGGCGCGCCCGGCCGCGCCACGGCACCACGCGCACGCTCAGCGTGCTCACCCTGGGCTGTGCGCTGCTCGCGACGCCGCGGCACGCCCCGCGCGCGTGGCGCACCCTCCTCCGGCTGCTCCGAACGCTCTCCAGCGGCGCGGGGATCCTCTCCTTCCGTCTCGCGCCCCAGCCGCCGTGAGCGTCGCCCCCACGCGCGCGCCGCCCTCGTCCCCCACCGGTGACCACTCCGGGATCGCGCGCTTCACTCGCGTGTCGTTTCCCCCGCCCTGACGTCACCGCGGTGCGCGTCCCAGCGTCACTCCCACCCCCCCGCCCAGCTGCCGATCGCGGCGGAGTCGGCCCGCGCGGCGGCCGCGGGGGCGCCGCCCCTCGTCTCCGTCATCGGAAAGTGGGAGCGGGCAAGCGTGGCCGGGACCTGGAAAGATCTCACCGACAACGTGAACACGCTGGCCGGCAACTTGACGGCGCAGGTGCGGGATATCGCCAAGGTCGCCACCGCGATTGCGAACGGGGACCTCAGCCAGAAGATCACCGTGGACGTCAAGGGCGAGATCCTGGAGCTGAAGAACACGATCAACCGGATGGTGGACCAGCTGAACGGGTTCGCGTCGGAAGTGACGCGGGTGGCGCGCGAGGTCGGGACGGAGGGCAAGCTCGGGGGGCAGGCCGAGGTCAAGGGCGTCGCGGGCACGTGGAAAGACC
>Ga0209056_10002322_pt1 | contig 20605 bp, 28 predicted proteins | sample GraSoiAngelo_114_FD_185876 | JGI IMG/M metagenome (GOLD analysis project Ga0209056, IMG submission 185876) | Grasslands soil microbial communities from the Angelo Coastal Reserve, California, USA - 14_0903_13_40cm (SPAdes) (version 2) | ecosystem: Environmental > Terrestrial > Soil > Grasslands...
CGACCGCAGATGCCATCAATCAGGCGAAATCTAGCGGTAAACGAATTATCGCTGTTGGCACTACCGTCGTGAGAGCCCTTGAGCACGCGGTACATGAAGGCAAGATCGCGGCGGGAGAAAATCTGGCCACCGAGCGCATTGGCGTGAGAACGCGACTGCAGGTTGTAGATGCACTGTTGTCAGGCACGCATGAACCCGGCACCAGCCACTACGAATTGCTGCGTGCGTTCTTAACAGATGCCGAACTGGAACGACTCACGACCGAACTCAACATGCGCGAATACCACACGCACGAATTTGGCGATTCTGTGCTGGTTTCGCGCACGTTTAACAAGCTGGCAGAGGATAAACCAAGATGTCGGATACCGATGTCAGACTCTTGAACAATCCTTCATTAGTGGATTTGAACCACCCGACCTCCTGGTCCCGAACCGTAGTTTCGAAACCCTAAGTCGTTTCGGTGGTGTCGAGTACGGGACCAAGACCGCTTTTCTCCAGACCGCTCAGTCGAACCTAACTTGAGCCTAACCCACCACGCCTTTCAGCGGAACGCCGGACCGACGAAACGTGTTTGGATCGAGCCGAATTTACAACCCCAGGAGCGAGTCGATACTACCGAATGGGCCGGCAGTCGTTCACCGGCGTTCATCAGCCGGAAGCAGCCCGTGTCGTAGGTGTTTTTGAATTCGCCGGGCTGGGAGCATGCCTGGCCTACCAAGGCAGGCCTGTTGGTCGCCGAGAATTCCGGCGATGGAAACGCCCGCGGTCGCCGAGAGCGAGGCTCCGCCGTACACCTCGCTGCTCGAGCGCACTTGCGGAAGCACGGGTCGAAGAACCTCAAAGGCCGCAAGCAACTTTTCGTCTCAATCCAGTGTTTTTAGGCTTAGGAGCTGGGTACGGCTGGCATTCGTTACGTCCGTGACGTGCACGCCGCCCTTCGCTCCGCCGTTAAGGTTCGAGAGGAGGAAGGTATCGACATTTCCGAAAAGTAAATCGCCGGAAGCCGTTTTTTCCCTCGCGCCGGAAATGTTCTGCAACAGCCAGCGTAGTTTTAGGCCGCTGAAGTAAGTGCTGAGTGGCAAGCCAGTTTGCAGGCGGAAGCGGTCCTGACCGCCAGTCGTGGAGAATCGACGCACGTCGTCCGAGACTCGCGTGTCTTGCCAGACGATGGCATTGGCAATTGGCTTCCCGGGTTTGCGCTCCCAAACGATCGTGGTCTCGCATTTGATTAGTAATTCCAATGGCAGCGAGATCGGAAGCGCGTAAACCGCCATGGGCAAGGGCCTCGGCAATAACTTCTTCGGTCCGGCGCAGGATTTCCAGCAGGTCGTGCTCGACCCAGCCTGTTGCGGATAGATTTGTCGGTGTTCTTTCTGAGCGACGGCAACCACGCGCGCGTCATGGTCAAACACATGAAGCGCGTGCAGGTTGTGCCTTGATCGATGGCTCCGACGTAATTTTTCAAGGAATTCAATTGCCGCGTCGCAGGATACTACGCAATGGGCGCAACTGGAGAATGGAAATCGTCGATTAAAACGAGGCTCGCGGTAAAGAGAAAGAAACCATTGCTTGCCGTAGCCTTGAAGTCTTACCACGCATCTAACTGTTGGAGGAAGAAAAGGAGAAGCGAGTATGAGCAGGAGAATAAGAATTGGATCGTTGATATTTCTAAGCGGAGCACTGGCGTTCGCTCTGGCGCTGTCGCCAGCGATTGCCGCCGCGGAGACCGAGAGTGTCACACTCACAGTGACGGCGGTCGCCAAGAAGGATGTCAACCCACCCGCAGTAAGTCGAAATGATGTGCAGTTCTTCCAGAACAAGGAGCGTACACAGATTGCCGATTGGCGGCACGGAGAGAGGCTTTATCTGGCCGTTCTGATTGACGACTCGCTGAATTCTACGGTGGCAAACCAGTGGCGCGACCTGAAGGACTTTTTCAACGCCCAGCCGCCGACAACCTATATTTCCGTTTTCTACGCGCGCAACGGCTCGGCCATGCTGGCGCAGGATTTCACTAACGATCACGCACTCGCGGCGAAAGCGCTTCGCTTGCCTATCGGTCCGGGCGCACTCACCAGCCCGTATTTCGCGGTTCAAGACTTGACGAAGCGGCTTCCTGGCACTCCCCGCGACCGACGCTCTGTCCTTCTGATTTCTTCGGGCATTGACTACTTCCACGGGAATTTCCCGACGAGCCCCGATCTGGATACAACCATTGAGCAGGCACAAAAACGGAACATCAATGTCTGGTCTATCTATTATCCGGACACAAGCGGCCGCTCACGCAGGTTCTTTCTTGCTACTCGGGCGCAGTCAGACCTGACTCGGCTGGCCGAGGGAACCGGCGCGGAATCCTACTATCTGGGGACCACGGCGCCTGTCACGTTCAAGCCTTACCTGGACAAACTTGCCACGCACCTCCGCAACCAGTATTTGCTGACGTTCAAAAGCAGCGGCGGTGCGAAGGGCCGCTTCGCGCGCGTTAAGGTCGCGGCGGAATTACCTAATAGCAAGTTTATGTCCGCTTCGGAGGCTTACCTGCCCGCAGCGAATTGAGCGGGAACAGCAACCAATTCAGCACCACGAAGGCGCGGTCGAGCAGGCCGCGTCTTTTGTCTGTTGATGGGGGGAAATCAGTCTCCGTGTCGTGCTGTGCTCTGCGATGGAGAGACTTTTTGCGCGACAAAGAGTCATTAATCCGTCCAGATTCGATGCCAAGCGCGAAAATCACTTACTACAAGCCGACTGTTCCCGGCAACGGATGTTCGGGCCTTACGCAAATCGGTCACGAGGTGCGCAGGCACTCAGTAGATCCCGCATTGGTCAAGAAACTCGTCCCGGTCGCCCCCGAGCAAGAACTCATTGCTCAGTTGAAGATAAAGCAGGCCCGGAAGGTCTTTTGTCAGGGGAGATTCCCGGCATCCTAATATATGCGATATATGTGCTGCGAGCCCATCGCTCGCTGTCCCGTCGACTTTTATGCTGCTTCCCTCTCGTAGTACTTCAGCAGGCCCCCCAGTCGTTCTCGACACCGCACTGCTCCCATGTTCCTTCTTGCCTCCGACCCCGAAGGAAACAAGATCCGATTGTCTTTGCCCTGGTGGTTGCGCTCCTCGTGGTACGAGTCGACAACGCAACACCCATAACATAATATTGAATCGCGAGAAGTCCATTACCCTTGGCACCCTTGGCACTCTCGCACTGTGGCGGTCCACGAAGCTTTCACCAGGAATGGGCGAGCTGTGTGCCGATGCGGCGCCGATGAGAACCCAGGAATTCGGCTCCTGGAGATCCCGCAATGGATGTTTGATTCGGTGGCCTGCTGCCGTATGCGCTTGGCGGCGGTGCCCACGGTCAGCTGCGGTGCATTGCTGGATTTGAAGGCGCTGCTTCGCTGCGCGTTGTTTCCTGACAGTGCTGTTGTGCTACAAGGTCAGCATCGTTCCTTGCTATCTCCAGGAGGTGCTGATGCGAGAATCACTAAGCCGACAGAGAGTCGCTCAATTCAAACTATTCCATCCGCCCCAGAGGCGCCCGTCTTGGCAGGCGCTGCCTCCGGAAACCAGACGGAAAACAGTACGGTTGCTGGCGCGACTGCTGCGCCAGCACATCGGAAGAGGCCGCGCCTCCGGCAACAGAAAGGAGGCAAGCGATGAGTGACAAGATAAGGCCACACCACCTGGAGCGAAAGGCGATCCGAATTTGTCATGACGGTGGTTTCGAGAAGCTGGCGCAGGGACGCTTCATGGATCATCCTGCGCAAGCGATTCCGATATCTTCTGAGTGGCTTGGGATCATGTTTCTCATGTGGTTCGTTGGGACCGGCGTGCTTGTGGCGTTTCTACCCTTCGCACCCGTATTGCGGGAGAACTCTCTCGGATCGAAAGCACCAAGGTGATTTGGTGATTCACTTCGTGCAGCCAATGGGACAGCAATCCGACTCCAACGGCAACACGACCTCAAAGCCTGACAGCACGGGCGCCGTGCAATACGCTTGGGATTTCGAGAACCGGCTGATCGATGTTACATTGCCAGGCAATGGCGGGACCGTGAGCTTCGCCTACGATCCGTTTGGCCGTCGCATCAAGAAGAGCTAGGGGACGATTTCAGAACCTTTGCAACCGTAGGATCGGCCGCTCTTTGTTTTCAACAAGTTCGCATATAGGAAAATTCCGGCGCACCCGAGCCCCTTGTGATCTATAGCTTCGTGAAAGCGAGATTGTAGGTGATGTTTCTGGGTCGGAAAAGCCCATTCGAAAAGGGAGCTGTGCAAAATCCTAAGTCACGCTATTTCAAGCCGTTCGAGTTTTTTGACCACACGGTTAATCGTGTATTTAGCTTGCCCCCGCAATGATTAGGGACAGGATACTCTTTTACCCCAGCGAAGGCCCTTTTTGACAGGGGTTTCGATGACGTTCTGGCGTCTGATGGTTTATGCCTTTTATGTCTTTGTTGGTCTGGTGGTCGTTTTCCTTGTGCTGCCAAAGGTTCTTGGGCTGATCTATCGAGTTCTTCGCAAGCTGGGCTACGCGATTGGCGGATTCGCGGCGCCCATCCTCCTCCTGGCAGCCATCGGCGCAACCTATGAAGCAATCGAAAGTTCCCGAGAGGAGCGCGAGCCTCCACCCGGGCGACTCGTGGATGTTGGCGGTCACAAAATGCATCTCGATTGCGAGGGCCAAGGCACACCAACTGTGGTCCTTGAATCCGGATTGTGGGACGATTCGATTGTCTGGCACAACGTACAACCCGAAATTGCTAAGTTGACGCGGGTCTGCTCTTACGACCGGGCGGGCTTGGGCTACAGTGACCCGCGACCAGATCAGGTACCGGACAGCCGCAACATCGCGCGGAATCTGCATATGCTTCTAGCCAAAGCGGGAGTGAGCCCACCCTACGTTCTGGTAGGACACTCGCTCGGCGGAATTCACATTCGCGTCTACGAGAATCTCTATCCGTCCGATGTCGTAGGGATGGTTCTAGTGGATTCTGGGCATCCCGATCAGGAGGATCGGCTGCCGCCTGAAATGAATAAGATTCAATCTCGTCTCTACTTGAAGTCGAAGCTCTGGGGACTGGCCGTTCCGCTCGGTATTCCGCGCCTACTGGGTGCCTGTGGAGTCACAGTCGAATGCCACTGGCAAACAGTCAAAGCCAGGGAAGCGGAGGTGCACGCGATCGGTGCCTCCGCGGATGAGGCGCGGCACACCGGGTCTCTTGATTCGATGCCGCTTCTTGTTGTCTCGCGTGATCCGGAGAAGGGAGCGGCGCCGGGGTTAATTCCCCTAGAAGTGAGCCATCGATTCGAAGAGCAATGGGTGCAGATGCAGGAAGAACTCGCTCGCCTCTCGACGAATGGCAGCCGGGTGGTTGCAATCGGAAGCACGCACTACGTGCAGATCGACCGTGGAGATGTGGTGATCGCCGCAATTCGGAGAGTTTTAGACGCGGCCCGATCGACTTCAAAGTGAAAGATTAGATTCAACCCTCAGCACGTTTGGCTGGCGAATTATTATTTTGCCCATGATTCCTCGGGGTTCCCCGTCCTGCTACGATTCTCCGGTGCCAATCTTGTGGTTAATTGAACGGAATCAGCAAGTTGGCGCAAATTCCGCAGCCTACTTTCTCCTTCCTTTGCTGCCGTTTGCCGCATTTTTGCCGCCGCCTCCAAGGTAAGAACCGTGTGCGTTAAACGCGCCAGCACGGGTCTGTGCGGGGGGTGCCGAGCAATCGGCATCCCTACCGCGACCGAAACTGGAACACGGGATACGGCCAAAGAAAGCCTACAGTTCACCAGGTCTCCTCTACTCGGAGAGACCCCCGCGCGTTCGCTCCTTTCCAGGGATTCACCCGACTAGAATCTAAGGGACAATCTGATCCTTAAAGACGGTTCTCGCCGGATTGACCTCCTTCTACTTACTTACCATGCTGGCTTATCTCGGCTCGCACCAAGTTGAAGGAATAAGGCTCTGCTCTACCGTAGTTGACTCGCTAAGGGAGGAAGATTGGGAGTGAAATATGATGCTGAAGGACTTTGTTCCGAGAAAGAACGACAGACCTTCACGGACACTGCAATGGTGATTTACCTTGGGGAAGTATCGAGGACCAGATAATGCCCACCAGGGAACCCAACTGGCGTTCCGTGGCACACGGGCAGACAACAACCTGTCCGGTGGCAAAGAATCTGCGCCGGAGTGAGCGAATCCTTCTCAATCTAGCGATTTGCGTGTCCGGAAAGGCTGAAAAAAACCAAGACTTTTCCAAAGAAGGACTCACACTAGGTGTCGGTCGCTACGGCGCAAGGATCGCGGTGGATTTGGAGCTTCGCACCGGCCAAAACATCGTGATTCAACGCGTTGGAATTGATGAACGGGCAGAGGCCCAAGTAGTGGGGAAAATCGAGGATCGACCCCAAGGCCGTGTTTACGGCATCAAGCTCCTGGAACCCGCTGTCACTTTGTGGGACATCACGTTTCCGCCGTTTGTTGAATCACAGCAGGCGGTCGTACGCGTCGTGCTCCGGTGCGTTGCATGTCGGCGACTCGAAGTGGCGTACTTGAACGACTTCGAAACAAAGGGCTTTCTGGCCCATCATTGTCTTGCACGTCTGTGCTTCAAATGCGGCGTGTGGACCACCTGGAATCGGCCCTATGGCGAGATGCTTACCGCGCCGAGTTTTCCACTCAGATCGGACAGTCAAGGGCAGAATTCGGAGCCCGTGTCGGCGCTCGGAGATCACGACAAACATTCCCACGGGCGGATTCGGCTGGAAGCGGTTGGGTGCATTCGCCATCCACCTCTTGGCGACGAAATTGTGCTCGTCGTGGACCTTGCGCCCGGAGGCCTCAGATTCTGCAGCGCCAACAACTACTCGGAAGGTTCACATGTTGAAGTAGCTGCACCCTACTCCTCTAAGGCGCCGAATATCTTTGCACCTGCACGCATCGTCAGCTACAGAAAGTGCCCCGAGAACGCTCATACAGAATACGGGATGACATACATTGTATGAAGACCTGACATGCAATCAACATCAGACTACCGCTCCTTGAGGACTTTCGAAGATTTCAGCGCGGGTGCAGTGCTATCTGTTCCTCATAGTCGTCTGTGGTGCTTGCAAGTTGCCTGAGTCACAGGCTGATGGCCTGCTCTGCTGCGCTAATTTTACTTTTCAGCAGTTCGGGACGCGTTTTAACCATTGCCTCTAGCGGTTGTGGCTGGCGAATTGCTGTTTTGCTTCGGTGGACAATGTGACATTGCGTTGAACCTTGACACCGTACCAATTCGCCAGGGACAGGTCGCTAATTCCTGAATCTCTCTAGTTGCTATTGAAAATTTTACTGGTGACCCCGAGGACATCCTCATTGACGCGGAAATACGAATGAGCGGTGAGATCTCTAAAGGCGCGGGTGACACGCTACAAAACCTAAAGAAACACTACCTGGATGAGCCCTTAGCCTAAACCGTTGGGCTGGCCCGGGGATACGGAACAGGGAGTCCTACCTGCGGGGGGCTTTACTGGACAAAGCAATGACCGATCCTGTAGATCCGCCAAGCTACGGCGACCGTCAGGGGGAGCGACGCGCGCGGGAAGACCGCCGCAAGGAAGTTGATCGGCGTCATAATTATCCGGGCCGCGGACGGATGTCACGCCGCATTGAGCGCGCCACCTGGACGATTTTGCTCGTGGGCATACTCGTGGGCTTGGCGATCGGGGCGCTGTTCTTTTTCGGCGCGGCTTGGCTGCCTTTCTTTCATCGCTAAGGATGGAGTAAAACCCATTGCTCCAGGCCGCGCGCCCATGTATGGCCCCCCTTCGTATAATCGCGGCTTAATCTTGCCCTGACCTAATCCTGCGTCCGCCGTGAAAAGCGCGCCCACGGAAATCCCGGGTGAGTAGGCCGGCGGAATTGCACCGCCGGCCTCTCGCAGAACCGGACGTGAACCTCTCGGCTCATCCGGCTCCCATCAAGCAAACAGGCCAGTCGAACGGCTTGTCTGTCTGTCGCACGCATCGAAGTCCTCCTGTTTCCAGTTGCCTCGGTCATGCGACCGCTTGACCCGACCCCTTCGCTCCAGCCCCATTACGAGCCTTCCTCGCTCCTACGAGTCGGTCCGCCCCAGTGCTCCGCATCGGTACGCTCGCCTCGCGGTTTTGGCCGTTTGGGCTTCTCCCTTCGCGTCAGAACGACTGGTTCCTGCAGTTCCACGTGACAGCCTGCATCCGCTTCTCGCCCCCTCTACGCCGATCGCCGTCCGCGCAGTCATCAGGCACCCCGCGGACTTGTCCCAGGAGAACCAGACGCTCCTGGTTTCGACGACTCTTGAGTTTTTTAACGACGCGTCTTCGAAGGGTTCACTCTCGTTCGTCTCTCGGATGCTCACCTGCACGAGTTAACTCGCGCTTTTCCTCCAACGCACACCACCACGGCTCTTTACCGCAGCGGCTTGGAGCCGGTTTGAGGCCTGCTCCTGAAAGCCGATCCCGAGGGACCTTCCCTCATCTATCGCGCAGCTTAACCTATTCACACGGTTGGTTAGTTCATAATGAACTCCTTCTCCGTGCGCTTCTGCAGCACACTCTGGTCAAAAAACTCGTCCCGGTCGCCCCCGAGCAGGAACTCTTTGCTCATTGCTCAGCGCCCTTTGAAGATAAAGCAGGCCCTGGAGGTCCTTTGCCAGGGGAGATTCCCGGCATCCTTAATATATGCGATGGATATGCGATGGATATGCGATATATGTGCTGCGAGCCCATCGTCCGCTGTCCCGTCGACTTTTGATAACCAGCAGGAGGGTCTTACTGCCGACGAACTCGCGTAAGAGCCGCGCACGCGAAGAGCACTTCAGACATCCGACTCTCCGCGTGCGCAGATTTGCCGCACGGCACGAGCAACCCAGTTCTTACTGATCGTTGCGGAAGAAGAAGTAGTCCGCGCTATAAGGCACGAGTACTTGGTGACCCACGTCGGTAGCGGCTAAGCAACCGGTAGCAGGATTAGCCGGAGCAGATCCACCCTTTGTGTTCAGGCGCTGAATAAACGTGGTCTTCGTTAGCGACTTGCCGCCCGTAGGTCCCTCGTCCGAGCCGATCACCTGCAGCAAAAGGCAGTCAATCGCTCCGCCATTCGGGCAACTTGCGTCGGTGCCGGCGGTAATGAAATCCTTCTTTTGCGCCCATACCCGGCTGCTATCGAAGGAGCTCTGCCACGTTACGTCGCCGAAACGCGGCGGTTTTGGCCCGATGTCATTTGGATTTACGACCGGGCTGAGGAAATGAGTGATGATCTGCACTGCTTCCCCGAAAAGATGCGTGAAAAGAGTAGCCTCAGGACGCGCATTGTTGACGGTCCAGGAAACGCCGCCAGTGGGGCTAGGCAGGCAAACATAGCCCTGCGTGCCGACTCCATTGCCTAACAGGAATGCAGAAGTTCCCGTGGGAGGCGTAATTCTTTCCGGTGTCGTCGGGCTCGGGATCGAGCTGCTGAAGTTGCTTTCTTCCCTTTTGACTTGGCCCCTCTCTCGAGCGTAGAGAATGCCGGAAACGGTCAGCACTGCAAACGCGACTGCTATTGTTCCACGAGCGATGCGAGCGGCTGCGCCGCCCTGGAATTTCTTGCTGTAATTGTTGTTCACTTCTTTCTCCTTCTTCCTTTGACTTAGATTGTGCAAGCGCACGGTACTTCGAAGGCCCCCGCCCCGTAATTCAGCGCAGCGCTCGACGCAGGGAATCGTGGCGTCGGCGTGAGACTGGATCTACTGGTCCCTACTTGAGATATCGGAAATGGAAGGCAAAAGACGACAAAGACTTGAGGGGGGTTGAAAGAGTGTTGCGAATGAGTTCTTAATTCGGCCAACTACTGGGCAGCGCGGGCGTGGAATAACCCCGGCCTAAGGCCGCTGCCGACTCAGAAGTTGTCGATCGTCCACACATTTGCCTCTGAACTCGTGCCCAAGATCGCGAGATGACGTCCGTCAGGCGACGGAAACCCCCAGGTGTCTGTCGCCTGAGACTGCTGCCAGACGGGCTGGGTATCGCCATTGAGGTCAACATGCAGCAAGTTAGCCCCTCCTGGTTCCAAAGTTGATACAAACATACTTTGGGAATCATTTGCCCAGCTCAGATCTATGAGGTCGGAATGGCCCTTCGGCGTTATCGTTCTCGTTGGACCTCCACCCAGTGGCACTAAGAGAATCTGATTCCCGTGCCCCTTCACGATGCCAATCTGCGAACCATCGGGAGAGAGTTGCCACGAGTAATCGAATCCAATGTCGGCGCTACTGCCCGGTTCGCAAGGAATCCGCACCAGTTCCCTCCCCGGACCGCCGCGCGGGTTAAACGCCGCAACCACAAGTTCGTTATTGCCTGCAGACGGCCGCCCGAACACGCAAAGGTTGGCGGCTCTGTTTGTGCACCAAAACTGGACAAACCCCTCGGTGTTAAATAATAGCTGAGGAACGCCACCCCTTAGACCAACGCGATAAAGTCCAATTTTGTGCGAGCCGATCGCCCGCCCCTCCAGAAGTATCCAGGCGCCATCCGGACTCAACCGAGCCACCAAGAAATTCGTGTCGCCGGAGGGCGTAATGAGTTGAGGGGCACTGCCCGGATTTAGCGGTTGCCGATAAATCAGCCAGTTTGACGCTCGCTGTGATGAATAAATCACCTCGCGAGAGTCTGGCGTCCATGCCAGGAGGAGATTGTAGTTGTCGTCGAGCGTCAGCCGGCGGGAATTGACGAGACGGCTTCCTTTGTCGGCGAGGTCCCCGACAAAAACCGAAGCGTGGTCATTGCCTCTCAGAAAAGCCAGTTGCTTTCCATCGGCGGTCGCGCTGAAGCTATCGACCGAAAATCCCGACCAATCTGTCAGCTGGCGTGCTTTGCCTTGCGGCGCTCCGTTCTTGCTGTCAACTCTCAATTCCCACAAATTGTCGGACTCAGCCGAGCCGACTTCCGTATTTCGCGAATAGACGAATCGTCCCGACGAGAGCCACGTGAACGCGCTCAAATGATTGTCTTGAAGGATAGTCGTTTTATCCGCACCACCGAGGTCACAACTTTGAATCATAATCTCTGTGTGGTTACCACCTTTATTACGTCTATATGTTGTGAAAGCAAGCCGGCTTCCTGTCGGCGACCAGGCGATACCCTTAAATATGGCCTGGTTTTCGGATGTCAGTATCTTGTGAGGGGACTGCCCGTGCGAACCCATCACCCAAATTTCGCGCGCTCCAATGGCCCTACGCAGCCTTTGGTAGGCAATGTGGGAACCGTCAGGTGAAACGCTCCCTCCTCCGAACATATCCTCAACTTCAGCAAGTTTCTGCGCCTCGCCCCCCAGTATCGGAATCGACCACACAGTGGATGGCTTTCCGGGGACGCTGGCAGACGCTAGGAATCGTGTGGAGTCAGGGAACCAACTCCCAAATGCCCAGGAAGCTTTCCCTGGTTGGATGCCGGCAGGCAGCCTCAAACTTTGGACCACGCTAGTCGCGACAAGCTGCAGATGAATGCCTTGCTGGTCGGCGTAACCTAAATACTTGCCATCCGGAGAAATCGCAGCGTTGAGCACGGGCGAATCCTGAGCGTTTGCCGTGAGCTTTCGCTGGTTGAACTGCCGCAGAAGTTCGCTGCGACCGGGAAAGAACCAAGTAAAGATGGTCGTGCCGATCAGCGCCAGCGTTACCACCAGCGCCGCGACTACCGGGCTCTGATGTCGGCGAATGAACTTGCCGGCGCGATAGGCGATCGCGTCCGGTCGAGCACTAATAGGCTCGTACTTCAAGGACCGCTGCAGATCGTCAACAAACGCCTTTATCGAGGCGTAGCGCTCCTGCGGATTCTTCTTCAGCGCCTTCGCCACAATCGTGTCGAGATCGCCGCGCAACAACCGGCTCAGCTTGTCGGGCGTCGTGGCGCGTTTCCCGGCATTCGCGACTGCGGTCTGTTCATTTGTTTGTGTTAGAGCCACAATATCCGAAGGTCGAGGAGGCTCGGTGTCCAAGATCGCCTTCACCAGACCGGCGGGCGTACGCGGTCCGGCACCGGTTGGATGCTGCCCCGTCAGCAGTACATACAGCAGCACCCCTGAGGCATAGACATCCGTGGCCGCTGTCACGGCTTCGCCTTTCAGTTGCTCGGGAGCAGCATATTCGGGTGTCAGCGCCCTCCCACCTTCGAGAGTGAGCGGTGCCTCCGCGCTCTGCCCATCGCATTCAAGTAGTTTGGCAATTCCAAAGTCAAGAAGCTTTGCCTGACCATCCGTTCGCACCAGGATATTCGAAGGCTTCAGATCACGATGAACAATAAGGTTGGCGTGTGCTTGTGCCACGGCCCGCAATGCGTCGAGGAACAACCGGACGCGCGCTCTGACATCGAGCTTGTTCTGGTCGCAGTAGCGATCAATGTGGTCGCCCTCAACGTATTCGAGAACAAGAAACGGCTGGCCGGTTAGTGACACTCCCGCGTCAATCAGTTCCGCGATGTGAGGATGTGTCAGACGACCCAGAATGCGGCCTTCGCGCTTGAACCGCTCTTCGCCGCCCTTCCCCATCAGCGCAATATTGAGAACCTTCACCGCTACGCGCCGTTCAAACCTTCCGTCGCTTCGTTCCGCCAGCCAGACCGTGCCCATTCCCCCATAGCCAATTTGCGAAACCAGCGTGTAGACACCCAGAGTTTGACCTGCCAGACCAGGCCCTCCCGGTAATTCCATTGCACTTGCTTCGAGAAAGCCTTCCTCCGACAGCTCGCGGTGCTCACGAAGCAGTATTTCCAGTTGATATGCCAGAGTTGGGTTCTCGCTCTGGAGGGAGGACAGCCAGGACGAGCGCTCATCATCTGTCATTTCCAGCGCTTCGTCGAGGCGTGGACTAAGGGCCTGCCATTGATCGGGGCTGAGCTTGGACATCAATACTTAGACCGGCAAATCCGCGCGAATATTCCGATGGAGGTAGATGCGCGCCTTTTCCCACCTTCGCTGTACGGTACGTTCCGACAAGTTCTCCAGGGCAGCGATCTCGGCGAACGAAAACCCGCAGAAAAATTTCATGTCGACCAGTTCAGCAAGCTTAGGCTCAACCTTCGCCAGTTGATCCAGCGCATCGCTGATTGCCGAGAGTTCTTTGCCGTCAACTGGATTTTCGCCTACGTCGGTCTTCAGCGAAGTAATTTCGAATTCACCGCCGCGCTTGATCGCGTTGCGACTGCGGGCGTGATCGATAATCAGTCCGCGCATCACACGCGCGGCATACCCCATGAAGCGCGGGCGGTCTGGAAAGCGGTTGCCTTCACGCGCCGCGATATCGAGATAGGCCTCGTGCAGCAGCGTTGTGACGCTGAGGCTTGCTGGAGAACCCCGTCGTGCCAGCTCTCGTTTTGCGAGCCGGTGCAGCTCGGAGTACAGAGTGCTGAAAAGTGTATCCGCAGCCGCGCTATCGCCGCTTTCAACCGCGTCGATAAGCGAGGAAATTGTCGACTCCACGCGGCACTCTCCTGCCGGCGAATCGCCTTGACTTACCTTAAGTGTCGCACATTTACTAGTGATATAGCATCAAACTAGTGCCCTTCGATCGACTCCGTCCCGAATTTCCGGGCTTCAAATTTCCAACCACAACCCAACCCACAAACTGCAATGTCTTGCACGACTTGCGTGGAGTTTGGCAGTCCCTGCGGTCTTGCAAGTTGTTGTAAAACCTAATCACGCAGCGCTGTCACGGCAGCGGCCTAACAGGTTGTGTGAATCAGTAACGCGCCAGCCGTGACCAACAAATCGCTGGAGGGAAGCCGCCTTCCCGTTACCAATGTGGCCAACTTCTTCGAACCCGTGTGGTCAAAAATCTCGTAACAGTTCAGGGGTCAGATCCGCCGTCGGAGCAGAGAGGGTGAAGCAGTCCGGCGACGATGGCATTGTACCGCTTCCCTGAGATAGCCCAGCGCGTGACGCTGCTGCCGCTTGCAGGTTTGGGTGACCGTGAGTAAGCGGGCCGTGGCGATTTCTCCACTGCGACTGCGATTGCCGAAACAGATCTTGCGCCATTGCAGCGCCGTCCGCAGCGCCCGTTCCGCCCCATTGTTGGTAGGCTCTACGCCTTTCACTTCGAGAAAGGTAAACCATCGCTCGCAGTGAAGTCGGAGGAAGGGGGCTTGGAAGAGTTTGTGGAGTTCCTCTTGCGCAGGGCGAGCTGTCGTTCTAGATCGGTGATCTGCTTTTCTTGCTCGGCGATCTTCTTCTGGGCGTCGGCTAGTTCTTTCTCCTTCTCCTGGACCTGCTTCTCCAGTTCGGCAATACGTTCGCTGCGTTTCTTGAACTTCTCCTGGAGTCGTTCCAACTCACGCCGCAAAAAATTTAGCGAGGATCGGGGAAGGCTCGAGCCGCGGAGTTTCGCAGCAACTCGTCGAGCGGTGCTCGCAATCATCCAGCGTAAGCTAACTCATTCTCCGGAATTTGTCCAGCCCAGAGATCTGAACTGTTACAAAATCTCAAACGTATTGAAAAGGCTTGGTTTCCGGTCTCGTAATTTTTTCGCACAGCTGCTTTCTGAACCCTCAAGAGCATGTACAATCCGGGTTCGATGATCAAGTTTACGGAGGCTCTGGAATGATTTGGCCTCGCATGCTTGCTTACATCACCGGAACCGTAGACCAGGAACTACTACTGAGGAACGAATATCTGGCCGCAGAGAACCGGATCCTGAGAGCCCAAATCAAAGGCAGGTTGTTGTTATCCGATGCCGAAAAAGCTACGTTGGCTGAGATCGCCCACCGGCTCAGACGGAAGGCCTTGGAAGAATTGGCAGCTGTCGCGAAACCGGATACGCTGCTGGCCTGGTACCGAAAGCTCATCGCCAACATGTACCTGGCGAATTGGTACGGTGTCAAGGTTCAGCGCAATGTCACATTGTGTTACACCGAAGCAAAACAACAATTCGCCAACCACACGTGCCCTCGACGGTCTTGCGAAGAGATAGCCATTGGATAATCCCAACTCACATGCCATCGACCTTTCACCTCTTTGCAACCGCATCAAGACAAAATGGCCCGGGACAGACCCCAGGCCATTTCGCGCCGATTGTTTTTTGGCAAGTTCGCCACAGGTTTACGTCCCCGTCACCCCGTACGCCGCGCTGCGTCCGCCTCCTCCGCAAGACTCATAAGCGCCTGCAAAATGCCGGTGTTCTTCCCGGACTTTGGATCGATGAAGAGCCCATCGTTAGCGAAGGCCATCACCGAGGCAACTGCACCCGAGTTTTGTTTCGATGTCGGCCGAATGATCGCAACAGGCCCCAAGCTTGGGTCCAGGAAGTGACACGGCTCCGGCATAATCAGGTTAGCCTGTAGGGTGTCGCCGTTCAGCGATTCCGGATCAGTTTCCCCCTTGGCCTGCGACAACACCGAAAAGGTCACCGTCGCACCTGTAGAACCAGGGAAGCCCCTATCCGTGTCTGTGACAGCCAACGCGTTGCCGGCCTTGTCCTGCCAAGTTTGGAAGTGCATCGTCTCGCTCGGGCCTATGCTCAGCAAAATTCGCAAGACTTCGGGATTGCTGACCTGCTGAGCCAGTGTTGGATACAGGCTCGTGCCCCCTTGTTCAATGAAGGCAAAGTGAAACCCCGCGGTGAACGCGATCGCCTGCAGGTGAGTCGAAATGCTGGAAGGTGGATTGCTGGGATCACTGCCGGCCGTATCGTCATTCGTTCTCGGAATCGCCGTGTGCTGCCCTACATTCAAGCTGGGCACGGCCTGTACGAACGGAGCGCCTGGGTCGAAATCAGGATTGGTTATGCTGCGGTATCGGGACCAGAAACTCGTGTCGATGGTGAGCTGCGTCAGGTTTGTCAGGCGTGCGGCCGTTTTATCCGCCCCATCGGCCTGACTGCTCGGCAAGACCTTAAACGGAGTCAAATCGAATGGCTCTGCACCCTTCGATTTCAAGTAATTCGCTAGAAATGCTTCGTGGCTGATTTCGTCGTCCGTGTTATCGTGAATGTATTGAGGCATGTCGCCGTCCAGAATCGTAAGTGCCGCAGTGTAAGGGGGGTTCCCTGCCTTACCGGGTCCCGATACTTCGTTGTCCTGCGTTCCTCCGAGCTCCGAATACTGCAGCCACAAATCCGTCTCTACTGTTTCCAACGCCTGCAGGAATCGCAGAATGGCAATGTCTCCCTTCTTGACGGGCGAGTGGGTCTCGTCGTCACGCTCAAAAGCAGCCAAACTGCCGGGCACAAGCTCACCCCCTATTGTCGCTGCTCCAGCCGCAATCATTCCATTTTGCAGGAACAACCGCCGGCTCCTTGAATTCTTGAGGACACTTCCGGATTTCTTCATTGCTTTCTCCTTTTCATGAGATCGGTTTGACCGCTGGCTTTTTTTGGAGCCGTGATTTGCCGTGATTCAAAATCTTTGGCTCCTGCGGCAGAACGAGCGTGCTGGAAGTTGAGAGCGAAATGGGATAAAGAGCAGTTTTCCGACGCGGGCCCGAAGGGATGTTAGTCTGTTAGATCGCCGCTCTCTGTGCGGTAGTCCTTGTATTGGGTTGAGGGTGGTTACCATTGGGCCCAGGTTGCCATTAGGCTGGTGTTAGTGCTTTTTGTTGCGTTGGGGCTGGTGTAACGGCTTACGCTTTACCCCGTCGTGCCAACCCTTCTTTGGCGCTTATCGATGCTGAAATCGCAGGGGTTCCCGCGGACCTGTCAAAGTTGACAGGCCTGGTCTAACGCAATAAATGAACCTAATCTTCCCTAATAAATCGGCGCTAGAATGAAGGCGTTTGGGACGACGATGGAGATTACCACTGCGGATCTCAAGCTCCGGTAGATCCCGCGATGGTCGGATACGTTTCTTCCTGTTTTTGGACAACCTGTTGCGACGCGCCGAAGGACAAGGCTGGAAGGGTGTCACCGCTTGAGAATTCCACGTGAGAACTCGCGAACTTCTGCTCTTTGAAGATTCCAATGGGTGGATTGGGAGTGGAAAGTTCGCAGACCGATCCAGTGGCGCTGCGGAAGAGGAGAATAGGCAGGTGACCTGCAGTCGCGAAATCGAGATCATTCGACTTCGCAAGCGACACGAAGGCAAGCGTGACAAACATCTCCGCCGCCATCAATTCGGACATGATGCGGTTCAAGTCTTCGAGGAGCACCTGCGGTTCGGATGAAGTGGCGAGCCTCATGCGCACGGCGCTCTTGACCATGGCCATCAATACGCCGGACCGCACGCCGTGGCCGGAAACATCTGCCAGATAACAATCCATTTGTTACCGTCTTGCACCAGATCAACCAGGTCGCCACCCATTTCCCCGCTGGGAGCTGACACTCCATAGAATTCGTCCTGTGAGGCGTGCCAAGCGATCGGAGGTACCAGGCTGCGGTGTATCTGTTCGGCAAGCTCAATTTCCGTCTGGACCCGAAAGTAGCGCAGACCTTGCTTTCTGATGAATCGAACGAAGAAAACATACCCGAGTAAGATGGCAAAGAGGCACCCAATTACATCAACTCCGGCTGCGGTGCTAGCGACCTGGGCCCAGTCCACGGCGAGCGATCCCAGATGAGGGGTAAGTACGAGAGCCAGGACCACATGCACAGCTACCAGGAGCGGTAGAAGCTTAGGCGCCCGCATGAAGCAGAAGCCGTAGGCAACACCGATCGCGCCACCCATGAAAACCAAGAAAACGATGTGTACGATTCGGCCGGGCCTCGGATTGGCCAAGTCGAGTAAGAAACCGACCCCGGAAAACGTGAAAAAGACGGCTTGCAAGAATTGCACCCGTGATTCCCATGCCATCCTGTCCCAAATTCTTCCCGAGCTTGCAAAATAGGTGAGGCGCATGCTCACCGCATGATAGAAGAAGAAGGAGCTCGACAGAAGACCGAATGAGTCGTGTGCCTTTCTCACCGGGATTCTCTTCTATGCAACCCAAACGACGCGCGCTGCGACCAATCGCGGCACGTACTGCTTATGGCGATGCACGCGCACTTCCCGTGAATCTCCCGATGAAAACTGAATCAGAAAGGGCTAGTTGAATTTGATATAAGGGCATTCACGGGATTTTTGCTACGAAATCTCCTCCCTCGCAATAATGGGATTAAACTAGCACATTCGGAAATGGTTGCTCCGAATTCTGCACACTACTCCTCAAAAATCGCGTAGTGTTTACCGGGCGTTCGGGCAGGGTCCAATCCGCGATCGTGGTCGGATGACGCGCCACTCGGAACTTAGCGCCGGCAAGATTCGTAAGTTCCATGGCGCTCTTGTTCCTGATAAGATTCCAGCAGAGCGAAGCGTTTTTACGTTTTCACCGATGTCACATGTCACTTGATTGGAGCCACGGAAATTTGCGAGACGGCCTGCGCCGCTTCCATTCCGGCGCATTCTTCGAGGCGCATGAACATTGGGAATCGGTCTGGCTCACAGCGCAGGACCCGGAAAAGACTTTCCTGCAGGCACCGATTCAGGTCGCAGCCTCCTTCCACCATTTCTACCGCGGCAATCGCCTTGGGACCATTTCCTTGCTCCGGTCAGCATTGCGCCGCCTGGACACGTATCCCGACGCGTTTGCTGGCGTCGCGGTCACCCCGCTTCGTGCGTCCCTCCGACTGTGGCTCGCGGCACTCGAGCCGCCGCAACCTTCTCCGCCGCCGCCGGTTCCACAGCTCCAGCTCGCCGGCAGCGGCTCACATTGCTAAAAGGGCTTTTCCCCGAATGTGTAGGACCGCACTACAACCCGGGGGCAAGCGAATCCTCCACCGACGCGAGTTACGATCCGATCGTAGCCCCAACTCGGATTTTCCCTCGCCATCCGCACGACCAAGCGTTCGGTTTCCTGATCTACCTTGGGACGCCCTACCCTTCGTCGGAATTTCGACCCAGCAAACTTCTTCGCGATGAGCTTCCGATACCAACCCAGAATCGTATCGGGCTTGGCCGTTGCCGCTACCTCTTCCAGTACCATGCGACCCAGGCGGTGCGCGATCTCAGCCAAGGTCGCCTTTTCTCCTTCCGAAAGCAGCAGCCGACCCTTGATCTGACCTCTCAGGATCCGGTTCTCCGCGGCCCGATATTCGTTTCGCAACAGAAGTTCTTGATTCACTGTTCCGGTGACATAGGCGAGCAGGCGCGCCCAAAGCATCTTGGATTCCCCTGTAATCTATAACTTCGCGAAGCGAGATTGTAGACGCTGTCTCTGTCTCTGAGTCGGAGAAGCCCATTCGAAAAGGGGCCTGCGCAAAATCCTAAGCCACACCATTTCAAGCTGTTCGAGTTCTTTGACCATACGTGGTGGACAAGAACGGCCAGATTGCGCATCACAAAGAATCGTTGCAGGACGGAGAATCCTGAGGAATCTTGGGAGAAATAACAATTCGCCAGCCACAGGTTCGAAAACTGGATGCTATCAAAGCGAAAAGGGCGACGAAAAGAGAGTTCATCGTGGTACCACCATAATCTCACAAATGGTTGGAACCCCTGTGTTTTCAGATCGGACGGAGTTTTCGGTAACCACAGGATACATTCTGCGCAACCTGCGTACGTGAAGATGCGTGATAGACATCGTGGGAGTCATAACCAAAGATCCGGATATTCTCGGTGGAACTCCCGTGTTTCGCGGAACACGCGTGCCGATCCGAACCCTGTTCGACTACCTAGAAGGCGGGGAGACACTCGAAGATTTCTTGGAGGGATTTCCTACCGTCACGCGTGAATCAGCTGTGGCTGCGCTGGAGGAAGCAAAGGATCTTTTGCTTTCCCGTCCTTAGAAATGCGTATTCTGATTGACGAGTGCATCGATGAGCAATTCCGAAGCTCGTTGCCTCGACACGATTGTCAAACGGCCCGCTACGCCGGACTGGCTGGCTTGAAGAACAGCGATCTTCTAACGGCGGCGGAAGCGAAAGAGTTTGACGTTTTTATCACCGTAGACCAAGGCATCGAATACCAGCAAAACCTCGAAGGCCGAAAAATCGCGATTATCCTTTTTTCGAACCAAGTCGAACCGTCTAAAAGACCTGTTGCCACTCGTGTCCGTGTGCCTCGAGCACGTTGAGTCCATTCAGCCTGGCCAAATTGTGAGAATCGATGGCTAGGTCAGGGAAGGAAGCACCGCGAAATCTGGTAATCACTTATAGTCAAAAAAGTCGTGCGTAGGGCTGAAGTCAAACGTCACCGTCATGGTTTCAGGCTTCAGGCGTGCTCTTGATTGAGGCCGCTGACAATCCGCGACCAGTACACAAACTGTACCACCAGACTCAACATCCCAAACAGGACCACTACCTCGAATCTCCCCGAGCACGGCCAGAACCTGTTTCTGGCGAATTGGTACTGTGTTACTCAAAAATTCCATTCGCCGTGCTTTCAGCGCAATGTAACATGCGTTACATTCCTGATCGCCTGCCTGGCGAGGCCACACATCAACTGAACACCACTCAGCTGCCGCGTATGTTCAGCAATCGCCCGCCTGCTATTCAGTAATTTACCTGGTGGGTCTGCCCACGATTTCCCTAACCGCGCTTCCAGGCATTCCCTCGATTGTCTTAAAGCGTTTCCAGCTATCGTCTCCACGGTTCGGCGGCCCATGATCCCGAGTAACGTCAGAGCGCCAAGATCTCCCGAAGTTTG
>Ga0209056_10002323_pt1 | contig 20601 bp, 19 predicted proteins | sample GraSoiAngelo_114_FD_185876 | JGI IMG/M metagenome (GOLD analysis project Ga0209056, IMG submission 185876) | Grasslands soil microbial communities from the Angelo Coastal Reserve, California, USA - 14_0903_13_40cm (SPAdes) (version 2) | ecosystem: Environmental > Terrestrial > Soil > Grasslands...
TTGCGCGATCGCGATGGCTCTCCGTATGAGGGCGTGGCGCTCGAATACACGCATCCGCAAACCGGCGGCCCGGTGCTGCCGACCCTCGGCTGCCGGGTGCAGCTCATCCGTGCCGGCGAGAGGCTGCGGGCCCGGCGGGTCACCGGCAGCGCGGTCTTCTGCGTCGCGCAGGGAAAGGGCCGCACGGTCATCGACGGCCGGCCGTACGACTGGAGCAAGGGCGACATCCTCGCGCTGCCCTCGTGGGCGCTGCACGAGCACGCCAATACCGGAAAAGACGATGCGATCCTCTTCTCGATCCACGACCGGCCGGTGATCGAGGCGCTCGGCTTCTACCGCGAGGAGGCGCTCGCCGAGAACGGCGGGCACCAGCGTATTTCCTGAAATAACGGGAGCCAACGTCATGTCGAAAACGATTTCCTTCGTCCTCAATGGAAGGCAGCGCTCGGTGCAGGTTGACGATCCGGAGATGCCGCTGCTCTACGCCTTGCGCAACGATCTCGGTCTGCACGGCCCGCGCTTCGGCTGCGGCCTCGCGCAGTGCGGCGCCTGCACGGTGCACGTCGACGGCAAGCCGGTGCGCTCCTGCGTGTTCCCGGTCGCCCAGGCGGCGGGCGCAAAGCTGCTGACCCTCGAAGGGCTCGGCACACCCGAGAAACCGCATGCGCTGCAAAAAGCCTTCATCGAGGAGCAGGCGGTGCAGTGCGGCTACTGCATCAACGGCATGATCATGCAGGCCGCGGCGTTCCTGCAGACGAACAGGCGGCCTACCGACAGCCAGATCAAGGAGGCGCTCGCCGACAACCTGTGCCGCTGCGGCACGCACGCGCGCATCGTGCGCGCGGTGAAGCGTGCGTCCGAATCGATGGCGTGAGGAGACGACCATGCTGACCAAGCAGATCTCGCGCCGCGACTTCCTGAAAACCTCGGGCGCGCTCGTGGTGACTTACGCGCTCGCGCCGAAGGCCGCGAACGCCGCCATCGACCCGAACGACCTGGGGCCGAAGACCGTCGCCGCCGATCGCGTCGACGGCTTCGTCGCCATCGACAGCAAGGGCGTGGTCACGGTGTACTCCGGAAAGGTCGACCTCGGCACCGGCACCGACACCGCGCTGACGCAGATCGCCGCCGAGGAGCTCGGCGTGCCGATGCAGCGCGTGAAGCTCGTCACGGGCGATACCCTGCTCACCCCGGATCAGGGCCCCACCTTCGGCAGCCTCACGATCCAGAACGGCGGCGTCCAGATCCGGCAGGCCTGCGCGACGGCGCGCGAGGCGCTGCTCGACCGGGCGGCGCAGAAACTCGGCGTCCCCAGGGGCGATCTCGCGGTCCAGGACGGCTGGATTCGCGGCAACGGGAAGCGCGTCGCCTACGCCGAGCTGGTGGGAGATCGCAGGCTCGAGCTCAAGGTCGACGCGAAAGCGCCGCTCAAGGACCCTTCCGCCTACACGATCGTCGGCAAGCCGGTAGCGCGCCTCGACATCCCCGAGAAAGTCACCGGACGCTTCACTTACATGCAGGACCTCAAGGTCAAGGGGATGGTCCATGCGCGCGTCGTGCGCCCGCCGGCGATGCGGGCCACGCTCGAGGACTGGAGCGACGCGCAGTGCAAGCAGATCCCCGGCTATCTCGGCGCGGTGCGCAAGGGCAGCTTCCTTGCCGTCGTGGCGCACGACGAGTGGGCCGCGATCAAGGCGATGAGAGCGATCGAGGCGCGGTGGTCGAAGTGGGAAGGGCTGCCCGACAAGGCAAAGCTCTGGGATCACGTGCGCGCCACCAGGGTGGCGAAGGACGAGGTGCTGCAGAATGCAGGCGACAGCGCCGCGGCGCTCGGCGCCGCGCCGAAGCTGCTCAAGGCGAGCTACGACTTCGCGGTGCACACGCACGGCTCGATCGGGCCTTCGTGCGCGGTCGCGCAGTTCAAGGATGGCAAGCTCACGGCGTGGAGCGCCTCGCAGGCGACTCACCTGCTGCGCAAGCAGCTGGCACGGATGCTCGACATGTCGGAGCTGAATATCCGCTGCCTCTATGTCGAAGGCTCGGGCTGCTACGGCCGCAACGGCCACGAGGATGCTGCCGCCGACGCGGCACTGATCGCCAGGGAGGTCGGGCGGCCGGTGCGCGTGCAGTGGAGCCGGGCCGACGAGCACGGCTGGGACCCGAAGGGGCCGCCGACGCTGATCGACTACCGCGGCGCGCTCGATGCGAACGGCAACGTGTCCGCCTGGGAGTCCGAAGCTTTCATCCCCGACCGGCCTGGGCAGATCGCGGTGACGCTGGTCGCGGCTGATCTTGCCGGCCTGCCGAAGGAGGCGTCGCATCCGGGAAACATTCACCAGGGGCTGGCGATTCCCTACGCGGTGCCGAACATCAAGGCGACCGCGCACTGGCTCGCCGAGACGCCGTTCAGGCCGTCGTGGATCCGCACCCCGGGGCGCATGCAGAACAGCTTCGGCAACGAGTGCTTCCTCGACGAGCTCGCTGCGGCCGCCGGGACCGATCCGTTCGAATACCGCGTGCGCAACCTGAAAGATCCGCGCGGCCTGGAATTGATGGAGAGGCTGCGCAAGCTCGCGGCGTGGACGCCGCGCACCGCACCTGCCGGCGGCGCGGGGGAGATCGCGAAGGGGCGCGGAGTATCGTACGTCAAGTACGAGCTCGTGCGAACGTACGTCGGCGTCGTAGCCGATGTCGAGGTGAACCGGCGCACCGGCAAGGTCCGCGTCGAGCGCTTCTTCGTGGCGCACGACTGCGGCCAGATCATCAACCCCGACGGGCTGCGCAACCAGATCGACGGCAACATCATCCAGACGGTGAGCCGCACGCTGATCGAGGACCTGCAGTGGAACCGGTCGGCCGTGACCAGCCTCGACTGGCAAAGCTATCCCATCCTGCGGTTCCCGGAAGTACCAGAGATCGTCGTCGATCTCATCGACCGGCCGAAGGAACGGCCGTGGGGCGCCGGCGAGCCGACCGCGGCAGTCGTGCCTTCGGCGATCGCCAACGCGGTTTTCGACGCTGTCGGCGTGCGGCTGCGCTCGGTGCCTTTCACACCGGAAAGGGTGCGCGCGGCGCTAAGCGCGTAAGAGCTGTTTGCGTCGCGCATGGGCGACGGAATAATCGCTTGCCCATCAGCGGCTTGCCGTGCAGCGGGGCGCTCGCCGTCGCCGCGCGGAGACATTCAATGCTGCGCGCGCCACGCGCAACTCCCTCGGCCGCATGGACATTCCTATGCTGGCACGGCGCTTGCACGTAGCAGGTCTTCTTTTTCCGAACCTTCAAAAATGGACACGAACACGCAAGCGCAAGGTTTCCTTGTAGGCATCCGCCAGATCCTCATTCACGGCGCCATTACCCTGCTCGCGATCGTCATCGCTTTTTCCCTGCCGCCGGCGGCGCGCTACATCCTGTACGTGTGGTGGCCGCGGGTAGAGACGGACACCAGCCTGCTGCTGGTGACCGAGATCGGCCTCGCTTCGGCCCTGGTGCTGCTGTTCAACCTCGGCAAGGTGGCCTGGGACAACCGGAACAAGGTGGCGATGGCGAGGCTGACGGCGCTGGTCTATGCGCGCAACGCCCGCAACGACTGGCTGTCGCGCCTGCGCGAGCGCGCGCTGGTGAGGAGCCTCCCCGCCGCGCGCGACGCCTGCGTCCTCACGCTGACCGGTCACGGCACGTTCGTCGACGAGAGGAGCCCGGTGCGCGAGGTCCTCAGATCGGCCTACGAGATCCGCGTGATGCTGGTCAACCCGGTCGGCGAAGGCGTGCGCCGGCGCGTCGAATCGCTGCCGCCGGAGGTGACGGTGCTGTCGTTCCACGGCGAGATCGAGGCCAGCATCGCGTACCTGGCGGAGCTGCGCAAGCTCGGCAAGAAGGTCACGCTCAAGTTCTACGACGAGGAGCCGTTCTGGAAGGTCGTCGTCCTCGGCGACCACGTCTGGGTGCAGCACTGCCACCACGGCTGCGAGCTCAACCAGCAGCCGGAGTACGTGTTCGCGCTGCAGCACCACGATCCGCGCCGCGGCCTGTTCGTGCCTTTCTACACCTACTTCCTCGAGCGCTGGAACGAGAGCCGCCACCCCGAGTACGACTTCGACAGCAGCCAGCTGGTGTACCGCGACGCCGCCGGGCACGAGACCGGGCGTGCGCCGCTGGGCGTGCCGATTAGTTCGATCGGGACCCCGGCGCGTCATGGGCTCACAACAATCGATGGTCACAATCAGGCTCGCCTTCGTGGCCATCAATGAAAGGGAGACAATCCATGCGTAACAGCCGGCGGCGGTTCCTGAAGCTTCTTGCGACTACGGGTGCAGCGGGTGGGCTGGGCAGTCCCAGCTGGGTCTTCGCGGACACCGAGGGAGCCCCGGCGGCACGGGGCGAGGTGCTGGAGCTGACGGCCACGGAGGCCTTGTCGGCAATGGCTGCTGGAGATCTCCGGGCCGAGACCTACGCCGCCATCCTGCTGGGGCGGGCCCGCTCGCTCAGGAATCTCAACGTACTGATCTCCCAGGTTCCGGAGCAGGTCCTGGAAGCGGCCCGAGCCGCCGACAAGGCGCGGGCTCACGGGCATCTGCTGGGTCCTCTGCACGGATTGCCGTTGCTCATCAAGGACAACATCAACAGCGCGGCGCTGCCCACCACGGCTGGAACGCCAAGCCTCATCGGCAATCGCCCGCGTGCGAACGCGCACGTCCTCGATGCCCTGCTTCGCGCCGGAGGCATTGTCTTCGGCAAGGCCAACATGCACGAGCTGGCGTTCGGCATCACCAGCAACAATGGCGCCTTCGGGCCGGTGCGCAATCCGTACGACCTGTCCAAGATCCCGGGCGGCAGCAGCGGCGGCAACGCAGCCGGAGTCGCAGCGCGGTTCGCGCCCGCCGGCATCGGCTCCGACACCGGCGGATCTACGCGCATCCCCGCGGCCTTGTGCGGGATCGTCGGCTTCCGGCCTACCGTCGGGCGCTATCCGGGGACCGGGACTCTCGCCGGGGTCAGGGAAGTCGTTCCCATCGCGCACACGCGCGACACTCCGGGACCGATCGCGCGGTCGGTCGCCGACGTCGCATTGCTGGATGCCGTGATCATGGGGCAACCGCTCGCCCTTCGACGCGCAAGCCTGCACGGCTTGCGGCTGGGAGTTGCCCGGCGCAGCTTCTTCGCGGACCTCGATCCCGGGCTTGAAGAGGTCGTCGATGAGGCACTTGATCAGCTTCAGGATCGCGGCGTGGTCCTGGTCGAGGTCGACATCCCGAACCTCGAGGCCCTAAACGCTGGCGTGGGCTTCCCGGTGGCCTTGTTCGAGGCGCGCACCGATGTCCCCGTTTACCTCGAGGCGAACCACACCGGCGTGACGCTGCAGGAGCTGGTGGCCGCCATCGCGAGCCCGGACGTCAAGGCGGTCTACGAGCAGTCCGTCATCGGACCGGGGGCCATCCCGGAGTCGGTGTATCGCGACGCGATCGAGGTGTTCCGCCCGCAGCTCCAGGCGGCCTACCAGCGCGCCTTCGACGAGCACGCGCTCGACGCGCTGGTGTTCCCGACAACGCCGCTGCCGGCGCGGCCCATCGGCCAGGACCAGACCGTGGAACTCAACGGCCGGCAAGTCTCCACGCTCCTCACCTACATCCGCCACACCGACCCCGGCTCCAACGCCGGCATTCCCGGGGTCAGCGTGCCGATCGGACTGACCGGCGAGGGCCTGCCGGTCGGCCTCGAGCTCGACGGTCCTGCGGGAAGCGACCGGCGATTGCTGGCCGTCGCGCGCGCAGTGGAAGGAGTCTTCGGATTCCTGCCCGCGCCCACGCCGGGCCACAGAAGGTCGGGAGCGGGCTAGGTCCTACTTCGCTAGTACTCGCATCGCGCGCTCGAGGCCTGCGAGCGTGGTCGGATACATCCGAGCGTTCATCAGCTCCTTCACGATGCTGATGGACTGGCGATAGGCCCAGATCTCCTCGGGCTCGGGATTGAGCCAGACGCACTTGGCGTACACGTCGGTGACGCGCTTGATCCACGCCGCGCCCGGCTCCTCGTTGAAGTACTCGATCGAGCCGCCCGGCTGCAGGATCTCATAGGGGCTCATCGTGGCGTCGCCGACGAAGATCACCTTGTAGTCGTGCCCGTACTTGTGCAACAGGTCCCAGGTACGGGTGCGCTCGGAGCTGCGCCGGCGGTTGTCCTTCCACACGAAGTCATACAGGCAGTTGTGGAAATAGAAGAACTCGAGGTGCTTGAACTCGGTCTTGGCGGCCGAGAACAGCTCTGCGGCGAGCTTGACGTGATCGTCCATCGTGCCGCCGATGTCCATCAGCATCAGCACCTTGATCGCATTGCGGCGCTCCGGCCGCATGTGGATGTCGAGGTAGGCCTTTCGCGCCGTGCTCTGGATGGTATTTTCCAGGTCGAATTCCTCCGGCGCGCCTTCGCGGGCGAACTTTCTGAGCCGGCGCAGGGCGACCTTGATGTTCCTCGTGCCGAGCTCGACCGAGTCGTCGAGGTTGCGGTACTCGCGCTGGTCCCAGACCTTCACCGCGCTGCGGTTGCGCGAGCGCTCCTGGCCGATGCGCACGCCCTCTGGGTTGTAGCCGTAGGCGCCGAAGGGCGAGGTGCCGGCGGTGCCGATCCACTTTGCGCCGCCCTGGTGGCGCCCCTTCTGCTCCTCGAGGCGCTGTTTCAGCGTCTCCATCAGCTTCTCCCAGCCGCCGAGCGCTTCGATCTGCTTCTTCTCCTCTTCGCTCAGCGTCAGCTCGACCTGCTTCAGCAGCCATTCGAGCGGCACCCGGGTCTCGATGCCGGGGATCGTCTCCACGCCCTGCCAGAACTCGGCGAAGGCGCGGTCGAACTTGTCGAAGTTCGCCTCGTCCTTCACCAGCGCGCTGCGCGACAGGTAATAGAACTCGTCGACCGATTGGCCGATCACCTTCTTGTCCATCGCCTCGAGCAGGGTCAGGTACTCCTTGATCGAGACCGGCAGCTTGTGCGACTTCAGCTTGAGGAAGAAATCGATCAGCAAGCCTAGTTTTCCTTGAAACCGATCGCCGACACGACCTGGCTCCACTTCGCCTGCTCGGCGGCGAGGAAGGCGGCGTAGTCCTGCGGCGTGCCAGGCGATGCGACTCCGCCCACCCTCGCGAACTGCTCGATGACCGCCGGCGAGCGCAGCGCCGTCATCGCGGCGGCGTGGATGCGCTTCCGGAGGTCTGCGGGCGTGGCGGCGGGGACGACCAGGCCGTACCAGTTGTCGGAAGTGACGCTGGGATAGCTCATCTCGGCCGTGGTCGGCACGTCGGGCAGCGACTGCGTGCGAGTCGCGCTCGTGACGGCGAGCGCCTTCAGCTTGCCGGCGCGGATATGGCCCAGCAGCACCGGCACGTCGAAAATCCCCATTTGTACTTGCCCGCCCAGGAGATCGTTCACCGCCGGCGCGGCGCCTTTGTACGGCACGTGCACCAGGTCGACCTTCGCCTCGGCCTTGAGCAGCTCGCCGGCGAGGTGCGTGATGCTGCCGCCGCCGGCCGAGCCGAAGTTCACTTTCCCTGGGTTGGCTTTCGCATAAGCGATCAATTCGGGAAGAGACGCCACCGGTAATGACGGGTGTACCGCGAGGACCTCGGGCACGCGAACCACGAGAGTGATAAGCGCGGCGTCTTTCTTTACGTCGTACGGCAGCTTGGTGAGCGAGTAGGGCGCGATCGACAGCGTCGAGCCGCTGTTGAACCCGAGCGTGTAGCCGTCGGGCGCCGACTTCAGCGCGCGGTCGACGCCGAGCACGCCGCCGACGCCGCCGATGTTCTCGATGACCACCGGCTGGCCGAGCGGCTCGTGCATGCCCTGCGCGAGGCCGCGGGCGAAGATGTCGGCCGGCCCGCCCGGCGGGAACGGCACGATCATGCGCACCGGCTTGGAGGGATAGGCCTGCGCCAGCGCCAATGCAGGAACAAATAACAATGAAACAAAAAGTCTTTTCAATCGCACCGTACGGTCATCCCGCCGTCGACCACGATCTCGGCACCGGTGATGAAGCGCGCCTCGTCCGAGGCGAGAAACAGCGCCGCGTTCGCGGTGTCGCGCCCATCGCCCGCGAAGCCCAGCGGAATGCGCTTCAGGCGGGAAGCCAAAAGCGCTTCCACGTTGCCGCCGGCGCGCTGCTGTGCCAGCCGCGCCTCGACCATCGGCGTATGCAGCTGCCCGGGGACCACGGTGTTCACGCGGATGCCCTTCGAGGCGTACTGCACGGCGACCACGCGCGAGAGCTGGATCACCGCGGCCTTGGTCGCGGCATACGCAACCTGCGCAGAACCGGTCCAGCGCAACGCGGAGGTCGAGGCGAGATTGATGATCACGCCGCCCGCCTGGCGTTCCATCACCGGCAGGACGTGCTTGCAGGCAAGGAACACGCTCTTCAGGTTGTGGTCCACCTGCGCATCCCAGAGCTCCTCGCTCATCTCGACCGGTCCGCCGGGCGCCGAGCCGCCGACGTTGTTGACCAGGATGTCGATGCGCCCCCATTCATCGAGGCAGGATTGCACCATTGCCTTGACGGAAACGCCATCGGTCACGTCACAGATATGCGTCTTGACTGCAGCTTTTTGCACGGTCTCGCGCAGGCTCGCTGCATCGCGGTCCACGGCGAAAACCTTCGCGCCTTCCTCCGCGAAGCGCACCGCCGTGGCGCGGCCGTTGCCCCAGCCCGGGCCGACCGAGCCGGCGCCGGTGATGATCGCAACGCGACCCTGAAGTCTTTTCAGTCGAATTTATAAAAACGTTGTGGGTTGTCGACGAGAAGCGCCTGGCGTTGCGCTTCGCTCGGCGCGATCTCGACCAGCAGATCGACCAGAACGCCGTCGTCGGGAATCGCGGCCAGGTTGGGGTGCGGCCAGTCGGTGCCCCAGAGCGTGCGGTCGCCGAATTCCTGCACCAGCTTGCGTGCGAAGGGAACGGCGTCGGCGTACGGCGCGCCCTGGCGCGAAGCGCGCTCGACCCCGCTCACCTTGACCCAGAAGCGCTTGTCTTCGAGGAGCGCGAGCAGGTGCCTGAACTCCGGCTGATCCAGGCCGCGCGAGGCGTCGATCCGCCCCATGTGATCGATCACCACCGGCACCGGCGAGAGCATGAGCGCCGGCGTCATGCCGGCGATGAGGGAGCTTTCCATGTGCAGCTGCAGATGCCAGTCGATGCCGGCCATCCGCGCCGCGAGCTTCATGACGTCGGCGATCGGCACCGCAGCGCCGAGGTGCTGCATGTAATTGAACCGCACGCCGCGAAAGCCCTGCTCGTGGAGGCGCTTCATTTCAGCGACCTCGATGCTGGGCGGCAGCAGCGCGACGCCGCGGTAGCTCCCCGGTTTGGCGGCGATCAGGTCGGCGGCGGCCGCGTTGTCGAACCCATGCACGGCCGGCTGGACCACCACGCCGCGCTCGACGAGAAGGAAGTCGTGCAGATCGAACAGCTTTTCCTTGGGTGCGTCGGCCGGCGTGTAGGTGCGGTTCTCGGCGAACGGGAACTGCGCCTGCGGCCCGAAGACGTGAAAGTGCGCGTCGCAGGCGCCATCGGGCAGCTTGAGCTTGGGCTCGGTCGGGTTCGGGTTGTACGAGAGCGCGGGCTCGGCCATGATGCGGATTCATTGTATGGTGAAAACGCTGGCTTTACTGCTCGCGGCGGCGCCGGCCCTCGCCTGGGCGCAGGACTATCCCGGCAAGCCGGTGCGCATGGTGGTCGGCTTTCCGCCGGGCGGCGGAACGGATGTCGTCGCGCGCATCCTCGCGCCGAAGCTCTCCGAACTGCTCGGCCAGCCGCTGGTGATCGAAAACCGCCCCGGCGCCACCGGCACGGCGGCCGCGGCGATGGTGGCCAAGTCGCCGCCGGACGGCTACACGATCATGATGGGACATGTATCGGTGAACGCGATCGCGCCGAGCCTGTTCGCCAACCTGCAGTACGACGCGATCCGGGACTTCGCCCCGGTGGCGCTCGCCGCCTCGGTGCCGCACTTCGTGGTGGTGCATCCGTCGGTCGCGGCCGCGTCTCTCAAGGAGCTGATCGCCTATCTGAAGGCGCAGGGGAACAAGCTGACCTTTCCTTCCGCCGGAAACGGCAGCATGCCGCATCTTGCCGGCGAGATCTTCAAGAGCCTCGCCGGGGTGGAGCTGGTCCACGTCCCGTACAAGGGAAGCGGCCAGTCGATGCAGGACCTGCTTGGCGGGCAGCACGTCGTCGCGTTCGACACGATGCCGGCTTCCGCGCCGCACGTACGCTCGGGCAGGCTGCGCGCGCTCGCCGTCTCCAGCGGGGGCCGCCTGCCGGCGTTTCCGGATGTTCCGACCGCCGAAGAAGCCGGGCTGCCCGGGTACCGGATCACGACCTGGTACGGCGTGTTCGCGCCCGCCGGCACGCCTGCCGCGATCGTCCGCCGGCTGCATGCCGACACCGTGAAGGCCATGCAATCGCCGGAGACGCGCTCGAAGCTCGAGGGCGTCGGCGCGGACGGCACCGTGTCGCGCTCGCCCGAGGAGTTCGCCGCGCTGGTGCGCGCGGACACGGCGCGCTACGCCGGGATAGTGAAAAGAATCGGCCTGAAGATCGACTAGCCGCCCTTCGCGCGGGTCATGAACACCAGGCGCTCGAACAGGTGCACGTCCTGCTCGTTCTTGAGCAGCGCGCCGTGCAGGGGCGGAATGATCGTCTTGCGGTCCTTCGAGCGCAGCGCGTCCGGCGCAATGTCCTCGGCGAGCAGCAGCTTCAGCCAGTCGAGCAGCTCGGAGGTGGAGGGCTTTTTCTTCAGGCCCGGGACTTCGCGCACCTCGAAGAACACTTCCATCGCCTCGCGCAGCAGCGACTTCTTCAGCGCCGGGAAATGCACCGCGACGATTCTCTCCATCGTCTCCCTGTCGGGGAAGCGGATGTAGTGGAAGAAGCAGCGCCGCAGGAACGCGTCGGGCAGCTCCTTCTCGTTGTTCGAGGTGATGAACACGATCGGGCGGTGCTTCGCCTTCAGCAGCTCGCGCGTCTCATAGACGTAGAACTCCATGCGGTCGAGCTCGCGCAGCAGGTCGTTGGGAAACTCGATGTCGGCCTTGTCGATCTCGTCGATCAGCAGCACGACCGGCGAATCCGCGGCGAAGGCCTGCCACAGCATGCCCTTGACGATGTAGTTGTGGATGTCGTGCACGCGCTCGTCGCCGAGCTGCGAGTCGCGCAGCCGGCTCACCGCGTCGTACTCGTAGAGGCCCTGCTGCGCCTTGGTGGTCGACTTGATATGCCATTCCAGGATCGGCACGCCGAGCGACCTGGCGACCTCGAGCGCGAGCATCGTCTTGCCGGTGCCGGGCTCGCCCTTCACCAGCAGCGGCCGCTGCAGCGTGATCGCCGCGTTGACCGCGAGCGTCAGGTCATCCGTTGCAACGTACGACGGCGAGCCCTTGAAGCGCATGGATCACGCGCCAGGAACTGGCTTATAAATCGTCACCCCTTGGCCAGAGAAGACCGGCACTCCCGTTACCGGCGTAGACGTCACTCCGATTCCCACGCCGAGGTGATCTCCCGCCGGGCCGAAAAACGCGCCCGACATGGTCGCGGTCGCCGGAACACTGTTGGAGAACGTGCCGCCGGTAATATTCGCGTTGACCCCGGCGCCTCTGCCTGGAACGACGAAAATCGTTCCCGTGCCCCCTTGCAAGAAGGCGAACGTGCCGGCGGCGAAGGCCCAGCTGAATGCACCGACCTGCACGCCCCTGGTATCGAAATTGAGCAACAGGGTCGGATAAGTGCCGCTCAGAAAGATGCCGGCATTGCTAGTCGGAGTGGTGCCGCCGGAGGCGCTCATGGAGAGCGTGCCGGTGCGCGCTGCGATGACCTCCGGCGGAGTGAGGTTGCCGAAGATGTAGTGCGCGCCCCCCGGGATGCTTGTCGTGCCGGTGACATCCGTGATGGAGCCGCTCGCCCAGATTCCCCAGTTCGCGTTGACGGAGCCGTCGCCGGGATCGAAGCCGCCGGATTCATTGATCGGCCCCAGCGCGGTTGCGGCGCCGCTTGCCGTGCCGGGAATGTTGAATGCCGTCAGCGTCTGGCTTGTTCCGCTCCCGGTCCTGGTGAGCATTTCACTCGAGACGAAGGCGGTAACGCTGTTTGCGCCGCCGGTCGCCGAGGTCCAGGCCCCGGCGAATCCGAGCGCGGGCGCGGCGGCGAGGACGGCGGGCTGCCCGCTCGAATTCCTCTGCTCGGTGACGATAAAGGTGCTCGGTTGCGGCGGCGGCGGCACTTCGCTCGGACGGCTCTCGGCGTTGAGGCCGGAGCGCGCCAGCGCCTCGCTCGACTCGTTGCCCCGGCTGCCGCGCGAGCGCGCCTGGCCCTCGAGCCGGTCGTAGAGGAAGTTCGGCGGCGCGATGAGGTTCTGCGGCGCCGTGCCTGCGCTAGCGACATAGAAGAACGCGTTGGCGGCGAACTCGTGCTCGCCGGTCTGGTTCACCACCTCGATGCGCCCGTCGGTGACGCCGCCATAAGTTCCGTTGGCGATCGGGCCGCGATCCGCGCCGCCGCAGTCGTTATCGCAGTGGACCACGGTGTAGTGGGTGCCGCGGATGCCGATCGTCGCGGTCGGCGTGCGCACCGCGTAGCGCTCGCGGCTGTGCAGCCGCCCGATCGCGCCCGTGACCGTGCGGAAGCCGCCTTTCAGGAGGCTGAAAAGGCTGCGCGGCTCGGCCTGCCCCGAGTACTCATAGGCGTCGATGCGCAATACGGTGCCAGGCCGGAGACCGACGATGGATTCATCGGTCATCCGGATCTGCGCATTGCTCGCCGGCCCGACGCGGATGGTGTCGCCGGATTGCACCGGCGTTCCCGTCGCGGCGCGGATTTCAGCCTGTCCGCGCGCGACGGCGACGTCGCCTACTGCGAGGAGAAATCGCCCGGCTTGCGCCGACGCCAAGCCGGGAGCGGAGAGAAGGATCAGAAGAACGGTCAGAGAGCGCATGATGACTCCTTAGAATTCATAGCGAGCGCGAAAGGTGACGAGGTCGCGCGTGTACTTGTAGAGCTCGATGTTAGACCGATTGTCAGAATGCAGGTAATCGCCGCGCAGGGTGAGCTGCCTAGTGAGCCGGTACGACACGCCGGCGTCGAAGCCGTAGTAGTCGTCGTCGCGCTTGACGAGAAACAGCGGGTCGGCGTCCTTGAACCGGCTCCTGGTGTAGCTGAGACCGACCGATACGCCCCAACGCGCAGCCGGGGTCAGGGCCAGTCCGCCGCGCAGGGTGTGGAGCTCGCGCGACAAATCGTCGCGCACCGGCGAGGCGTCATTTTTCTCCTGACCAATCAGCGCTTGTACCTGGAGCACCGGCTGCATCGGCGCGACGAAAGCGCGCCGCCAGCCCACGCCGGCGCCGTAGAAATCGGCGTCGCGCGCCGGGCTCGACGGATACTGCAGCCGCGCGTACTGCAGGAATAGCGAGCCGGTGTTGAGCTCGTCGACCTGGCGGTGCCACTCGCCGCCGAGTGAAGCGCTGTCGCGGAACCGGTTGTAGTCCACCTCCAGCGTCGACAGGGAAAACGTGGCGCGATACAGGTCCTTGTCCCTGATCACCGAGACGCCGCCGTAGGCGGCAAGCGCGCCCTGGTCGAACTGCTTGTCGAACGAGCCCGCGTTGAGCTTGAACTCGGCGCTCGCGCCGCCGAGCAGCGCGACACCCGGTGCCACCGGGTGCGACATCGAGCCGCCGGCGCCCAGGTGCAGGAAGCTGGAGCCGCTTTTTACCCCCGCCTGCGCCAGCTGCACCGTGCCGAGCGTCGGCACCGAGATGACCGGGTTGCCGATGCCGCTGTTGACGTTGGAGTCATAGCCGCCGCCGATCTCCACGTAGCCGGCCGCCGTGGCGGCGTAGCGCGTCTCCTGCGCGCGGATCGAGTCCATGAAGCGCTCGATCGTCGCCTGCACCGCGGGCGGCGGGTCCTTCCGCAGGACGGTCTCGAACTCCTCGCGCGCGCGCACCAGCTCGCCGAGCACGAAATAGCCGCGCGCCAGCTCCAGCCGGGCGCGGTCGTTGTCGGGAAAGCGCACGACGTAGCGCTCGAGCGCCAGCACGCCCTCGCCGGCGTGGCCGCTATCGAGCGCGGCGATGCCGTAATAGAAATCGAAATCCGGCTTGCCGAGCTCCTCGGAGTGGCTGCGGCCGAGAGCGTAGGCGTCCGCCGAGCGGCCTTGCTCGAGCAGCGCGCGCAGCTCGTCCGCGGGCGCGGCAAAGCTTTTGCTGCAGGCAAAAAGGAGGATGGCGGCCACAGCCGCCAAGCCTGGTCCTCGCACAGAAACCCCGTCTTCCCCCCGGAAGCACCTGCTAGTATGCACCTGTTGAGGGGAGTAGGGGCTTTGGATAGAATCCACGGCCTTCAACTGATGGCCCTCCGCTTCCTCAAGGCATCGCTGCGCGCAGCACTGGTTTTGGGCGCGCAGGCGGCGCTCGCACAGCAGCCGACCCCCGCTGGCGATGCCGGGCTCGCCCACCGCCACAAGACTGCGATGTGCATCGGCTGCCACGGCATCCCGGGGTACAAGACCGCCTTCCCCGAGGTCTACCACGTGCCGAAGATCGCGGGCCAGCAGCCGGCCTACCTGATCAATGCGCTGAAGGCGTACCGGTCCGGCGAGCGCTCGCATCCCTCGATGCGCGGCATCGCGGCGAGCCTCAGCGACCAGGACATGGCCGATCTCGCCGCGTACTACGGGGTGCCGGCCGGAACGGCTCAAGCGAGGGGAGATGCCGAATCCGGAAAGGCGAAGGTTGCGCAGGTCTGCGCCGCCTGCCACGGCCCCGACGGCAACCGGCCCTCGGCGCCGGACCAGCCGATCCTCGCCGGCCAGTACGCCGATTACCTCGCGAAGGCGCTGCACGACTACAAGACCGGCAAGCGCAACAACCCGATCATGAAGGGCTTCGCGGCGCAGCTCTCCAGGCAGAACATGGAAGACCTGGCCGCGTGGTTCTCCAGCCAGAAATCCCGGCTTCACGACCAGCGCTAGATCGTATTCGCCTTACGCTCCGAGCGGCCGACCAGCTCTTCCCACAATCCTTCGGTCGGCTTGCGCATCACCAGGTCGGTGCTGTCCTCGAGCACGTACCACAGGCCGCGCTTGAGCTCGTCGTCGAGCTCGCCCGGCCGCCACATCACCAGCCCGGCGAAGAAGCGCGCATGCTGCGGCTCCTTCTCGATGATGCTGTCAACCACCTCGCTGTCGATCGCGAGAAACAGGTCGGGCGCGATCCGGACCGAGCGCGCTCCAGGGCTCTCGCGCCGCTGTACCAGCGCGAAGATCACTTCGGCGCCGAGCGGCCCGCCGAGGTAGACCGGGTCGATGATTTTTTGCGAAGGCGCATGGTCCGGGAACAGCTTGCCCAGCGTCGCCTGGGTCGGCTTGTTGAGAATGAAGCCGACATGGCGCCCGTTGCCCACCGGCTTCGCGACCAGCACGGTGGAGCCGTAGAGCTGGTCCTTCATGTCCCGCTTCGCCACCAGGATCACCGTGTCGTCGGCGTGGGCGGGCATGCTGCAGAGTAGGCTGGCGGCGAGGGCGGCGAACGCGAGTCTCATTGCACGATCTCTCGGTGACTGGTGGGATCATCATGCGGCGGTCAATATGCAGACCGTACCGAGCCGGGCTAGTCCGTTCGGGCTCGAGCGCTTGGTGCAGCGCTTGGTGGCGGTCGCCGAATCGCGACAGCAGCGCGCTGAAACGCGACGCGATGCTCGGCGATCATTTGGTCTTCGGCCTGAATTCGCACAGGTCGCGGATCAGGCAGGTCGGACAGCCGGGCTTGCGTGCCAGGCAGACGTAGCGCCCATGCAGGATCAGCCAATGGTGCGCATTCTGCAGGTATTCCGGCGGGGTGAATTTGAGCAGCCTTTGCTCGACCTCGAGCGGATCCTTGCCTGGAGCGATGCCGGTGCGGTTGGCGACGCGAAAGATGTGCGTGTCGACCGCCACCGTCGGCTGGCCGAATGCCGTGTTGAGCACCACGTTCGCGGTCTTGCGGCCGACGCCGGGCAGGCGCTCGAGCGCTTCGCGGCTCGCCGGCACCTCGCCGCCGTGCTCCTCGAGCAGCATCCTCGATAGCGCCACCACGTTTTTCGCCTTGGTGCGGTAAAGCCCGATCCGGCGGATGTACTTCTCCAGGCCCGCCACGCCGAGCTTCACCATCTTGTCGGGAGCATTGAACTGCTCGAACAGCACTGCGCTCGCCTGGTTCACCGACTTGTCGGTCGCCTGGGCCGACAGCACGACCGCGACCAGCAGCTCGTACGGCGTGCGGTACCTGAGCTCGGTGGTCGGGTTCGGATTCGCCGCCTGGAAGCGGCGGAAGATCTCGCGGCGCTTTTCCGGGTTCATCGCTTTTTGCGCGCCAGCGCCGCGGCGATCACCGCGCGGCGATTTTTCGCCGGCGAGACGAACTCCGGCTGCGCGAGGCGCAGCTTGCGCTGCCGTGCGCGTTGCTTCGCCGCCGCCTTGTGGCCGGCGCTCCAGGCGCCTTTGGCCGGGAGCATGTCGATGCAGTCGACGGGGCAGGGCGGCAGGCACAGCGCGCAGCCGATGCACCAGGGCTCGACCACGGTGTGCATCAATTGATGCGCGCCGACGATCGCGTCCACCGGGCAGGCCTCGATGCAGCGCGTGCAGCCGATGCAGCGACCCTCGTCGATTCGGGCGACAGTGGCGCGTTTCACAGCGGCGAGTAGGGACGCTTCGTGTCGCGAGCGAGCTGCTCGTGGGTAACTTTCCCGGCGCGGACCTGGATGCCGGTCTTCAGCTGCGCAGAGGTTTCTTCATTCATCAGCAATTTTACAAAAGGCAAAACGGCGCGCTCCAGAGCCAGGCTCGCAGTCCGCGCGCAGGCCGAGGGCATGTTCGGCACGCAGTAGTGCACCACGCCTTCCTCGATGTACACCGGATCGCTGTGCGACGTCGGCCGCGAGGTCTCCGCGATGCCGCCCTGGTCGATGCCTACGTCGACCAGCGCCGAGCCGCGGCGCATGCGCCTGAGCATGCCGCGGCTGACGAGCTTCGGGGACATCTCGCCCGGCGTCAGGACCGCGCCGATGACGAGATCCGCCTGGGTGACGCTCGGCTTTCCGGTCTGGAAGGTCACGCCCGGGAAACGTTTTCGCAAAGCGGGAAATCTTTTCTCGGTCCTGGCAAAGACGCGAACTTCGGCTCCCATTCCATGCGCTACCGCCAGCGCATTCGAGCCGACGTTGCCTGCGCCGAGGATCACCACTGTGCCCGCCGGCACGCCCTCCAGCCCCGGAAGCAGGACACCGCTGCCGCCGTTCTGCTTCTGCAGGCACCATGCGCCGGCCTGCACCGCGAGCCGGCCGGCGATGGCCGACATCGGCGCGAGGATCGGCAGGCTGCCGCCGGACTGGCCGACCGTTTCGAAGGCAATGAAGGTCGCGCCCGAGGCGAGGGCGGCGTCGAGCAGCCCGGGATGCGGCGCGAAATGCTGAAAGCCGAACACGGTCTGCCCGCGACGGGGGCGCCGGTACTCGGGCTCCTGAAGCTCCTTTACCTTGACCACCAGCTCGCACTCCCACGCAGCGCCCAGTTTCGCGCCCCGAGCGAGGTATTCGTCGTCCGGGAAGCCGGCAGCTTCGCCCGCCCCGGGCTCGACCACGACCTCGCATTCAAGCGAAGCCGCTCCGGCCGGCGTGAGCGCGACGCGGAACTCGCCGTCCTTTATTTCGCGCGGAACGCCGACACGCATTCTGCAACGAGCCCGGGCCCGCGGTAGATGAGCCCGGTGTAGAGCTGGACCAGCGAGGCCCCTGCAGCAATTTTTTCCCTGGCATCGGACTGAGTGAAGATGCCGCCGGCGCCGATGAGCGTTGCCTCGTTCCTCAATTCGCTCTCCAGCAGCTTGAGCACGCGGGTGGCGCGTTCGCGCAGGGGTTTTCCGGACAGCCCGCCCGCTTCGTTCGCATGCGGCAGCCCTTCGACGCCTTCGCGCGACACCGAGGTATTGGTGGCGATGACGCCCTCGATGCCATGGCGGCGCACGGCATTCGCGATTCCGCTCACCTGCCCGGGGACGAGGTCGGGCGCGACCTTCAGCACGAGCGGGACATGCTTGCCGTGACGCTTGGCGAGACGTTCTCTCCGAGTCGATAGACGCGCAAGAAGATTTTCCACCTGGTCCTTCTGCTGCAGATCCCTGAGGCCCCGGGTGTTGGGCGAGGAGATGTTTATCGTGACGTACGAAGCGTGCGAATACACCTTGTCGAGGCACATCTCGTAATCGTCGGCCGCCCGCTCGGGCGGCGTGTCGGCGTTCCTGCCGATGTTGATGCCGAGAATGCCGCGATAGCGCGAGCGAACGACGTTCCGCAGGAAGGCGTCGAGGCCGACGTTGTTGAAGCCGAAGCGGTTGATGAGCGCCTGCGCCTGCGGCAGCCGGAACAGGCGCGGCCTGGGGTTGCCCGCCTGCGGTCGCGGCGTCACCGTCCCGACCTCGATGAAGCCGAAGCCCAGCTTCGCCAGCGCGTCGATGTGCTCCGCGTTCTTGTCGAGGCCGGCTGCCAGGCCGACCGGATTCGGAAATTGCAGCCCGAGCGCCCGCACCGGGCAGGGCGGGACTGCGGCATACGGAAGAAATCCCGCCAGCTGCAGGGTGACGCGATGCGCGGTTTCGGGATCTAGCGAGAAGAGGAGCGGGCGCGCCAGAGCGTAAAGGCTCACGCCGCGTCCCGTCTCCCGAGGCGGCGCCACAGGCCGCCCATGAAGCCCTCGATCGGCTCGAACTTGGACTTGTACGCCATCTTCGGGCTCTCCCGGATCCAGTAGCCGAGGTACAGGTAGGGCAGGCCCAGCTTGCGGCAGGAATCGATCTGCCACATCACGTTGTAGGTGCCGAAGCTCGCGCCGCGCCGGTCGGGCTCATAGAAGGTATAGACCGAGGACAGCCCGTCGGGCAGGTAGTCGACGATCGAGACCATCACCAGCTGGCCGGCGTCGCGGAATTCGATCAGCCGCGTATCGACCCTGCTCTGCAGCAGGAAATGCGAATACTGGTCGCGGCTGTCGTTGTCCATGCCGCCGCCGGAATGGCGCTTCGACTGGTAGCGCAGGTACAGCGCGTAATGCTCGAGGCGGAACTTGAGCGGCTGCGGATGCGCAGTCAGCCCGCGGTGCTGCTTCCAGGCGCGGCGCTGCGAGCGGTGGGCGGCGAACTCGTGGACCGGGATGCGCACCGGCACGCAGGCGCGGCAGGCGTCGCAGTGCGGCCGGTAGGTGAAGATGCCGCTGCGGCGGAAGCCGGCCTTGACCAGGTCGCCGTAAAGCTCGGTGTTGATCAGGTGGCTCGGCGTCGCCACCTGGGAACGCGCCATGCGGTCCGGCAGGTAACTGCAGGGATAGGGCGCCGTCACGTAGAACTGCAGGACGGCATGCGGCAGATCGTTAAGTCTCGACAAGGGCCCACCTTCCGGGCGGATCGGCGTAGTTTACCAGCGCTGCAACCGCGCGCAGGAGCGCCCGGCGCGGGATCTCCCGCGCTCCGAGGGAGGCGAGCAGCGGCGTGCTCATCTGGCAGTCGATGAGCGGGAAGCCACGCGCCCTCAGCTCATGCACCAGCGTGACCAATGCCACCTTCGACGCGTCGGTCGCGCGCGAAAACATCGACTCTCCGTAGAACATGCGCCCGATCGCCACCCCGTACAAGCCGCCGACCAGCTCGCTTCCCCGCCAGGTCTCGAAGGAGTGGGCGTAGCCGGCGCGGTGCAGCGCGAGGTAGGCCTTGCGCATGTCCTTGCCGAGCCAGGTTCCGGGCGCGCCTTTTCTCGGTTCCGAGCACCCCAGCAGCACGTCGGCGAAAGCCTGGTCGGCGCTGACGCGGTAGCCCTTGTTGCGCGCGCTCTTGGCGAGAGAGCGCGACAGCTTGAGCTCGTCGCAGTACAGCACCATGCGCGGATCGGGCGACCACCACAGCACCGGCTCCGCGCCCGAGTACCAGGGAAAGATGCCGTGGCGGTAGGCATCGAGCAGGCGCTCGAGCGACAGATCGCCGCCGGCGCACAGCAGGCCGTTCGGGTCCTTCAGCGCCCGTTCGGCGGACGGAAAGCGCTCATCGCGCTCGAGCCACGCTAGCACTTCACTTGCTGGCGGCAGTAGTGCTCGAGCTCCTGCACCACGCACGAGCCGGTGACCGCCGCGTGGGCTTGAGCGCCGTGCTCGGTCGCCAGGCGGAACTCGTACTTGGCGAAGAACTCGTTGAACAGCTCGCCGCCGAGCGTGCCGACCGCGTGGAGCTCGTCGCTCGCCGGGTCGTGCTCGAGCAGGATCGCGGCGAGCGGCTGCGGCGCCGGCCCGGCGACCACGCGGGCGCCTTCGGCGGGGTCGTACTGGCTGTGCTCCGAGCAGCAATGGATCACCGCGGCGTACGTGTTGCGCGCGCTCTTCTCGGCGCGGTAGCTGATGAAGCTGATCTCGCGCGTCGGGTAACTCAGCTTGTGCGCGCAGATCGCCGAGTACGCGACCAGCGAATGCCGGGCGCCGACGCCGCCGGTCCATTCGTAGCTGCGCTCGTCGGCCGTCTTCAGGTGCGCCGACGCCTTCGCCGGCCTGCCGAG
>Ga0209056_10002326_pt1 | contig 20584 bp, 19 predicted proteins | sample GraSoiAngelo_114_FD_185876 | JGI IMG/M metagenome (GOLD analysis project Ga0209056, IMG submission 185876) | Grasslands soil microbial communities from the Angelo Coastal Reserve, California, USA - 14_0903_13_40cm (SPAdes) (version 2) | ecosystem: Environmental > Terrestrial > Soil > Grasslands...
CGATGGCGGGCTGGTCGCGACGTACGGTCGCGCCTGAGCGATCTGGCGGGCGTACCCCGCGGTCGAAGTCTCACAAGTGGTCCCGCGGCGTAGAATGTCTTACAGCGACTGACGAGCGATGCGCGCAGCCGCGAGGTACGTTTCATCGGCTGAGCACGCACCCAGCATCACGACGGAGGCCCGACCATGGCGCGGATCACTGAGCGCGTGACCTGATGCCGATGCGCATCGCGCCCGGCGAGAAGTTCGCCTGCTTCGCGTTCACCTTCTACGGCGTTGCCGACAACGTGCCCGAAGAACTTCAGGTCGGCCCACGCCTTTGGGCCGTCAGGAAGCTTGATCTCGAGCTTGATGCGCTGCGCGACGCAAACTTTGCGCTCTACACGACGATGCCGTCGTCGAAGCCGAAGAGCCTCGACGACGAGAACCGGCTCGTCGAGACGCTCAATCACTTCCTCTACGGCATTCTATTGCAGGGCGTCCCGGCGTACGGGCGCGGCTTCTCCTTGACGGGTGCGGATGTTGCCGGCGAGATCAACGTCCGCCAATGCTCCGATCTGAAGGATTACCGGCCGAGCTTCGGCCTGCCGCCGTTCAGGCTGGGCGTTGATGAGCTGCGGCGCGCCGCGGGGCTCATTGATCGACTGCGCGGCGTCGACACTGGCGGTGCCGACTGGGGGCGGCTGCGGCGTGGCCTCAAGGTGCTGTTCGACGGGACGCTGATGCCCAACAAAGACGGCGACCGACTCCACCAGTTCGTGCGGGCCGTCGAGGCACTCGTGAAGCCGGAGCCCGAGAAGACGAGGAACCAGTTCGCGCACCGCATCTCGCAGACGTTCACGCTCGCGAACGACGAGACGCGCGCGATCCTGTTGCAGCTCTTCGACTTGCGGAGCTACGTCGAGCACATGCACTGGGTGATTGATGCTCTGGAGGGCGAGGAGGCGGGTCGAATCGCGACGGTGAACCGTGGCACGCGCCAGATCGACGTTCTCGCTCGCGCCGCTCTGCTGCGGGTCATGCAGTCCGATGCACTCATGGACGCCTTCCGCTCCGATGCAACGATCGACGCGTTCTGGCGGATGGGCGACGATGAACGAGTCGGCTTGTGGGGGCAGCGGCTCGACATCCGTACCGTTGGATGAACGCGGGCGGATCTGGTGATTGAATGACCGAGGAGCACGGGGCGGCCGCGAGATGAGGGGATGGCTCATCCTCCTCGGCACGTTCGTCGTCGGTATGGTCGTCGGCTTCGGCGCGGCGAACCGGGGACCCGCGTTGATCGCGCCGTACTTGCCGAAGGCCGCCAGCGGGTCGGGTGAACGTATCGAAGGTCAGGTGGTACGCAAGCAGCGAGAAGGAAATCGGCTCCTGGTGAAGGTCACCACCGCTCAAGGACCGATGCTCGTGACGTTCACCCAGAAGGTCGCCGACCTCGACGTGCTGCTGGACCCGGGCGATAAGGTGACTCTCGTCATTCCGGGCTACGCGACCTTCGTCCAGGATCCGGTCCTCGAGCGGGTCAAGGAGCCGGGTCGAGCGGCCTCTCCCGCGTGACTGCGCTCTACGCCCGAACGTTCCCACGAGAGGGGATGGTGTGAGTCATGCCACAGCCGCAGCTCGTCCAGGTAGCGCTCGACGCCCAGGGTCACGCCATCGCCGTCGACCGCGACGGTGGAGTCTGGCGCGGACGGATCCAGAGAGACCGGAGCGGCGAGGAGTTGATCGTCTGGAAGCGCATGCGCTCTGAGTTTCCTGCGGACACGCCCGCCGAAGGTGAACCGCGATGAGAGGCCGCACACCGTCGGACGGTACGAGGGCAGCTGGAGCATAGTCCTCGACCTCGATCGCACGGTCGCGCTCCTTCCACTGCTGACGTCGTGCGCGACACACTCGATCTTGCAGTTACACGGAAGTGTGCGAGAAGACGCGAGGGCCGGGTCAGCACCGGCCCTCTTCTGTTCGAGCGCCACCCTCAACGCTTGTCGCCGGTGAGAAAAAATTTCCCCGACAAGAGCAACAAAATCGCATTCGGCCGTTCGTCTCAACGGGCACGCTGTATGACCGACCTTGTTTATCCGCCAGGGCCTTTTCTTCTCCTGGACATTTGGCGGCCGGCTGGCACTTGTCTTGCCGGCGCCAGACCCTCGCCGCGAGGCAACAAGCTCGCAGGAGGATGCGATGACCACGAGATCGCGCTTCGTGATTTTTTCCGTGGCGGTGGCGGGCATTGCCTTGGGCGCCGGCCGAGCGTCGGCTGGTTCAGTCCCGTTCGACGCGACCGGATCGGGCGTCGGCGCGCTCGCGGCGCCGAACGTCCTGGCCGCAGCCCCGTTCCTGCTCGGGGAGGTCGACCTGAGCATTCTCGGCGTTCCGGAAACCGAGCTGGCCTCGGTCGGTCTGGTCGGCGCGGCCGCAGATTCCCCCGGCGACGGGCCGAACATGCTGATCGTGGATGACGACGCGGCCGACTGCCCGGATGCGGCATTTACGTCTATCCAGGCCGCCGTCGATGCGGCGGGCCCGGGCGACCAGATCAAAGTTTGCCCGGGGACGTATCAAGAGCAGGTGCGGATCGGCCCGGGTAAGGACGGTCTGTTGCTCTTCTCGCAGGTCCCGCTCCAGGCGATCATCAAGGCGCCCCTGCTGATGACGCGGCCGAACTCGATCGTCCTGGTGGACGGCGCCGCCGACGTGACGATCCGACAATTCACGATCAGCGGGCCGTACACCTTTGGGGCGTGCGCTGAGGCACTCGACCGCCACACGGGCGTGCGGATCTTCAACGGGTCGGCGACGCTGTACGGCAACCACATCACCCGGATCCGCGACGTGAATCCGCTGCTGTTTGGCTGCCAGGATGGTATCGGCATCCTCGTCGGCCGCCGATTCGAGTTCCAGGTCGGGACGGCCACCATCCGCAACAACTCGATCGACCTCTACCAGAAGGGCGGCGTCGTGGTCGACAACGCCGACTCCTACGCGCTGGTCACGCAGAACGACATCAGCGGCGAAGGCCTGAGCAATATCATCGCCCAGAATGGCGTCCAGATCGGCCGCGGCGCGAGCGCGGACGTCCAGTACAACCGCATCTCCAAGAACCTGTTCAAGCGTTCTGACTCGACGGACACCGCCTCGGGCGTCCTGTTGTTCGAGACGTCGGCGCACGTCAGTGCCGACCACAATGACGTCTTCCAGAACGGAGTAGGAATCGACATCGACGAGAGCGCGGTGGCGCTCGTCATCGCGCACAACAACGTTCACGAAAACTTCGACAACGGCGTCGCGTCCTTCGCCGGGTCGCAGCAGAATCAGATCGCCTACAACAAGGCGTTCAACAACACGCCCGTCGACTGCTACGACGAGACCGCCGGCGGCGGGACGGCAGGAACCGCCAACTTCTGGGTCCACGACATGGGCGGGACCGAAAACCGGCGGGGCCTGTGCAAAAGCCAGCCATAACGCGCGAGGCTCGATCGAGGCGCGAGGTGGGCCACTAGCCTCGCTCGCGCATGCGCAGCGCGCGCCACACGCGCTCGGGCGTGAGCGGCAATTCGCGGAGTCTCAGCCCCGTGAGCCGCGCGAGGGCGTTGGCGACGGCGGGACTGACGGGGATCAGGCTGCCTTCCCCCGCACCCTTGGCGCCGAAGGGGCCGCTGCCGTCGGCGTTCTCCACGAAGCGGCACTCGAGCGCGGGCGGCACGTCCTCGGCGCGCGGCACGCGGTAGATGAGCAGCGTGCCGTTCAGCAGGTGCCCCTCCTCGTAGACCATCTCTTCGAGCAGCGTGTGGCCGAGACCCTGGACGACCGCTCCCTCGTCCTGCCCCTCGAGGACGAGGGGATTGATCGCGCGGCCGACGTCGGCGACCGAGACGTAACGCTCGACGCGGACGGCGCCCGTCTCCTCGTCCAGGCTGACCTCGGCGGCGCCGACCGCCATCTCCCAGAAGGGCGTGCTGCCGCCGAGCGGCGCGGCGGTGCGCCCGGGCGCCACGACGCCACGGCCGATCAGCTCGCCGCCGCTCATCCCGAAGCGGAGCGCGAGCACCTCCGGATACGGGAGGCGCTGGTCGCCGGCCACCACAGCGCCGTCCTCTAGAACGAGATCGCGCGCGGCGGCGCCGAAGCGCCCGGCGGCGACGCGGAAGAGCTGCTCGCGCACGTCCTCGGCCGCCTCCATGACCGCGCGGCCGGTCATGACCGTCGAGCGGCTCGAGCTCGTCGTCTGATCGTAGGGCGTGATGGCGGTGTCCGGCGTGGCCACCGTGACGCGCGCGACGGGCACGGCCAGGACCTCGGCGGCGACCTGCGCCAGCATCGTGCGCGCGCCCTGTCCCATCTCGACCGTGCTCGCGAGCACGGTGACGCTGCCGTCGGCGTGCAGGCGGACGATCGCCTCCGAGACGCTGGGCGCGACCGAGGCCTTGAGCATCGCGGCGACGCCGCGGGCGCTGCCGGCGTCGCGCTGCGTCGTCCACCGGATCGCCGTGGCGGCGCGGCCGAGGCTCTCCTCGAGCTTGCCGTCGATGGGCGTGTCGCCCGGCGCGAACTCCTCGCCGTGGGCGAGGAGGTTCTGCCGGCGCAGATCGACGGGATCGCGTCCCAGTCGGTCGGCGGCGACGTCCATCAACGACTCGAGCGCCCACGCGAGCTGCGGCACGCCGAAGCCGCGGAAGGCGCCGCCGGGCGTGGTGTTCGTGTAGACGGCGCGGGCGTCGAGGGCCACGTGCGCAACACGGTAGGGACCGGTGGCCGTGTAGGTGGCCTTCTGGACCACCCGCGGTCCGATGTCGGCGTACGCGCCGACGTCGAAGTCGGCGCGACAGTCCACCGCCACGAGCGTGCCGTCCTGCGCGAAGCCCGCGCGGACGGTGACCCGCGAGCTGCAGCGTCGCACCGTCTGGAAGGCCTCGGCGGCGGACGCCGCGAGGCGGACGGGGCGCCCCGCCGCGCGCGCGAGCGCGGCGGCCAGGGGCTCCAGCTTCGCGTAGGTCTTGCTGCCGAAGCCGCCGCCGAGATGCGGGACGACGATCCGGATCCGCGCGAGCGGCACCGCGAACATCTTGGCCAGCTCGACGCGCACCGAGTACGGGTTCTGCGTCGACGCCCACACCGTCAGCGCGCCCGTCTCGTCCCAGGCGGCGAGCGCGGCGTTCGGCTCCATCGCGTAGTGCTGCACGCGCGGGAAGCGGAACGTGTCCTCGAGGACGAGGTGCGCCTCGGCGAGCGCGGTCTCCGCGTGGCCGCGCGCGTAGCGGAAGCGGTGGCAGACGTTGGTGCCGGGCTCGGGGCGCAGCGTCGCCAGGTCGGCGAAGTGGCCGGCCAGCGGCTGGCCCGTGTGCACGAGGGCCGCGCCGGGCGCCAGCGCCTCCTCGAGCGTGATCACAGCCGGCAGCGGCGTGTAGTCGACGTCGATCAGCTCCAGCGCCTCGGCCGCCGTCGTTTCGTCGACGGCGACGACCGCCGCGACCGGGTCGCCCTCGTAGCGCGCGACGTCGATCGCCAGCAGCGGCCGGTCGCGGAACGCGGGCCCGTAGTACGGTTCGCACTGCCCCGCGAGATCCCCGCCGGTGAGCACCGCGAGGACGCCGGGATGCGCGCGGGCGCGGGAGGCGTCCACCCGCCCGAGTCGCGCGTGCGCGTAGGGTGAGCGCAACACCTTCGCGTGGGCCATGCCGGGCATGGCGAGATCGGTGACGTAGCGCGCGCGGCCGGTGACCTTCTCGCCGCCGTCGATGCGCGGCACCGAATGGCCGACGACGCGGAGCGGCGGTGCGCCGACCGGCTCGGCGTCGCGCCTCGTCTCGGGCGCCCGCGCGCCCGCCGGCGCGCGCGCGGCGGCGCCGATCGCCTCGACGATCTTGCGGTAGCCCGTGCAGCGGCAGAGGCTGCCGCGGAGGTCGTGCAGGATGTCGTCACGCGTCGGCGCCGGGTGCTCCTCGAGCAGCGCCCTGGTCGTGAGCAGCATCCCGGACGTGCAGAAGCCGCACTGCACGGCGCCGCAGTCGAGGAACGCCTGCTGGATCGGGTGGAGCCGTCCGTCCTCGGCCAGGCCCTCGACCGTCGTCACGGCGCGACCATCGGCCTCGACGGCGAGGTAGGTGCAGGCGCTCACCGCCAGCCCGTCCACGAGCACGGTGCACGCGCCGCACACCTGGGCGTCGCACGAGCGCTTGGCGCCCTTGAGGTCGAGCCCGTCACGGAGCACGTCGAGCAGCAGCGCGTGCACGGGCACGTCGACCTCGTGAGCGCGGCCGTTGACGACGAGCCGGACGTTCATGCGACGACCGCGTACTGGTAGCGGGCCACCGGTTCCACGCCGCGCGCCCGCGCGGCGGCCGCGCGCAGCGCCCGCCGCGTGAAGACGGCGACCATCTCGCGCTTGTAGTCGGCGGACCCGTAGAGATCGTCCGCGGGATCGACGCTGGCCGCGGCCCGCGCGCCCACCTCGGCGACGCTGTCCTCGAGGTCGGCGACCGGGCAGCCGCGCAGCCTCGCCTCGGCCGCCGGCACGCGCGCGGGCCGCGGGTCGACGCAGCCGATGGCGAGCCGCGCTTCCGCGACGCTCGCGGCGCCGTTGGCGGCGGGCTCGAGGCGCAGCGCGACCGCGACGCCGAGGGTCGGGCGCTCGTGGACGCCGAACTTCACGTAGGCGGCCGCCGTCCGCTCCGGCCACGGCGTGAGCGTGACCGAGGTCAGCAGCTCGTCGGCGGCGCGCGCCGTCTCCCACGGCCCGCGCACGAAGTCGTCGAGCGACAGCTCGCGCCGCCCGCGTGGCGAGGCGAGCTGCACGCGCGCGTCGAGTGCGAGGAACAGCGTGGCGAGGTCGCTGTGCGGATCGGCGAAGGCGAGGTTGCCGCCGACGGTGCCGACGTTGCGCACGCGGATGTTGGCCACGTGGCGCGCGACCGCGGCCAGCACCGGGCAGCGCGCGCGCACGGCGGCCGAGCGCTCCACGGCCCGATGGGTGACGACGGCGCCGATCGTCACGTCCGCGCCGCCGTCCACGATGGCGTCGAGCCCCGGAATCCGCTTGACGTCGACCAGGTGGCGAGGCCGCAGCAGGCCTTCCTTCATCAGGAGGAGCAGCTCGGTGCCGCCGGCGTACGGGACCGCGTCCTCGCCGAGGCGGCTCAGCAGGCCGCAAGCCTCCTCCGCGCTCGCCGGCCGATGAAGCGCGAACGGACGCAGCATGCTCAGGCGCCGAGCGCCGCCGCCGGGCGCACGATCTCTTCGGCGATCATCTGGAGGCACTCGACGCGGGCGGCCACGCCGCGCGGCAGGCTGTAGATGGTGAGGCCGATGCCGTCCAGACCCAGCGTGTGCGCGCGCGCGATCGCTTCGACGCACTGGGCGGGCGTGCCGTTGATCGTCCAGTCGTCGAGGTTGGCCTCGAAGCCGAGCTGCAGCGGCACCATCGTCGGCTCCTGCATCTCCCAGCCGCGGTACATCGCGAACGTGCGCTCGAGATAGGCCTGCGCCGCCGCCCGCGCGGCCTCCTTGCTGGCGCCGACGATCAGGCTGCGTGAGGCGAGCGCGCGCCCCGGCGTGCCCGGTCCCTGCGTCGCGCGCGCCTCGCGATAGACGCCGGCGAGGCGCCCGACGTCGGCCCACGAGACCTGCGGCCCGAAGAACACCGCGTCGACGAGCCGCGCCGCCCGCCGCGTCGCCCCCGTGCTCTGGGCGCCCATCTCGAGCGGCGGATGCGGCCGCTGGCACGGTGTGAAGCCCATCCGCGCCCCCGTCAGCTTGCTGTACGTCCCTTCGAACGTGACGTCCTCGCCGCGCCAGAGCCGCTTCATCACGTCCAGCGACTCCTCGAGCCTGGGCACGCGGTCTTTCCGCGTGAGCCCGGCCGCCTCCAGCTCCTTTTCGCGGTAGCCGATGGCGACGCCGACGTCCAGGCGCCCGTGCGTGATGTGATCGAGCGTGGCCACGTTCTCCGCCGCGTCGACGGGATTCAGCAGCGGCAGCAGGAGCATCGACGTCTTCAGCCGCAGGCGGCCCGTCTCCGGCGCGAGCCGTGCCAGCAGGGGGATCGGCTGGGGCCACACGGTCGGATGCGAGACCCAGTGGTGCCCGATCGAGACCCACTCGAAGCCCATGCCGGCCGCCGCGTGGACGACCTCGATGGCCTCGTCGATGATGCTCGTCGGCGGGCGATCGGTCGGGCTCCAGAACGGGGTGAGGTGAAAGCCGATCTTCACTTGAGGCGGTAGGCTACTCCAGCGCGTCGAGCCAGTTCAAGGCGACGTCCCCCCATTCAGGGGTCTCAAATTCGCCGGGCCGGGGGTAGGCGGCCGCTCGGCCCCGTGCTGTTGTAGAGGGACATGATCAAGCACCCGGGAAAGACCGACGTCGTCGAGATCCGCGATCGCATCCTCGACAAGGGCGTCACGGTCCGCAGGGTCAGAGACCCGAACGACTCCGGCGCGCCCGCGGCGTCGGCGGTCGGCGCCGGGGAGCTGAGCAGCCCCAGCGAGCGCGCGGCGTTCCGAATCGTGCAGAAAGCCTTCGACGCGTGGAACGATCACGACGTCGAGGGCTGCACCGCCCTGCTGGACCAGGGCTACGTCGGCGAGATGCACCAGACGGCGTCGGCGCTCCGGGGCCCCGAGGATGCCCGTCTCGCCATGCAGAGCATTCGAGAGTCCCTCCCCGACCTTCGGTTGACGATCGAGAGCGCGCTGACCGTCGGCGATGACGTCCTCGTCAGCTGGCGAGCCATGCCGTCGGAGGTTGTCGGCTGCACGGTCACTCGGCTCCAGGGCCGGAAGATCGCCCATACCTGGACGTACGCGCCGAACAGGTTGCGGTCAAAGGCAACCGAACTGCGATGACGCATGGCCCGTCAGTTGGTCATCGTCGCGCGCGAGCATCCGGACCTCTACTCCTATCTGCGTGAGCGGTTCGCGGGCCGGGCGCAGGCCGAGGTGCTCCTCGACCGTCGGGTCGGACAACGGCGCGGCGAGCACGTCCCGGTGCCGTCGGACCGGCGGCGGCAGGACCGTCGAGCGCGGCCCGGCGTCGACACCATGCTCCGCTCGCGCTCGCACGTGATCGTCACGCTCCCCTAGCGCCTCAGCGCAGCGCCTCTTTCGCCCTCATGCACAGGTCGAAGAGCGTGTGGAGCGACTCCGCGTCCTGGGACAGATAGACGGTCGAGCGTCCGCCGCTGCCGTTGCCGCGCACGGGCTCGCGCGGCACGGTCTTCTCGGCGAACTCTCGACATTCCTCGACGGCGGCCGTGTCGACGCCGGGGCTCGGCGAGCGCGCCGATGTCGCGCACGCCGCCAGCGCCAGCGCGATCACCGGCACGGCGAGACGTCGCATCACTCCCCCCGCGGCGCCGGCGCGTTCTTGAACGGGTTGCGGTCGGGTGCCTCGCCGTGGGGCACCGCGGCCATGAGGTTGCGGATCAACACGTTGAGGGCGGGGTTGCGGTGGCGCGCCCACAGCCAGAGGCGCTCGGGCCGCGCGCCGAGGCCGGCCTTCGGCTCGAGCGCGGTGCGGCCGAACGACACGCGGCGGCAGCGCATCTCGATCGCGTCGCCGATCACCGAGTGCAGCAGCGCGAGGTAGACCGTGTTGCCGACGCCCGGCGTGCGCTCGAAGCCGATGTAGTAGGCGACCGCGGTGTCGCCGTCGCGCAGCACGCTGATGAAGCCCACGGGCTGGCTCTCGCGGCGCACGAGCGTCGCGCGGAAGTCGTCGCCGAGCGACTCGGCGAGCGTCGGAAAGAACGCCACGGGCAGGGTGACGGGCCGGACCGGCGCGTTCTCGACGACGTTGAGGTAGAGGGCGTGCGCGCGCTTGGCCTCCAGCCCGACGTCGGCGAGGCGGCCCAGCACGCAGCCGGCCGCGGCGAGATCCTTGCCGATCTTGCGCGCGGCGTTCCTGTACTTGCCGTTGAGGCTGCCGAGGTAGTCGTCGTACGACCGCCACTCCGGCTGGATCTCGAGCACCATGTTGGGATCCGACTCGACGGGTCGATAGCCGAAGCGCCGCAGCGCCTCGGCGCCGTCGCGCTCCGCGACGGACAGATCCTTCACGAGGGCGAAGTCGCTCTGGCCGGAGAGCCGCTCGGCGCGCCGCACGCGGTACATGGCCTCGGCGACGGCGGGCCAGATCGCGGCGGGATCCTCGTCGCGCGCGAAGGCCACGGCGTGAAATCCCCACGACAGGAGATTGCCGCAGACCAGCACGCGCTCGCGCACCGCCTCACCCGCGCGGCGCACGACCGGACTCAGCGTGCGGCTCAGCAGGGCGCGCGCCGAGCGGAGCCCGCCCCGGCCCGGGGCCGCCGCGAGCGGCTTCATCAGGCGCGTGCCGGCGACGGTCACGATCTGCATGACCACGCCGGCGACCGGCTGGCGCCCGCGAAAGATCAGCGCGTAGCGCGGCGCCAGGTTGTCGGGACACGCCCGCTCGAGCGCGCCGAGATAGCGACGCTGGAGGAACAGGCTCTGGCCGGCGCTGACGGCGTCCCAGGTGGCGGCGTCGAGGTAGTCGATCGAGTCGGCGAGGGCGAAGCCAAAGCCCGAGGGCCGGTGGCGCTCGCGATGGCGCGCGCGGGCGGCGGCCAGACGCGCGCGAAGGCTGCCCGGCGGGCGCGGCATGGCCCAATGGTATCCTGACCGGGCATGAGCCGCCGCATCCTCTACGAAGCGCCGCGCGTCGCCGCGGCGCCGGGCGAACGCGTGGTGACCAGCACCTGCGGCCACAACTGCGGTGGTCGCTGCGTGGTCAACGCCCACGTGCGCGACGAGCGCATCGTGAAGATCAGCACCGATCCGCGCAAGTGGACGCCCGAGATGCCGCCGCTGCACGCGTGCGTGCGCGGCTTCGGCCAGATGGAGCGCGTCAACCATCCCGACCGCCTGCGCCACCCGCTGCGCCGGAAGGGCCCGCGCGGCGCTGGCGAGTTCGAGCGCATCGCGTGGGACGAGGCGCTCGACGAGGTCGCGCGCCAGATGCGGCGCGTGCGCGACACGTACGGCCCGGCCGCGATCCTCGACTGCTCGCGCACGGGCAGCCTCTCGATGCTGCACAACGCGCGCGTCACCGCGCAGCGGCTGCTGCACCGCTTTGGCGGCTGCACGGAGCTGTGGTCGAACATCTCCGCCGAGGCCGAGGTCTTCGCGGTGCACATGACCTACGGCGCCAAGGCGGACTACAAGAGTGGCGGCCGGGAGCCGACCGACTACGTGAACTCGCGGCTCATCGTGATGTGGGGTTGGAGCCCGGGCGACGGCACCTTCGGCACCGGCACCCTGCAGTATCTGAGGCTCGCGAAGCGGCACGGCGCGCGCATCGTGTGCGTCGATCCGAGACTGACGCGCACCAGCCGCGAGCTGGCCGACGAGCACGTCTTCATCCGCCCCTCGACCGACGCCGCCGCCCTCATCGCGATGGCGTACGTGATCGTCACCGAGGGGCGGCACGACCAGGCGTTCCTCGACCGCCACGTGCTCGGCTTCGACGAGGCGCACTTGCCGCCCGGGGCGCCGGAAGGGGCGTCGTATCGCTCGTACCTGCTCGGGCTCGCCGACGGCGTGCGCAAGACGCCGGAGTGGGCGGCGGCGATCACGGGCATGCCCGCGGAGACGATCCGCCGCCTGGCCATCGAGTACGCGACGACGAAGCCGGCGGCGCTGCAGTGCGGCTACGCGCCCGGACGCACGATCAACGGCGAGCAGTTCCACCGCGCCGCCTACGCGCTGGCCGCCATCACCGGCAGCGTCGGCACACCCGGCGGCAACTCCGGCGTCAGCAACGGCGCCACCGGGCGCGGCGGCATCAAGAGCCTGCCGCCCGGCCCCAATCCGGCAGGCGCGCGCGTGGCGACGCCGCTGCTGGCCGACGTGCTCGAGCGCGGGCGCGCCGGTGGCTATCCCGCCGACATCAAGATGGTCTACTCGGTGGGCGGCGACCTGTTCAACCAGGCGCCCAACGTGCACAAGACGGCGGCCGCGGCCCAGCGCCTCGAGTTCATGGTGGTGCACGACCACTTCATGACGCCGACCGCGCGCTACGCCGACATCGTGCTGCCGGCCACGACCTTCTGGGAGCGCAACGACGTCCACACGCCGTGGGCGGGGGCGGGCCACTACGTGATCTTCATGAAGCAGGCCATCGCGCCCGTGGACGAGTGCCGGAACGACTTCGACATCTGCGCCGACATCGCGCGCCGCCTCGGGATCGAGGACTACAGCGACAAGAACGAAGAGGGCTGGCTGCGCGAGCTGACGCGCGACACCATCGACGACTTCGACACGTTCCGCGCGCAGGGGCTCGCGCGCCTGCCCGCGCCCGACGACGCCGTGGCCTTCGCCAGGGAGATCCGCGACCCCGAGCGCTACCCGTTCTCGACGCCGTCGGGGAAGATCGAGATCTACTCGATGGCCATCGCGGCGAACCCGGATCCCTACGGCCTGGGGCCGATCTCGCCGATCCCGACCTGGATCCCCGACGCGCACGACGCGCGGTACCCGCTGCGGCTCGTCACGCCGAAGTCGCGAGCGCGCACGCACTCGATCCACGACAACCAGCCGATCCTCATGCGGGCCGATCGCGACGACGTCTGGATCAATCCCGCCGACGCCGCCGCGCGCGGCCTCGTGGACGGCGAGGCGGTGCGCGTGTTCAACCAGCGCGGCGCCACCATGCTCCCCGCGTGCGTGACCGACCGCGTCGCTCCCGGCGTCGTCTCCATCAAGGAGGGCGCCTGGTTCACCCCCGATGCGCGCGGCGGGGACACGCACGGCTGCGCCAACGTGCTGACCGACGACCGCGCCTCGCCCGCCGCCGCCGCCACTTTCAACACCTGCTACGTCGAGATCGCGCGGGGCGGCTGAGGCTTAAAGACTCTCCCTGGGTTCCCGGAACTCCACGGACGTCACCGGGCTGCTCTCGCGCGCCTCGTACACGATGACGTCGGAACTGGACTATGCGCGCAAGCCGCTGGGGATCTACGTCGCGATGGTCGGCGCGCTGCTGCTCTACACGATCGTCGACCCCCTGCGCTATCGCGCCGTCGTCACCTGGGGCGCGTTGCTGCTGATCGGGCGCGGGGTGCAGCGGCTGCTCATCGCCGGCGAGCTCCACGACCTGTTCGCGATCCCGTTCGAGCGCAACCTCGTCCACGTCGTCTACCTGTGCGCGCTGGGGACCACGTTGCTCGTCCTGCGGCCGCCCCCTACGTCTCGTACTTGAAGGAGACGTTGACGCGCGCGCGGAAGGCCGTCACCTTGCCCTTGTCGATGGTGACGTCGAAGCGCGTGACCTCCGCGACGCGCAGGTCGCGGAGGCTCTTGGCGGCGGTGCTCACCGCGTTCTTGACGGCGTCCTCCCAGGACACCTTGCTCGTTCCGACCAGGTCGGTCACGCGATAGATGCTGTCGCCGGCCATGGGTGGCCTCCTCGTGGATGAGAGAAGCTGCGATCACATCACGGGATCGATCGGCGTGGGCAGCGGGCGCTGCGCCTCGATCACCTCGGCGGCGTCCAGGCACAGGTCCTCGCGGTAGCGCGCGCCGATGACCTGCACGCCGAGCGGCAGCCCGCCGGCGAGTCCGGTCGGCACCGACACCGCGGGGAAGCCGAGCAGGTTGACGGCGACGAGCAGCCGCTGGGCGCGCGAGACCTCGGCGTGGCGCTCGGCGCTGGTGGTGTCGAAGCCGACCTCGAACGGCGGCTCGGTGGACACGGGCCCCACGACGAGCGGATAACGCTCCATGAAGAGCGTCCAGTCGCGCACGTGCCTGGCGCGGAGCGCGAGCGCCCTGAGGTAGCCGTCGAGGTCGACGTCGGGCACGGCGGCCAGCGTGAAGTCGAGCGAGCGGTTGATGTCGGCGCCGCCGTACTGGCGGATGTAGGGCTGTGTGACGTGGCGCATCTCGTTGATGCAGAGCGTGGTCCACGTCGTGGCCACCGCCTCGACGTCGGGCGGCTCGACCTCCTCCACCGCGTACCCGGCGTTGGCGAGCGCGTTGCCCGCCGCGCGCACGGCGGCCGCGACGTCGGCGTGCACGCCCTGCTTGGCGGGATCGACCGTGAGGGCCACCCGGATGGGCCGCGCGACGGGCTCGCCGACGAGCGGCGCCGGCGCCCACCACGGGTCGCGCGGATCGCGCGCGCTCATGGCCACGAGCCCCAGCCGCACGTCCCGCACGCGGCGCGCGAGCGGCCCCTGCACGGACATCAGCTGCGTGCCGGGCGGACGCTCCTCGGCCGCCGTCTGGTTGTAGGCCGGCACGCGGCCGAGCGTCGGCCGGATGCCCGCGACGCCGCAGCAATAGGCGGGATAGCGGATCGAGCCGCCGAGGTCGTTGCCGTGGGCGAGCGGCGCGATGCCGACGGCGAGCGCGGCGGCGGCGCCGCCGCTGCTGCCGCCGGGGGTGCGCGCGCGATTCCACGGGTTGTAGGTGCGGCCGCGCAGCTCGTTGTCGGTGTGCCAGCGCAGACTGAACGCGGGCGTGTTGGTGCGGCCGACGATGACGGCGCCCGCGCGCCTCCAGTTCGCCACCGGCGGGCTGTCGCTCTTCGCGACGAGATCCTTGAAGGCAGGCACGCCGTTGGGCGTGGCCACGCCTTCCTGGTCGATGTTCTCCTTGATCGTCACCGGCACGCCGTGCAGGGGGCCGAGGGCGTCGCCGCGGCGCACGGCGGCGTCGGCGCGGTCGGCGGCGGCCAGGGCCTGGTCGGCGAGCAGCACGGTGACGGCGTTCAGGACGGGATTGACGGCGGCCAACCGCTCGAGCACCGCGCGCGTGGCCTCGTGGCTCGAGATGCGGCGCGTGCGGATGGCGGCGGCGAGATCGACGGCGTCCCAGCGCCACAGGTCGCGTTCCATGAAACCTCCTCGCGGTGCCCCGCGATCTTACACCCTCGGTGTGGTATGTTCCTCGGCACCCCGGGGAGGAGCCTATGAACCTTCGACGACTCGTCGCCGTCATCGCCGCAGTCGGCGCGCTGGCCCTCGTCGGCCCCGCGCAGGCCGAGACGACGCTGCGCGTGGTCATGCACTCGGACCTCAAGATCGTCGACCCCATCTGGACCACCGCCTACATCGTCCGCAGTCACGGCTACCTGAACTACGACACGCTGTTCTCGATGGACGCCAAGGGTGACATCAAGCCGCAGATGGTCGACAAGTACGAGGTCAGCAAGGATCAGCTGACGTACACGATGACGCTGCGCGACGGCCTGGCCTGGCATGACGGCAGGCCGGTCACCGCCGAGGACTGCGTGGCCTCCATCAAGCGGTGGGCGGCCAAGGACTCGATGGGCCAGAAGATGATGGGCTTCGTGAAGGAGCTGTCCGTCGTCAACGCGAAGACCTTCAAGATCGTGCTCAACGAGCCGACCGGTCTCGTGCTCGGCGCCCTCGGCAAGCCGTCCTCCAACGTGCCGTTCATGATGCCCAGGCGCGTGGCCGAGACCGATCCCAACACGCAGATCTCCGACACCACCGGCTCCGGCCCCTTCATCTTCAGGAAGGACGAGTGGAAGCCGGGCGACAAGGCCGTCTACGTGAAGAACCCCAACTACAAGCCGCGCGCGGAGGCGCCGTCGGGGCTGGCCGGCGGCAAGGTCGCCAAGGTCGATCGCGTGGAGTGGAAGCACATCCCCGACCACCAGACCGCGATCAATGCGCTGCTGGCCGGCGAGGTCGACATGCTGGAGTCGCCGCCGCACGACCTCTACCCCGTGCTCAAGGCCGACGCCAACGTGTGGCTGTTCAGCCCCAACCCGCTCGGCAACCAGTACACGTTCCGGTTCAACGTGCTGCACAAGCCCTTCGACAATCCCAAGATCCGCCAGGCCGTCTTCCACGCCTTCAACCAGGAGGACTTCCTCAAGGGCGTGATCGGCGACCCCGCCTACTACAAGACCTGCAAGTCGTTCTTCCCGTGCGGCTCGCCGATGGCGTCGACGAAGGCGCTGGAGGGCCTGCTCGACTCGAACTTCGAGAAGTCCAAGGCTCTGCTGAAGGAAGCCGGCTACGACGGCACCCCGGTGCTCCTGATGCACTCGACCGACCTGGCCGTGCTGAACAACCTGGCCCCGGTCGCCAAGTCGCTGCTCGAGAAGGGCGGTTTCAAGGTCGACATGCACTCGATGGACTGGCAGACGCTGGTTGCCCGGCGCGCCAAGAAGGATCCGCCGACGGCCGGCGGCTGGAACGCGTTCCTCACCTCGTGGGTGGCCGCCGACATCCTGAACCCGGTGATGATGGGCTTCCTCAACGCCTCGTGCGACAAGGCCATGTTCGGCTGGCCGTGCGACAGGGACATCGAGGGGCTGCGCGACGCCTTCGCGCGTGAGACCAACCCCGCCAAGCAGAAGCATATCGCCGAGCAGGTCCAGGTGCGGGCGACCCAGTACCCGACCCACATCCCGCTCGGCCAGTGGTACGGGGCCTTCGCACTGCGCAAGAACGTGGAGGGCGTGCTGGAGGCGCCGGTCACCCTGTTCTGGAACATCACCAAGAAGTAGGAGCGGTCTGAGCGGCGGCGCGCGGGCGCCACCCCGCGCGCCGGCGGGCGCTCCATCCGGCATGCTGCCCTACATCGGCCGCCGCCTCCTCGCCACGCTTCCCGTCATGACCGTGGTCGCGGTCGTCGTCTTCCTGCTCCTGCGGCTCACCACCGGCGATCCGGCCGCCATCATCGCGGGCGACAACGCCACGTCGCAGGACGTGGCCGCCATCCGGTCGAAGCTCGGGCTGGACCGGCCGATCGTGCAGCAGTTCGGGATCTGGATCGGCAGCGTGCTCCGCGGCGATCTCGGCGAGTCGTTCTTCTTCAAGAAGCAGGTGAGCGAGCTGATCGCCGAGCGGGTGGAGCCGACGCTGGCGCTGGCGACGTGCACGCTCCTGCTGGCCGTCACGCTGGCCGTGCCCCTGGGCGTGCTCGCGGCCTGGCGGCGCGGCACCTGGATCGACCGCGCAGTCATGGGCCTGTCGGTGCTCGGCTTCTCGGTGCCGGTGTTCGTGATCGGCTACGTGCTCATCTACCTGGTGGCGATCCAGCTCGGCTGGCTGCCGGTGCAGGGCTACCAGCGGCTGGCCGACGGATTTGCCGGCTTCATCCAGCGGCTGATCCTGCCGAGCATCGCGCTGGCCATCATCTACGTGGCGCTCATCGCCCGGATCACACGGACCAGCGTCCTGGAAGTGCTCAACGCCGACCATGTGCGCACGGCCCGGGCCAAGGGACTCGGCGACCTCACCGTGCTGTTCCGCCACGTCCTGCGCAACGCGGCCGTGCCGATCGTGACCGTGATCGGGCTGGGCGTGGCGCTGCTGATCGGCGGCGTCGTGGTGACCGAGTCCGTCTTCTCGATCCCCGGCCTCGGCCGGCTCACCGTGGACGCGGTGCTGGCGCGCGACTATCCGACGGTCCAGGCGGTGATCCTGCTCTTCTCGGTGGTCTACGTGCTGATCAACCTCGTCGTCGACCTCTCCTACACCTTCCTCGACCCGCGGATCCGGTATTGAAGGCGGTCACGGCCGAGCCGATTGCCTCGCTCGTGCTGGAGCCGGTGGCCGAGCGGCCCGGTGCCGTTCGTCGGATGGCGCGCAACCGCAGCGTCGTCTTCGGCGGCGTCATCCTGGCCCTGGTGGTGCTGATGGCCGTGCTGGCGCCGGTGCTGGGCACGACGGATCCGGCCCGCGTGGAGCCGGTGCTCCGCAACCGGCGTCCGGGCGTGGTGACCAGCGTGCGGAACGCGGACGGCAGCCAGACGGCCCGCACGCACTGGATGGGGACGGACAGCCTCGGCCGTGACGTCTACAGCCGCGTAATCTACGGGGCCCGCGTGTCGCTGCTGGTCGGCGTGTCGGTCGCGCTGATCAGCACCGCGATCGGGCTCGTCATCGGCATATTCGCCGGCTACGTGCGCTGGCTGGACGAGATCGTGATGCGTGTGATGGACGGGCTCATGTCCATCCCGGCCATCCTGTTGGCCATCGGGCTGGTCTCGCTGTCGCGGGCCGGACTGCGCACCGTGATCGTGGCCATCGTCATTCCGGAAGTTCCGCGCGTGGTCCGTCTCGTGCGCTCGGTGGTCCTCAGCATTCGCGAGGAGCCGTACGTCGAGGCCGCGGTGGCGCTCGGCGCGCGGACGCCGGCGCTGCTGGCCCGGCACGTGCTGCCCAACACGCTGGCGCCGCTCACCGTGCAGGCGACCTTCATCTGCGCCTCGGCGATCCTGGTCGAGGCGATCCTCTCGTTCCTCGGCGTCGGCATCCCGCCCGAGACGCCGACGTGGGGCAACATCATGGCCGAGGGCCGCGCGCTGTTCCGCGTCTTCCCGCACAACATCCTCTTCCCCGGCCTCTTCCTGGCGGCCACCGTGCTCGCCGTCAACATGCTCGGCGACGGGCTGCGCGACCAGCTCGACCCACGCGTGAGCAGACGCCTGTGAGCGCGCACGCGGCGGTGAGCCCCGCGCCCTCGCTCGCGGAGCGGTTCGCGTTCTGGTGGCTGCTGCTCGTCGTCGTGCAGCAGGCCCAGCGGGTCTTCCTGATCGGCGCCGCCGCGCTGCGCGACGTGCCGTCGCCCGCCGTGCTCGGGCTCACGCTCGTGACCGGGCTCCGCGCCGATCTCGTCACGGCGAGCTTCGGCATGCTCGCCGCGCTCGCCGTCGCGCTCGTCGTCGCCGCGCCGGTCACGCTGCGCGGGCGGTCGCGCGCGCGGGCCGCGCTCGTCCGGACGCTCGGCGTGGCGGCGGCGGTCCTCAGCGTCGCCTACGTCGCCGTCCTCACCATCGACATGGGCTACTACCTCTACAGCGGCCAGCGCCTGGACGCGGTCTTCATGGAGTACGTCACCGACCTGCTCGGCCAGGGCCGCCACGGCGAGGTCGCCGGCAGCCAGGTCGGCGCGCAGACGGCCGCCGAGCTGAGCGAGGTCGGCACGTGGGCGGTGCGCGTGCTGAGCTACGCGGCGCTGATGACGGCGGCCATCGTCGGCTGGCGCCTCGTGTTCCGGCGCGGCCTCGCCGGAGCCCTCGCCGCGCGGCCGCGGGCGACCGCGCTCGCCCTGCCGCTTGCCGTCGCCGTCGGCGCGTGGGGGGTGCATCCCGGCGGGCCGGACTCGGTGCAGTCGGCGCCCATCGCCAGCTCGACGTACTACGCGCTGGCGCAGAGCCCGATCTGGATCGTCAAGATGGCGGTGGAGACCTCGGGCAAGCGCGCGGTCATCCCGCCCGCGGTCCAGGCCGCGATGCCGGAGGCGCGCGCGATCCCCCTCGCGCGCGAGATCCTGGCGCCGGGGGCGCGGTTCGTCTCGCCGCGCTACCCGCTCGTCCACGTCGAGGAGCCGCGGCTCTCGCCGCTCGCGCGGCGTCCCAACGTGCTCGTGCTGTTCCTCGAGGCGCTCGACCGGCGCTTCGTGGGCCGCACCATCGCGGGCCGGCGCGTCACGCCCTTCCTGGACGCCATCGTCGCCGACAGCGTCTCCTTCGAGCACTTCCACGCGAACGGCGCGCAGACGTTCCACGGGCTGTTCGCCTCGCTCTGCTCGTCGCTGCCGCGCCAGGGCACGGCCGCCACCAAGGCGCGCTACGCCAACGACTATCTCTGCCTGCCCACGCTGCTCACGCGCGGGGGCTACCGGACGCGGATGGTGATCGGGCAGAATCGCGACCGCAGCCACTCGCGGCTCGGCCTCTTCATGGCGCGCAACGGCCTCGAAGAGCTGATCGACGAGGCCGCGTTTCCGCGCAGCGCGCCGCGCATGGGGCTCGGCGTGGCCGACGGCGCCCTGCTCGACCGCGTCCGCACCGAGATCGACGCGCTGCGGGGCGGGGGGCGTCCGTATTTCCTGGCGGCGCTCACCACCGGCACGCACCACCCGTTCGCGGTGCCGACGACGCACCCCGACGTGGCCGCGCTGCGCGCGGAGCCCGATCGCTACGTGGCGGCGCTGCGCTACCTCGACCTCGAGCTGGAGCGGTTCTTCACGGGGTTGCGGCGCGACGGCGCGCTGCGCGACACCGTCGTGCTGCTGCTGGGCGATCACGGCCGGCACGAACGCGTCGGCCGCACGGACCTCGAGAACGAGGCCGGCCACTTCACGGTGCCGCTCGCCGTGTGGCTGGACCCCTCGCTGCGCGCGCCCTCGATCTATCGCCCGCGCGTGGTGTCGGGCGTGGCGAGCCAGCTCGACCTCACGCCGACGATCCTCGGCCTCGCCGGGCTCACGCCGCGGCTCTCGTCCTTCGCGGGCCGCGACGTGAGCTGCGCGCTCGCCGCCGACTGCCTGCCCGAGCGCGCCGTGTACCTGAGCGAGGTCTACGACAACGGCGCGGGCATCGCGGACGGCGAGGGGTTCTGGTTCTACGGCTTCGCCTCGCGCTCGCTCGAGCACGCGGATCTCGCGCTGCGAACGCCGCCGCGGCGCTGGCCGGCCGGCGATCCCGCCGCCGCCGCGCGCGTCGAGCGCATCCTGGCCCTCTACGTGACCGCGAACGCGCTCATCGAGCACAACTCACTCTGGTCCTGGCGGGAATTCGGCGAGCGGCTGTAGGTCGTCCGGTTATCGAGGGGCGGCACGGCTCCGCCGGGCCGCCTCCG
>Ga0209056_10002329_pt1 | contig 20577 bp, 12 predicted proteins | sample GraSoiAngelo_114_FD_185876 | JGI IMG/M metagenome (GOLD analysis project Ga0209056, IMG submission 185876) | Grasslands soil microbial communities from the Angelo Coastal Reserve, California, USA - 14_0903_13_40cm (SPAdes) (version 2) | ecosystem: Environmental > Terrestrial > Soil > Grasslands...
ACCGTCGTCGGGAACCAGGTCGGCCCGGAGTCGCAGGAATCCCGGCGGCAGCTGCCCACAATTCAGAATCAGCAGCATCGCCGCGCGAATCTCGTGGAGCGAGCCGTCGACCGTCACGCGGTGGGTCGCGCTGCGCACGTTCGTCAGCGTGAGCGCGGCACGCGCGAGGTAGGCGCCGAGCTTCCAGCGACGCTTCGACTGGAGGTCGGTGTCCGCCATCAGCTGCGCGTCAAAACCAGTTCCCGCGGCGACCGCGAAGTAATGAGGACCATCTGCTCGCTCGACGACGCCGAGATCGATCGGATGTGGCCGAGCCGTGAGCAAAGCGCGTGCGGCGCTCGCGGTGGTTCGGGGTAACCGGAGATTGCCCGCCAGCACGTTGCCTGTGCCGCCCGGGATCAAGCCCAGCGCGATCCCTGTGCCCGCAAGACCGGCGGCGACTTGCATCGCCGTGCCGTCGCCGCCGTGGCTCACCAGCACATCAAAACCCTCGCCCCGTGCTTGCTCGGCGATGCGGCGCGCGTCGCCCGGACCGGTGGTGGTTCGCAGGTCGACATTCCAGCCGCCGCGACCCAGGATGCGCAGGATTGCTGTGACGGCCCGCGCGTCTGCGCGCGCCGCGAAGGGGTTGGTGATCAGCAGCGCGCGCGTCATCAATACCGCCGTTCCCAGAACACGTCGAAACCGACCTGCCGGGGAACGCTGGTCGTCGAGAATGTCGGGTCCGAGGCGACGAAACAGGCGCGGACAGGCTCGAAGCTCGCCTCCGTGCGCCATTCGGGGCTGAACCGGAATTGCAGCGTAGCGCCCAGCGCGTTCGTTAGCCGCGTTTGAGACTTGTTGCAGAATCCCGCGTTCAGGACGAGGAAGGTCTTGCCGCCGATCGCCCAGCCGGCCGCGAATTGCGCTCCAGCAAACGGATTCGTGGGATCGCCTGGCCGGATCTCGAAGTAGTCGAGCGGCACCCCGAGGTCCGATACGACGGTGCGCTCCAACTCGCCAGCGAGCAACGACGCGGCGGCGCTGCGCACGAACGCCCCCTCGCCGCCGCCAAGCTCGAAGGAAGGCTTCCCGCTGATCAAATAGGAAATCAACTCTGCCTGGGAGTAGTCCTGATGCTCCGCGTCAAGCGTCAGCTTCGGGATTTTGAGTGTTCCGCGAATGTGCGCGATGACGGTGATTTCCGGTGGCTGGCCTGGCCCCGGCAATGGATGCACGACGTGCCGCGCCGCGATGTCGAGCTCAGCGTCGAGGTCGGGAGTGCCGAAGTAGCGGACGGTTCCCTGATCGACGGTGAATTCCCGGGTCACCGGGCCGATGATCAAGCGATACGTGCCGCGGGGCGCCTGGAGCGTGCCGCTGAGGATGTAGTTGCTGTGCACCTTGTTCACCGCCACCGAGCCGGAGAGCTGGATGTTCGCTTCGTTGGAGCGCAGCCACACGTCCTCGCCCATCGTGAGCTGTAGATTTTGCACCTGCAGGCTGTCGAAGAAGAGGCTCTGGAATTCGGGGCCCAGTCGCTGCGTCCGAATCAGCGACGTGTCGATCAAGTCCTGCACCCACGGCTCGTCGAGGTTCACGACGCGCTTGTTCACGAGATCGGCGAAGTGCAATACGCCGGAGGTAACGGTGCCGCGACCCGTCAGCGTTGCGCCGAACACCGGCCCGGTGAGCGACACACGGCCACTCGCGGTGAGGGCGAGATAGCCTCTCAAGTCCAGCGCCTTGAACTCCGCCGTCGCGATATTCAGCGCGAGCACCGGCTTCGTCAACCGCTCGAGCCGCATGAACCCGCTCAACTCGGCGCGCCCGCGATCCGACACCGCGCGAATCGTATCGACGCGGATCGTGTCACCGTGCAGGGAGAGGCGGCCGTTGATATTCGTGTACCGCACGTTGAGCGCGGGGATGGACGCCGCGGCCTGGCCGATTTCGAGACTGCCACGCAGCTGCGGCGCCGCCCAGGTGCCACCGATCCCGAGGTCTGCGGTAAACACGCCTTCGACCTGCCGGACCGTCGTGGTGACGGCAGCGAGCACGCCGAGGTCCACGCTGTCGGCGCGCGCTTGCACGGAAAGCGTATCGGGAAGCTGACGGTCAGCGACAGGAACGAGCGCCAGATCCAACGGCAGGTGGGCGGTGACGTTGAGCACCTGCTGCCCCGACCGCCACAGGTGCACCTCGCCGTTCAGCCGCCGGTTCGCGTAGTCGAGGTTTCCGTCCATGAACGGCGCGCTGAACGAACCGAACGATGCGTTTGAGAATGCAAACGAGCCGGTATACGCGGGGTTGTCCCGCGTGCCCGTGGCCGCGACCGATGCCGTCAGCGCGCCGCCCACACCCACGGTGTCCTGTTGCAGGAGCGCATAGACGCCCGTCAGCGGGAAACCGTCCAGCGACACGCGCGCGTTGATGCGTCCGTGACGCGGCAGATCTCCGGCGATCGACAGACGTCCGCGATTCGAGCCGGCGGCGTTGGCCAACGATGCCGAGTCCACGCGCAGCATCGAATCGCTCAATGTGAGCGCCGTGGGATGCTCGAGGAACCAGACCCCGCTCGGTAACAAGACCGCGAGCGAATCAATGGCGACGTGTTGTAGAGACCGGCCCGCCGGGCGCTCGTAGCGGCCGCCGGCCAGGAACGCGCCCAAGTCGCCGACGCGAGAGCGCGCAAACCAGGTGAGTGAGTCGCGTGTGCCCTTGGCCTGCGCGGCCGCGGCGCCAAAGCCCAAGGTGCCGTAGCCGAGCGAGTCGAGATTCGCCTCCAGCTCGAAACGCGGGACGGGACCCGGCTGAAACAGAATCGAGCCTTCTCCTTTCGGCATGTGCCAGCCGCGCCACCGCAGATCGGCGACCTGGGCCTCGACGCCCAACGCTATCGAATCCAAGGCTCCCTCGAGCGTCAGCCGAACTTTCGCCGATCCCTTGAGTGCCTCGTCCGGCGTGGGTCCACCGGTCAGCGTTCTCCCCGCGAGCCAGGTCGCCAGCGAATCGAGGACGCTGAGGCTATCGGCGTCGAAGTCGACCACCAGCGTGCCGCGGTTGGGACGGTTCCAGCCGATCGAACCACGGCCTTGCGTGAGCAGTCCGGGCTGCTGCAACCGCATCGAGTCGACGAACAGACGGTTGTCGGCGAAGTGAACCATGCCGGCACCGCTGTCGACCACCGTTCCCGCGAACAGCGACGGCGCGACCTCCACGGACACTCTGCCGGTGGGTGGCGTCAGCGTGTCGCCCGCCACGCTGCCGCTTGCCGTGAATGTGAGACGCGTCGGTGGAATGTTCTTATTGTGCGCCAGCCAGCGCTGCACGCTCACGTCGGTCGCGCGCAAGGTAAACCCGCGAACGCCGTACACGGGATGCGTGGTGGGCTCGCCGAGTAACAAGGTCCCGTCGCCGCGGATCGCGCCGCCGCCGCCGAGCATCGCGAGATCGGCATGGGTTTCGAGGCCGGCGAGAGAGCCGTCGAGGCGGATCGTGCCGGCGAGCGAGCCACGCAGAGGAAAGTTGCGCGCCCTGCCGCTCAAGCCGTCGAGCGCCAGCGAGTCAGCATGCACATCGGCGAAGACGCCGAGGATCGGCGCGCGCGAGTCGAGCGCAACGACGCCACGGATGACACTCACGGGCCGGTTGCCGTCGTGGTGACGCAGCGTCCCGCTGAAGCTCGCGTTCTTGAGCGTACCGGTCAGCGTGCCAGTGGCATCGAGCTCGCCCTGGAGATCGAAGGAAGGAACGAGGCGGCGGACCGTGCCGAGATCGATGCGCCCGGCTTCGACCGCAAACGGCTGGAAGGCCAGCTCGTGCCCCGACAGGTTGATCTCGCCTTTGCCCTGGATCTGTGTCTCGGGCCATCCGGGGAGCATAGAATCCCGGAACGACCATCCTGTTTCGATCTTCAGCGCTCGCATCGGCCCGTCGACGATCGTCTGCCCGGTGAGACGGCCTGCGAACGGCAGCGTATCCAGGTACGGGCGGACGAGCTCGAGCGACAGATCGCGGGCCTGCAAGTCCCCCTGTCTCAGCGCGACCAATCCCGAGTCGGCGGCACTGTAGGCGGTGACGTGACCCGTAAGACGGCCTTTGCCCAATGCGAGGTCGAGCGGACGCAGCTCGATTTCGAGCACGCGTCCGCCGTGAGACGACAACGTCACGCCGCCGTGCAGAACCGCGTGCTCGGGAAAGCGCGGGTCGATGAAGCGGATGTCGGTCAGCGTTGCTGAATCGGCGCGCATCGCGAGGTTCCACAGCACCGTGTCGCGCGGCCACTTCACCGTGCCACGCGCGCTGAACTGCGTTCCGGGGAAGCGCACGCGCGCCAGATCGACGTCGAGATTGTGGCCGTCGATCGTGATACGGCCCTCGAGATCCGCGATCGAGAGCCGCGGGTCGCTGCTCTCCGTGGCGAGCCGCAGGAAGTCGATGCGAATCCCTCGCTCGCGCGGCGCCTGGATGCGCAGCGCGGCGAGCCGTGCATTGAGATGCTCGAAGCGGCGAATGCGGTAGCGGCCATCCTCACCCGACGATTCGACTTCTTCGTTCGCGCTTGCGTGGCCGTGTTTCTGCAGCCGCAGCGTGAGCGAACCGTCGTCGATCTGCACGTTGCGTAACAGGATCAGTGACCGGGGTCCCGCTGGTCCGAGCCGCGCCACCTTGACGGTGTCCTTCACGTCGAGGCGAAGCAGCTCGGCGAAGTTGGTCTTGCCGTTGGCGTGCTGGACGATGTTGATCACCGGCCGGTCGAGCCGCACTTCCATGAAGACAATGCGGCCGGCCGCGAAATCGATGAGGTTGTAACCGAGCTCGGCGTGCGGCAGCCAGGCCACGAGCGTCGAATCAGGATCCCACATGCGGACGTCGCTGAGCACAACGCCGGTCAGCAGCGAGCCGCGCACTTCGCCGACCTGAATCGTGCCGGACACGGCATTTTGCACCGCCGCGCTCGCGATGCGGGCGAGCAGCGTCCGGCCCGCCTGCGTCCCGACCAGCGCGTTGAGTGCGCCGAGGAAGCAGGCGAGCAACCCGACCAGAGACCAGAGCGCCACGCCCAGCGAGCGCCGGATCATTTAGAAGGCCTGCCCGACGGCGACCTGGATGACGATTTTCTGCCAGAAGCGCTTCTGGGCGCCGACCGGTGGATAAGGCGAGTGCTTTGTCAGCTGTGTAACCGTCTGCGTCGAATCGTTCAAGTACAGCAGCGGTCCATGTTCCGTCTGATATCCGTTGTAGGCGGCATCGATGCGCACTGGACCGAGGGGTGTCGCGAAGCGCAATCCAATGCCCGGCGTAACGCGCACGCCGCGGACGGTCACGAGCTCTTCGCCGCGCTCCCACACCTGCCCGGCATCGCAAAACAGTCCCAGCCGCACTCGCTGTGAGAGAATAGGCGATGGCAGACGCAGCTCGGCGTTCAGGATGATGGCTGTGTTGCCGCCGGTCGGCGCCGTCGTAACACCGCGCCACACCTTCTCCCCGGCTTGTGCGGTAGCCGCCGAGTCGAGCGCCGCGGCACTGGTGTCATGAATGACGTAGACACGCGGGCCCAGCTCGTTGCGCCCGTAACCGCGGACGGAGTTGGGACCGCCACCGTAGAACCGCTGATCGGGCGGCACATACCCAACTTTCTGAGCGCCGATCTTGATCTTGCCGGGCAGAATCGTCCCGCCCCGCACGCGCCAGGCAAACACGGTGCGGCGTCCGATCGGATGGAATTTCGCGATTTCGAATTCGCCGCGATTGAACTCATAGGGCGTCTGCGAGCCGACCAACGAAGACGCGTGCAACAGCGTTAGCGTGCTGACACTGCCCTCGGACGGTTCGAGAATGCTGTTTGCACGGTCGCGCACGAACGTGAGGGTTACCGCTCCGAAGTGCCGGCGATCTTGCAGGAACCTGCGGCTGGGTTCATCGCACAGCCGGAACAGAACGCAGTAAATCCCTTCCGCGGCCACCGTTCGACCGACCGAATAACTGTAGCCCAGCGTCGTCGGCAGCCGGCCGCGTGCGTTGAACGTGATATCCGCGTTGCCGCCAACCGCTTCGCGCGTGTACACGTTGAACTCGGAGCGGCGCTCGGCTACGAAACCCAATGAGGCGACGTGCGAACGGTTCAGAAACGCCGGCTGCCTCAGGGTGATACCGAAGCTGTAGTTGAGCGTATCGGTCGAGGACCCGGCGGCGAACGGCTTGCAAAACTGGTTGAAACCCGTGCTCTGCGTCGGAATACTGCCGCCGAACCTCGAGAGGCGCGCCGTGAGATCGAGCGTCCTCGCCCCGCCGAGAAAATCGTGAGCGGTCCAGCCGCTCTGCACCCGAAAGCACTCCAACGTCGCATATCCCGCCCCCAGTCGCACCTGATGGCGCGGCCCTTCCACGACCTGAATCAGCACTCTCACGCTGGAATCGCCCGGTGCCGACCGTGGGATGGAATCGACCAGCACGACGTTGACCGAGCTGAAGACGCCCATGCCATACAGGTCGCGCTGCGTCTGATAGAGCGCGTCCTGCTTGAAGGGCTGGCCGGCTCGTACCGACGTGACACGCCGGACCGTGCCGGTATCAACGTCGCGCAAGCCGCGGATCTCCACCTCGCCGATCCGCGTGTGGGGGCCGGGCTGCGCATCCAGCTCCACTTCGGCCCGTAACACTCCAGCTTCCGAGTCGAAGTTTCGGAGCACTTCAGCGTACGGAAAACCGTTATTGCGGAGCCGAGCGACGATGGTATCGGCCGACGCCTGCATCAGAAAGCGGTTGAAGGGATCACCAACCTGCAGCGGGAGGTCGTGTTTCAATTTGTCGACGTTGAAGATTCCTGCGACGCCCTTCACATCGAGCCGGGCGACCCGCACAGGGTCGCCCTCATGAATGCGAAACGTGATGTACACATCCCGAGGTGTACGGCGCACCAAGGTGTCGACGACCGCATTCATGAATCCGCTCTGACGATACAGCAGGATCAGGCGGACGACGTCGCGCCGAAACTCGACTTCGCTGAAGTAGCGCTTTTCGCCGAGCCCGAGCCACCGCACCAACGGGCTCCGGGCCCACCAGCCCGATTTGGTCGTCGCAATCGCGCTCTCCAGCGTCAAGTCGTCGAGCGCGCGGTTACCGACGAACGACAGCTCCCGCACGACCCGCTCCTGCTCCTGAGCGGAAAGAACGGTCGACGCCGCGAGCGCGGCGAGCAGCAGGAGGGATGCGACGCGCAATTGACGGGATTTGCCAGTCTTCGCTATGTTGCGACACTTGCTCCGCACTGTCAACCTTTTCGACACCGCGACGAGCGCCCTGTTCCTCTGTTTTCTCGTTGCCTGCCACGCGAAGTCAGGCGGTGGGAACGAGCTACGGGGACTCGTCTACTACGAAAGCAACGATCCCCGCTCGCTCGATCCGGCGCTGTCCACCGACGTGCCTACGGGCGAGATGGTCTCGCTGTTGTTCGATGGCCTGACGCAGTTCGATCCCGACGGCAAACTGCTGCCCGGCCTTTCCGACCGCTGGACCGCCGACGAGAGGGCGCAGCGTTATGTCTTTCATTTGCGTTCGGGAGTCACATTTCACGACGGCCATCCGTTCGTCGCGGCAGACGTCAAACGCTCATTCCTGCGTGTTCTGAATCCCGCAACGCACGGCGGACGAGTCTGGCCGCTGCTGCCGATCGCCGGCGCTCAGGACTATGCCGACGGCCGCGCCCTCGGCGTGCGCGGCATCGAGCTCCTCGGCGACAGTGCGGTGGTCTTCACGCTGACGCAGCCGCTCGCCGTCTTTCCGAAATTCCTTGCCATGCCGGTCGCCGCGATCGTGCCGTCTCCCCTGGCGCCCGACTTCGGCCAGCGGCCGATCGGCACGGGCCCGTGGCGATTCGTCGCGTGGGAGCATGACGACTACCTCCGGTTCGCGCGCAATTCGTCGTACTGGGGCGGCGCGCCACGCGCCGAATCGCTCACCGTTCGCATCGTACCCGAGCCGCTGACACGCGCGGCAGAATTTCTCGCGGGCCGGCTTTCGGTTGCTGAAATCCCGTTCGGTGAGACGATGAAGTGGGAGCACGAGCACACCGACTGGCTGCACCGCAAAGCCGCGCTGCGCGTCGTGTACGTTGCGCTCAACAATCGCCGTGGTCCGCTGCACGATCAAGACGTGCGGCGCGCGATCAATCACGCCGTGAATATCCCTCAGATCCTCAGCACCGTCTGGAACAGCCGCGGCATGGCGGCCGCGGGATCGATTCCGCCCGCGCTGGGCGGCAGCGACCCGACGCGCCAGCCCTACGCCTACGACACCACCGAGGCACGGCGGCTGCTTCGGGTCGCCGGTTACCCGGACGGGTTCGCCGTGCAGCTATGGCGGTCGGGCACGAACGTGGAGCTGGGTCGCGTTGCGCAGGCGCTGCAGGCGCAGCTCTCGGCAGTCGGGATCCGGGTCGAGATCGTGTCCCGCGATGCGTCCAGCATGCGCGAAGCGGCGCGGAAGGGTGAGACCGACATGGCGTTGCTGGACTGGTGGGCCGATTATCCCGACGGGGACAACTTCCTCTATCCGCTGTTTCACAGCGCCAGCTTCGGCCCCGGCGGCAACGTTTCCTTCTATAGTGATCCGGTCACCGATTCGCTGATTCTCACGGCGCGCCGCACCGTCGATCAGCAGGCGCGCGAGGCGCTCTACCGCCGCATCGAGACCCGAGTCTATCGCGCTGCGCCCTGGATTTACCTCTGGTTTCCAATCGATCTCTGGGCTGCCCAGCCGTCCCTCGACGGGTGGGACGTGCCGGTGATCTTCAACGGCCAGCGCTGGATCAAAGCGCACCCCAAGTGATCCGGCTCGTCGTCGGCCGACTGCTGGCGATCGTACCGACCCTGTTCGGCGTGCTCGTCGTCGCCTTCCTGCTGCTCAACGTCATCCCCGGAGACCCGGTCGCCGAAATGGTTGGGGAGCGGGCCGACTCAGCCACGATCGTCCGGTTGCGCGCTGAGCTGCATCTGGACGAGCCGGTGCCCGTGCAGTTCGGCCACTATCTCTGGGGCGTCGTACGGGGCGATTTGGGCCGGTCCTATATCACCCAGCGTCCCGTCCTCGGCGACCTGGCCGAGCGATTTCCCAAGACACTGCAACTCGCGGGAGCCGCGATGTTGCTCGCGGCGACGTGTGGTATCGCGCTCGGCGTGCTCGCGGCGATCAGGCCAGGCGGTGCGGTCGACCGATTCAGCATGTTCATCGCCTACGTCGGCGTATCATTCCCCGTCTACTGGGTCGGTTTGCTCCTGATCCTCTTGTTCGCCGTCGCGTTGCAGTGGCTGCCGCCGTCGGGGTACGGCGGGATCGCGTTTCTGGTGCTTCCCGCGCTAACGCTCGGCACGCGTTCGATCGCGTTTCTGGCGCGCATGACGCGCGGCGCGATGCTCGACGTGCTGCCCGCAGATTTTGTGCGGACGGCGCGGGCGAAAGGTCTTCCGGAACGGCGCGTCATCGGCCGGCATGCGTTTCGGAACGCGCTGCTCCCGATTATCACCGTGCTCGGACTCGACGTTGGCAATTATCTCACGGGAAGTATTCTCACCGAGACGATATTTTCCTGGCCGGGTGTGGGCCGATACGTGTTGCTGGCGATTCAAAAGCGCGATCTGCCGGCGATCCAGGGCAGCATCCTGTTCCTGTCCGTGATTTTCGTGCTGGTCAACCTTCTCACTGACGTGCTCTATGCGAAAGCTGATCCTCGCGTCGCTTACGATTAGCGCCGCGGCTTCTCTCCAGGCGCAAAGCCGCGGCTCATTGCAGCAGCGCATCACGCGTCTGCTCGATCAGCCGCCCTTCGATCGCGCCACCTGGAATGTGTACGCCCAGGACGATCGCGGGCACGTCCTGTTCAACCGCAACGGCGATCACTTCTCCGTACCGGCGAGCAATACCAAGCTCGTCGTTGCCGCCGCCGCGACCGTCTTGCTCCCCGCCGATTATCGCGTGCGAACGAGCGTGTATGCGAACGCCACGGTGACGGACGGCGTGCTGAAGGGCGATTTGATTCTCTATGGGCGCGGCGATCCAACGTGGTCCCAGCGCTGCTACGCGGTGGATACGTTGGCGCCGGGCGCCTGTGACTCGACGTGGACCGCCGTCGACGCCATCGCCGATTCGCTCAAGGCGCACGGGCTGCGCCGCGTCACCGGCCGAATCGTCGGGGACGGATCGTATTTCGAGCCGACCCTGACGCACTGGAACTGGGGCTCGTTCGACCTCAACTGGTGGTACGCGGCGCCCGTCTCGGGGCTCGGGTTTCACGACAACAGCGTCGACTTCCAAATCACGCCCGGCGGCGCGGTGGATCAGCCGCCATCCATCACCTGGAATCCCGACCTCCATCTTTTCACGTTCGAGAACCGCGCGCGGACGGTGCCGCCGGATTCCAGCACGACGATCGGCGACAACTTCTTTCGCAAGCCGGGGACACTCGACATTTGGGCCGAAGGGACGGTGTCGCTGAGCCGCACGCCGTGGATCGAGAGCTTCGCGCTACCGGATCCGAGTCTCTATGCCGCTCGCGCGCTCGAGCTGTCCCTACAGCGCAAGGGTGTGTCGGTGGAAGGTGGCGCAGCCAGCACGACCGACTCGATGGTGTACCGCGGCGTTCGCGGGAATCCGATCGTCGAATACCGCGGGCGACCGCTGCCCGACATCATTTTCCCGATCCTGAATACCAGTCAGAACTGGTTTGCCGAAATGCTGCTCAAGATTCTCGGGCGCGAGGTCGGTGACACGGGAAGTTGGGCCAAGGGACTCGACGTCGAGAAGCGATTCCTGATGGATTCGGTGAAAGTCGACTCGACGGCGTTCGCCCTCGATGACGGCTCGGGACTATCGGCGGGCAATCTCGTGACTCCGCACACGTTCGTACAGCTCCTCGCCTACATGTATCGCCATCCCAAGCGGCGGCCATTTCTTGCGGCGTTGCCACGCGCCGAGCAGCGCGGCTCGCTACAGAAACGCTTCGGCGCGACGCCACTGGAAGGTCGCGTCCTCGCGAAAACGGGATCGATTTTCCGGGTGAATACGCTGTCGGGCTACATCGAGCGCGCGGACGGGCGGGTGATCACCTTTTCGATTCAAGCCAACGCACATGATGTGCCGAACAAACAGATGCTCGCGCAGATAGACTCAGTGGTCGTACAGCTCGCGCGCTAGTCTTCTTTCTGTCCAAAAATCGCCATGTTGGAGCTATGTCCCGGCTCGAACTTGGCGGATGGATTGAGAAAGTGCACCGCGTGGTTGACGGCGATACACGCCTCGGCCACACCCGTCGCGATCAATTTCAGCTTCCCCGGATAGGTCGTGATGTCTCCCGCCGCGTAGATGCCCGGGATATTGGTTTCCATCGTCTGCGACACCTTGATGTCACCCTTCTCGATGTCGAGCCCCCACTCCGCGATCGCGCCCAATGACGAAACGAAGCCGAGCTGCGGGATCACGCAGTCCATCGGCAGCGTCTCTTCTTGTTTCGTCTTGTTGTTGATGATGGTCACGCGCTCGATGCGGTCGGCTCCACTAATCGCCTTCAGCTCCCAGAACGTGCGCAGCTCCATCTTCCCGGCCGCGGCGAGCGCCTGTACCTGGTCGACGGTCGACTGGTGGGCGCGGAAGCCGTCGCGCCGGTGGATCATCACGATCGATTTGGCGACGCCCTGAAGGTTCACAGCCCAGTCGAACGCCGAGTCACCGCCGCCGACGATGAGAATTCGTTTGCCCGCAAAGGTTTGCAGATTGAGCACGCGATCGTGGAGTCCCTTGTCGTTCCATTGATCCACGTCTTTGAGCGGCAGTTTGCGCGGCGTGAAGGCACCGATCCCGCCGGCGATCAAGACCGTGCGGCCCGGATATTCATCCTTGTCGGTGACGATCGTGAACAGCGGTTGGCCATTCTCCTGTATGCGCTTCAGGCCGATCACCTTCTGCGCAAGATGCACCGGTGGCTTCCACTGCAGTCCCTGCTCCGCCATCCCCTTCACCAAGTCTTTGGCGAGAACCTTCGGGAAGCCGGCAACGTCGAAGACGTATTTCTCGGGGTAGAGCGCGGTCAGCTGGCCGCCGACTTGATCCAGGTTATCGATCAGCCGGTGGGACGCGCCACGCATGCCGGCATAAAACGCCGCGAACAGACCCGTCGGGCCGGCGCCGATGATGGTGATATCTTTCGCGTCTTGCATCGGGCCAACGCTAACCTGCTTCTTGTCCTTGTCCTAGTGGGATGCGCCGGTAACGGACCGCCCGCCGCGCTCGGCTGGAGCCTCGGCGGCGAAGCCCACGTCTTCATCGCCGGCGACCGATTGGCGCGGGACCTGTACCACCAGCTCACAGGCAACGGGGGGGGCGGGGGGGGCGATCTCGCCGACTCGTTGCGCATCAAACCGCTCATCGCCGTTGATCCCGACAGTCGACGTAGCGCGACGGTACTGTCGGCGAGCGGCGCGGCCCCGGCGCGGCTGGTGCTCGCCCGTTTTCATGCGCCCGAGACCTGCGGCTATTCCGAATCGGTCACGGAGCTCGTATTCGCGTTTCCGCCGGGAGGTGCCGCGGGTCACAGTACGCCACCGTCTCACGGCCCCGTCGTCGCGCTTCTCAATACGCAGCCGTTCGCGGGTGGCGCCGGCACGCCGTCGTCGTCACTCTCTCGACTGGCCGCGGTTCATCTCGTCACCCGCGTCGCGCAACGCGCCGACAGTATCAGCGGGAGCCCTGCTGCATTGCTGCATCCGCTCGTGCTCGATGCGGACCAGGCGTCCGACGCCGGCGAAGTCGTCCCGGTGTTCCGCAGCAGTTCATCCTACGCGGTGGGATTCCGAGGACGATTCGTTCGCGCAGCAGATACCTTGCTGATCACGGGAGTGGCCGTCACAGACACCGCGTTGCGCGCTCTGCGGTGGGTGCTGCGTCCCCAGCGCACTCGACTCGTCGGTGGGATGATTTCGGCCGGTGCGCGGCGCTACTCGCTGCGGGGAGCGGTGGCCGGCGAGGGCGGCGGGACGCTGCTCCTGGTCGATGAGATCGCGGACGTGAGCCTCAGCGATTCCCGCGCCGTGGCGCTGGATGCCGCCACGCGCACCGTCGTCGCGGAGCAACCGCTCGCGCTCCGTTGCCCCTGACGGTACGTTCCCGACTCGTGAAGATCTACACGAAGACTGGCGACTCTGGTGAGACGGGACTCTTCGGCGGCGGCCGCGTCCCCAAAGACCATCTGCGCGTGCGCGCGTATGGCGAAGTCGACGAGCTCAACGCGGCGCTCGGATTTGCGGCGACGCTGGAGCCCGTTCCTTTCGAGTCCAGCCTGCTGCAGGCGATCCAGCGAGACCTCTTCACGATGGGCGCCGAACTCGCGAGTAAAGATCCTGGTAAGCTGCGCGAAGTGCTCGAGGCCGCGGACGTCGGCGCGCTCGAGAAGGTCATCGACCGTTACGAGGCCGGGCTCACGCCACTGAAGAACTTCATTCTCCCGGGCGGCGCGCCCAAGGCGGCCGCGTTGCACGTCGCGCGCACGGTCTGTAGGCGGGCCGAGCGGGCGGTGGTGAGCTTGAACCGCGAGCAGCCGACCAACCAGACCGTCATCCACTATCTGAACCGGCTTTCCGATCTGCTGTTCGTGCTGGCGCGGGCCGTCAACGCGCAGACGGGGCACGCCGACGTCACGTGGTGACGATTCGCGTCTCGCTCCAGGAACAGCGGGACGCCTCTTACGACATCCTCATCGCCCCCGGACTCTTCCAGCAGCTGGACGAGCTCCTGAAGCGCCACTGTCCAGCGGCGGCGTATGCGCTGATCTCCGATTCGCACGTCGGAAAGTTGTACGGGGAGCCGCTGGCGGCACAGCTCGAGCAGGCCGGCGTCACGGTGAGACTCTTGACGTTTCCCGCAGGGGAATGGAACAAGACACGCGACACGTGGGCATCGTTGAGCGATCGCATGCTCGCCGCGCAGCTCGGCCGCGATTGCGCGGTCATCGCGTTGGGCGGCGGGGTCGTGAGCGACGTCGGTGGCTTCGTGGCAGCGACATACCTGCGGGGCGTGCCACTGGTTCAAGCGCCGACATCGCTGCTCGCGATGATCGATTCCTCGATCGGTGGGAAGACCGGCGTCGACGTAGCGGCGGGGAAGAATCTGTTGGGCGCATTTCACCAACCGCGCCTCGTGATCGCCGATCTCGATGCGCTGGGATCGTTGTCGAGCGTGCAGCTGTCCGCCGGTCTCGCCGAAGCGGTAAAGCACGGCGCGATCGCCGACGCGGAATACTTCGGCTTTCTGGAACGGCAATACGCGGAAATCTTCGGGAAGCACGCGCCCGCCCTGGAACGGCTGGTGCGCCGGTCGGTCGAGATCAAGGCGGCGATTGTCGCGCTCGACGAGCGCGAGGCCGGCCGGCGCGCGATCTTGAATTTCGGTCACACCGTCGGCCACGCCATCGAAGCGACCTCGAAGTACGAGGCATTGCACGGTGAGGCGATCGCGATCGGGATGGTCTACGAAGCGCGGCTCGCCGAGTCGCTCGGGATCGCAGCGGCCGGTACGGCGTCGCGTATCGCCGCGGTCCTGGAGCGGCTCAACTTGCCCATCGAGCGGCCGGATGCGAGTCGGGTGAATGATCTGATCGAGGCGATGCGATCGGACAAGAAGGTGCGCGCCGGGGAGCTGCGGGTTGCGATCCCGCGCGCCATTGGTACGCCCTACGGCAACGACCAGGACGGCTGGACTGTAGCCGTTGACGAGGATTTGATGCGTCAGATTCTGGTCAACACATAGCCCACATTCCTGTCCACCTCTCCACAGCTTCTTCTCATCCTTCGGATTGACTCCGTTCCGAGGGGAATCGCGGGGTGGGAAAGCTGTTTCCACAGCGCATGTGGATAGTGGACAAACCACGGAATGCTCACATATCTATTAATTTGTGATGTGGATAACCGTGGAGATTTGCACCTATTGGCGGGAAAACCTATATTGGCGCGGTTCCCCGTGGGCCTAAATGGCGGCAGCGCCGTCTGTTCCGACTAAAACTTGGCAGGCTGGGAGAATCCGCATGGCTCGGTCGAATGGCGGCAAGGCGAAGGCGTTTTTCCGCACCACCCCCTCCGGAGCATTCGACCAGTACCTGCAAGACATACAAAAACTCCCACTCATAAAAGATCCTGCTGAAGAGCGTCGCCTCGCTCGGCGCGTGCAACGCGGCGATGAAAAAGCCGCCGAGCGTTTGGTAACGGCCAACCTTCGTTTCGTCATCTCTTACGTAAAGAAATACCAAGGCCACGGACTCGATCTCTCCGAGTTGGTCGCCATCGGCAACGAAGGACTCCTCAAGGCGGTCAAGAAGTTCGATCCCGATCAAGGCGTCAAATTCATTTCGTATGCCGTGTGGTGGGTGCGGCAAGCGGTTCTGAAAGCGTTGGCGGAGCAGACGCGCAGCGTTCGCATTCCGCTGAATCAGAACTCCCAGCTCATTCGCATGAGCCGAACGGAGACGTATCTCTCACAGGAGCTCGGCCGGGAACCCACCGACAACGAAATCGCCCAGGCACTCGAAGACAGCGTCGAGAATGTCCGCACCGCGCGCCGCATGACGGCCGCGGAGTTGTCGCTCGACGCGCCCGTCGATCGCACCGACAAGGACGCGGCCACGCTCGGCGAGCGCTTCGCGGGACAGGAAGGCGGCGAGATCGAAGAGCGCACCGACGGCAAGTTGATGCGCGAATTCATCGACCGGATTTTCCAGAAGTATCTCACGCCACGCGAGCGCAAGATTCTCTATCTCTACTACGGACTCGAAGAAGGCAGCGAGGCGATGACGCTCGAAAAGATCGGCGCGCTGATGGGCGTCACTCGTGAGCGAATCCGGCAGATCAGAGAACGGGCATTCGAGAAGCTGCGCGAGTCGCCGGATGGCAAGGCGCTCAAGGGATTCTGGCGGGCCGCCTAGACGCCGAGGCAGACGCCTAGACGCTCAGACGCCTAGCGCATTGCAGGTAGGAGGGGTCAGGAAAGCGATTTCCTGGCCCCTTCGTACTAGGACCCGCTAGGCGTCTCGGCGTCTAGGCGCCTATCATATAGTCATGTCCCCCAGCCTGGCGAGCGACCTCGCATCGATTGTCGGCCAACGACACGTGCGTGAAGCGCGAGCCGAGCGCGTGACGTACGCTATGGACGGTCTTCCCACTCATCGCCGCCTTCCCGATCTCGTAGTTCTTCCGGGTACTCGCGAAGAATTGATCGCGGTCGTGCGTCTGCTCGCTGCGCACGGCGTTCCGTTCGTGCCGCGCGGCGCGGGGACTGGTCTCTCGGGCGGCGCGCTGGCAGATGAAGGCTCCGTTCTGATCGTGCTGACACGGTTGAATCGGATTCTCAAGATGGATGCAGGCAACCGTGCAGCGATCGTGGAGCCCGGCGTCGTGAACGCGAAGCTCAGCGCCGCGGCACGGCCACACGGATTGCAGTACGCGCCCGATCCCTCGAGCCAGAGCGCCTGCACGATCGGCGGGAACGTGGCCGAGAACGCCGGCGGGCCACACTGTCTCAAGTACGGCGTCACCGCGAATCACGTGCTCGCGCTCGAGGTATTGCTCGCCGACGGCACGGTGGTGGAAAGCGGCAGCCCCGGCGGCGAGCCGTGGGGTCCCGATCTCGTCGGCCTGTTCGTCGGTTCCGAGGGAAATTTCGGCATCGCCACGAAAATTACCGTGCGTCTCACGCCGCTGCCGCGCGCGGTGCGAACGATGCTCGCCGACTTCAATGGACTGCGGACGGCAGGTGAAGCAGTCTCCGCGATCATCGCCGCCGGCATCGTGCCGGCGGCCCTCGAGATGATGGATCAATCCTGCATCGCCGCCGTCGAGGATTCTGTGTATGCGGCGGGGTATCCGCGCGATGCCGCCGCCGTCCTGCTCGTGGAGCTGGACGGCCGCAACGAGGCCGGCGTCATCGCGGAGACCGAGGCGGTTGCCGAGCTGCTGCGGAAATCGGGCGCGCGCTCGGTGCGCATTGCCGCCAGCGAAGCGGAGCGCGAGCGACTGTGGCAGGGACGCAAGAAGGCGTTCGGCGCCATGGGACGACTGTCGCGCGACCTGGTCGTGCAGGACGCCGTAGTGCCGCGCTCCGCGCTCCCGCAGGTTCTCGAAACGATTTGCACAATCGCGAAACGGTATGACCTCGTCGTCAGCAACGTCTTTCACGCGGGTGACGGCAATCTGCACCCGAATATTTCGTTCGATGCCACTGATCCGGCGCTCAAACAACGCGTCGAAGCCGCGAGCGCGGAGATCATGTCGACATGCATCGCCGCCGGTGGTACGATCACGGGCGAGCATGGCGTGGGCATCGACAAGCTGCGCTACATGCCGCTCATCTTCGATCCGGAGTCCCTGGGTGCAATGCAGGCGGTACGGCGCGTGTTCGATCCGAAAGAACGGGTGAATCCCGGCAAGGTGATACCGGTGCACGCGTGCCGGGAATGGACAAGCGCTCGAAGCGATTCCGGGTGGGTTAACCCCGGGGCGGTGCCCCGGGGCGAACCAGTGCGTGCCCTGTGACGATCCTGGAGAAGGTGACCGCCTTGTTGGGCGAAGGCGCCGTCCTCGAGCCCAGCACCGACCGCGTCCCCCGCATCGCTCCCGGATCTCCAGACGCCGTCGCACTCCTGCTCGGCACGGCCCATCAGGAAGGCTGGCGGGTGCGCATCGAAGGGGCGGGCACGTGGCTGCAGAGCGACGCGCCCGCCGACCTGGCACTCACCACCCGCCGGCTCGACCGCGTTCCCGCCGTCGAACCGGCGGATCTGACCGCCACGGCGGAAGCGGGAATCGGATTGGACCAGCTGCGCCAACAGCTCGCCGATCGCGGCGCCTGGTTGAGCATTGATCCGCCGGGCCTCGCGGGCCGCACACTTGGCTCCATCGTCGCCACCGCGACGGCCGGCCCGCTGCGACATGGCTTCGGTCCGATCAAAGATCATCTCCTGGGCGTGACGTTCGTGACCGGCGATGGCCGCATGGTACAGAGCGGCGGCCGAGTGATGAAGAATGTCGCGGGCTACGATCTCACACGATTGCAGGCCGGCGGGTTCGGCGCATTCGGCGTCATCGTCCTCGTGCACCTGCGACTGCGCACGCTGCCGCGCGCCGACGTCACCTACTTGCTCGAGGGTGCGCGGGAGGATCTCACGCAGGTTGGCGAAGACATCGCGGCCGCTGGGCTCACGCCCGCCGCGCTCGAGCTCGTCTCACCCGCGCTCGCCCGCCGCGAGCGCTGGGTGCTCGGCGTGCGACTCGCCGGGTCACCGGCCCTGGTCGCCGCCGACGAGGCCGGGCTGCGCGCGGCAAGCGGCGGCGCTCGGTTCACGCCGCTTCGCGCCGAAGAGGCGCACGCGTTCTGGATGCGGCTCGCCGAGGGATTTGCGGTCCGGCCGGTGACGTTCCGCATCGGCGGCGTGCCGTCGGCGAGCGACGAGCTGCTCGACCTGCTCCAACACCAGCTTGGCGACGAATGGATCTCCGCGTCGCCGGCGGCGGGCGCGATCCGGTGGACGGGCGACGCCAGCATCGATCGGCTGCAACGGTTGCGCCGCACGCTCGCGGGACTCGAGGTGCCGCTCACGCTCGAGCGCGCGCCGTGGCCGCTGCGCGGCGCCGTCGGCCACTTCGGCGCGTATCGCGAAGGCGTGGGCCCGCTCGTAGCCGGACTGCGCCGCACCTTCGATCCCGGCGGCGCGCTCGTGGTTGCCACAGAAGGCTCATGACGCGAGGAGGCTTCGAAGGGCTGGACGCATGCGTGCATTGCGGTTTCTGTCTTCAAGCTTGCCCGACGTTCCTCGCCACCGGAGATGAATCCGATTCACCGCGCGGCCGCATCGAGCTGATGCGGGCCCTCGAGCGGGGCGACCTGACCGCCGACGATGCCGCGCTCGCCTACCACCTCGATCGCTGTCTCGGCTGCCGCGGCTGCGAGCCCGTCTGCCCCTCGGGTGTGCAGTACGGCCATGGCCTCGAGGCGGCTCGCGCACGACTCACCGCCGTTCGCGGCGTTCCGCGCCTTGCGAGAATGGCGCTCTGGGCGCTGACGACGCCGGGAGTGAGTGCGGTCGTGTACGGGTTCGCTCGCGTGCTGAGAGCGACCGGACTCCCGCGACTGTTCGCTGGCTGGGGAAGATTCCGATTTGCCATGGGGATGCTGGCGGCGACGAAGGCAGTTGGGCGGTTGAGCGGTTCGGCGGTTAGAAGCCGTCGCACACAAACCGCCCAACCGCCCAAGCGCCCAACCGCCCTGTTATTCCGTGGCTGCGTCCAGCAGGGCCTTTTCTCCCACGTCCACGATGCCACCGTGCGCACCTTAGGCATCAACGGCTACGACGTCCGCGAAGTCTCGGGCCAGGGGTGCTGTGGTGCGCTGCATGCACACGCGGGATTGATCGACGAAGCACGCGAGTTGGCACGCAAGAATGTCGATGCATTCGGCGATGGCGAGGAACCCATCGTCGTGAACAGCGCCGGATGTGGGGCCATGATGAAAGAGTACGGGCGTCTCCTCGGTGACGAGCGATGCGAGCGTCTCGCTGCGCGCGTTCGCGACGTGACCGAGCTCCTCGCCGGCGACGCGATGACAGGTCCAGTTCCGGGAGCCCCGCTCGACCTGCACGTCGCGTACGATCCACCGTGTCATCTCCTGCACGCGCAAGGCGTCGCCGTTCCGCCGCTGAAGCTCTTCGCGGCGATCCCGCTGCTCGAGCTCGTGCAAGTGCCCGGCGCCGCCGAGTGTTGCGGGAGCGCGGGGCTGTTCACGCTGCTCGAGCCGGAGATGTCGCGCGCGGTGTTGGCGGCAAAGATCGAGCGGCTGCGAGTGGCGGCGCCGCAGGTCGTCGCGACCGGCAATCCCGGCTGCGTGATGCAAATCGGAGCGGGGTTGGCGGCCGCCAGGGTGCCGGCGCGCGTACGTCACCCGGTCGAGCTGCTCGATGACTCCTATCGCGCGGCGGGACGCTACGAATGACGGCGCGCCTCATCTTCACGCCCGACGGCGTGGAGCTGGCGCTGCATCGCGTGCGCGCCTATCGAGACGGCCGCCCCGCCGTGTTGCTCGTCCACGGCGCCTTCACGAATCATCGCTTCTGGCTGCACTCCGAAGACGGCATGAGAGGGATGGGGGGGATGGCCCATTTCCTCGGCGCCGCGGGCCTGGACGTATGGCTCGCCGATCTCCGGCATCATGGCGAAAGCGCGCGCGAACCGCGACGCGGTGCCTGGACGTTCGAGGATTGGGTCCTGAACGATGCGCCCACATTGGTTGCTCGCGTGCGCGAAGAGACCGACGGCGCGCCACTCGCGTGGATCGGACACTCGGCAGGCGGCGCCGCCGGTCTGTGCTGGCTGGCGCGCGTTGCGGCGGCGGCTCCGCTTGCCGCGGTCGTCACGCTCGGGACACCGGGCCCGCGCCGGCTCGGACCCGTACGGAGCGCGCTCGCCGCCTCCACGATTGCCCTGTCGCGGGCGTTGGGTCGCTTCCCGGCGCGGGCGCTACGCTTCGGCAACGAAGACGAGGCGGCGGAGATCATCGCCGAATGGATGG
>Ga0209056_10002331_pt1 | contig 20565 bp, 12 predicted proteins | sample GraSoiAngelo_114_FD_185876 | JGI IMG/M metagenome (GOLD analysis project Ga0209056, IMG submission 185876) | Grasslands soil microbial communities from the Angelo Coastal Reserve, California, USA - 14_0903_13_40cm (SPAdes) (version 2) | ecosystem: Environmental > Terrestrial > Soil > Grasslands...
CCCTCGATGGTGAAAGCGATGCCCCAGTTGTTGCCGGCCGCAGGCAAAAACGAAGTGATGCCAACCGCATCTACGCCAGACAGCTGCCCCACGTCGGTCAGTAGAGTTCTAATGAATTCGTCGATCGCGGATTGCGTTCGATACCGTTGCTGCGGCAGAACGTAGAGCGCAGCCAGCGTATTGTCGGGGCGGAAGCCTAATTCCACATCGCGCATCTTTTCGAAGCTGCGCAGCAACAGGCCGGATGCGGTAAGCAGCGTGAGCGCCACGGCAATCTCCGCCACCACGAGTGCCGAGCGTAGCCTGGCATGGCCGCTGCCCGAAGTGCCGGTGCGTCCGCCCTCTTTAAGCGACTCATTCACGTTCGTCCTGATTGCGGCAAATGCCGGAGCCAATCCGCAGAGCAAACCTGTCAGCAGCGCCAGTCCCAGAGCGAAGAGCATGACCGGCCAGTTCAAGCCAATCTCATGGACGCGAGGCAGCGTCTGCGGTAGCAGGCTTACGCCCACCCGCAAAGCGACAGCCGCCAGTGCCAGCCCTATCGCGCCACCCGCAATACTCAATACCATGCTTTCCACGATGGCCTGTCGCAGTAATGTGGCCGCGCGAGCACCGAGGGCGAGCCGCACCGCGATCTCTCTTCGTCTGCGGATGGCGCGTACCAGCAAAACCCCCGCCAGGTTCGCGCAGGCGATCAGCAGAACAACGATCACGGCCAAGAGCAGGGTGCGCAGCAGGGGCCGCGCCTGCCGTACCGTATCTTCATGCAGCGGCGTCACCACCGCGTGAATACGAAGACTGCGCATGTAGGCCGGATAGTCGCGCATCGTATCCTGGGCCACTCGCTCCGCATCGCTCTGCGCCTGCCCGGCGGTGATGCCGGGCTTTAAGCGCCCCACCATGTGAGAGTTCCACGACGCCACACTGCCCGCCGTAAATTCCTCCGGCTGGAGACTGAGCGGAAGCCAAAACTCGCCCTGATTCACATGCCCAGGGTTGAGCGGGAACTCGAAATCACGCGGCATCACGCCGATCACGGTGTAAGGCTTGCGATAGAGAAGGATCTTGCCCCCCAGCATGTTCGCATCGCCGTGGAAGCGGCTCTGCCACATGCCATAGCTCAGCACCGCCACCTGCTGGCCTTCTTCATCTTCCTGTTGCGTGAACGTTCGCCCCAGCAGCGGCTGCACTCCCAGCGCGGCAAAGACCTCGCCGCTCATCCGCGTCCCATTCACTGCCGCCGGATCGCCGGGGCCGGACAGTTCAAACAGTCTTCCGCGATAGCCGCCCAGGTGGCTGAAACTCTGCGTGTCGCGCATGTAATTGCGGATGTCCGGAGCGGTTACGCTGGAATGAGCGCAGGACGCACAGTGCGAGCCTTCCAGCACATCTCCTAGGGTGACCAGACGATCCGGATCGGGGAATGGCAGCGGACGCAGCAATACTCCCTCGACGATGGAAAAAATCGCCGTGGTCGTCCCGATGCCCAGCGCCAGCATCAGGACGGCCGTCACGGTAAATCCGGGAGATTTACGCAGTTGACGGAAGGTATATCGAATGTCCTGCGGAATCTGGCTCAGCCCTTGAAACGTTCGCTCGTCGCGATGCCGTTGCTTCGCCTGCTCCACACCCCCGTAAGCGAGTTTGGCCGCCCGTCGTGCCTCTTCGGGTGTCATTCCCTGGCGCACATATTCGTCTTCCAGCAACGCCAGATGCGCGCCAATCTCTCTGGCCAGTTCCGCTTCCACTTTGGCGTTGGCGAAAAGCAGATAAAGCTTCAGAAAGAAGCGTCTCAGGCGCTCCATGGCTAAGACTCCTCAAGCAAAAGCCGTTCCACTAGAGCCGACATTCTTCTCCACGTCTGTGTCTCTTTCCCTAAAGCTTTCTGTCCCGCCTTGGTGATTTCGTAGTATTTGGCTTCCCGGTTGCTCTCGGTCCTTCCCCAGTTTCCCTTAATCCACCCGTACTGCTCCAGCCGCACTAATGCTGGATAGAGTGTGCCCTGGTTGAGGTTGAGTAATCGATCAGAGATCTGCTGGAGACGCGTGGCGATTTGATAAGCGTGCTGTGGGCCCATTGTCGCGAGTGTGCGCAAAACAATGAGATCAAGTGTCCCCTGCAGCAGCTGGATTGATTCTTTTTCTTTATTAGACATCCAAGTGGTCTCCCCCAAGAGACTACTACGTTTCACTTGTTTGTCAAGTGGACTTAGCACGAAATAGCCCGTCAAGGAAGAGGCGGGTACTGACTGTCCGGGGCCTTCGGAAGCACACGACAATTGAAAAATCAGTCTATGTGTTTATTGGGAATCCGGAAGTTATCCAGAAACGGGCTTGGACGAAATTAGCGGCGATCTCCCCGAAGCCGACTTCTGGAGCGCGCGTGCGAGGCCGCCACTGGGTTACCTTAAACTCTACCTTCATTAGTGAATAAAACCGCCATCGTCGACTTCCGGACTAACGATCTGTACCTGAGTGATCTTTTCATTTTCATACCTTTGCTGGCCTTGTTGATCCATAATGATTTGGAAAATATGTGTAAACCGACGGTCCACAGCGTAAGAGAGTCGAAAGAGAAATCATGCCTTCTTGTAGTCAAACGGCGGTCCATTGTCGTTGGACTGTAGGTGTGATCTTGGCCCGTGATGGCACCAAGCTCTGTCGGATTTCGGGCTAGCCGGTGCGCCAGGAGAGGGATATGTCCATTTTTATCTCCTATGGGCGAGAGGACCGCTCGCTCGCCCTTGAAATCTATGAACTGCTGTGTCATAAAGGGCTCTCTGCTTGGATCGACGTACGCGACCTACAGCCGGGGCAAATATGGGAAAGTCAGATCGACAAAGCCATACAGAACTGTGAGATTTTTGTTGCCTGTTTATCCAGTAGTTCGGTTTCCAAGCGCGGCTTCGTCCAATCTGAGCTGCAGTGCGCGCTCAAGGTACTGGAGACAATTCCAGAGGACCAGGTGTTCCTTATTCCGGTGCGCCTCGATAACTGTGAAGCGCCTGCGCGTTTGGTGCACCTCCATTGGGTGGATTATTTCGCACCAGGCGGAAGGGACAAACTGGTAGAGGCGATCGAAAGGTACACCGCGAGCAGCGCGTCGAAGGTGCCACGGATTGCCGAACCAGCTTTGGAGCAGCTCATCATCCAGCCCCACAGAACGGAGTACGTGAACTTCATGGTGTTCAATCCGGAGAGTGCCACCCTCCCCCGCGAAATCCCGGAACACTCGTTCCTTCACCACACGGGCGGCATTGTGGCTATCCTGTTCCGATCGAAACGATCGGGCTGGACCCGCGGGATTTCGCCACGAAATTCCCACCACATATCCCCGATGGCGAAGTGATCATCGACTTCACTGTTCTGAATCAAGGAAGGACTGCGATCATCAACGGGATTTTCCTGGAGATACTTGAAGTCCTCGACAGGCCGGAGCAGGCATTGGGGAGCTGCTTCATGCCGGTGCTCGAGCCAATAGAGGACACAGCGGTGCTCACCCGGGAACAAGCATTGTACCGGCTCTTCTGTGATCAAGTATTTTCCTACAAAGAGGGAGATGTGGACCTATTCCGCGTCAATGTGCTAGTGGCAGATGCTGAGGGTCCGATGGTCTTCCGGTTCCGGTTTGAGATTGACTACGCGGTCGGAAGCCGGCGTGGAAAAGCGCATTCACAGGACTTCTACCTGGCCAAGTTCCAAAAAGGACGCACAGCGAGGATCCCCTACGCGAAAAGCAAGATGAGCCCACACACAAAACCAGATTTGCCGGCTGCTGTGGAATATACAGCTGCCAACGCGATTCCTGGGCGGGAAGAGTTCTCGACCGAGGGCAGCTATTACCGCGGTTGGCAATTCCGCACCAAGAGCAAGGAGTCTAATGCCGACGGGTTGGCAGCGCACATCCAGCAGAACTACTGGGCGGCTGTAATGTCGGGTAACAGAGACGAGACCCAGAAGAAGGGGTTCAGCAGGGTTCCCCCGATAGAAGCTCTGGATACAGGCGGGTTGCAAACATCTTGGGTGTGCTTCAAAGCGAGCGGGGATCGCGGCTATGAGTCGCAGGTGCACGGTGAGTTCGAGATTTACACTGGCCGGGACACCCCCGAGTACCACGCGCTCGCAGCCGCTTGCGCGCGTTTAGGCGAAATCGGCACGCCAAAACAGCAGGAGGCTGTCGCCCAGAGTCTCATTGACGCTACTCAGAACCCAACGATGGACACAGCTGGAGTCACCGACACCATTCCATTGCTCGCGTGCTTCCGCTGCAAACGCGCGTTCGAGTTCCTTGCGTTTCTATTGAAGTGCGGCAACACCGTGGTGGAAAAGAATGCGGCGGAAGTATTCGGATCTATCGTCTATAGTGGCGCCAGGGAGCGGCTGCTCGAGATCGTGAAGCAACCCCGTTCATACGCCAGTTCGGCCGCATTGCGGGCCTTAGGACTTAACGGGAACGAGCATACTGCTAAACTCATTGTTGAACTCTACGGGCAGGAGCGCTTCCATCCAACTGAAACCGAGGTGATCGCAGCGGTAGTCTTCCGCAGTGCACCGGCTTGGGCGAGCCAAATCGCGAGGGATTATGTCGCAGGCCATTCTGCCAAACAACGGCAGTTAGCTTGCGAACTCCTGACTTTAATGAAGAAGCCGCCAGGAGGCCACGAGGAATAGACCGCCCCGGTGTCGCGACCTGCACCGAGGCTTGCCCCAGAGTTATCAGTGCCTTCACAGCCGAACCCAAACTGAGCTACTGGTTCTTTGATATTGGACCGAAACGGGCTTCTGGGAAGTCATGACCAGATTCCGGGGCGGATGGTCGCTAGTCGGAAATTCCCGTACTGCCTTGCGGCTTCTTATCATGAATTGGATTCAATGGCGTGCCGTGTTTAGCAGGCAGAGGCTGCAACCGTCCTTCTTCGATCCAAAATACGCTTGCAAAACAGGAAGGGTTCACCCATCGAGGTGTGCCATCAGTGTGCCGTACGCTTCGGTCCGATGTGCGCTAACGTGCGCCGTTTCAATACCCTGCAAAACGCTTCCGTGCGGGCTTGGTTGGGGGTAAGTTGTTGATTTATATAAGCGGAAGTAGGAAAGCAACGTTTCGAGTTCGACCTACTCTTAATGGTTGTAGGTTCGATTCCTACCGCGCTCACCACTTAACCTCCCACAAGAGTACCTTTTAGCGGCAATTCTGCTGGCTCTACCGGAATCGTGTTCGTGGCATTGTGCCCAGAATTGTGCCCACCCAGCCGGGAAAGAGCGTTTAGTACTGCATCCTCAGAAGGGTGAACGTGTCGCTGCGAGATGCCGATGTTGGAGTGTCCCGCGATTCGCGCCAGCGTCCACGCATCGCAGCCGCTCTCACCTAGTCGAGTAAGAAGAGTGTGTCGGAAAGAACGCGGCATTGAGCAAATGGTGTCGGGCCGCACCAATACATCTACAGTGTCCCGACTTAGACCCTCTGGATCAGTCAGCAGTTGACGACATGTTTCTTCGACACAAGCCAGACGATCCATATTCGAATTGTTATTCGCGCAACGCTCGTGCTGGATCTATGCCAGCGGCGCGCAGCGCGGGGACCAAAACCGCCGCGAATGAGCTGATTGTGATCACCAGGAGCGCCAAACCAAAAGCGGCGGGGTCGCGCGGGCTCACTTTGTAGAGCAGATTCCCCATGAGCCTCGTAAGCCCCAGTGCGGCCGCTGTGCCAATAACAACTCCAGTTATTACCAATACGAAGGCTTGTGAAAATACGAGCCGCAACAAGTCTTTCCCACTAGCGCCGAGAGCAATGCGCAGCCCTAACTCCCGAGTGCTCTGATTCACCGCGTACGAAATCACGCCATACAGCCCGATTGCGGCGAGCAGCAGCGCCAGGCCGCCGAGAACGCCGACGAGTGTGACGGCGACCATTTGCGGCGAAGTGGAGCGGTCGAGTTGCTCCTGCATGGTGATGACTTCGTACGGCGCGACGTTAGGATCGAGCGAATGAACTTCGCGCGCGATAGCGGTGGCCATGGTTTGCGGCGCGAGCGGCGTGCGGATGTTCAGTACGCTGCCTCGCAGCGAGTTTTGCCGCAATGGTACAAAGAAAAACGGCGTGGGCTGTTCGCGGACGCTGGAGTACTTCGAGTCCTTGACGACACCGATGACCTCCAGCCAGCGTCCCTTGAATTGCATGCGTTCGCCGAGCGGGCTGCGGCCGTTCCAGTAACGCTGCGCCATGGTTTCGTTGACGACGGCGACGGGCGCGCCTTTGTCGTCATCGCCACGCATGAATTCGCTTCCCGCAACGAGCGGAATGCCCATGGTGACAAAGTAGTCCGGGCCGACTTCGTTGTAGTTGACTGTGGGCGATTCTTCCGGCGGCGGCGTGTAGCCGCCGACGACGATGGGCGCCGAAGCAGAGCTGACATAGCTGAGCGGAGTCATTTTTGCGAAAGCCACCGACTCCACTCCGGGAAGCGCGCGGACACGCTCGAGCAGGGCGTCCTGAAACATCTGCGCGCGCTCGGGTGTGTAGCCGGCGGAAACCAGATCGATGGCAGTGTCCTGTACGCCGCGGGTGTTGAAGCCAGGGCTGGAGTTGCGGACTTTGAGCATGCTTTGCATCAGCAAGCCAGTGCCGACTAGCAAAACAAAGCTGAGCGAGACTTGCATCAGCACCAGGCTGGACCGGACCCAGGCACGGCCGCGGCCGCCGACGACCGCAGCGGTTTCCATTTTCAGGGCATGCGCAAGGTCGATCTTTCGGGTTTGCATGGAAGGGACAAGGCCCATCAGCAGCGTAGTGGTGAGACACACGCCAGCGCTGAGCGCCAGGACCCGCCAATCGATTTCGCCAGGGAGATACATCTGCACTCCGCCGCGCGCAGGGAAAAGCAGGACGAGTGCGTGGCGGCACCAGTACGCCACCAGGAGACCGCCGGAGGCTCCGAACAGCGAGAGCACCAGGCCTTCGGTGAGCAACTGCTTCCACAGGCGCGCTTGCCCTGCGCCCACGGCGAGACGCACGCTCATTTCGTGGCGGCGAGCGAAGGAGCGCACCAGGAGCAGGTTACCGACATTGGCGCACGCGATGAGCAGCACAAAGGCGACGACGACCAACATGATTTCGAGCGTTGGCAGCAAAGTGGCGGCATTGTTGAACGGCGTTTGCCACAAAGGCCAGAAGCGAATGGCGCGGCCGCGATTGGTGGTGGGATACTCGACTTCAAGGCGCTGCGAAATCGCGGCGAATTCTTGCTGTGCTTGCTGCAGAGTTACACCGGGCTTAAGCCGCGCGTAGGCTTCGATCCAGCGCGCGCCGCGGTCTTCGAGTTTGTATCCGCCGGCCTCGAAGATATCCTCCATCGAAACGGGCACCCAGAAGTTCATGCGCCAGCCGACGAAGGTACCGTAAAAGCCCTCGGGCGCAACGCCGACAATGGTGTGCACGACACCGTTGAGGCGCTGCGTTTTGCCGATAATTTGGCGATCGCCATGGAACCGGCCTTGCCAAAGCTGAGAGCTGATCACCGCGATGGGATGCGCGCTTTGGCCCTGATCTTCTCCTGGCAAGAAGCCGCGGCCGAGGACGGGGTGTACGCCGATGGCGTCAAAGTAATTCGCGGAGACGATGCTGCCAGTGGTGCGCTCGGCGCGATCGCCGATGCTGAGCGTGGTACCGCTAATCTTGCTGACGAAGGCGGTTTCGCAGAGCGTGCAGCTGCGCTGGAGGTCCTGGAAATCGGGCCAGGAAAGCGGAGTGCCTCCGGCTTCCCCGCGAGAGGTGCCGCCGATGGCGACCAGCCGTTCCTGGTGGGTGACGGCGGGGTAGGGACGGAAGAGGATGCCTTCGATCCAACTGAAAACGGCAGCGTTCGCGCCGATGCCTAAGGTGAGGCAAAGAATAGTGAGGAGAGAAAAACCCGGGCTACGGCGGAGCATTCGAAAGCCGAAGCGGAGGTCCTGGAGAAAGTTCCTGCCCAAATCGCCCATCGTGGCCGCTCCCTTTGCCGTGTAGCTATCAAACGGAGAACATCTTTAACATGCATGTGACGCGCCACCTCAAATTTCATGCAACCTCATTGGGGCACTGCGAGTTGTAAAGATCTGCTTGTTGCTGCCAACCGATAGGTGTCCGAAATCGAAACCCGCTGTCCAAAAGCGAACAGAGCCTCAGATAGCGAACCCGAGTTGACAGGTCGGTTCCGGTCTGTCCATTTGCGGACGGTGGATTCCACGACTGAACAATCCTCAGCTCTGCACAATTTTGTGGCCTAGAGTTTTCAATCAAATAGTGGAATTGAGGTATGGCCCGATAGCTGCACGTTTGCAAGCCCATGGACATTGCCCGGCCCGAATTCAAGCAGCAGAAACGACGTAGACAGATCATCTGGGGAATGGTTGGTTTGGTGTGCCTCGGCGGCGTGACGGTCGGCGTTTCCAGATTAAAACCAGCTGCCCCTGAAGTTGAACGCAGCACGGTGTGGACTGATACCGTTAAGCGCGGTCCCATGCTTCGACAAGTGCGAGGTCTGGGTTCATTGATTCCCAGTCAGGAGTTCACCCGTCAAATTCCTGCAGAGACCGAAGCGACTGTCGTACGAATTCTCAAGCTTCCGGGTTCGCAGGTGAAAGCAGACACGCTTCTGCTGGAAATGAGTAACCCTCAGGTGGAGCAGGCGGCTGTGGATGCGAGGCTTCAGTTAAAGGCTGCCGAGGCCGAATATCAGAGTCTGCGCGTGACGCTGCAGAGCAATCTGATGAACCAAAAGGCGGGCGCCGCGACCGTGAACTCCGACTACACGCAAGCCAGGCTGCAGTCCGACACCGACAAAGCCTTGTACGACCTCGGCGTGATCTCGGGCATGGCTTACAAAAATTCCAAAAGTAAGTCCGACGAACTGACAACTCGCAACAATATTGAAGGCGAACGGCTCGACATAAACCAGAAGGCGATTGAGTCTCAACTTGCCCAGCAGCAGGCCAAGGTGGACCAGATGCGTGTGTTGGCCGAACTCAAGCAGAAACAACTGGACGCGCTCAAGGTGCGGGCTGGAATTGACGGTGATCTCGTGGATGTGCCACTGCAGGTGGGCCAGCACGTATTGCCGGGAACGGAGCTGGCAAAGGTCATCCAGCCAAACCATTTAATCGCGCAGCTGAAAATTGCCGAGACGCAAGCACGTGATGTCCAGATTGGTCAGCCGGCTCTGGTGGACACACATAACGGAACCGTCTCCGGGAGCGTCATGCGCGTCGATCCGGCGGTACAGAACGGAACGGTTACAGTTGACGTAAAGCTAACCAGAGAACTACCTAAAGGCGCTCGTCCTGACTTGAGCGTGGACGGAACTATCGATTTGGAACGCCTCGACAACGTTCTTTACGTCGGACGTCCAGCCTTCGGACAAGAGAGCAGCACTATCAGCTTGTTCAAGCTTGATCCTGACGGAAAAGGCGGCGTGCGGGTTCCCGTGAAAGTTGGGCGCGCTTCTGTGAACTCCATCCAGATTCTTGAAGGTTTGCACGAGGGCGACATGGTGATTCTTTCTGACATGTCTCGTTACGACAACACTGATCGCATCAGGCTTGACTAGCTGTTGAGGAAAACTCATGACCGACGCAGGACAACCTCTGATCCAGATCGAAGAATTAACCAAAGTTTTCTATACCGATGAAGTTGAAACCCACGCACTCTCGGGTGTGCATTTAGGGATTCGCAAAGGGGAGTACGTCGCTATCTCCGGTCCGTCCGGGTGCGGGAAATCCACGCTGCTCTCGATCATCGGGCTGCTGGATACCCCAACCGGCGGCAAGTATCAGCTGAATGGGGGACCGGTGGAAACCCTGGACTTCGGGGCACGTTCGCGCATTCGCAACCGCGAGATCGGCTTCATCTTTCAGAGTTTCAATCTGATCGGCGATCTCACCGTTTACGAAAATGTCGAACTGCCATTGACGTATCGCCAGAAGATGCCGGCGGCGGAACGCAAGAAGAGGGTCATGGAATCACTCGAGCGTGTCGGGATGGCACATCGCGTTCGCCATTATCCATCGCAACTCTCCGGAGGTCAGCAGCAGCGGGTCGCAGTGGCGAGAGCGCTTGGCGGGCATCCTTCGATCCTGCTCGCCGATGAGCCTACTGGAAATCTGGATTCGCGTAATGGCGAAGCGGTGATGGAACTGCTTCAAGATCTGCACCGCGAAGGCGCGACCATCTGTATGGTCACGCACGATCCGCGATTCGTAAAGCATGCCCAACGCGAAATCCACTTGTTCGACGGCAAAGTTGTCGCAGAAGAAGAGCTGAAGAAGCTTATGGAAGAGGCGAGCGCATGAGTGGATGGCTGCAAGATGTGCGCTATGCGGTCAGGCAATTAAGCAGGAAGCCAGGCTTCACTTTCATTGCGCTTCTTACTCTTGCGTTGGGCATTGGCGCAACCGCGGCCATGTTCAGTGTGATTGATGCTGTGGTGCTGCGCCCCTTTCCGTACCACCACGTAAACCGCATTGTGGTTGTGCGAACCAACGATCCTTCTGGTTCACAAACCGTATCGTCTTGGCCCGCATACCTCGAAATGCGAAGGCTGAACAGAACTTTCCAGGCTCTTGCCGCATACGAGGATTACTGGGGGATGACGCTCTTGACAGGCAAGCAGACCCAGTATCTGCAGGTGACGCAAGGCTCGGACAATTTCTTTGATATTTTCGGCGTGCAGCCGATGCTCGGAAGGACGTTTCTGCCCGGAGAAGATCAGCCGGGGAAAAACGATGTGGTTGTCCTCAGCTATGAAGTATGGCGGCAGGATTTCAATGCCGATCCAAATGTAGTCAACAGAACGGTTCAGCTGGATGGCGAACCGTATGTCGTAATCGGCGTTATGCCTGCGGGATTCCGCTTTTCATCGCGCACAACGAACGCGCTCTATATTCCCATGCACGTCAGACCCAGTTGGGTAAGTGCGCGGGATACAAACTAGCTGATGACTGTAGGCCGATTGAAATCAGGTATCACGGTACAGCAAGCGCAGGCGGACGTTGCGCATGTAATGCAGGAAATTGGCCAACAATATCCAGCTACGGATAGAGGTCGTAGCGCGACCGTAGTTCTCCTTACCACCGCATTGCATGGAAGTGAATTGCCAGAGATCACTGTGATGGCGGGGGCCGTACTGGCAGTGTTGCTGATTGCTTGCGCCAATGTCGCAGGACTACTACTCGCGCGTGGCAGTGCCCGCGAACGAGAAATGTCCTTGCGAGTCGCGATGGGTGCCGCACGAGGCCGGCTCGTGAGGCAACTGCTCGTTGAGAACGCATTGCTCGGCGTCTTGGGTGCCGGAGCAGGTCTTTTATTGGCCGGGTTCTTGCTCACCGCGATGAAAGTATTCCTCGCGCACGCCTTCATGCGGGGCGATAACATCCACCTGAATGTTTACGTCATAGCCCTTACGCTGTGCGCTGGCATATTTTCCAGCATTAGCGCGGGTCTGATTCCTGCATGGCGTGCCGCCAAGACGGCACCCAATCATGCGCTTAAATCTGGCGCCACCGCGGGCACGTCTCAAAAACAACATGAAATTCGTGCAAGCTTTGTAGTCGTACAGATTGCGCTCTCGCTCACATTGGTTGTTTTTTCCGGCCTTCTCCTGCTCACCTTGCATGGCATGTTGCAAACTGATTTGGGATTCAATCCACAGCATCTGTTGGCGTTGCAAATCAACGTTCCATCGGGAGGTCTCAAGGGCCACTATGTAACGTCTTTGCTCGAGCCTCTGGAACAGCGTGCACAAGCGATGCCGGGAGTTATAGCGGCGGGATTCATTGATGAAATGCCGATTGTGGGCTACGGGTCAGCTTGGTCCAAGCATATTGTCGGCCAGTCTCCCGATCCACCGGACCGAGAACGATTTTCAGAAACTCGAAGCGTAACCGCTGGGTACTTTTCTGCTCTCGGAGTCCCGGTCGTGCGGGGGCGGAACTTTGGTCCACAGGACACTCCGAACTCGCAGCCCGTCGCCATTGTGAATGAAGCGTGGGTGAAAGAATTCTTGACTGCCGGCGAGGATCCACTAGCGCAGGCGTTTCAAAATCGTCCAGGTCGTCCAAACCGTGCCATCGTTGGCGTGGCTCGGGATGTACGGCAAAACGCACGCGAGAAAGCAAGACCGGAAATTGATTTCCCGTTCTCTCAATTGTCGCAGGAACTTCAGGGAGATGTCGGCTCGTTTAACGTGACCTTCTTCGTTCGCAGTGCGGTCCCAACGATGAGTGTTGTTCCTCAATTAAGAGAAACGCTGCGAAACTTCGCACCGGCCATTGCATTTCAAACTCCCGTAACCATAGGCGAAGTCCTCGATGACACGTTCGTTACCAATCGCATGGAGAGTTGGCTCTTTGGCATCTTTGCAGGGATTGCAGTGTTGCTGGCAGTCATCGGAATTTATGGCCTCTTAATGCAAGAAGTCATCAGCCGCATTCGAGACATCGGCGTGCGAATGGCACTGGGGGCAACGCGCTCGAAGATTGCCAAGACGGTGCTTGCCCGCATTGCATTGCTGACGGGCATCGGCCTGGGAGCGGGAGTGCTCCTGACATTGTTGCTTCGCAGAGTCGTTTCAAGCGTTCTGATCATTCGGCACAAAAATGAAAGCGTTGTGATCGCCGCCTTAGTTGTGCTGATGGCATTTGTGGGACTACTTGCAGCCTGCATCCCAGCGCGCCGCGCGGCCAAAGTCGATCCTATGATTGCGCTACGGTACGAGTGAGGAATACGAAATGAGTGGCTTACTCCAAGACGTACGTTACGCACTACGGCAAATACGAAAAGCTCCCGGGTTTGCAGCCGTCGCGGTTATCACGTTGGCGCTCGGCATGGGCGCAAATACTGCCATCTTCTCGGTCGTGAACGGTGTGCTCTTGCGGCCCCTGCTGTTCGAAGATCCCGATCGGCTGGTTCGAATCTGGCACACGCCGCCGCAGGCAAGTTTTCCGGGGATAACTAGGTTCACAGTTTCTCCGGCAAATTTTCTTGATTGGCAAAACCAAAACCACGTCTTCGAGCACATGGCGATCTACGGTTTTCGCGCGCTCACGCTGACCGGAGGAGACAAAGCAGAGCAGGTGACCGCCAGTCCGGTTTCGGCAGCTTTCTTCGACACCGTTGGAGTTAAACCGATGCTCGGGCGAGTGCTCCTTCGCGAGGAAGACGAGCCAGGACGATCGCACGTTGTTGTTCTCAGCTATCGATTTTGGCAGGATCACTTCGGTTCAAATCGCGAAGTCGTCGGTCACGACATCACGTTCGATGGCATGAAGTACTTGGTTGCGGGCGTCATGCCGCCCGACTTCCGATTTCCGGATTTTGCGCAGATGTGGACCCCGATGGCCTGGACAGACCAGGAAAAGATGGTCCGCGGCAATCACAACTTAATGGTCATTGCGCGGCTCAAGTCGGAAGTTGATGTGAAGCAGGCACAAGCGGAGATGAACACGATTTCCGGACGACTGGAGCAGCAATATCCGCAGGACGACAAAGGATGGGGAGCTGTTGTTCTGCCCCTGCAGAGAGATCTCGTCCGCGATGTGCGCCCAGCTCTTTTGGTTCTATTGGGAGCGGTCGGATTCATCCTGCTTATTGCATGCGTAAACGTGGCGAACCTTTCGCTCGCAAGAATCTTCAGCCGCAACAAGGAAGTTGCCATCCGCACTGCTCTCGGCGCGAGTTCTGCGCGCATTATGCGGCAGGTCCTGGTTGAGAGCGTCCTTCTCGCTCTGCTGGGCGGCGGCTTAGGGCTTACCTATGCGCATTTCGGCGTGCGATTGATCATGGCATTCCTTGCCGATAAGCTGCCGCAGCTCGTCAGCACCGGCATCGATGCCAAGGTCCTCGGGTTTACTGCGGCGGTTGCCATTCTCACCGGAATCATCTCCGGCATTCTTCCCGCGCTGCATTTGAGCAGAGCGAATGTCAACCAGGCACTCAAACAAGGATTGGGACGGACGGGCACCGACTCCGGCGGAAATCGCACGCGCAACACCTTGGTCGTGATTGAAGTTGCCCTGTCTCTGGTTTTGCTGATTGGGGCAGGATTGATGATCCGCAGCTTTCAAGCGCTACGGGGAGTGAATCCCGGCTTCGAGCCACATGGCGTACTCACCATGACGGCTGCAGTTGCGCGCTCGAAATTTTCCGAGCCGATGCAACAAGTGAGCTACTTCGAGCAGGTCCTGGAACGCGTGCGCGCTTTGCCAGGAGTGGTCGCAGCAGGCGCAATCAATGACATTCCATTGGGCATGAACGGATCGCACCAGCCCATCGCGGTGGAAGGCCGTCCGGTTGTGCCTATGTCGGAGCAGCCGGAAGTTGACGTCTCGGTCATTACTACGGGTTATGCGAGCGCACTTCATATTCCGGTCTTGCAAGGGCGCGACTTCAACAGCGCCGACATTGCTGGCCGCCCGGCAACCATTCTCATCAGTCAATCGTTGGCCCGGCAATTCTGGGCAAATGAAGATCCAATTGGAAAACACGTCACGCTGAGTTTCTTCCCTGGCGTAGCGCGTGAAGTGGTCGGGGTGATCGGTGATGTAAAGAGGGATGGGCTGAATCAAACCCGGCCGTCCGCGGCGCTCTACGTACCTCTTGACCAAATTACCCCTGCTGCCAAAGAACAGTTCAGCTCATTTCCGATGACGCTCGTCGTACGCACGAGCGCGTATCCCGCAAGTATTGCTTCCGCTGTGACCAACGCGCTTCATGAAGTGGATCGCGATGTGCCCGTCGGTGACGTTGTTGCCATGGATGATTTGGTCGCCAGTTCGCTGTCACAACAGCGATTCGATTTACTTCTTCTCGGCGCATTCGCTGCACTGGCGCTTGTTTTGGCCGCGATCGGCATCTACAGCGTTCTTTCTTACAGCGTGAGGCGTCGCGTTCAGGAAATCGGAATTCGTCTCGCTTTGGGTGCCAGTTTGTCGGATGTGTTGCGGATGATCGTATTCGAAGGCATGAAACCGACGCTGCTCGGTCTAGCTGCCGGAACCGCAGCAGCTTTGGCGCTCGGCCAGGTCATGTCAACCCTGATCTACGGAGTGAAAGCAACAGATCCAGTGACGTTCGCGGCCGTGGTGGCAGTGCTTGCGGCGGTTGCGCTTTCCGCCAGCATCATTCCAGCGCGCCGCGCCGCGAAAGTTGATCCCATGGTGGCATTGCGATACGAGTGAGGAACACGAATGAGTAACACGATTCGAAATCTTCGCTACGGCTTGCGGCAGTTACGGGAGAACCCAGGGTTTGCCTCGGTTGCGATATTGGCCTTGGCCCTTGGCATAGGTGCCAATACCGCCATCTACAGTGTTTTCTATGCCACCCTGATCGCAGATTTTCCCTATCGGCATTCGGAACAGTTAGTCGTGGTGTGGTCCAGAGAAGCGGGAGACAAAAATAGGAACGCAGTCTCCACCGGGGATTATTTGGACTGGAAACGCGAAAGCACAGTTTTCCAGATCTTGGGGGTGGTGCGCGGTAGCTCGTTCAACCTGTCAATTGGCGAAAAGCCTCAGCAAGTCTTGGGTGATTACCTGACTCCAGGATTTCTGGATCAATTGATTGGTGACCGGCCTTTTATGGGACGGTACTTCGCGCCCGAGGAAGGAACGCCCGGCAAAGATCACGTTGTCATCATTACCCACAAACTATGGAAAGGATATTTTTCCAGCGATCCTAACATCATCGGCAAGCAGATCCACCTGAATGGCGAACTTTACACGGTGATTGGAGTGCAACCGCCCGGACAGCCTGATCGCCTCGCCCGACAGATCGTGGTGCCATTCGTTTTCACTCCCGAGCAGATGAATCACGATGTTCACTGGCTGATCGTTTTGGGGCGGCTGAAGCCGGGCATAACCTTGGCACAGGCAAACGCCGAAATGGATGGCGTGACCCGTCGCCTGGCGGAGAATTATCCGAAATCGAATAAAGGCTTGAGCGCGAGCGTCGAACCCCTCAGGAACGATTTCCTCAACCCCGACGTGCGTATCGGCCTGTGGTTCCTGCTCGGAGCCGTAGCCTTCGTACTTTTGATTGCGTGCGTTAACGTGGCGAATCTGCTGCTGGCGCGAGGTACCATCCGCCAAAGAGAAGTAGCAGTGCGATCTTCGGTAGGCGCTTCGCGGGGGCAGATATTCGTCCAGTTCTTGACCGAGAGCCTTGCTTTGGCGGTGGTGGGGGGCACCTTGGGACTCGCTCTCGCATGGGCCCTGCTGAAAATCATCATGGCCATGATACCGGGAGGCATGCTTCTCTCGGAAGCTGACGCCCGGTTGAACCTGCCTGTCCTGCTTTTCACTTTAGCGGCTACGATGTTTGCCGGCATTTTGTTTGGCAGTGCTCCCGCCTGGCAGGCGACCCGGCTCAATTTAAATGAGGTTATGAAAGAGGGTGGGAGATCAATGGGCTTCAGCCGGCACGTCCTACGGCGAAGTCTCGTCGTGGTCGAATTTGCCCTGGCGCTCAGCTTGTTGGCGGGGGGCGGACTCGCGCTCCACAGTTTATGGAACTTGGCCCATGCGGACCTTGGCTTTCCTACCGATCACCTGTTCACTTTCTTCCTTCCGGTTCCCGATGGACAACTCAAGAACGCCGCCCAGATCACAGCTTTTTATCGCCAGCTGCTGGAGCGGATTCAAGCTCTTCCTGGTGTGACCGCAGTCTCTGCCTCAACTGGCATGCCTCCCGGAGGGAGCTTCGGCATACGTTTTCAAATTGCTGGGAAGCCTAACATTGAGAACGATTCCGCGCGTCCCAGTGCGAGTTTCAGAGCGGTGACTCCGGGCTATTTCCGGGCGTTTGGGATTCGCATGGGACAGGGACGGATGTTTACAGACCACGATGTATCAGGGGGAGTTCCTGTTGCAGTGGTGAATGAGTCATTCGCAAAGAAGTACTTTTCCGGCGTAGATCCTCTACAACAGCGGGTACTGATCGAGCAGCTCTCTTCCGGCGTTCTCAAACTAGGCCCTGCGATTGAATGGCGCGTTGTCGGCGTCTGCCCTGACGTGCGAAATCGCGGTGTGGTTGATGAGGTTTTGCCCGAAATCGATCTGCCTTTTTCCCAGAACCCATGGCCACAAGCCGGAATCGCAGTGCGTACAACAACGGATCCAGGGACCTTGAATAAGAGTATTGCCGGAATCGTTCAATCTATGGACCCAAATCTTCCATTGGCCTTTGCCAAGACGATGGATGAAACGCTTGTTGAAGTGCGCGCGGGCGAGCGCTTTCAGGCGCTGCTTTTTGGAGGATTCGCGTCCATCGCTCTCATTCTAGCCGCAGTAGGAATATACGGGGTGATGTCTTTTGCCGTTGCACAGCGAACCCATGAAATTGGTTTGCGGATGGCCTTGGGTGCCGGCCAGAACCGGGTTATGCGCCTGATAGTTAGAGAAGGGATGATTCTGGCATTGGTGGGATTTGCGCTTGGTTCGGGAGGCGCAGTTCTCGTTGGCCGCGCCATGCGAGGAATGTGGTACCAGGTCGGAACTGTTGATGTTTCTGCGCTCAGCGCAGTTTCCGCACTGCTGTTGGCGTCGGCCTTGCTGGCGTGCTATTTGCCTGCGCGGCGCGCGACACAAGTAGATCCAATGCAAGCTTTGCGGGAAGAATAGTGGCAGCCGAGGCGATGCTCCGGCAATTTGGCGGCGGTCGAGATCCTATGTAGAGATTTCGTCCCGATCCCATGGTGGCGCTGCGTTACAAGTGAGGACTTCCAATGAACGTATTGGTCCAAGATTTCCGCTACGGCCTGCGGCAATTGCGCAAGAGCCCGGGATTCACCGCCGTCGCGGTGCTGACCCTTGCGCTCGGTATTGGCGCGAATACTGCCGTGTTCAGCGTAGTGAATGCCGTGCTGCTGCGAGCGTTGCCGGTGCGCGATCCAGGACGGCTCTATTACGTGCAGATCGCGAACGGCAATCAGCCACCTCGTGCCAGTAACACCGGCAATAGCAACACTTCATTCTCGGAGCCGGTCTTCGAGGCACTGCGGCAGCGCCATGACATCTTTGCGGACCTAGTCGCTTATGCGCCTCTGGGTATACCCAAAACTGCGGTGCGATTCGGCGACACACCCGAGGAAGCCGAAGGTGAGGAAGTCAGCGGGAGCTTTTTCTCTGGGCTGACAGCCGGAATTGTTCGCGGACGCGCCTTCACTCTCGATGACGAAAGAAATCATGCTCCTGTTGCCGTGATCAGCTACGACTATTGGACGCGGCGCTTTGCTCAAGACTCCTCGGTGCTCGGCGAAACTCTTTTCGTCAAAAACGTTCCCCTTACCGTTATTGGCATTGCCGCGCCCGGCTTTCGCGGAATCGAACCCGCGATCTCAACCGATTTCTGGGTTCCGCTGCAGAACCGGGCGGAGCTGAACGCGTGGGGTAACTCCGCAGATATCAACACTCTTTACGGCACGCCGAAGTGGTGGTGCTTGCCCATGATGGCCCGGCTGCGCAAAGGCGTCACTCCGCAGCAGGCGCAAAATGCGCTGCAATCAACTTTTGGCGAGGCGGCGAAAATCGGCATCGGAGATATCGATCCGAAACAGTGGAAGCCGCTGTTGAGTTTCGACCCGGCGCGAGGAATACAAGGCTATAACCAGCAATACCGGGAAGAGGTCCAGGTCTTGATGGGACTGGTACTTCTCGTTTTATTGATTGCCTGCACGAATGTCGCGCTTCTGCTCGTCGCCCGTAACGAAGTGCGACAACGCGAGTTCAGTCTGAAGCTGGCCATCGGCGCGGAAAAATTGGATTTATTTCGCCAGTTGCTGGTCGAAAGCTCACTCTTGGTGACGAGCGGCGCCACGCTCGGATGGATTTTTGCAGCCTTCGCCACACGCGCCCTCGCCGGCTGGTCTGGAATCGAAAGCGGCCTCGATCCCGACCGCAATGTACTGCTGTTCACGCTCGGAACTTCTACTCTTGTCGCGATTGGCTTTGGCCTCGCGCCCTTGTGGATAGCCTTGCGCTCACCGGTTTCCGGCGTTCTTCGAGCGAACAGTTTCGGATTGACCGCGGGCCGGCGACGTGCGATTGCCGCACGTCTACTGATGGCATCGCAAATTGCTGTTTGCCTTCTACTGTTGTTTGCCGCTGGCCTTCTTCTACGAACGCTTAGGAAGTACCAGACCGAGAGCCTCGGCATGAACACCGACGGCCTGTTGGTGTTCGGCGTAACTCCGCAGCACGCCAACAGCACGGCAGAAACGTCAGCATTCTATCGCGACCTGCTCCACCGCACGCGCGCACTGCCGGGCGTGGAAGGCGCCACGCTGGTCGAGAATCGGCCCGGTGGAGGCTGGAGCGATAACAACGACGTGGAACTCGATGGCGTCAATCTCACGGACAAGTACGGCCCTCGTGGAATCATACGCAGCAACGATGTTGGCCCAAACTTCTTTGGCGTTCTTGGTGTCCCCCTGCTTCAAGGCCGCGATATTTCTGAGTCGGATACGCAGACATCTCCTCCCGTCGCGGTCGTGAATGAAACCTTCGTCAAGCTATTCCTGCCGAACGCCAATGCGCTTGGGCACAAACTTTACGACGGCACGCCAAGTGGCCGAACCATTGTGGGCGTGGTTAAAGACAGCAAGTACACCCGCGTTTGGGATCCGGCCACTCCGATGGCTTACTACCCGATATTCCAAGCAGTTCGATCCGGAGAAACGTTGCAGGTTGAGTTGAGATCGGCAGGAAATCCACTTGGGCTGCTGCCGACAATCACCAAAACCGTACATGAAATTGATCCCGACATTCCGCTGCAGAAACCAACAACCCAGCAGGCGCAGTTTGAAGAATCGTTTTCCGAACCCACGATGTTCGCCCGCATGGGAGGATTCTTCGGCGGTCTGGCCGCGCTGCTCGTGGCCACAGGACTCTACGGAACTTTGTCGTATCGCACAAACCGGCGCACCACGGAAATCGGAATGCGCATGGCGTTAGGCGCACAGCGTGAACAAGTCCTCTGGATGATCATGCGCGAAAGTCTGCTGATCACCGCGATCGGTGTGGCCGCAGGTCTTCCGCTCGCGCTAGGGTGCGCGCGCTTCCTGGATTCCATGCTGTACCAACTATCGCCATTCGATCCACTTAGTTTCGCGCTGGCGATGTGCTCAGTCGCTCTGGTGGGAGGTGCGGCCGCATTGGTGCCATCCTGGCGCGCTGCCAAGGTCGATCCCATGGTGGCACTGCGGTATGAGTGAGGAACTTATGAACGGACTGATCCAGGATCTTCGCTACGCGTTGCGGCGGTTGCGCAAGAGCCCGGGACTCACCGCGATCGCGGTGCTTACGCTAGCCCTCGGAATTGGCTCGACAACAGCAATCTTCAGTGTTGTTTATGGAGTTCTGCTGCGGCCACTGCCGTACGCCGATCCAAGCAGGATCGTGTCCATCTTCGAAATCCAGCCCAATAGCAGACACAACCGGCTTGCGGATCCGAATTTCGATGATTTTCGCGACCAAAGCCATAGCTTCCAGGCGATCGCAAAGTACACGGCCTACCCCGCGGCTGTGTCCGGCGGTT
>Ga0209056_10002337_pt1 | contig 20539 bp, 18 predicted proteins | sample GraSoiAngelo_114_FD_185876 | JGI IMG/M metagenome (GOLD analysis project Ga0209056, IMG submission 185876) | Grasslands soil microbial communities from the Angelo Coastal Reserve, California, USA - 14_0903_13_40cm (SPAdes) (version 2) | ecosystem: Environmental > Terrestrial > Soil > Grasslands...
TGTGTGGTCCGTCATCGCGACCGATCCGGACCGCGATCTCGTCTTTCTGCCAACCACGAGCCCGGCGCCCGATTATTTCGGCGGGCTCCGCCTCGGCGACAATCGGTACGCGAACTCGATCGTGGCCCTGCGCGCGTCCACGGGAACAGTCGTGTGGCACTTTCAGACCGTGCATCACGACATCTGGGACTTCGACAACGCCTCGCCGCCGGCGCTCGTCACGGTGACACGCAACGGCACCAGTATCCCGGCCGTCATCCAGACAGGCAAATCGGGGATGCTGTTCGTCCTCGACCGAACCACCGGAAAGCCGATCTTCCCCGTGGACGAGCGGCCCGTGCCGCCCAGCAGCGTACCGGGCGAGCTCGCATCTCCGACGCAGCCGTTTACCGCCGTCATTCCGCCGCTCGTGCCGCTTCAGTATTCCGCGGCGGACGCCTGGGGGCCCACGCCGGAGGCCAGGGCAGCCTGCCACGACATCCTGGCGGCGCTGCGCAATGAAGGGCCGTTTACGCCCCCGAGCACCCAGGGGACGCTGTCACAGCCCGGCAATATCGGCGGCGCGCACTGGGGTGGGGTGGCTATAGATGAAAGGCGAGCGCTCGCCGTCGTGCCTGTGAACCGCGTTCCAGCGGCGGTCCAACTCATCCCGGCCCAGGGGTTCAATGGGGACAGCGTGTTCCACGAGGATGCGGCACGCGGCATCAAGAATTGGGAGTACACCCGGATGGAAGGGACGCCCTACGTCATGCGCCGCCGCATCATCATCGGTCCCGCCGGCGTGCCGTGCACGCCTCCGCCGTTCGGCGCCCTCATCGCGGTGAACCTGGGGACCGGTGCCATTCAGTGGACCGTACCGCTCGGGACCTTTGGCGGCGTCCCAGGATCGCCGAACCTCGGCGGGCCAATCGTGACCGCAGGCGGCCTGGTGTTCATCGGCGCCACGCTCGATCGCGCATTTCACGCTTTTGATGTTGAAACCGGACGCGAGTTGTGGACGGCTACGCTTCCCGCGGGAGCGCGGGCGACACCGATGACCTACGACGCGGGGGGGCGCCAGTTCGTCGTCATCGCCGCCGGGGGCAGCGACGTATGGGGCACCGGCGACGCGATCATCGCGTTTGCACTTCCGAAGTGAGGAGCCTAACCTAAAGCGTGCGCCAGCCCATCATCATCGATACTGACCCGGGGATTGACGACTGTCTTGCGCTGCTCCTGGCTCTCAATTCCCCGGAGCTGGAACTCCGCGCGATCTCGATCTCGTATGGCAACACCGTAGTCGAGAACGCCTACCGCAACGCCGTCGAGATCCTTCGCAAAGTCAAGCAGCCCCCCCCCGTTCGGGTCCCACTGGGCATCGGCGCGCGCCGACCGCTCAAGCGGCGGCTCCACGTGGCGGACGATACGCACGGCCCTACCGGTCTGGGCTACGCTGAGGTGCCGCCCGCCGGGGTGATTCTGGACTATGTCCGTCCGCTCGAGCGGCTGCTGGACGCCCAGCCGGAGCCCGTCACACTCGTGACACTCGGTCCCGTCACCAGCCTGGCTCTTGTGCTGCGTGCCAACCCCGGCCTGGTGCGCGACAAAGTCAGCCGCCACGTCGCCATGATCGGCAGCATCGAAGCGGCGGGAAACCAGACGCGCTTCTCCGAGTTCAATGCCTGGTGCGATCCCGAGGCGCTACGGGCCGTGCTCGCCGCCGAGATCCCGACCGAGATGATCGGGCTCGACGTGACGCGGAAGCTCGTGATCAAGGGCAGTGAAGTCGAACGGCTCGCGCAGCAATCGCCCTGGCTGCATGACGCGCTGCGGTTCTACGTCGAGTTCCACAAGAAGCACGAGGGACTGGACGGCGCGGTGATCAACGACGTCCTCGCCATTGCGTACCTCATCCAACCCGATGTGCTGACGTTCAGCGATCTCCGCCTGACGGTCGATTTGGATGACGGCCAGAGCCGCGGCCGCACGAAGCTAAGTCCAAAGGGCTCGTTTACGCGCGTCGCGATGGAGGTGCACCCGCCTCCGGTGCGGCGCCTGCTGTTCGAGCGCGTCCTGCCGGCTGGGGCGCTCGTCGAGGAGGCGATGGCGTGACGATTCCCCGGAAGGTTGCGGTGATCGGCGCCGGCGACATCGGCGTCGGCTGGGCCGCGTTATGCGCGTCGGCCGGATGGCCGGTGGCGATCTTCGACTTGAACCCGGAGGCCATGGAAGGCGCGTCGATCGAAGTCGAGCGGCGTACGCGCGCGCTCGTAGCCCTGGACCGAGCGCCCCAAGCAATCGTCGAGCGAGGCCTCACGGAGCTTGTGCGGGCGCAATTTCTCTCCGAGGCCGTCCAGGATGCCGATTGGATCATCGAGGCGATTCACGAGGACGTTGGCGCGAAGCAGAAGCTGCTCGCCGGGATCGAGCAGCAGGCTGGCGAGGACGCCCTGATCAGCTCGTCATCGAGCGGCCTTCCCCCGACAGAGATCTTCGGCAGAATGCGACGTCTCGACCGCTGCCTTGTGACACACCCGCTGAATCCGCCGGAGCTGATTCCACTCGTCGAGGTGGTGCCGGAAAGTCGGACGTCGGCCGCCAGCATGAATCGCGCGGTGGAGTATCTGCGCTCGCTGGGCCGCTTCCCGATCGTCCTTAAGAAGGCGATCCCGGGGTACGTCGTCGGTCGCGTGTCGGCTGCGGTGTGGCGGGAATGCATCGACCTGGTCCTGCAAGGCGTGATCAGCGTGGACGATCTCGATCGCGCCGTCTCGCTCGGGCCCGCGATCGGCTGGGCCGCTGCCGGCCCCCACCTCACCTACCACCTGGCGGCCGGGGAGGGCGGGATCCGGAGCTTCACGCAACACCTGCTGGCGAGCTTCGAGAGCTGGTGGCAGCAGCTCGCCCATTGGGCGCAGCTCGATCCCGAGCAGCAGCGGGCGCTGACGCAGTCGATTGAAAGGGCTTATAAGGGAAAGGTCGAGTTCCTGCGGGAAGCGCGAGACCGCCGTCTCAGCGCCATTCTCAAGGCCCTGGAGCAGGCGCGCGCACCATCAGTATCGGAATCCGACTGACGTGTCGCAATGCTGTCGCGGTGGTGCCGTGAACCACGTCGCTCAGCAACGAGTGCCCGTGCGTCGCCATCGCGATTAAATCGACCTTCTCACGCTCGGCAGTCGCCGCGATTTCCTTGGCCGGATCCCCCGCTGCCAGCACCGCGTCCACATCGATGCCGGCCTGCCGCAGCTCCTGGGACATGCGCTCCAGGTAGGCTCGGTCTTCCTTCATCTCCTGTGACTCGCGCAGGTTGAGCTGCTCCATGTTCCGCGCCGCCCATCCGTCGGCGACGTGCAGCAGCAGCACCTCGGCGCTGAGGAGCTTCGCGAGACCGGTGACGTGCTCGAGAATGGCGGCGTCGGCCGGGCCGTTTTCGAGCGGCACGAGAATGCGCTTGTACATCAGCTGATCCAGCCGGCGAAGATCCGCACCAGGAGCCAGGCATTGAAGGCCGCGATCGCCACCGCGACGACATAGCCGAGCACTTTGAGCCAGGTGGGGTTCACGAACTCGCCCATCTTCAGGCGGTCCGAGGTGAACCGCACCAGCGGAAAGACCGCGAACGAGAGCTGCAGGCTGAGGATCACCTGGCTGAGGATCAGGAGTTGGGCAGTGCCGTGCTCCCCGAAGAAAATAGCCGTCAGCGCCGCGGGCACAATCGCGATCAGTCGTGTGATGAGGCGGCGCAGCCAGGGCCGGATCCGGATGTTCAGGAAGCCTTCCATCACGATCTGGCCCGCCAGCGTTCCCGTGAGCGTCGAATTCTGGCCCGACGCGAGCAGGGCGAACGCGAACACGGCGCTGGCGCCCGTCACGCCGAGCAGCGGTGTCAGCAGGCGATAGGCGTCCTGGATCTCGGCGACGCCCGTTTCCCCCGCGCGGTGGAACGTGGCCGCCGCGACGATGAGGATCGCGGCGTTGATGAACAGCGCGAACGAGAGCGCGACCGTCGAATCAAGAAATGCGAACTTCACGGCCTCGCGTTTGCCGGCGGGCGTCTCCTCGTAGCTGCGGGTCTGCACGACGGACGAGTGGAGATAGAGGTTGTGGGGCATCACGGTCGCGCCGAGGATGCCGATCGCGATGTACAGCTTGTCGGGGTCTTTCAGGATCGTCGCGCTCGGGAGGAAGCCGGCAAGCACGGCGCCGGCATCGGGCTTCGCAATCAGGATCTCGAACAGGAAGCAGCCAGCGATTGTCGCAATCAGCACGACGACCAGCGCCTCGAGCAGCCGGAATCCCTTGTGCTGCATGTAGAGCACGATCAGCACATCGAGCGACGTGATGACGATGCCCCACGCCAGCGGGATGCCGAACAAGAGATTCAGGGCGATGGCCGAGCCGATGACCTCGGCGAGATCGCACGCGGCGATCGCGATCTCGCAGATGATCCACAGAAAAAAGGACACGGGCCGCGAGTAGTGATCGCGGCACGCCTGCGCCAGATCGCGGCCGCTCACGATGCCGAGCTTTGCGGCGAGCCCCTGCAACAGAATCGCCATCAAGTTGGACAGCAGGATGACGGTCAGCAGTGTGTACCCAAACCGCGCGCCGCCCGCGAGATCGGTGGCCCAGTTTCCGGGGTCCATGTAGCCGACGGCGACGAGGTAGCCCGGTCCGGCGAACGCGAGCGCCTTCTTCCACCACGCCCCCGGCTTGACCGGAATCGTGCGGTACGCTTCCGCGAGGCTGGGCGTCAGCCGCGGATGCCGCCAGCCCGCGTCGATTACGCTATTCGCCATCGACCGGCCTGCAGAGCAGCAGCAACGCGAGCTCCTGGCCCACGACGCGGGTGGTGCCGTCGCCCAGCCGCACGATGGTCGGGCCGTTGAACGGCTGCCGGTCGATCACGGTCAGGTGCACGCCCGGAATCAGCCCTTGCTCGGCAAGGTAGTGCAGCCGCTCCGCATTCTCGTCGCCGACTTCCTGCAGCACGACACTGCTGCCCACTGCGGTGTCGGCGAGCCTCACCAGCTCCGCTTCTTCGATTTCACCCGCCGCCGTCGGAATCGGGGCGCCGTGCGGATCGTAGCGCGGCTCGCCCAGGGCATCCGCCATGCGTTCGATCAACTTCTCGGACACCGCGTGCTCCAATCGCTCCGCTTCGACGTGTACATCACCCCAGTCGTAGCCGAGCTTGCTCGTCAGATACGATTCGAGAATGCGGTGGCGACGGATCATCTGGAGCGCGGCGCGCCGACCCTGGTGAGTCAGCTGCACGCCCCGATACGGAACGTGCTCGATGAGTCCGGTCTCGGAGAGCCGTTTCATCATGCCGCTGACCGACGGCGGCGCGACGGCGAGCATCTCAGCGATGTCGCTCGTTGTCGCAAAACCGCCCTGGCTGGTGAGATGAAAAACGGACTTCAGGTAGTCCTCCACGGACCGTGTCAGCGGTGGTTGCGGCGACCGAGTCGCGGCGTTCATCGAACCTCCGGGGAATGCCCTGTCAACGAGACAGGGCATTAGGCTAGCCTAACTCTCAAATATTGTCAAGCGAAGATGTGGATTTTGTGGGGCTAAGAAACTAGGCTAATTAACGGTGTGAGAATGCGCTCGCTCATCCCCCAAATAGTGCGATTTCCTAGCGTATATGCGGGAAGTACCCGTCGGGGGATGCCAGGATGATCGACAATAATCGACCCAGACGCCCCCGGGGCTTGGAGGGCCCGGAAGGACACCCAGAAGGCGTCTTGGACCTCCAGGCTGAGTACAATCGTGGGCCGCCTCGTCAACGCGAATACAAATGGACGCACGACGACCGGAGGCAGCACCGGTGTCCGCGGGTAGAGGTCGTCGAGGACACCAAGCCGTTCCGCGGACGACAAATCCACGCCCACTTCTTCCATCGTTTCGCGGATTGCGGTCGCCAGGAGATCGGCATCGCCGGGATCTCGGCGGCCACCGGGAAAGGCGATCTGGCCTGACCAGGTGTCGCCGGCACGGACCGCGCGGTGGATGAACAGCGCCTCCAGTCCCTCATCACCATCGTGCAGGATGACGGAGACCGCCGCCGCAATCATCCCGCTCTCGAACGGAACCTCTACGGGTTGGTAATTGCGCAGTTTGCGACGCGCTGCTTCCAGCGTGGCAGTCACCCTGGCTCCCGACTCCTAGCTCCCGGCTCCTAAGCTGACACCTCCTCGCCGCCGTCGACATTGATCACGTTGCCCGTGATCCAGTCGGCGCCAGGATGGGACAGCGCCACGATCGCCCCGCCGAGATCGGCGGGCGTCGTGAGCCGGTGGTGCGGATTCCGCTGCGTGGCGATCTCGATGAGCTTCTCGTTACCCGGAATCTTGCGCAGCGCGGGCGTATCGGTCACGCCGCCGCGCAAGGCGTTTACGGCGATCCCGTAGGGCGCAAGCTCGAGCGCGAGCTGGCGGGTGTGGGACTCGAGTGCTGCTTTAGCCGCCGACACTGCGCCGTACGTCGCGAACACGCGCGTCGAGCCGGACGACGTCATCGAGAAGATCCTGCCACCCTTCCCCATGAGCCCGTGCTTCACGACTCCCTGCGACCAGTACACCAGCGAGTGCGCCATGACGTCGAGCGTCATATCGATGTTCATTTTTGTCAGGACGTCGTCGCCGATGTACGGCTTCAGAGTGCCGAATGCGAGGGAATGCAGCAGCACGGCCACGTTCAGTTTTTGCTTGGCGAGCTCGGCGAGGACTTCGTTGCGCTTCTCTTCGTCAGCCGCATTGATGTTGAAGTACTGCGTCTTGCGGCCCAATTTCTCGATGTCGCGGCGGATTTCCGCTACGTGCTCGAGTCCCGCCTTGCGGTCCAGGTGAACGCCCACGATATCATAGCCCGCTTGCGCGAGTGCCCTGGCCGCCCCCTCCCCGAACCCGCTCGAGGCCCCGAGGATGAGAGCCCACTTCGGAGTCTTCACCTGCGCGTGTGCGGTGTCTGGCATGGCGATATAATAGCCGACATCCGATGAGAAGACACGTGTGGATGGCGATGGGCTTGATCGCGGGCATCGTCCTGGGCGGCGCCGCTTTTTGGCTCGAACGCAACGGCCATCCGCAGTTAGCGGCGTTCACCATGGCCATCAAGCCGATCGGTACGCTGTTCGTGAACCTGCTTTCGATGGTCGTGATTCCCCTCATCGCGGCTGCCCTCTTTGTCGGGATCGCCAAGCTCGGCGATCTCCGGACGCTTGGCCGGATGCTCGGACGAACGCTCGCCTTCTTCTGGGCGACGGCGCTCGCGGGGATCGTGCTCGGCTTCGCGGTCGGCGCCGTCCTCCTGTCACAGACCGCGCTAACGCCTGATCAGCAGGCGGCGGTGCGAGTCGCCGGGGGCGCCGATGCAACCGTGATTCAACATGCCGCCGAAAGCATTCCAACCGGAGCCGCATTCATCGTGCAGCTCGTGCCCGCAAATCCTTTCAGGGCGGCAGCCGATGGCAATCTCCTGCCGGTAATCGTGTTCATCACGATCTTCGCCGTTGCCGCCGCGTCTCTGACGGTCGAAAAACGCGCGCCACTCACCAACATCGCCGATGCAGCCACGGAAGCGCTGATTCGCATCGTGCACTGGGTGCTGTTGTTCGCGCCGCTCGGCATCGCGGCGCTGGTCGCGCCGCTCGTCACGCAGGTCGGTTGGAAGCTGTTGCTTGCGATGCTCGGGTTTATCGTCGCGGTGATCATCGGGGAGCTTTTGTTCATCGCGGTCGTATACCTGCCGTCCGTTGCACTGCTCGCCCGGCAGGCGCCCCGCCGGTTTTTCCGGGCGGCGTTCCCCTCTCTGCTGATGGGGTTCTCGACCACCTCCTCGCTCGCCACACTGCCGACGATGCTCGACGCCGCGGACAAGGACATGCAGGTGCCGCGTCCCATATCCGGCTTCGTCCTGCCGCTCGGCGCCAGCCTCAACCGCGGCGGCAGCGCGGTGTTCCAGGCCGTCGCCGTGCTCTTCATCGCGCGGCTCTATGACGTCCCGTTCGGAATCGGGCAGATGGTGGCCGCCGGTGCGGCAGTCTTCCTCGCGTCGCTGACCGTCGCCGCCGTTCCCTCCGGGAGCGTGATCAGCCTCGTCCCCGCCTTTCAATCGACCGGCCTGCCGATCGCCGGTATCAGCCTGCTGATCGGCCTCGATCGCATCCCCGACATGTTTCGCACGATGACGAACGTCACCGGCCACCTGACCAGCGCCGTGGTCGTCGCCGCGCTCGAAGATCGAAAATGAGCTGGCTGCTGGCAGCGCCATGGATCCTGGTGCTGCTCCTGGTTGTGTACGGATATGCCACGCGCCGGCCCCGGCTGCGTGACTACCAGCCGCTCACGTCCGGGCCGCTCGTCTCCGTCATCATCCCCGCGCGCAACGAGGCCCGGAACATCGAGCGCTGCGTGCGCTCTATCCTCGCCACGAGCTACTCGCCAATCGAAGTCATCGTGGTGGACGACCGCTCGACCGACGGCACGGCCGAGATCGTCGAGCCTTCGACGGGGAAGCAGCTCAGGCTGGTGCGCGGGAGCGAGCTGCCGGATGGCTGGTTCGGCAAACAGTGGGCGATTGTGCAGGGCTACCGCGTCGCCAACGGCGACCTGCTGCTCTTCTCCGACGCCGACACCCGGCACGAGCCCGAGCTCCTGCCGCGCGCGGTCCGGGCGCTGCAGAGTGAGCGCGTCGACTTGTTCACGGTGTTGCCGCGCCAGGAAATGCGCACCTTTTGGGAGCGGCTCATTCAGCCGCACGTCTTCTTCGCGCTCGGCGCCCGCGCCGGCAACATCGCCCGCATCAATCGCACGCGCGTGGACTGGAACGCGCTCGCCAACGGCCAGTTCATCCTGACGTCGCGGGCCGCGTACGAGAGCGCCGGCACCCACGAAGCCGTGCGCAACAACGTGACCGACGACCTGGCACTGGCTCAAGCGTACGTGCGCGCGGGCAAGGACATCTTCTTCGCGCATGCACAGGAATTCATGACGACGCGCATGTACGGCTCGTTGCGCGAAATCATCGTCGGCTGGACAAAAAACCTCGCGCTTGGCGCGCCGCTGATGCTGCCGCCGATTCCTCTGATGCGGCGGGTGGCCCCCTACGTCATGTGGTTACCGGCGCTCGCGTGGATTGTGCCGCCAATCGTCTGGCTGTTCACCGGCGGCTGGGGATTCGCTGCCATTGCGACACTCGTCTCGCTGCTCACCTGGATCATCATCTACGCAGGAGAGTGCGCTCCCGTCTGGTACGCGCCGCTTTATCCGTTCGGTGCCGCGATGGTCGCGTTCATCATGATTCGCTCCGCGGTGCGCGGCGCGCGCCGGGTGGAATGGCGCGGCCGCGTCTACGGAAGCGCGCGCTAGAAGTACAGACCCAGCGCAACCATCACGCGAATGGTGTTGTAGTAGCCGTGACCCTTCTGTGTGCGAAACGAATCATTGCCCTTGAAGGAGAGATAACCGACCGAAGCGATCGCAGTGCCGCCAATGCTAACGCCTGAGGTGAGCATATAGGCGCCGCCGAGCTCGCCGCTGATCCCAACGTTTTTATTGGTTTGACGATAGTGGCTGCCGGTCAGGTCGATCGCCTGATCGGTCAATCCGGCGTCCAAGGACAGCGTTTGGAAAGACACAACCTGCGGGTGTCCAGTCTGATAGAAGCGCTTCCCCAAGCGAACATCGACATTGAGGTATTGCTGGTCCGCGCTGGTCGTCGTCCCAAAGTTGTCGGTGCTCGTCGCGCTGATCACCTGCGCCGTGTTGGACAAATCCAGCAGCCACGCCGAGTGCGCGCTCGTAAAGCGCAGGACCCCAAGACTGAACAGATTTGCATTGCCGCCGAACTGCATTGCCCACTGACCGGGGCGGAACTGCTCAGATGCTGATTCTTGGGCTGAGGCAACGGCGGGAAGAAGCAGGAGCACGGCCAGGGATGTCGCACGAGTCTTCATGGCAGGCCTCCGAAAGGGGGTGGTCGGATGCCGTGTTTATACACCCCGTTGAGCGGAGGCCCGCTCTAAACGACACAATCCCCGACTAGAAGAACAGCGTCGCGACCAGCGACGCGCTCACCGCCGAGCCGCCGATCGACCACGTGCGGGACTTCGCGCCGGACGACGACTTCCCCACCGTGTTGTCATAGCTGAGCGCCGCCATCGCGAGGGCTCCAATGCCGAATCTGGGAGTGAGCAAGTACGTTCCTCCCACATCTCCAAAGGCGCCCGCTGTCCACCCGTTCAGGTGCGATCGGCCACCCAGACCGCTGCCAACACTGTGACTGAATCCAGCGAGCACGCCGAGCGAGTAGTGCGAGACAACCTTGGTCCCGCTCCCGTCGCCGGCGTAACGCCGCCAACCAAACCGAGCCTGAATGGAGGCATTCGACCCCAGCCCCCCGAATCGATTCGTGCCGGTGCTATCTGTCGTCAAAATCTCGCTGTGCCCACCGCTGATGCGAAGGTCGACTACCAGGGCGTGAGTCGGTGAGCGAAACCTGATGAATCCCAGCGAGCCAAAGCTCGTCCCCGCCTGGAACTGCGCGGCCCACTGACCTTTGTGGAAGGGAGTCGCGTCGCCCCTGGTGGTGGAATCCTGTCCAAACGCGGAGACGGGAAGCAGTACGAGGACGGCGAACAAGGTCGGAAGACGGTTCATCGGGGGCCTCAGAGGAGATGGTGGTCCGTCGTTTCTACACTCCCTCCGCGGCACCAGCCGCTCGAAACGTCATAATGGCTACGGCGCGGCGATCACCCGCTGCGCGAGGGCGACGCCCGCCACCACGCTCCCCACTGCGGCTCCCATGTGGAGGATCGTCGCCCAGCGCGCGCCGCGGTCTGCGGCAAATCGCACGAGCACCGACAGTGTGAGCGATACGCCAAGCATGCCGACGATCGTGCCCACGCTGAACGCCGCGAAGTACACCAATCGGGACATCGTATCGGGAACGGCCGCGACCAGCAGCGCGGCGATGGCTCCACTGCCTGCCAGCCCGTGCGCGATACCGAAACCGAGCGAGCGCCGAGCGTCGACGACCGCGTGCGAGTGCCCATGGCTCAGATCGCGGGCGTGACTGTGCAAGTGAAAATGCGGAGCGGCAGCGGGGTGCGCGTGGGCGTGCATGTGCCAGCGACCGCGCACGTAGCGCCAGATGACCATCCCACCGAGCAGGATCAGCAGGGCCGCCACGAGCAGCTCCGCCGCCGGCCAGAATCTGTTTGGCAAACGCACGCCGAGGACGATGATCAGCAGCGCGACGGCACCCACCGTAACCGTGTGCCCCAGGCCCCAGATCAGCCCCAGCCGGGCCGCGCTCCACAGCCGGGCGGCAGGTCTCGTGGCCAGCGTCGAGACGGCCGCAAGGTGGTCTGGCTCAAAGGCATGCCGGAATCCCAGCAGGCCACCGATGGCCAGAACCGCTACAATTGAAGGCGCCATTTTGAGCGCCAAATCTAACTACAACCTTTTGGCCTGCTTGAATATCCAACTCCCTGCATGCCCAGACAGGTGCTCGAGGACACTCTGACTGCTGACTCGATTGCGGCCGATTCGGCACTCGCGGCAAGCGGGGATGCCAGTGCGTTCGAGCGCTTGTACCAGAGCCACGTTGCCCGGGTCCATACGCTGGTGCGCCGCATGCTTGACGCCGACGAAGCTGATGACGTTACGCAAGATGTCTTCATCCGCGCCTGGCAAAAACTGTCGACGTTCCGCGGTGAGTCGGCGTTCGGGACGTGGCTGCACCGGCTGGCGGTGAACGTGGTCCTGGCCCGGCGCAAGAACGTCGGGATCGAGCGCGGGCGCTTCATCAATGAAGACGAACCGCTCGAAAAGGTAACGGGACGCTCGGAGACGCCGGAGCTGTCGATGGATTTCGAGGAAGCGCTGGCCAGCCTTCCCGACGGAGCACGGCAGGTGTTCGTATTGCACGACGTAGAGGGGTATCGCCACGAAGAAATCGCGCGCATGCTTGGCGTTGTGCCAGGCACATCGAAATCGCAGCTGCATCATGCGCGGATGGCGCTGCGGAGGCACTTGGAACGATGAACGATCAGTGGACGAACCGGCTTTCGGAATACATCGACGGCGAGCTCGACAGCACCGAGCAGGCCGCACTCGAGGCGCACCTCGCGACCTGCGGCCGGTGCTACGCGACGCTCGGTGAGCTGCGCCAGGTGGTCGCGCGCGCGAAGTCTCTCGCGGACACGCCGCCGGCAACCGACCTGTGGACGGGGATCGCTCGCGAGATTCGCCGGGAGCACGCACCGCCACGACGTGACCGCCTCGTCCGCCGCCGTTTCAGTTTGACCGTCGGGCAGTTGCTCGCGGCGAGCATCGCCCTGGTCCTGCTCTCGGCGGGCGGCATGTGGCTCGCCACGCGCCAGCAGCCGGTCAACACCGCGGTGACCAGGCCGCGGCCGACGATCACACCGGTGGCCAATTGGACGAGCAGCACCGATGGGGCGATTGCCGATCTGCAGGCCGAGCTGATACGGAATGAGAAGCGGCTCGACACCGCGACCGTGCGGATCGTGCGCAAGAATCTCGCCGTCATCGATCGGGCGATCGCCGAAGCGCGCATGGCGCTGCGCAGCGACCCCGGCAACGCGTACCTGAACCTCCATCTCGCCAACACGATGCGGCGCAAGGTGGAATTGCTGCGGCGTGTCAACGACATGGCTGCAGCCCGGTCCTAGGAGGAGACAGACATGGTTGCAATGCTGGCCGCCGCGATGCTGGTCACGCTGGCACCGCAGAGGCAAACCGATACGACGATCGCCGTGCCGGCCGGCGCCAGCCTTTCGGTCAACAACTTCGGGGGCGGGATCACCGTCCACGGGTGGAGCGAGAATCGCGTGAAAGTGCACGCGGAGACCGGCCGCCGCGGACGGGTTGAAGTCTCGCTGGTCGGGAACACGGTGGTCGTCAAGGCGAGCAGTCGCGAAGGCGCGCCATCGGTCATGGACTTCGACATCACCGTGCCGCAATCGATGGGCATCAGTCTCAGCGGGACCTACGCGGACATCACGGTCGACGGGATGCAGGGACCGATCAGCGCCGAAACCGTGAACGGCGAAGTCAACGTGCGCGGTGGGAAAGGCAACATCACGCTGCACTCGATCCAGGGCAGCGTGACACTCGCGGACGCGTCGGGCCGTATCGAGGTGAACTCCGTCAACGAAAACATCGAGCTGACGAACGTCAGCGGCGAGATCAAAGTCGAAACCACGAACGGCGAGATCACGCTCACCGGAATCCAGTCGGCGAGCGTCGATGCCGGCACGATCAACGGCGACGTAGTCTACGAGGGAACCGTCACGGACGGCGGGTCGTACAGCTTCGCGTCGCACAACGGGGAGATCTCTGTCTCCATCCCGGAGCGTGCCAACGTCACGGTGACCACGGCGACGGCGAACGGCGAGATCGATGCGAGCTTTACGCTCCCGCTCACGAGCACGACGGGGAGGCATCGGAAGACGTTCAAGATCGGCTCGGGCAGCGCGCGTATGGAGCTGGAGTCGTTCCAGGGGGACATCAACCTGCGCCGTCCCCAGGAGCTGCGGGATCGGATCGATCGCAAGCACAAACACGACGAGAACGAAAACGAGAACGGCCGCGATTCCGATTCCAGCCTGCACCTCGACTTTGGCAGCGTCACCGCGTACGCAGCGCGATACGCAGCAGCATACGCACCCAAGTACGCGGCGCGATATGCCGCGCAGTACGCCCCCAGATACGCGCGCCAATACGCGAGGGCCTACAGTCGGACATACGCGGACACCTACAAGTGGCAGCGTTCGATAACGCACTAACCGGGGAGATTCGATGCGAACCGTCTTGATCGCCAGCGCGCTGTCCCTCGGCGCACTCACCAGCGCGACTGCGCAGGATTTCAACTGGCATGGCCGGCTTGCGGCCGGTAAGCGGCTGGAAGTAAAAGGTGTGAACGGCGACGTGCGCGCGGTGCTGGCCAGCGGCGCCGAGGCGGTCGTGCACGCGCGGAAGCAAGCACGCCGCTCCGATCCCGACGACGTGAAGATCGAAGTCGTGGAATCGGACGAGGGCGTGACGATCTGTGCCGTCTACCCCACGCCTTCGCGCGCTCGCCACGAGAACATCTGCGAGCCCGGTGACCACTGGAGCTCCAGCACCGAAAACAATGACGTGACGGTCGACTTCGAGGTGCAAGTCCCCGCCGGCATCGAGTTCAACGGCCAGACGGTGAACGGCCAGATGTCCGCGGAGGGGCTGAAAGGCGACGTGCGGGCCAGCAGCGTGAACGGCAGCGTGCGCGTGAGCACGACCGGCCTCGCCGAGGCGTCCACGGTGAACGGCTCGGTAACGGCGGAGATGGGCCGCGCCAATTGGACGAACGTGCTCGAGTTCAGCACCGTGAACGGCGGTATCACGCTCACGTTGCCGCCGAAGCTCGACACCGACGTCCAGGCCAAGACGGTCAACGGCGAGATCGAATCGGATTATCCACTCATGGTTACCGGCCGATTCGGGCCGCGGCGCCTGCGGGGCACGATCGGCGCGGGTGGGCGGTCGTTGAATCTGAGCACGGTGAATGGGGAGATACGGCTCAAGAAAGGCACGTGATTGCGTGCGGCGTGCGGCGTTGACTCGTAAGGGTCATACGCCGCACGCGCCACGCCGCACGTAAAATCGCACCACCTCGCCGTCGTTCGGTACCTAATCCGTAGCCATCCAGCCTCATCTTGACCCCTCCTAGAACGAGGGGTTTGGCGTGTTGCGGGACATTCTCGCCCGCACGACACAGATCGAGGGTCTCCGCGAGCTGTTCGGCGCGCTGGGCTACGAAGCCGCCTGGGAGCCCGTGCCGGTGCGCGCGTGGCTGGGCGAGACGACGAACGTCGATCGAGCCGCGCTGATCGCGCGACACGGCGCGTTTCGAGTCTTTGCGCTCGCGGCCTCCACACCCGAGGAGGCAGCGCGCGCCGCGGCACGGCGACTGTCCGCTGGCGCGGAGCGCGGCCTGGCGTGTGCGCTCGGCGGTCAGCCACCACGGCTCGTCTGCGCGGCGGGCCCGGTGGGACTCCGCATGGCCACGATCTCCCTTGGCAATCCCAGCGGCTCGGCGCTGGCAACGCTCGAACGGCTCGCCCCGGCGAAGGGAGAATCGGCGCTGGCGCTCTCGTTACGGATCGGTGAGGTGCTGGCGAGTGAAGGCGTCACGCCACGCTTCTTCCGCGCCTTCCGTCGTACGCTGGATCGGTTGACCGACCGGTTACCCGCCCCGCGCTCGCGCGTAGATCGTCACGCGCTCGCGCTCACGGCACTCACGCGCGTGCTGTTCCTCTATTTCATCCAGTCGAAGGGTTGGTTGAACGGCGACACGCGATATGTGGCCCGCTTACTCGATCGGGCGCTTGCTGCCCGGCGCCATTTTCATCGCTCCTTCCTCCACGCGCTCTGTTTTGGCGCGTTGAATCGGCCGCCGGCGGAGCGCGGCGCAGCGGCGCGCGCGTTGGGCACGATCCCATTCCTCAATGGCGGCCTGTTCGAGCCGTCGGTGCTGGAGCGGCAGCACGGCCCGGCCGTCTGGGGCAACAGCGATTGGCGTGACGCGTTCGATGACTTGTTCGAGCGATTCCACTTCTCCGTCCGCGAGCACGACACGGGCGAGTTCATCGCTCCCGACATGCTCGGCCGCGTGTTTGAAGGCGTGATGGATCCCGACGAGCGTCGCGCGAGCGGCACCTACTACACGCCCGCGTCTCTGGTGCGCGAGATGGTGCGGGCCGGGCTCGAAGCCGCTCTCACCCATCGACTCGGTGTTGCCCCAACGGCCGCTGCATTGTGGGTGCACGACGGCATTGCTCCGCGTCCCGCTCCCGACCTGCGTGGGCTCACCGTTCTCGATCCGGCGGCGGGATCAGGCGCCTTTCTGCTGGGGGCGCTCGATGAGCTCGTGGGACTGCGGCGCGCCGCCGGCGAAGGCCCGACCCTGGCTGTGAAACGCGACGTGCTCGCCCGGTCGCTGTTCGGCGTCGATCTGACCCCAACGGCGGTGCGCCTCACCGAGCTGAGATTGTGGCTGGCCCTGGTGGCAGAGGAGGACCGTGCCGACATGACCCTGATAGCACCTCTGCCGAACCTCGATGGGCATGTGCTGCAGGGCGATGCGCTCCTCGATCCCGTGATGCTGGCGGCCTCACTTGGCGGCCGCGCTTTCCGGGGAGGCACCGCGGAGGTTCACAGGCTCGCCGTTGCGCGCCGCACGCACTTCCTCCTCGCGGGCGGGGAAAAGCGTGCGGCGCAGACGGAGTTACGGCGCTCAGAAACCGCACTCGCGCGGACGCTCCTGAACGATGGCTCCGCAACGCTCGAATCGGCGATCGCCGAGCTACTCAGCGCGGCGCGGAATCGCGACCTGTTCGGCAGGACTCGGGGACTGAACCTGGAACAGCGACTGCGGCTCGCGCGCCTGCGGCAGGGCCTGCGAGAGCTGCGGGCTGCGCAACGCAAGCTGCGGCAGGAAGGGGGCGCTCCCTTCTTTTCGTTCGAGTCCCACTTCGCGGATGTGATGCTGCAGGGTGGGTTCGACCTGGTAACCGGAAATCCGCCGTGGGTGCGCGCGGAGCGCTTATCGCCGCGCGTGCGCGAAGCACTAGCGACGCGATACGCCTGCTGGCATTCCGGGGCAACTCGCGGCTTCGCGCATCAGCCCGATCTCGCGGTGGCGTTTACCGAGCGCGCGTTCGAGCTGGCGCGACCGGGCGGCGTCGTCGCGCTGCTCGTTCCGGCGAAGCTCGCAACCAGCGGCTACGCTGAGCCGCTGCGCCGGCGGCTGGCGCACAACACGCGCATCGAGCGCGCATCCCCACTCCCCGAGCGTGTGGCGCAGACGTTTGGCGCGGCGGTATACCCGATGGTGCTGGTGGCCGCGCGGGCGGATCCCTCCGGGACAGAGCTGACGAACACTGCCTTGGGGGCAAAGTCGGCGACACCCGCGGTTCCACAGCGCCTGCTCCAGAACGATGGTCCCTGGATTCTCACGCCCGGCGCCGACCGCATCAACCGTCGCCTCCGCGCCGAATTCCCCACCGTCGGTGATCGCTGGTCGCCGCAGCTCGGCGTGAAGACGGGCGCCGATGATCTGTTCGTAGTCGATCGGGAATGTCCGGGAACGCGACCAGCCATCCGCGGGCGCGACATCGCCGCGTGGTGCTGCCGTCCACGCCGCTATGTACTGTGGACGCATGGAACCGACGGCCTGCCGCTCGCGCGACTCCCCAACGAGCTCACGGCGCGGCTGTCGCAGCATGAGGAACGGTTGCGTCGGCGAGCGGACTATAAAGCCGGCCCACCGTGGCAGCTGTTCCGCACGGGGCTCGGATTCGCGGCGCATCGGGTGGTGTGGCCCGATCTCGGTCGTCGCCTCGCCGCGGCGGTGCCGGCCCCGGAGCTGGTGCCGCTCAACACCGTCTACGGCATCGCGACACGCGATACAGCCGACGCGGCCGCCCTGGCGGCGCTGTTCAATTCCTGCTGGCTCACCGCTCTCGCCCGCCTCGTCGCCGATCCGGCGCGCGGCGGCTTCCGCCGCTTCAACGCACGCGTCGTGCGCGGCTTGCCGGTGCCGGCGAGCGGGTCAACGGTGTGGGCGGCGCTCGCGCGCTGCGGCCAGCGCTGCGAACCTGCGGACGATCTCGTCGCCGACGCCTTCCAACTCGATGCCGCCGACCGTCGCGCGCTGGCCGCGGATTCTTTCTGAGCAGCTCGTTCCGGTGCCGGAACCCCTCGCCGTCGCCCTCGCGCCGGCGGGGGCGGCGGGGGCGGGGGGAGCGCCGCCGCGCGACGTCGTCAGCAGCGCGGCGCGGGCGCTGCTCGACTGCACACCGCTGGCGCCGAACACATGGCCACCGTGGCTCGCGCCGCACCAGGTCCCCGCCGCCGAGCGACTGACCTCGATCATCGCACGCCACGGCGGGGCGCTGCTCGCAGACGAAGTGGGCTTGGGGAAGTCGTACGTGGCACTCGCGGTTGCGCTCGCGCGTTGCGAGCCGTTCACGCTCGTCGTCCCCGCTGTGCTCGTGCCCCAATGGCGGACGCTCCTGGATCGATTTGGGGTACACGACACACCAATCATCACACAAGAGTCCCTCAGTGTATCGGCCGTCAGGCCGTCCGGCCGTCCGACCGTCGCATTTTTCGTCGTGGATGAGGCGCACCGATTCCGGAATCCAGATACCAACCGCTACCGGGCTCTCGCACGACTCGTCGTGGGCAGCCGGGTCCTGCTGATCACTGCGACCCCCATCCACAATTGCGTCGCGGATTTGTTGCATCTGCTCCGGTTGTTCCTCCGGGATCATGCCTTCGCCGCGCTCGGCGTTCCCTCGTTGCGAAACGCGGCGCGACGTGAAGCCGACCGGTCACTGGCTCCCGCCGCGGTGGCGCGAGTCATCGTCGCGCGCTCGCGCGAGCGCGTCCAGACCGGTTATGACGGCGGACCGGTGAGCATGGTGTTTCCACGATCGACAACCGAGGCGCTGCGCGCCGGTCCCGGATCGGATGCGCTGATCTCGGATCTTGTCGCTGGTGTTGCGCAGTTACGCGCGGGCGGCGGGGCGGCTCCGCTGCTGCGACTGATGCTGTTGCGACGGCTGGGGTCGAGTCTGCCCGCCTTCCACGTCGCGCTTGCACGCTACGACGCCTATCTCGATCTCGCGACTCGCGCCGCCGCCGAGGGGCGCGCGCTGACGCCGCGAGAGTTTCAGCGCTGCTTTCCCCGCGCCGCCGAGTCCGACATTCAGCTCGTCCTGTTCCCCCTGTTGCTCGATCACGGGGGAGGTGGTCCAGGGCCATTCGCGGGCGATCGGCGCATCCTCTCGCGACTGCGCGGGCTGCTCGCACGCCCGTCCACAGGCGATCCCAAGGCTGACGCGCTGGAACGGCTGCTCGCCGAACGGCCCGTCAAAACGATCGTCTTTACCGACGCTCAACCCACCGCGCGATACCTGCTGCAGCGGCTGCATCATCGACGCGTCGCCGCGGTGTTCGGACATGCCGGCCGCTTTGCGTCGGGTGAGGCGCCGCGGCAGGAGGTGCTGCGCGCCTTCGCGCCTCGGGCGCAGGGTGGCTCGCCGCCGGTCGCGGCTCTCGAGACCGACGTGCTGATCGCGACCGACCTGTTGAGCGAGGGACTCAACCTGCAGGATGCCGAGCGCGTCGTGCATTACGACTTACCGTGGAGTCCTGCGCGCCTGGCGCAACGCGTAGGCCGGATCGACCGGCTCGGCTCGGCGCACGTTTCGATCACGACGGTCACATTCCTCCCGCCCCCGCCGCTGGCCCGTGCACTCGCGATCGAGGAGCGGCTCGCAACGAAGGTCGGGGCGCAGCACGTCGCCGGCACCAACGGCCGCCTGGACTGGTGCGATCAGCTGGCGCCGCTTGCGTCATCGACATGCAGCGCGCCGGTTAGCTCCTGCGCGGCGGTTGTGGGAGAACAGCCCTGCACTGTTCTCGTGGTCCGAATCGCGAAGCTAGTTGAAGCCATCGTTGTCGAAGGCGAAACGGCGCGCACGAATCCGGCTGCCGCGACCCGAATTCTCGCCGCAGCCGGTGCTGCCGAGCCGGTTGCCGTCGATCGCCAGCTCGTACAAAAGGCCATTGACGCGGCTGCCCCACTGATCAGATCCCGACTGGCGGCGGCTCAGGACGCGCGCTGGCGGGCGAGTGACCGGGACCGCTTCGCGCGGCGCCTCATTCCGTGGGTGCTCTCGGCCGCGCGGCGCGCCGCGCGTCGCGGCGATGGCGAGCAGCTCGCCGCCCTCGATGCGTTGGTCTCGCGTCTGGCGTCGGGAATGACGGCCGGTGAGGAGCTGCTGCTGGAAGACCTGCTGTCGCGGCCACAACCGCTGCTCGTACAAGACCTGCTGACGTGGCATCACGCGCTGACGCCCGCCGACCCGCGAGACTCGGCCATCACGGTTGAGCTTGTTGCCGCGCTGATGGTTGTCGCTTAGCTCGTCACCCGGTCCGCAACACGGCTGTAGATTCCCCGTGTGACTCTCACCACCTTCCTGTTCGATCTCGACGGCACGATCATCGACTCCATCGAGCTGATCCTGCGCTCCTACCGCCACACCATGGCGCTGCACCGCAGCAACGAGCCGATGCCGCCCGACGACGTTTGGATCAAGGGGCTCGGCACCCCGCTGTGGGCGCAGTTCGGGCAGATCACCGAGGATAAGGAAGAGATCGAGGCGATGGTGCGGACTTACCGCACCTACAACCTGACGCACCATGATGCTCTCGTGAAGCCGTATGAGGGAGTCGTCGACGAGATACGGCGGCTCAAGAAATACGGCAAAAAACTTGGCCTCGTGACGAGCAAGCTGCGCGATGGCGCCATGCGCGGGCTCCGGATTTCGGGACTAGACCAGGCGTTCGACATCGTGCTCGGCTGCGACAACGTCACGCACGCCAAGCCACATCCGGAGCCCGTCTTGAAAGCCATCGCCGAATTGGGGACCCCCGGTGAGCGCACCGTCTTCGTGGGAGACTCGCGCCACGACATG
>Ga0209056_10002338_pt1 | contig 20535 bp, 21 predicted proteins | sample GraSoiAngelo_114_FD_185876 | JGI IMG/M metagenome (GOLD analysis project Ga0209056, IMG submission 185876) | Grasslands soil microbial communities from the Angelo Coastal Reserve, California, USA - 14_0903_13_40cm (SPAdes) (version 2) | ecosystem: Environmental > Terrestrial > Soil > Grasslands...
CGATGGGTGAAGGAGAGGGAAGCTATGTCTGGAGTTCTTCTGACCAGGATCTTGGAGCGCCTAAAAAGAGCTTAAAAAAGGGCCGGCATCATCGTAAACGCGAATCACAGCATTGTGTGAGCGGCTGCGATGCGTCGCGTATCCGACTGCGTTGTTGACTGCGTCCGGCTTGCCGTACCACCGGCGACCGAATGGCAGCACGTCGGAGATTAGATCGACGCCGCGTTTGTCTTTGCGGGGCCGAATTTCGTAAACGTGCGTTGGCTGCATGTATGATTAGGTCTTTGGTTTGAGTGGCAGCTCACTAAGGGTCATCCAATGCTTTACCGGCGGTTGCCATTTCGCAGAATCATTGCCCGTAATCCGTTCGGAGGTCTTATTGAGCGTCCCACTGGGATTGACCGAATAAGACCGCTCACAGCGTGACTGAGCATCGGGCATAGCCAAGTCAGTCTGCAAGCTTGTCAGCCGGCCATTCTTTCCGTAGGAGTATTTCACGATCATAGCCCAATCCCCGGTTGGGCTGCTGCACTCACGAACAACCTTCGATGTGCCGTTTGCGAGACGCTGGAAGGTGTAGGAATCGAAGACGTGGTCCGGGGGGTTCTTTCGGAATCGGTCTATCTCGCCCACGTGCCACGTCTTTTTCAAATAGTTCTCATCGTCACTGTCCGAGACAGCGTAATAAATCTGCTGCGTGGAAACTGTTGTGCAACCGCTCGTCACTACCGCAATCAGGAACGCGAGCGCGTAGGCATCCTTCACGTCACGCGATCTTGAAAAAATCTCTGCTGCTCGCCAAGCCTAATCTAAGCGGAGGCCTGTAGAACGCTCGGAGTCCCTCAGCCGGGCTGTCCCTTTACCCGCTCCGGCGTCCCCGGCGCAATCCTGCGCAAAACTCGTCACTCCGACGGCTCTCCTCATACGGGGGGATACCTCCGACGGCTCTCCTCATACGCGGGGGATACCCCCCGGAGGATGCCGGGTCGCCCCTCCTTTTTTTACAAAACACTCGTTGCGCAACGTTAGACTCTAACAGTCAGAGTATTGCGCAATACTTACGACCCGGCTTTAAGTGCGCGGAGACGTTCCAGCACCTCATCTGGCACCGTGAAGTTTACTCCCGTCGCCACATTCACCTGGCTTCGTTCCCGCCAGTTGTGCACCGTCGCAGCGCTGTCCACCAACTGCCTCAGACTCTGGCTCTCCCGAACGATCCGCGTCGGTGTCGACTGCTCAAAATGCTTGCTCCCCTTCACAAGCGCTCGCGCGAACCGCAGTTTTGTCTGACCGCTCAGCTTCTGTAGTTCTTCCAGAAGGATGTCTCCGGGTTTGGTTGCGCTGGTTGCAGCTGCAATCGTCGTGCTCGTGTTATGCGTCGGCGGCAAAGGCGTCTCACGGAACCATCCCTCGCGTACACTCCATGAACGGCCTGTGTTCTCGTTTATGCCCAGTTTGCGACAAGCTGCGCGGAGACCGATTTCGATTGCCAAGAGCCGAACGGCTTCTCGATCCACGACGTGTTGTCTGCCGATTGCCCGTCGGCCATTTCGCGCACTCATGATTGAGAACGTACGAAAGAATTAAACGAATTTGACGAATTAAGGTGTTCAAGGTGGAGACTTAGTTCGTTTATTTCGTTTAATTCGTTGGGGTGGGTGTTCTTCATGCTTTTGTGGCGAACCATCGTTTTCGAGGTGCTCCCCCTGTTGATTCCTTGGTGGATTTGATCTTCTCCGATTCATGCAGGATGCGCAGCGAAGCCGACAAGACAGTACTGGGAACGTTCCGGTTGAAGAGACGCTCGGAGATTTGCGTTTGCGTCATGCCCTTACTTCCCGCCGCTCGCAGTGCCGACAAGATGCGATCTGCAGTTGCATCACCGGTCGCCATTCCAAAAATCCATCTGGCGCTCCGCTCGCTGTACTTCCACAAGGCCAGTGCCGCTCGAAGATGTTCCGGCCTGACCTTCGTTGAGAGATCGAGCAAAGCGTAGATCAAGCTCAGCCGAAGCACCTGTGCCTCTGCTCGTGCCGTGATTGCTCCAAGAAGTCCCGGCTTCCCTTCGCTGAGTTCCGGGTAAACGTCGCACCACAGCTTCCGGGCATCATCATCTCGTGTCACTACTCCGGCTTTTTTAGCGAATTCAATCGCCCTGTGGGTTCGCGTCACAAGATCGTTCAAATTGTCGTCATCCAGATTGCCGCCCTCTGGCAGACATTTTGAGCGCCGCACCGCAAACCACTGAAAGCGATTTGCGAAGCCGTTCGCCTGATCGGTTGCGCACAATTCGCGCCGGACTTCATCGCGGGTCACGTGCGCCATGATACTGATGTGTGCTCCGGTCGCGCTGTTAGGCGAGTTCTTCACTGCGGTTCGTAAATCGCCGTCATCCCATGCTTGCCTGATCACTGCCGACAACGTATTGCCTTCGCGCCCCATCACGCGGAGCGTGCTGGCGAATTCGCTCTCGATGAACATTCGCCGCTTGTCGGCAATGCCGTCATCGACGATCTCGTTCGCGTAGCCGCCGCCCTTCTGTTTCACTCGTTTCACCACCGCGTCGCGCACGGCGTAGATCAATCCTTCGCCGCTGGAAAGTCCGCTGGTCACGCATTCTTTCACCCACGCTTCATCAGCGCGTCTGAAGATGCGCTTGTTGTGCGAAGCCGAAGTTCCTTTGCGGGCTTTGCTCGTCTCGCCGACGCAAGCACCAAATATGTTCGTGCCGTGGCGCGAACCATCGGCGATCGCATGCGGACTGCGGTCTACTGCATTTCCAAATGCAACGAGATAATGAACCAGCACCGCTACCGGGTCGGCCTCGGTGTGCGAGTCAATCCGGTACACTACATCACCGGCCAGACCGTAGAACGCCTCCACCGGACACGACTTTGGAAATTCATCTTCCGGCTCGGCCTCAACATCCGCATCCACATCGACGGACGACTTAAACGAATTAAGTACCGGCGTTTCGTCGACCAACTTGGCGATTGCGTCAGCCGCTCGACCTTTCGTCAGCGAGCCGATGTAGTCGCTGACGTCATGAAAACCGCCCGGCAGTTCGATGCGTTTGATCGAATGCGCGATGCCGGTGAGCGATTCAATCACCTGTTGAACATGTGCCTGTCCGGGTTCATCGGCATCGCCGAAGATCGCCACGTCCTTGCCGCGCAAGGCCTCGCTGTAATTGTCTCGCCATTTGCAAGCGCCACCGCTGTTGCAGGTCGCGATGATTCCGAGCTTCGTAAGATTGTCGCAGTCTTTCTCGCCCTCGGCGATAGCGATGGCCTGCGCCCGTATGACTTTTGGCAGTTGATACAATACACACAGCACGCCGCTCGTGTTCCACAGCCAACCGCCGTTGCCGTCCGGTTGGCGTTGGCGAAAATCCTTCGGCTCGAATCGGCACACCTGGAAGAGCAACTTGGCGCTTTTATCGGTGTAATCGTAAACCGCAATCGGTTCCGAGCCGTTTCGTCCGCCGCCGAGAAGTCGCATTGCTTCTGCGGCGTCCACGCCTCTTTCACGCATCACCCAGTCAATCACCGTCCCGCCGATCCCGCAGTCGTTGCAGTGCCAGACCTGCTTTGAAACATCGACGCTCACTGGGCGATGCCACTTCTTGTGCTGAGTAATCGGACAAGCGTTGGTGACACGATTCGCGCCCGATTTCCAAAGTTCGTACCCGCGCTTGGTCAAAAAACGTTCAAGCGGATTCGCTGCAATGATTTCGTTGCGCGTCATCCCCCGCTCCTCTCGTTGGCGACCTGATCTTGAATCTGCGCCTTGCGTTGCTCAATGAACCAGAACCAAAACGCGAATGGCGCTTGCAAGACCGCAAGCACGCGATACGCTCTTTTGAGTTTCGTGATTTGAAGCGCGCTCTTTGCCGGAGCGCGCTTCTTCTTTCTCGGACTCACTTCGCGTTCTCCAGCTGCTTGCGCACGAACACCGACACGGCATCGTAAGGCACGAGCGTTACACCGCGAAGCTTCCCACGCTCACGGATGCGAGCGAGTTTCCAGTAACCGCGATTTTCACCTTCGTAATAAAACGAGCGAGTGAACCCAAAGTAGGGATCGCCGCCCTTCGCCGGAAGCCGGTAAAACTCAGGTCGTGAAGTCTGCTGATGCCCACCATTGATAATCGTTTCCATTTTGTCCGAGAATGGACAGAAAACGGAAAGGAAAAAAACGACAGCTATCGGGAAGTTTTGTCGGGTTTCTGCTTCCTAGGCCGACCGACCTTCTTACGAATACCGAGGCGCAGGAGGCGTTTATCGTACGCAGCTTCGGGAAGGTTAACCGCGCTGCTCGCGTCTTTTTCTGTCATTTGCGACAGCGGTTTTTTTAGCTGCGTTGTCGAATAATAATTGCACGCGATCAGTTCATCTTTTTCGTCCCACAGATGCCGCTTCGCGCTAAGCGCGTTTCCTAGCTCGATAAAAAATGCCTTGAGATCGGCTCTCGCGTACCGCGCGATCCTGTCGACCCAACCTGGCAGATTTATGGCAGCCAGTGTTGCCTCCCAATAAAAGTGTCCGGGTGCACTTCCATGCTTCAAGATGTCCGCCTCAATTCTAGGCACTATTTTCGATTCAAATATGATCGAATGAGGGTCAAGATTCTCTTCAAGAATCGCCTCCTCTACTGCGAGCGATGGAGTAACAGCATCAGTCGGCTGCGGTTGCCTCGCCAAATAAGCTTCCCGCGCGTCGAGAATTCTTTTGCGCCTATTTTCATTCGCCATCCATCTTTTTAGTCGCTCGCTAGACACGCCTTCAATCCGAAGGTCGCCGCGCTGCCTGATCGCCGAGAGATAGCTTTTGAATGTTATGGTTTGAGCGGCACGAGTCTTTCTCTTCATCGGATGGACACATTCGGAATCGCCGAGATAGCCGCGCGCAACGGCGCAAGTTCGTGATGCGTGTAACGCGTGTTCATTTCCGCGCTGGCATGACCTGTTAGTTTCTGGCGGATTTCCTGAGAAACGCCCGCGTTCGCCATTGCTGAATTGAAACTGTGTCGCAGCGAGTGGAAAGAGAGACTTGATGTTGCTCGCCCGCCCTCAGGATGGCGGATGATTTTCCCTTCGATGCCCGCTTTTTCCATGATCGCAGCGAACCGCCCGCTTAAGCCGTGTTTGCCGCCCGTACCTTTACCGGCAAGGGATGGAAACAGGAAGGCTTTCCCGATACCCGGCTTTTTGAAAAGCTCGCGTTTAAGGTCTTGATGCAACGGTATTGTGACCGGCTTTTTCGTCTTGCTCGGCGTGAACCCGATAAGCCTTTGGTCTAAATCGACCGCGCTCCATCGCATGTTCGCCACGTCGCCAAGCCGCGCGCCGGTGTAGTAGCCAAGCAGGATGGCGCCGCGCCAATCACCTTCTGCCGCGCGGATAAGCTTTGACACTTGCGCGGGAGTGAACGTCGCGCGTTCCTCTGCCTTTACAGGGAGGCTTTCGAGCGCAGTAGCGGGATTGCTCTCAATAAAGTGTTGTCTTACCGCTGCATTGAACGCGGCGCTTACAACCTTCACGGAAAGATTGGCCGTGCGCGCGGTCTTGCTCCCTGCGATGATGGAATTGCGGTAAGCGAGAACATCTTTCGGCGTGATGTGCCCCAGCGCGAGATCTGCGCGGTTGCCGAGCGATGCGACGAAGTCTCGAATCACTTGCCGATAACGAGCGGTCGTCTTGCTCGCTCGCACTTGCTCTTTCATGTCGAGCCAATGCGCCAGCCAATCCCGAATCTTGTAATTGTGCAGCGGTTCGCCCGTCGTGCGCTCCACAATTTCGCCGATGATCTTTTTCGCCGTCTGCTCCGTCAACGTCCCGTTTTTCGCGTGGCCTTCAGCTCGCTCAATCGCAAGACAGACCTCCCACGCCTTTTTCCGGTCTCTCTGTTTCGTGGATTTTTTCAGCCGTTGTCCAGTTGAGCTTGTGTAACAGCAAATCCAGTAAGGGCTACGAGCGCGAGAATCTTTGGTCAGGCTTGGCATGAATCAGAACATAGTCAGAACATTCGCCAGTGTCAATGACGTTCTGATTTGTGTTTTTTCCCTACGAATACGTGATAGATTCTCGACTGTGAATCTATCCTGGGTTCCATTCCCCGCCCCCCCCGCCTTGATACCACGCTCGGATTTGGTGGACGACATGGCTTGTGTTCCACGGGCTGGTTCGATTGATTCACTTTCTCCCGAAAGCTCACCCTAGCGGGTTTTCGTCTATGTTGCTCGGCTCCCGCCGGCTCCATTCCCGCTCCCGCCTCCCTTGATCACAGCGAGCGAAGTCTGGGAAGAAAGGTGAGAATGCTCCTGTCACGCAGGCAAGTGCCTGCGTCGCGCGGCTGATACAGTCCTTACTTCGGCGCTGTAGCAGGCGCTTGTTTTGCAGAATGTTGGATCGAATCGTTTCCTGTCACGATCGCTTCAGCGCCAAATGGCGGTGCGGCTTTCGCCGGAAAGAGCGGTCGTAACACCGCGAACGCTTGTGAAGCGAACGCAATGCAAACGACCATGATCGCTGCTGCACACTTCATGGTTGGCGCTCTTATCAGAATCCGACAGCATGACAAGTAAAATTTTTACCTAGGTGACTCGAGATTCTTTAAGCGTTACATCGTGGCAAGCCCACGCTTGCCGCGCCGTAGCAGAGCGAAGGCGGGTGACTCGTGATTCGTTAGAACGTTACGTCTTACGAAAGAATGTTTTTAATTCTGTAACTTTTTAGCCATTGAACTTGGTGAACCCAGATTCCAGTTTGCGATTTAAGGTTTCCGGATATTTTTCTACGGCGATGCCACAGTTTGCTTACCGTGCCCGCAATTCGCAGGGCGGCCTGGTTGAAGGCGTGCTCGATTGCGCAGATCGAGCTGTTGCGATTCGGCAAATCGAATCGCAGCAATGCATTCCGATCCGGATCGAGTTAGTCGAGCCAGAGCCCAAGGCAATCCAACGAGACGGTGCGGGCGGACCCATTTTTATGCAGCGGATCTGGGGCGGCCGGAAACCCGAAACGCAATTCGGAAAGAAATCGCCGCCCGATTCGCCGGCGGCTCCCACGAAGAACCTAAAAATTCCGCACGGCCAATTGCTCGTTTTTACCGAGCAGCTCGCACATTTGCTTCAAGCGGGAATGACGCTCGACGAAGCGTTGTCGATTCTGGAAAAACGTTTGAAGCAACCGCGTGTTCAGCAAATGACTCATACGTTGCATCAGGGCCTGGTCGATGGTCGCAGTTTTTCGCAGGCCTTAAGTGAGCTACCGCGAATTTTCCCTCCGCTCTATGTAAATTTGGTGGCCGCGGGTGAGGCCAGCGGTGCGTTGCCGCAAATTCTGCTTCGGGTGGTCAAGCATCTGACGCAGGCAAAAGAACTGCGAGATCGGGTGCAACAGGCCTTGATTTATCCGGCATTTCTCGCGTTGGCTGGTGCCGTTCTTGTCACAATTTTTATCACGTTCATGGTGCCACAGTTGACTGGGTTCATGGCCCAAACTGGCGGCGCGCTTCCATTGCCTACACGGATTCTGCTGCAAATTCACCATGCGATCACGGGCTATTGGTGGGCCGGCGTCCTGGCAGTGATTGGTGCAATCATCGGTTTCCGCGCCCTTGTCCGCAGTGAGGAAGGGCGCGTCGGCTGGGATCGGTTACGGCTGCTAATCCCTGGATACGGACGAGTAATTCGCCACCGCTACTACGCGCAGTTCTCGCGCACACTGGGAACTTTGATGGAAAATGGAATTCCCCTCCTTCGCGCACTTGATCTGGTAACTGAAATTGCCGGCAACCGCTTTCTCGAACTTAAGCTGGGTGACGTGCGCAGGGCAGTGATCGATGGCGCGACACTCTCCGCCGCTTTGCAAGAGCAAAAACTGTTTCCAGATTTGTTTACCGACATGATGGCGGTAGGCGAACAGACCGGACACTTCGCCGAAACCATGCAAGCTATCGCTGACGTTTATGAGCGGGAACTTGACCGGAGCGTGGGCGTGATTTCGCAGCTGATTCCGCCGATAATCATCGTGGTAATCGCCCTTCTGGTTGGTCTGGTTGTTTTCAGCATTCTATCGGCTGTATTTGAGATGACGCACAGTTTGCAATTCAGACCGCATTGAAAACTGAAAACTTGCAAAGCAGGTTGTGTGCGAATAATCTCGCCAGCCCAATGTTAGTTCGCGCTGCTCTTGCGATCTTCTTCGCCGCGGTTTGCCGCGTAGCCGCGCAGGAAGCTTTGAGCGAGGCCCTGCCCTCTCCCGCTGAAATTATTGCGCAACCTATGCCCGAAAGCGCCTGGCTTGATCTACGCCAAAATGCGCCTCGAAATTCGAAAACCCAAAACGCGCCGGCATGGGTCGAAGCGCTCACTCTTTTGCCGGGCGAGGCGACTGAAGGCGGTGGCACGTCAAAGAGCATCTTTCGCATTCGCGTGACGCAACCAGCCCCCGACTATCAAGTTCTCTTTTTCCGTTTGTTCTTTGACGACAAGCCGAATCAGCAGCCTGAATTGATCGCATGGGATGAATCTGGCACACACATTTTGCGCTCGGGCACTCTCGGCGTGGGAATGAATCTGCCGAGTTCAGATTCGGTCCTCATCCCGATGACCGGCGCGTCCGCTATCGATATCGAGGTGCCCGGCGATGGAAAGACGATCCGTGCAGCCTATCTCGATTGGATGACAACCAGTGAAGTAGTGCATCCAGTCAACGCGGAACATCGCGACGTGATTCCCGAGCCGTTCTCATCGGTGCCAACACTGCACGCACCCCCGGAGGACGTTGAAAACTTTGGAACGGTCACCGCAACTCTCGCGGCTGACCCAATCCGGGTTGATGGACAGACTCAGGAAAGCGCCGCGTTTCAATTTCCAATTGAAGCGCAACCGCTAACAGCGCTGCTCACGTTCGAAATCGCCAATCCCAGCATTGATGCTCCACCGGAAATTTATCTTAACGGCCAAGATATCGGGCCGGTTTCTCTGACCCTGCCGGACTTGGCTGACCCAGGTTACCGCGGCGAAGCGGAACCGCTTACGACTGAAATGCATTTCCATTATACGGGGTGGCTGCGCGCCCAGAAAATTGTGCCGGCCACAGTCCTCAAAGCAGGACCGAATGATTTGGTTGTCGCCAACGGAGTTGGCAGCGGATCTTCCGCAATCCGCGCGACGCAGATTCAATTAAAGTATATTTGGGACAAGTCGGATTATCTTTTGCGCACCGGCCACTAGCAATTCTTGAAGACCTGGGTAGTGTTATCGCGCGCAGGATGCAGGCTCACTCGTTGATTTGAGATGAGAACGAAAAGAAAACAGCAGGGCTTCACGCTACTGGAGATCATGCTCGTGGTGAGCATCATCGTGATCATACTGGGAGTAGCGATTTCAAAACTCGGCAATACGACTGCCATCGCCAAAACCATGCGCGTTCAAGCCGACGTCCAGGCGATCAAGACACAGCTGCAACTCTACGAAAGCATGAACGGTTTTTATCCAACAACGGAACAGGGTTTGCAGGCGCTGGTGACCCAACCGCAGAACGACCCGCGACCTGCTCGCTGGTATCAGTTGTTCAGAGAACTGCCAACAGATCCCTGGGGCAATGGCTATATTTATCGCAATCCCGGTCTGAAAAACCCAGGCGGCTACGATTTATTTTCGGCAGGGCCCGACCGGCAAGCGGACACAGGAGACGACGATTGGGGTGGCGGTTAGCCGCCGTGCGGCCCCTTGACCCCTAGTGTTTGGCGGCCGGTGCCTGGTAAGGCATCTTCGACGACGTTCTAGGGTTCCGCGGAATCAAGCCACGCGCATGTGCCCCAGCGGCATCTCGAGGCGGAATCAACTGTTGTATTTCCGCGGGTATCCCAGCAGGCAGTTTCGGTGAACCCGCGTTAGGGACACTCGCGGGGTAAGCAACCGGCGGGGCGAGAGGCGTGGGCGGCGTGAACGCCCTGGAAGCAACACCTGCATTCGGCGCGGCCTGCGACAAGAGCGCCTGATTAAACGTGATAGTCGCAAAATTTCCATCCTTGCTAATTGTCACCTTGGTCGCGCCCACTTTGGCCGACCATTCGATGTTGGCAATGCTGTAGCCGTCCACCGGCTCTTTGGTCGTAAGATATTTCTTGAAATTGTGGTCCGAACTGGAAGCAAGCGTCACCATATCGCCTTCGGGCGAACGCGCGGCGTTGGCGATGTAAAGGTCTTTTGCAAAATCGGGCGTAGCCGCAGGCGGCGCCACTGCCGTGGCGATCGCGAATGGCGAATGATCCACCATCTTTGAGTAGCGATCGAAGTTAAACTGGGGCGGCAAAACTTCCTCGGCCTGACTGTGGATCACCTCGAGCACAGCGAGAATCAACGTTAGCATAAGGGAATATTTCATAAGTTTGATTGCTTATTATATTACTTGGTTCGTTGCGCCGGCGCAAACCAGCGGGCGATTTTAAATTTGCCGCGCATCATTGTAGGATCGCTGCCATCAATGGCCAGATTAACATTTTCGAACACTATAAAAGCGTCCGGTCGCTGCACATCATAAAGGAAATTTACGAGCGGCGGCCACGGACTTTTAGTTTCAATAGAAGCAAAAACTGTCTGATGATGGGGGGTGGTCTCCCCGGCCCCAATTGCAGGATTCTCGATGAGGACGTTGTATTTGCCAGCCACCTCCCTTAGTTGATCAAGGAGCGCGGACGCTTCCGCGGGATCCTTGAGGACGGGTTGATGCTTCTGAATCCATTCCTCGCGTTTCGTCCAGAGATCCCGTTCCTTCACGTAGAGGGCTTGCTCGGCTACCTTGGCTTGACGTTCCACCACTTCCTTGTGCGCGCCGCCGAGGGCACCCAGGATCCAACTCAAAATCCAAAGATTGAGTAGCACGAAGATGGTTCCGGCAACTACCCACGAGAGCACACGCTCGCGGGGATTCATTCGGTGGTACCACGCCGGCATCATTTTGCTCTTCCCTCTAATCGAAACTGCGCATGGTTATTGGACAAAATGCGAGGCGCAGCCATGTCAAATTGAAACGCTCCCAAGTCTGGATTCTTCTTTACCTTCTCAATGAATTGGTAAGCCAGAGCAGCCGTGTTCGCTTCGCCGTCAACCGAAATCTGCCGCGCCGACTGATTGTATGCTGTGACGCGCACGTCGGCCGACGGCAGGCTTTCAAAAAGATGCAGCAGGATTTCAACTGGATAGTAATGCGCGTCAATCGCCGGTGCGAGCGCCTTCCAATTTGCCTCTGTCGCGCGCACGAACTCGGTCCCAGGCGCGTCGTGCGCTATACGCTGGTCAAGCCTCGCTATCTGAACCCGCAACAGGCCCAGATACGCGAGCAAGAGCAAAAGAAGCGCGCCATAAGCGCCACCTATCCAAAGGAGTCGTCTCCGCCATTCGGCTTGCCTTGTCAATTGCAAACGGCGCCGTCGCCAGCTTTCTGGCAAAAGATTCAGTTTGACCGGCGCGGGTGGCAGCTCGATGCCAACTATCTCGGTCGGGCTGGACAAAATTCCCTGTACCGTGTCGCGCATTTCATAACAGGTCTCATCCAACAACACATTCGGAGAGGAGGCGTCTATTCCCTGTAGCTCGGCACTCAATCGCAGCTGCGGCAATTCAATTTGCAGCTGCTCGCCGTTGCCGCCTTCAAACACCCGAGCAAGGCTGAGCTTGCCGTTCTCTGTCACGGCGTAAACGAGTGTCTCACCTTCTGGATAAATAAGAACAGCACTGCCACTGGGGGCATGGGTGCTCGCGCGCTGTGCGGCGTACACTGTAATTTGTCGCGGAATGTAACCGCGCTCCAATAGCGGCGAAGCCATCTCAGCAAGTTGTTCGTTTCTGATTGCGACGGCTGAAACCACACTCTCGCTCTCATTTTGCTCGATCAGCTCAAAATCGGTTGTCACTTCATCGGCCGCGAACGGCAGCAGCTTCTCGATCTGGATGCGAATCATTTCCGGAAACTCCGCCGGATCGACGCTCGGCAGACGAAATCGCTGGGCAAGCACGGCTGAAACAGGCAAGCCAAGGACAAAATCATCAGTCGCAGCGAGTAGCGGCACTGCTTCTTCCAACGTTTGGAGCTTGCGAACGTTCCACGAGCCGTTTTGCTCAGGCGAGCGGAGAAAATTCCAGCCGTGCGCGGTTGGAATTATAAAAATAGATGGCATCCCGGGCTCGATATCAAAGCTCCTTCCAACTGAATACTTGAGGATGACCAACTCCTAGTACTTGTTTTTGCACTACCATCTCCACAGAGCGCGTAACGTTGCCTGATTTTCCCGCGCTTAGGATGCGGAAGACAGCGTTGGGACTTTTGAAGACGACTGGGTTTTGAAGTCCAATTTGCTGCAGCTGCGCGGTGTTGAGGCCAAGCATAGCAAACGCCGTTTGTTGATCCATCTGGGCGTCGTCGGCTGTTCCATCGATTCCATCCGGACCCTGGCGCAGTTGCAGGAAGCGATCGACAAAATCGTCTGGTATCCCCAAAGCGCGTAACACGTCGCGTGAGGCATAGGCGAGATCGATGGCACCACAAGTGCCAACAACGGTAAAATCTTCGTCCCAACCGGGCTTCGAAGTGAATTCAGCCCATCCACAGATTTTCTTGAGCTCATCCACGGCAGTCAGCGGCGCGTGCGCGGGATGGTAAACGTCGCTCTCTGGACATGCGTTCAAGTGCTGAAGCCCTTTCGTTGGCGACACCCAATCGAGCAGAGAATCCATCATGACGTCGAGGTCGTTTAGGTCTACGCCTTTGAGGTTGAGATATTGGCGGAGAATTCGCAGCTTGTTCGGGTCTTCCCCTTGGGTGAGGAAGTTCAAGTTTAGACGACCACATTCACCGGTAATCTGCACGTCGTAACTTTCCCCCGCGCCCATTTGCCTGTGCAGGTTTGGCGAGCTCGGCGAAATCTCCCGACTTAAGGCAACGTCGGCCCCCGAAGACGCCATTGCTTCGGCTTCCAATACACGGTTTGCATTGCTGGAGACCGCAAGGCGCGAATTGATGTTGAGCGCCCATGCGATCACCATCGCACTGAGCAAAAATAATGCCCAAAGTGCCAACAGCAGCGCAGCGCCCGCATCTGATTTCAACCTTCCAAATGGCCTCTTCATAGGATCGACATTGCTTAATACGGTGTTCGTCTCAGGGGGATAATTGCTTCCCATGGCACGGCTGCATCGGTGCGTCCCACTTTAACCTTGATAAGCCAGGGTAACCCGCGACCTGGCCATCGCGGCAACCAAGTATTCACGCCCGGATTGAAGTAGCTGATTTCGAGGCTGGTCACATTTTTGATCAATGGCACCCAGGTTTCGTGTCCTTCTCCAATGTCGGAATCAGTCTTCGGTTTTCGCAAAAAACCAAGATCTAGCCGGCCGCTCTTTTTTTCCGGTTGCAACCGCAGGGCAACGGTAAAGTCGCTCGGCGCATAGCGTGTGAGCAGTCCGGGGCCCGCGCTACAACTCCAGTTTATTTCGTCGCGCTCGCGATCGCCCAACTTGAATGGCTCTCCAATCATGTTGGCTCTGAAGGGACTCAAGCTTTGCCACTCCGCTGTGAGCAGATCACGCAACCCGTCATATTGCGCGTCCGCGGCAGCCGTATCCGATGAGACATACAGCGCAGTCATGCTCGATTGCACAAAGCGAAAAATCGCCAGCGACATAATTCCCAAGATCCCCACTGCTAGCATGATCTCGATCAATGTGAAGCCGCGATGGTAGCGACGCCGCGCTGTCCGGAATGCTTTCGGGAGACGGCGCAGCGCACCGTCCCTAGCAGCTCCATCCAGCATTCGGTATCCTGGATCCACCGCGTCCTTTTTATCCAAGCCGGTAAACATAAAACTGAATCTGCTTCAACCGCGGAACGCCGGCGTGCTGCCACTGGGCGGTCAACGTCACAAGATTAATGCCGCTGAGGAGTGTGTTGCCCGGTTCGGTCAACCCAGCGGGAGCGCTTTTCTGGATCAACTTTACCATGCCATAACTGCTGTTGACCTTGAATTCTTTTTCAGCATCGGGCAGAACCGGCGCAGCTTGAATTTCCGCCATGCGGTCGGCCAAAATCTGCCGCACGGCGCTTTCTTCTGCGCTGATCGAGCTTGCATTGAGACAATTCTCCACAGCGCGTCCAAGTGCGATGACGCCGATCGCAAAGATCGCCACGCCGAGCAAAACCTCGTACAGCGCGAAACCGCGACAGAAGTTTCGGATTTCGAATTTCGAACTTCGGATTTTGTCTTCGTTACCTTGTTGCATACTGCGTAACCTCCGGCTGCGCCGTCAGGGGCGAGTAATTCGCCGTCCATAAACCAGGAGGGCCTTTGAACTGGACGATCGCCGGTTCGCAGTTTCCCGATGGCCAGAATATCCATTCAGCCGGGGGCTTGTCCGCCAAGGCTGCTGGCAAAGAGAGGTTCAGCCAGCTTCCTTTGCCGAGACGAAATTCCGCCGTCGGTTTGACTTCTTCATCTTGGGCAAAAGCTTCTGGCCGTAGCAGGACAATGCTTTTGCCCCACACAATCAGATAAGGGCGACGCTCAGTCACGCTTCGCTCGTGCGCCTGGCGCACAAGATCGTTAAACCCATCCAGGGATTGCTTGAGCCGCCTGCTCGCGATCACGCCGCTGAAGCTGGGTACCGCCAGCATCAGCAGCAGCATCAGTACGAAGATGGCCAGGGCAATCTCGATCAAAGTAAACGCCCGAAAACGTTGCACCGCCGAAGTTACTCGATTGACGCAAAATCACAACCACGCGCCGCGCGTGCCCAGGCTTGCTCAGGCGCCGGGCGCGCGGCCGTGCACTGCAGTGAAGGCGATAGTCTGAGTCCACCAACTCGAGTCCGCACAATAACGGAGAAATGTGTCCACCAGCGCGTCGTTAAGTTTGCCGGAACTTATCAGATCATCGCGAAGTTCGGTAATCGTCTGCGTCCAATAATCAGCCCATCGCGAGCCGCCGTTGTAGATCGCTGTTTCCGCAGTTCCGCTTATTTGCGTCAAACCCAGCGCTGCGAGTCGCGGCGCCAAGGCGCGCCCGATGTGGTAATCGATCCCGCGTTCGCGCGACCACGCGAGCCACCCGTCCCAGAACGCTCGCACCTCCGGCGGCTTCGCGACACTGACAGGAAGAAAATCCGGCTCGATGAGTAGAAGTGCGCCGCCCGGTCGCACGCTTGCAACCAAATTCCTAATGGCTGCTTCTGCATCCGCAACATGATGCAACACAGCGCGCGCGGTCACCAGGTCAAAGCTGCCGCGCTCCACCGGACCAGCAACGGTGTCGCCTTGGCGCAACTCAAGATTCGACGCGCGCACGTTGATTAGCGAAAGGTCTAGATCGAACGCCACTGCTTTTCCGCCAGGAGTTACGCGGTCGGCGAGCCACGCGGAAATCGATCCGTTGCCACATCCAACTTCGAGCGTCCGCGCGCCGGGCTTAACAATTTCAAGCGCCTCAATGTGCCGGCGATGCATCGGATCGAGCAATTCTGACATCAAGGCCAGACGCTTCCCCTCGCCTTTCAAATGATGACCCAGAACGTATTCCGGCATTTCTGATACGATCCTAGTGGACTGTCACGGCACCGGCAATCCTGGCTCCATGAAAATGACAAATCGGCGTGCCCTTCGCACCAGCAAGCAGCCGCTAAAAAAAAGCAATCAATCGGCAGCAGCCGCCTTGTCTCTGTGATACGCTCTAAGCGCAAATGAAGGTTGCTCTGCGCATTGGCGTTGCCGCAGCTGCGCTTTTTGTGATTGCGATGCTGGTTTGGCAGGGAGTCACCGCACACGGCGCGCCTGATCCGATGCGGCCCAACACGAGCCCGACCGTCGCGTTTCTCGACATCGGCATTCTCGTTTTTCGAGAAGGATTGGAATGCATTCTCGTGTTGGCTGCCATCACCGCAAGTATGACTGGCGCCAAACGCGTGCATCGCCAACCGGTCGCGCTCGGCGCAGGCCTCGCTTTTGTCGCCAGCTTGATCACGTGGGTTATCGCAGTGCGCATCGTCGGATCGCTCGGCGACAATATGTCGGCGCTCGATCTTCAGGCTGCCACCGGCCTTTTGGCCGTGATTGTTCTGCTGGTGATCATGAACTGGTTCTTCCACAAGATCTATTGGGGCGGATGGATTCGCGCGCATAATCGCCGACGCAAAGCGTTACTCGAAAATGCGCGCGGCGCTGAGATCTCGCAGTGGCGCCTCTGGTGTGGATTGGTCCTGCTCGGATTCACTTCTCTCTATCGGGAAGGATTCGAAGTCGTTCTTTTTCTACAGAGCTATCATCTGAGGCTGGGAGGCGTGGTAGTGCTGAAAGGGGCGCTGCTGGGACTAGTGTTAACGGGAATGGTGGCCGTGCTGACATTTATTCTGCAGCAGCGTCTGCCGTACCGTAAAATGCTAATCACTACCGGCATCCTTCTTGGAGTCGTGTTGCTGGTTATGGTAGGCGAGCAAGCGCAGGAAATGCAGCTGGCACATTGGATTTCCACTACTCCAATCAATTCCCTGAAAGATTACATGCCGCCTTGGATGGGCCTCTGGTTTGCGGTGTTCCCAACAGTTGAAACGCTCGTTGCCCAGCTTATTGCAGCAGTACTGGTGATTGGCTCGTATTATGCCGCACGGCACTTCGGCGGCGGCTCAGCCAGTGGGACGGCGCTTGGAGCTCACGCGCCCGAAATGGCTGCGATCAAAGCGTAGGTAGGGACGCCGCAGAATCCTCGGGGCAAAGTATGTATTGAGTGCGTCTTCAGTTCTTGGGACGTTGCCCCAGGCTGGAATTAAGAAGACGCCTTCAGCGATAAACAGAAACGGCGCAGCGCGCCGACCTCACCAGTGTTACCGAATTCCAGTTGAACCCAATCGCAAGCTTTTCACTTTAGGCGGATGATTACGCCCAATTACCATTCTCTTAACCTGGTTCGAATCATTTTCGCTTTTTCCGTGCTGCTTTTCGCAGGTTCTCTTCGATCCGCTCCATCCTCCACCCCAACTCCATCTGGAGTGATCGATGAAAAGCTGTTCAATGGAATGCGTTGGAGACAAATCGGTCCCTTCCGCGGCGGCCGCGCGCTCGCGATCGAAGGTGTCGTCGGCGAGCCGGACACGTACTATTTCGGGGCCGTTGCGGGTGGAGTGTGGAAGACGACCGATGGCGGCGCAAACTGGATTCCGCTTTTCGACAAACAACCGATTTCTTCAATCGGCGCGATCGCGGTCGCGCCATCGGATCACAATGTGATTTACGCCGGTACGGGCGAAGCGGCCATCCGCGGTAATACAACGTACGGGACTGGAGTGTTCAAATCGATCGACGGTGGAAAGACGTGGGAAAACGTCGGGTTAAAAGATACACGGCAGATCGGCGCTCTGATTGTAGATCCACGAAACGAAAACGTGGTTCTCGTGGCGGCGTTAGGTCATGCCTTCGGTCCAAATCAGGAACGCGGAATTTTTCGTACAACTGACGGCGGCAAAACATGGACGAAGGTTCTCTCGAAAGATGAAAACACTGGCGGCATCGACATTGTTTTCGATCCGCACAATCCTAACATCGTTTTCGCATCACTTTGGCAGGGGCGGCGGCAGCCGTGGTTTTTCTCCAGTGGCGGCCCAGGCAGCGGACTTTATCGATCAGAAGATAATGGAGTGGTGTGGAAACGTCTGGAGGGAAACGGACTCCCGGGAGGCATTCTCGGCAAAATCGGCATCGCCGTTTCCGGAGCGGATTCTAACCGCGTCTATGCAATCATCGAGGCGAAGGACGGCGGTCTCTACCGCTCGGATGACGCAGGGCAGCATTGGACCCGAGTAAACGACGATGGCCGGTTTCGTCAGCGCGCCTGGTACTTCAGCAAAGTTTATGCTGACCCAAAATCCGCGGATACGGTTTACCTTTTAAACACCGGACTCTTTAAATCGGTCGACGGTGGAAAGACATTCAATCTATTGGCCGCGCGGCACGGAGATCATCACGGCCTCTGGATCGATCCAACGAACCCAAACCGCATCGCGAATGTGAATGACGGCGGCGCCAGTATCTCAACCGATGGCGGCAAAAATTGGACGAGCCAAAACAACCAACCTACTGGGCAGTTTTACCACGTGGCTGTGGACAATGCGTTCCCTTACCACATCTACGGTGCGCAACAGGACAGCTCGAATGTGGGAATCGCCAGCCGCACGGATTCAGGCGTGATCGGCCGCGAACATTGGTTTGTCGCGGGTGGCGGAGAATCCGGCTTCGTTGTGCCCGATCCGCGCGACTGGCACATCATTTACTCAAACGATGAGGGTAACGCTTGGGTTCGTTACGATAAAAGCAAAGAAGAGGTGCAGGACATTAGCCCCGTTCCTCTCGATAACGCTGGGCACGGCGCCGTCGATGTGGCTCATCGTTTCCAATGGGTGTCTCCGCTCATGCTGTCCCCACATAACCCGGACGTGCTCTACACGGCGGCTGAATGCGTTTTCAAATCCACCGATCACGGCCAGAGCTGGACCCAAATTAGCGGCGATCTCACGCGTAACGACAAAAGCAAACAACAGCCAAGCGGCGGCCCGCTTACAAACGACATTACGTCGATTGAATATTACGACACGATCTTCGCGCTCGCGGAGTCCCCTATAAAAAAAGGAACGATCTGGACCGGCACGGACGATGGATTAGTCCAAGTCACGGCCGATGACGGCCAGCATTGGTCAAACGTCACGCCGAAAATGCCGGATTGGAGCACCGTCGATCTCATCGATCCGTCTCCGCACGACGCCAACACCGCTTACGTCGCGATAGATCGACATAAACTCGACGACTTCAAGCCGTATATTTTCAAAACGACCGATTTGGGGAAAACATGGACTGCTATTACGAACGGAATTCCAGATGGCGCCTACGTGCACGCCGTACGCGAAGACCCGGAAAAACGCGGATTGCTTTACGCGGGCACAGAGCTCGGCGTTTTCGTTTCGCTCGATGACGGCGCGCATTGGCAGCCGTTGCAATTAAATCTGCCCGTCTCGCCGATTCACGATCTCGTAGTGAAAGATGACGACCTGGTCGTGGCAACTCACGGCCGTTCTTTTTGGGTGCTGGACGACATTACACCGCTGCGGCAGCTCAGCACACAATCGGCGAAAGCAGATGTGATTCTTTATCAACCGCAAACGGCGTTGCGCTTGCATTACCCGGACGAATTCGACAAGCGCCAGCCAGTCGGCGATAACCCGCCGCCGGGCGCAATTATCAATTATTATTTTAAAACGGCACCGAAGGAGGAGGTCTCGCTGGAGATCCTCGACAGTTCAGGCAAAGTAGTCAGGCATCTTTCTAGCAAAGAGAAAAAAGAAGGCGAACAACCGCCTGAGTGGCCGGATCGCGTCGAGCGCGCGAAAACAATTCCAGCAAACGAAGGAATGAACCGGTTCGCCTGGGACCTTCGTTACGATGATCCAATACAAATTCCCGGCGCGTTTTACTTTGGCGTCGGCCCGAGGGGACCGCTGGCCTTGCCTGGTGATTATCAGGTGAAACTTACCGTCGGCGGCAAGTCGCAGACTGCGCCGCTGCATCTGGCGATCGACCCACGGACCAAGGGCGCAGAGGCCGCCCTGCAAAAGCAATTAACTTTGGCAATGCAGGTGAACGATTGCATGTCGCGATTGCATCAGGCCGTCAACGAAATCCGCGATCTCAGATCGCAGATTCAAACCTTGCACAAACGCTTCGGGGACGATTCGCGGTTAAAATCAAGCCTCGCGGCAGCGGACGATCTCGATCACAAAATGTCTGAAATCGAGCAGAAACTTATTCAAGTGAACATGAAAGGCTCGGAAGGAAACCTCGCGTTCCCAAACATGCTGAACGAACGGTTTGAAACGTTCAGCCATATAATCGAGGCCGGCGATACTGAGCCAACCAAACCGCAACTCGACGTGTTCCAAACTTTGAGCGCTCAGTTGGAAGAGCAGTTAACAAAATGGACGCAACTCAAAACCGATGAGGTTCCAAAAGTGAGTGAATTAATCAAACAAGCGAATTTGCCCGCTCTTCTGATCAGCGAGAAGAAGACGGGTGAATAGTGATGATAATGTAGCCAAGGCGCTCTGCCGCCGTGTCTGAGATTTTGCTGCGCCTCGACAGAGCGAGATGGCTACAGCCGCGTTACCTCTGGCCATGCGGTACTTCTCCGGCCCGACGAAGAGTTAACTCAAAAACAATATCGACATCTTTAAGCGTCCGGCATCCGCGTGTGGAAAATATTGCTGCTGTTCCAAACTGCGCTGAGTAAAATTGACCCATGAAGATCGAGAGAGCGGTCGTCCTGGCGGCCGGACGCGGCAGGCGCATGCGTGAGCTGACTGTCGATCTTCCCAAACCAATGATCGAAGTGCGCGGCAAACCCGTTTTGCAGCACATCGTGGAAGGATTGCGCGACGCGGGCTTGCGCGAGTTCTTCCTCATCGTCGGTTATCACGGCGACGCCGTTCAAAATTTTTTCGC